>Ga0209034_10000127_pt1 | contig 37597 bp, 24 predicted proteins | sample MarorgKNORR_S2LV_2_FD_188219 | JGI IMG/M metagenome (GOLD analysis project Ga0209034, IMG submission 188219) | Marine microbial communities from the Southern Atlantic Ocean, analyzing organic carbon cycling - 250m_A/KNORR_S2/LV (SPAdes) (version 2) | ecosystem: Environmental > Aquatic > Marine... | reverse complement strand
ATTTTCTATTATTTCACTCGCGCCAGGGTGCTGTATTCCGGTCGCTGCAAGATAGTGGGCATAAAGCGGCTCATCGGAGCAATATGTATCGGAGCGGCTATCGAAGGAATACATCATCGCAGTTGAGATATTGCGCGGACCCGACCACATTGCAATGTGCTTAGTTTCCCTCAACTCAACCGCCACACTCATTTCGAATCATCTCAATGTAAAGGCTCTGCAAACGCTCAGTCATCTGTCCGCGTCGCCCACCACTCATCGGCTCACCATCGTACTCAACAACCGGGGTCAAACCCGCAAAGGTTCCTGTGACGAAAACCTCGTCGGCGGTTCGAACTTCTTCGGTTGTGAAATCCTTCTCGAAACTCGGGATTCCGTTGGCCTCGCAAAGATCAAGGATTTTGCGACGGGTGATGCCATCGAGACAGAATTCACCCGTCGAAGTCCAAACTTCCCCATCTCTTACTATGAAGAAATGTGTCGAATTGCAGGTTGCTACATTTCCATTCGGGTCTAGCATCAAACCTTCATCCCCACCCTTTCGACCAGCATCGAGGCATCCTGCTATGCAATTGTGCTTAGACAGGCTGTTGATTCGTGGGTCCTGCACATTCTGTGGCCCGCGAATGATGTCAACTGTGACCAAACTGATCCCGTCGATTGCGCGTTGTGGATTCGCCTCCTTGTATTCCGGGATGATGACAATCGTTGGAGACCCCGCCACGACCCATGGAGCTTGATATGGAGTTGGCTTGAGTCCACGAGTAACAATCAGACGAATGTGGACTTGGTCCTGCATCTGGTTAGCACTCACAACCTCTCGAATCCGCGCGAGCATCGCATCGCGGGAAATTGGAATCTCTAACCCGATTACCTCCGCCCCATGCCAAAGTCGGTCGAGGTGGTCATCGATGAAAACAAGGACATTCTCGTGTAGACGAAATGCCTCCCAAACACCATCGCCGAGCAAGAAGCCGGCGTCCATCACTGAGACCTTAGCATCTGGACGCCGAAACAACTCACCGTCAATTGAAATCCAAACATCGGCATTGCGAGGGTCGTCGACGTATTCGTGAGTACCCACGGCAGACCCTAGGGCTACCAACATTTCAGAATGTCTGACCGGTCAACCGCTCGTACATATCCGCATAAAGGGTCGAAGTCTGGTCAATAATCTCCTGCGGCAAAGCAGGAATCGGAGGTTCCTCTGTACCATCCTGACGTGCCTCATACAACTCTGCATGATGACCAGTTCCTAGGTAGTGACCACGAACGAATTCCTTCGACAATTGCACAATCTCACCGTTTGCGTATGACTCAGCATCCCACCAACGATCTTCATCCAGCGTACCGAATGAATCGACAAGCACCGGTACACGGCCAGCGCCAAGAGCGAATTCCTTCTTCCCATCAACGTGAATCAGACCACGTGCACCAGCCTCGGTCTCGATGATTTCATCGACCTTTACTGCAATGTCGAGAATCGCATCAAACTCTTCCCCAGTCAAATTCGAAATTTCCAAAGCCTCTTGGCGATCGAGCAAACGATCGAACTTCTCGAACTTTGTAGAAACCTCAAGGTATGGCTTTGGTAGCTTCACACCCTGCTTCAATTCTGTGCCCGGCTCAAAGCCGAACTCCTCTGCTGGCGCGTCACCACGAGCATACCTACGCCAGCCGCTACCAGCCAGATAATGTCTGCAAATGACCTCAAGAGGAACAAACACATTTTCTCTATCCTTTGCGATTGCACCAGGTTCTCGGACCACGTCGAAGCGTCGTGCCAACACGCGGTCCGGCGCGTTCATCTCGATTACATGCGTATCACAGATGCCCGCGTCCTCAACCAATTGGAACCAATGACAGGAAGTTCGGTTGAGTGATTCTCCCTTTCGCGGAATTAGGCTTGGGATAATTTGGTCGAAGACAGATATTTGGTCAGTATAGCGAAATTCGATGATATCTGGATCATCCGTGCTCCATACCTGTTTCACTTTGCCATGGTAAATCATCTCGCCCATATCGCCCCTGCCGCGCCAGCCGCCGATGAACATTGCTGATGCTCAAATTCATTTTCAGAAGGGAAATTTGGGAAATTTATTGTCTCTGACGCCCCGCATGAGCAAGATTTCTCGCATGCGTGAAAGGTACGATGCAACGCGGGTCGAGTCTATATCCGGACTTCGACCCGTCTGACTCGTGACGACTACACGTCCCGGTATCGAGAGGATATTCTCTTGGTCGGCTCTCGATGAAAAGTCGAGGGTTGCTATTCTCGTCACCATTTTTCTTGTCGTATCGATTGCTCCCGCTGTCGGTCAGAGTATCGAGACTGGATGGCAAGTCGTCGATTCAGGTACTGATGCTGATCTGAACGCGGCAGTGACTCATGGCGAGTCTGTTTGGGCCTTCGGAGATTCAGGAACGGTTCTACTTAGTGAGGATGGAGGGGTGTTGTGGGAGACTCAGACATCTCTAGGAGATTCCGACCTAATTGCCGCAGATTCATTCGAAGATTCGATGGCAGTTCTTGCCTCTGATGGTTTGGTCTATCTTATGGTAGGGCTGAATGCCGATTGGCAGACTCTTGATTCTAGTCGTACGGACATGAGAAGTCTGGCAGTGACTGGGAGCGAATCGCTGGTGCTAGTTGGAGATTCAGGCGTCATTCTCGAATATTCAACTGGAACCTGGACTGAGCGCACCAGTGTTTTCGACAAAGATCTGAATGATGTTTCTTTCCGTGACGATTTGAATGGATTTGCCGTCGGAGACGAGGGGATGATTCTCGCAACAACCGATGGCGGTTTGTCATGGGATTACCGTGAAACCCCATCCGGAGCAGAGGGTTCTGCCCTAGTCTCCGTTGAATACTTCAATCCATACCGAATGTTTGCTGTCAGTGATTCGGGACAGATTCTCTATTCCACTTCTGTCGGTGGTTACGAGTGGAATCTTAGAGAAATCGAATCAGAGGAATACAATACGTCTCTGGGAGTATCACTTAGCTCTCTAAATGTGGTCTCATCATCGAAGATTCTCTTCACAGGAGAAGATGGATTCCTCGGTTTGAGTCTTGATCAAGGACTCAATGTTGAGGATAACATTCTGCCGGAAGGCGTGAGCACTTCATTCAATGATCACGCCATGTTCGATTACCTAGTCGGAATCGTCGTTGGAGATGGGGGTGTGATTCTCTACACTGAATCCGCGGGTGAGAACGACAACGTGGGATTCGAGATTCCAGATTACAATGACTTCGGCGAATTCGTTGAATACGCCGATGATATGCTACTGGGTGGGTTCATCGCCACTGTGAAGGTAGTCATCTTCGGAATTCTGTTCGGTTTCTTCATAGGAGTTATTCTGGCGATGATGAAGACCGCTCCAACCTCTTTCAAGAATCTCTTCGAAGGCGTTCAATTACCCATTGTCAAAGGCATAGGAGGAGTTCTCTCTGTTACTTCGGTGGTGCTCATTTACACGGGAGGCAGTAGATTCGGAGACCTCGGTCTTGAGGGATTGGAGTACATCTTCACACCAGTCGGTGACCCAGAAGGTTTCGCAATGTTTGCACTCGGAATTGGTTTGTTGGCCTTGGGAATTCAATTCAGTCTTGCTGATTTGAAACTCTCTGGACCTCTATTCAAGGTGCGCCCACTAAACACTCTCGCGACGATCTACACCGATTTCTTCAGAAATACTCCTTTGATTGTCCAATTCTTCTTCATCCACTTTGGCTTGAGTTTGGGGATGAGGTTGCAGCAAATCTTCGAGGGCTCATTCGGAGATGCTGGTGTTGACGGCCTCGACTACTTCTTCTATGGAGACCGGACTTTCTTGAGTGCTATTTTCACACTCGGACTCAACTCTGGCGCATACCAGTGTGAGACAATTCGAGGGGCAATTGCAGCCATTCCAAGCGGCCAGATGGAAGCTGGAAGAAGTATAGGATTGACATATCTTGGAACAATGCAATTGGTGATTATGCCACAGGCAATTCGAATCTGTATTCCACCTATTGGGAATGAAATGGTCAATCTAGTGTTGAATTCGTCTCTAGCGATGGTCATTGGATATTCTGAACTCTCCCGACAAGGTAGACTGATGGTAGCGACCACCTTCCAGATTTTCTCAGCATGGGGCTTGGTGATGATATCCTACTTTGTCGTGACTTGGACTCTAGCGATGCTGTTGAGGCGTCTTGAGGACTGGTCACGAATACCAGGTTTAGGAATTTCAGGAGGTTCGTGAATGTCACAAGTCGTTCTCTCGATTCGCGAACTGCACAAAATCTACGCAGGTGGAGTTCACGCCGTTCGTGGTGTCTCTTTCGATGTACATGAGGGTGAGTCAGTCGCGATCATCGGTTCGTCCGGCTCGGGTAAGTCGACAGTACTACGTTGCATCAATCGCTTGATTGAGCCGACAGAGGGTGCGATTCTACTTCGTGATGAACAGATTAACACACCCAGTGCTGATGTTAACGAGGTTCGCAGTAGAATCGGCATGGTTTTCCAATCCTTTGAGTTATTTGCTCATCTGAAGGTTCTCGATAATGTGACTCTTGGGCTAAGGCATGTTCGTGGGATGAGCAAAGAGGAAGCAAATGAGGTGGCTCTCGAAGTGCTTGGACGAGTCGATATGCTTGAGCGAGTCGATGCTTATCCCGGTAATCTCTCAGGTGGGCAAAAACAGCGAGTCGCTATCGCTCGTGCGCTAGCGATGAAGCCTGAGGTGATTCTCTTTGATGAGCCTACTAGCGCGCTCGACCCCGAACTCATTGGATCAGTGCTGCAAACCATTCGTGGGCTCGCCGATGAAGGAATGACGATGGTTATCGTCACTCATGAAATCAATTTCGCAAGAGATGTAGCAGATCGCATCGTCTACATGGATCATGGACAGGTCGCAGAGGAAGGACCGTCGTCAATTGTCAATGAACCAAAATCCGATCGACTGAAGAAATTCCTTTCATCAATTAACGAAGAGCATTGATTCGAAATCACTGTGATTCAAATCAACGCCTGTATTCAGACAGCTCAAATTTCCACTCAGATGAGGCCCTGTGCAGTCATTGCCTCGGCGATCTTGAGGAATCCTGCGATGTTGGCTCCAGCGACGTAATTGCCAGACATACCATACTTCTCAGCAGTTTCGTAGGCTTCCTTGTGGATATTGACCATGATTGCATCAAGGCGTGAATCGACCTCCTCGCGCGACCATGAAAGACGCAGAGAGTTCTGACTCATTTCGAGTCCCGAGGTCGCAACGCCACCGGCATTGCTCGCTTTTCCTGGAGCGAATAGAACACCGTTGGTTTGGAAGACTTCGACGGCCTCAGGAGTACAAGGCATGTTAGCACCTTCTGCCACAGCAATGACCTCATTGGCTACGAGCATCTGAGCCTCTTCACCATTGATCTCATTCTGAGTTGCACAAGGCAGAGCGACGTCGACATTGACGTTCCAAAGTCCATTGAGTGCTGGCTCCGGCTCTGATTTGCTGAAGGTAACGCCATCGAAGTGGGATGCAAACTCGGAGATGCGGCCGCGACGGTTGTTCTTGAGATCCATAATCCAATCAAGCTTCTCGCGGTCGATACCGGATGGATCGTGGATCCAACCAGATGAATCAGACATAGTAACTGGGATACCACCCAGGTCGAGGACCTTCTCACAAGCGAACTGGGCGACGTTACCGCTGCCACTGATGGAGACTGTCGCTCCCTCGAATGACTTACCCTTGGCTCCGAGCATCTCTCGAGCGAAGTAGACCAAACCGTAGCCAGTTGCTTCTGGGCGAATCAGCGAGCCGCCGTAAGAACGGCCCTTTCCAGTAAGGACACCAGTGAATTCGTTCTGCAATTTCTTGTACATACCGAACAAGTAACCAATTTCTCGGCCACCAACACCAATGTCACCGGCCGGAACATCACAGTTCGCACCAATGTGGCGCCAGAGTTCCATCATGAATGACTGGCAGAAGCGCATGACTTCTCCATCTGACTTGCCCTTAGGGTCGAAGTCAGAGCCTCCTTTTCCGCCACCCATCGGCAATTGCGTCAGACTATTCTTGAAGACCTGCTCAAAGGCGAGGAACTTGAGGATTGACTGGTTGACAGAGGGGTGGAAGCGAAGACCGCCCTTGTACGGGCCAATCGCACTATTCATTTGAATACGGAATCCTCGATTTACGTGAAGTTCACCTTCATCATCATACCATGGAACACGGAATTGAATGATACGTTCAGCCTCGACCATAGAACGGACTACCGGGAGATATTCCGGGTGGGCCTCGATAACTGGGCCGAGGCTGTCGAGGACTTCTTCCACTGCCTGATGGAACTCAGGCTGGTTTGGATCTCTTGCAATTACGCTGTTGTACACTTCTTTCATCGTCTTGTCCATATGGTTCACCGACGTGTTGAACCGATTCTCAGCATGAGCACCGGGCGCTTTGGCGACCGGAGACCCCCTTTTGAAAGATATCCCTTCTCATACATCGAAGATACATCCCCAAAGGGGATGAAATTTAGCCGCCGGTACTACAGAAATCATTCGAATAGATGACGCTCTGCAAGTCGAGCCACATTCTTCTCATGCCCCGGGAGAGTCATGACGTACACTGCAGCCTGGCTAACTTGCCTTTTGCGCAAGGCCTCTGCTATTGGTGTGTGGTCGCGGAACCAACGGGTTCTGCTGTCGTCACCTATGATTCGGATGTCGACTGCAGCCATCCTCGGTTCCGAAAGGAGGAGTTTGACACTGGGCACATCAACGGCGACGTATCCAGGAGGGAGTCCTGCTCGGTGAGCAAGGTCATCCTCAACCTCGCGACGCTTCTCTGAATTTTGGGCGATCTCAACGAGCTGTTCAATTTGTGTTGTGGAAAGTTCGTCTTGGCGCCGGCTAGCAGCGACTTTGAGCATCTGACGATATTTCAGTCGGCGCATCATATCTCGAGCGTAGTCTCCAGCTTCGTAAAGTGCCTGCCAGATTTCAGCGTCGACTCGACGCTGCATATCGGTCGGATCAGGTAATTTGTCGGCGCTGCGCTCGACTGCGCGACTGAGCATTACTTCGGTGACGCGCGTGACTCGATGGAAGTATACAGCGCTGTACATCAAACCACGCGCCACCAGCATACCTTCGAGGGCGGCGAGACCGCCTTCCTCTACTGCAACATCGCCGCCGTGACGACGTAAGCAAGAGATTAGGCGGCGATGATCAACGATTCCATGCTTCACGCCAGTAAAGTGGGAATCGCGGAGTAAGTAATCGAGTTGGTCACAATCGACCGGGCCATGGACCAAATTACCGAGAGTCCGATCCTCTGAGACAAGATCCTCCTTACCATCAGTCCATGAGAGAAGAGTTCGTTCTGATCCCCGCGCATCAGGACCGCGGATTAGAGCGGCGACATCCTCCGGTTCGATGCCATGCCGCTCGAGGATGTCGGGGATTCGCTGGCGCTCGGTGACACTCGTTTCCTCACCCTCTCGTAATACATCGTACTCTCCGAGGATGATACCTTCGGTGATTGACATGTGGTCGAGTCCACCTCGCTCGTGCAGAATGTGTTCAAGGGTGTGAGAGTAAGGGCCATGTCCGACGTCGTGGAGCATCCCTGCAACTTGAACGAGATTCTTCTCTGACTCATCCAATCCAATCGAGTCTGACATCATTCCACCAACATGGGAAACTCCAAGCGAGTGTTCGAATCGAGTGTGGTGGGCTCCAGGGAATACGAGGTGAGCTAAACCCAATTGCTTGATGTGACTCAATTTGTTAATCTCAGGTGTTGCCAGCAAGTCTGCACGGACACCATCGAGCGAGAATTGGCCGTGAATCGCGTCGTTGATGACCTTCATACCCAACCCTGCGCGGCTGCGAGAGGCCCATCCGCCTTCAACTGAACTATGTCGGCGAGAAAACGGCAAATCTTGAAATCAATGAATTCTGGGCAAGTTTCCTCATCCTGTGTATTTCATTTGTATTTCAATTGCATTACATTTAAGACCCCCCGGCCTACTTGCAGGCTCAGGAGGAAGGCGGAGTGACAGGTCAAAGCCCGATGGTATCACTTAGGATTCCAGAAGACCACTTGCTCGAACTCGAGCGCAGGGTTGGGTTCGATGGTATGCGAAACCGGTCCGATGTGATCCGTGAAGCCATCAGGCGTTACCTTGCCACACCAGCCATTCCCTCCGGCACCCGCGTCGAGGTCGACCTCGGTCCGGACCTCAGCGCTCGCCTGGAAGACTTCTGTCGAATCCACGGCGAGATGCCTGATGTCGTTCTGAGATACGCGGCGCGCGAACACATCGCGCGCGCATCGGCTGACGACGCGACGGTCGATGCGGCGCTGCGCAAGCGGCTAGACGAGCTTCGTGCTCGCTTCGACGAATCGGCCGGACAATAAGGTGAGAGACATGGGTGAGAATGGGATGCACTCGAACTCCGCGGGGGGGCGACCTAGTCGCCCCTCTGCACCACACCACTCCAAGGCAGTCTTGACTGTCGGATTCAGAGGACTGCAGCGCCGTGCGCGCCTTTCGAACGCGATCGGATATAGCGCAGCAGAGGCTCCACGCCCTAAACGCCCCGACCTCTCAACTCGCAGCCGCCACCATGATCTCGAAAAGCGAGATAACTGAAAATCAACACACACACCGTCCCGCCCTTTTCGGGCGGGACACCCTTCTTGGACAGTCTGATGCGCCATATCCGCCTGAGTGAGCAGGCTGAACCTTGATGGGTAAGAGCCGAATCATCAGTCATGGTCGTGGGTATCTCGGACCTCGCGAGATTCGAGAGGTTGACTCCATTTCGAGTCCGAGATGTGCTTCTTGTTGCCAGCCCGTTCGATCATTATCTGCTCGAAGAATCAGGCTATCTCGCTGAAATCATGCGGCAGGAGTACTCGGACCTCAACCTCTCACAAGCACCACGAATGATTCACAGCCCTCAAGCCCGCGATGCCCTTGAACTCCTGCGAACTAGAAACTTCGACCTCGTCATTACCATGGCGAGGGTTGGTGTCATGGATGCATATGCATTTGGCCGCGAGGCAAAACGCATTCATGCCGACATGCCGGTAGTTATGCTGAGCCACAATACGCGAGAATTAGCCACCCTACACGCTGGTGACGGTATAGACCGAATTTTTGTTTGGACCGGCGATAGCCGTATTCTGCTCTCGATTTGCAAACTTATCGAAGATGAAAGAAATGTTGCTAATGATGTCAAAAATGCCGATGTGCAGGTGATTCTACTCGTCGAGGATAGTCGGAGATTCTATTCCGCCTACCTACCTTTACTCTACACACAACTCGTTAACCAGACTATGCGCTTAATGGGCGAAGGTGGCAATCTGCATGAGAGGGTTCTGAGGCTACGCGCCCGTGCAAAAATTCTCTTGGCAAGCGATTACCAAACCGCGCAGGAAATCTTCGACAAATATCATCGTAATATCATTGGAATTTTCACCGATGGAAAGTTTCCCGATACGGTCGATGGAAGAGATAATGCTGGCTTGAAATTGGTCAAATATGCCCAAGCAGTGGATTCTAATCTGCCAATTCTATTTCAATCGAAAAATATTGAGTTGAAGGAAGATGCTGAGGCACTTGGTGTTAGGTTCGTTCACAAAGAGGATTCTCAATTGTACGCTCGGATTGCTGAATTTATGCTTGAAGAGATGAGTTTCGGAGATTTCGTATTCAAGTCACCAGACGGTGAAGAAATCGGCCGATCTTCGACACTGATCGAACTGACAAAGATGCTTAAGGAAGCCCCGATTGAATCAGTAGTTCACCATGCCCAGCGAAATCAATTCTCACATTGGCTTCGTACTCGAACCGAATTTACTCTCGCTGCTCGAATTCGTCCACTCACGCTATCCGACTTCGACACCACAGAAGAGATTCGAGAATTCATCCTCGAATCAATTCAATCACATGTTCTACAGATTCGCAATAGGACGATTCGAGACCACAATACTGAGAATCTGGAAGCAGGGTTTCAAAGAATTGGAAGAGGTAGTCTTGGCGGCAAAGGTCGTGGTCTCGCCTTCTTCTTCACGCGGATGCCAGACCTAGGGTTGGAAGGTGAATTCCCTGAGGTCAAATTCATCATTCCGAATTCGGTTGTGCTTTCTACGGATGTCTTCGGGGAATTCATTGGACAGAATAATCTGTCACGCTTCGCACATGAGGCGTTTGAAGATGCTGAGGTCGATGCCGCATTCCTCGCTGGAGAGCTGAGTGAGAAAGTTCGTGATGATTTGACCTCGATTGTTTCGCGCTTAAGGAGACCTTTGGCGATTCGCTCGTCGAGCCTGCTAGAGGATGCGAGCCACCAGCCATTCGCAGGAGTCTACTCCACCCACATGCTGGCGAATGATCACCATGACCTCGATGTCAGATTAGCTCGCTTGGAGGAGGCAATCAAATTGGTTTATGCCTCAACATTTCACAAGGGAGCAAAGGCATACGTTGCCGCCACCCCATCGAATATCGAGGACGAGCGTATGGCTGTGGTCATTCAAGAATTGGTTGGCCGTGAAGTCAATGGGAGATTCTATCCTCATATTTCCGGGGCTGCCCGTTCGCGCAATCATTACCCGGTCGATCCGCTGAAGGCTGAGGATGGAATTGCTGCAGTCTGTATCGGCCTCGGCCGCCAAGTCGCATCGGGAGAGAAGTGTCTGAGATTCAGTCCCGGACAACCGAAAAGGATTCACCAATTCCACAGCACTGAATCGATGCTGGACACTTCGCAGACGAGTTTCTGGGCGATACCAATGGGGGCATCTGAGAACCCAGTATCGCCCGATGAGGCTGCAAACCTCGTCAATCTGAGTTTGAAGGATGCTGAGAGTGATGGTAGACTCGGATTAGTAGGCTCCACCTATATCGTGGCCGATGACAGGATTGTTGACTCGGTGAAGGCAGATGGAGGGCCTCGAATCGTAAGCTTCGCACCAATTCTCAAACACAAGCGAGTACCACTAGCAGGGATTTTACACCATGTTTTGACACGGTGCGAAGCATATCTCAATTCACCGATAGAGATTGAATTCGCATTCATTGTTGATGAGAAGACGGACACACAAATCTTTGCTCTTCTCCAAGTTCGTCCAATCCTTGAGGAATCCGTAAACATCGACATCGACATGAGCGAGGTCGACCGAAACCGAGCGATCTGTATGTCAAGCCAAGCGCTTGGTAACGGAGTAATCGATGATATCAAAGATGTTGTCTATATTCATCCCAATCGACTCGACCGAATGAGAACAAGTAATCTCACAGACCATATCGAGGCTATAGACGCAAAACTGCGAGCAGCAGGGCGCCCATATCTGCTGATAGGACCTGGGCGTTGGGGTTCTTCTGACCCATCTTTGGGAGTGCCGGTTTCGTGGGAACAAATTAGAGGTGCGAAAGCCATCATTGAAGTGCCAATGTCAGACATCCACGTCGAACCCAGTCAAGGTACTCACTTCTTCCAAAACATAGTCACTTTCAACATTGGATATCTGACTATTACAGCCGATGATATGCTGGATTTCGATTGGTTGGACAAAGTCGATAGCGAGGAAGAGATCGGCCCACTGCGTCACATTGGACTCAAGTCTCCGCTGAAAGTTGTACTCGATAGCAGAGATTCAGAAGCAATCATCCTCAGATGATGCGCGCTCGCGATTAATCTCTGAGAGTAACATCGACTTCAGGGCTTTGACTGAGCCAATCTTCTTGGGCGGTCTATCCGCAGGACAGATTCCATGACCGCCGAGGCAGCCGATTCCTCGCTGAGATACTTCGCCCATGGCGAGGTGCGAGACTCTCAAGCTGAGATGGTCGAAGATGGCTTTGAGGCGCTTCTATCCGAAGGGTTTCTGATGGCCTCAGCACCAACCGGTATTGGAAAGACGGCTGCGGCTCTAGCCAGTGCAATCTCTGTTCAGCGCTCCTCTGCCGACAACATCCGAATCCTATTCCTTACCGGGAGGCAATCTCAGCATCGCATCGTTGTCGAAACGGCGAAACAGATCAATCAGCGTATGGAGCAGAACGAGCCCCTATTGCGAGTTGTCGATTTGATTGGTCGAGAGGGGATGTGTGAAAATGTCGACAGAATCAGCGGTCGATGTGATTGTGAAGAAGAAATCGACTCCTCAATGAGAGAGGAATTACGCGGCAATATCCGATCACAGATGTGGCGCGCACCTATGCATGTTGACGACATGATTCGCGCCAGTCGAAAAATTCAGCTCTGTCCATGGGCAACGGCGCGCGAGGCAGCCAAGAATTGCGACATTCTAGTCTGTGATTACAATCACGTCTTCATCGACAGTGTCAGAGAAGCATCCCTACCCACTATGGGAATCGAATTAGAGAATGTTATCCTAATAGTCGATGAGGCCCACAACCTCCCAGATAGAATACGTAATGGGATGGAGCGTCGCATCATCTCGAAGACATTTCGCGATGCTCGATTCGAAGTTCAGGAGCATCTTGAGAAAGAGATAGAGAGAGCTGCTGCTAAGAATGAAGAAATCGATTTGGATGAGATGGAATGGGCTGAGAGGTCTCTCAAGCGTCTACAATCTGAGATGCCTCGCTGGTTCTCTGCTCGTGAGAAGCAATTAGCCCGCTCCAAGGATGATGACATGAGAATCGAGACAAAGGAAGTCTTGCAGGAAATGGAAGAAATACTCAACGAATCTCTTGATGAAACTCCCAGTGCAAGACATACCACTCTCAAACGATTAGTCACTCAACTGTATGTAGTTCGTGTCGATCTCGATGAGGATGATGATGATGAGAAGGAGACAAGTTGCGAGCGACTCGGCTCTTTCATCTCGACCTGCGGGCAGTATGAGGAATCGCCGGCTCTTGTTCTCGTCTTCGATAAATTGCTCGACGAGCCTCGAGTGCGATCTTTTCTACTCGACCCAGGAGTGGTCGCAGAAGCTCTGTTCAAAGCATCTCGTGGTGCTATTTTGATGTCAGGAACTCTCTCTCCTCCAGAGATGTATCGAGACCTTCTGAGACTTCCTGAGGAACGGGGGGTATTAGCCAAGGAATACGATTCACCATTCCTTTCTGAGCGGCGACCAGTACTCATCGCCCAGAATACAACCTCGCGCTATACCGAACGCGGTGAGGGGAATACGAACAATATTCGCGATCATATCATCGAAGTGATTCGAAACACACCAGGCCACGTCGCTCTCTTCGCGCAGAGTTATGCTATGCTTGATACCGTTCTTGACGATTATCGATGGGTCCCTTGGGGTGTACGTGTAGAGAAGGAGACGGCTCGAATGTCAAAGCGTCAGGTTGGAAATTTCGTTGAAAATCTGTATCGGAAGCGACGTACAAATGATCGGGTTCTACTTTGTGGAGTTCTCTCCGGAAAACTTGCAGAAGGTGTCGATTATCCCGAAAATATCCTCGACGCCGTAATCTGCATCGGTCTACCAGTTCCGCCGCCTAGCGCACGTCAGAAGGCCTTGACCGATTATTGTGAGGATAGATTCGGGTCTCATGCTGCTCGTCGCTATTCAAGCCATCAACCAGCGGTGAACAGCGTTCTGCAAGCGATTGGTAGACCAATCCGAAAGGCCGAGGATAGAGCCCTAGTAGTAATCCTCGAGAAGAGGATGAGAGAGAGGCCGTATCGCTTCTGCCTCCCATCAAGCCTACAGATAATGAAATCACAAGATTCAGACCGAACCGCTCGGGTGGCCAAACGCTTCTTCGAACGGTTCCCAGAACCTGCGATTGAGTGATTAGTAGTCAATGGATTCATCCGAGACGGTTTGTTGGAGGGAACGAGAGCAATGTGGGAAAGAGTCGATATCGAGGGCATCGAGAACTTGAGGGTGCCATCATCAGAGGGTACTGAACATGGATTAGATGTGAGTGCTGAATCGATGCACCAACTCTTCCTAGCCGACTTACCACACCTTGATTCGGTAAGACGCAATCACGGAAATGTCGTGGAAATGGTATCTGGGAGCGTCGAGAGTTCGATGACGGCGGCTCGTTCGTTTGAGACTCCGAATATTTCGTTCGATGAACTCGATGAGAAATCTGCCCGAGCCGGGTTCGACATCACTCTAGAGACCGACACTCTCACAGATTTGATGGTCAGTACGAGCATCAACGATGGACGAAGATTGGTTCGCGTTATCGCTCCAGAGCGATTTGGCGGCTTGGTTCACACCCTCTCAATGCCACCTGCATTGACCATCGATACGGCAGTGCTAGATGGAGAAATCCTTCGGTTAAAATTCGATTGAACCCATTCTGGTCTTGGCCAATCGAGTAACTTCACGCCGCTGCTTCAGCCAAATCGTAGGAATCTCTCTCTGGAACTTCCTGCAAATCATCAATCTCTTGAAGAACCATGGAGAGAGCATGCTGTGCATTTTGTCGGTGACCATCACCCAGCCGGTGAGAAGAGTATCTTGCTTCCTCGAAAATTCTATCGAGAGCAACAAGAGCCTGCTCACTAATCGGTAGGGCCTTACGAATAGCCATCTCGAACTCCCTGACGGTCTCGAAGTCCCTTCGCAGGAATCCGTGTCGCATCAGAATGTTGCAGAGGCTCTCATAGCAATTGAAGATGGCTTCACGGATTTCATCACCGGCAGCAAGGAGTTCCGCAGTATAACTGAAGATTCCTGCCAACTCATCCATTGCAACTTGCCGGCGCTTCCTCAATGAGAGAGCCAGTCCAGCCACGGTGCCGAGTATGATTGCAGCACCGATCAAGGCGATGATTTGCCAGAATGTTAACAATGGAGCCGGGTCTTCGTAAGTCATCTGGATTCCTCCATGTTCATTGGCTAACCAGAATCGGTCAGCCGGACTGATCAATTGAGAATCCGTCTGGAAAATGAGCGATAGTTCACCCCATCGAGAGGTCTTGTAGAATGATGGTTGATCACTAATTACGAATTCGTAATCCATGATTCCATTAGCATCTGTAAGCTTCACATTCTGGAAGTGGATCATAGAGCTGTTGACCAGTCGGGCCACGATTGAGATTCCCTCCACAGGAAGACCTGTGTCAGTCGCTGTTACGGTAACGGTTCCGTTGATTCTGCGCTGCTCTTCCTTGATGTGTTGACTATCTGGACTAAAGGTGAATGTAACCGGAACTCGGATATTCACGATGTGTTCAATTTCAGCCGCGTTAAGATATCGATCGGCATCGGCGAGCGCAGCAAGAGATAGCGATAGCTCGCCTGGTGGCATTGTTGATCGAGCAGGTGAGCGTAGGTCGAAATGCCCAGTCGAATCATCCCACATCACTGTCGAACTCTCAGCAGCACCATTCCAGACTAGAACAACATCCATCTCTTCGATGACATTGCCTTCACCTCCGACCTCGACAATTCGTCCGACAACTTCGATATTGTAAGCATCATTCGAGCGGATGATGATGTCGGTTTGCCAAAGCACCTCAATGATCACATCCGCTCGCGCAAATACAGTCATGTTGTACTCTACAGGAAGATAGAACGTCTGTCCTTCGAAGGTGAATCGAATGTCGTGACCACCACGAGCAATTAGATATCCAATCGAGTGGTCGAACATGAAATTACCATCATTACCAGTAGTCATCCTGTGAATCTCTTCGCCATCGAGTGTGACAACAATCTCTCGTCCTACCAAACCAGGAGCTCCGGGTGTGTCAGAATCGAATAGTCGCCCGCTGAAATTCCATTTCTCACCGCGCGTTACAGAGACATCGTCAACCTGAAGATTCATCCCTGTATGGTAAGCAATGGTGAGATTCCCGTCAACGCTTCCTGAGCGGTGGTAACCCTGTGCAGGTGCCGAGACGGTGATTGTGTGGAATCCAACATCTAGGAAGTCAGAGATTACCCAATTGTAAGCCCAATCACCATTCTCATCGGTGGTTGTTATTCCAATCAAAGTTCCATCGATGAATATCTCGATTGAATGGTTCGCGAGCCAACCTTGAGGCAAGTTGTCTCGAACGGTTCCTCGTAGCCTCATTTCATCGCCGACTGCATGGGCTGCAGGAGGCTCCAAGGAGACGATTGCCGGACCGAATACGGTGAACACAGTCGTCGAATTCGATGGGAGGATGAACTCTTCTCCAGCGAATGTGATTTTGACCAGACGAGGACCGAGTTCCATATCAGGAGGTATCGGCACATAGATGCTGAAAGTGCCATTCGCAGTAACCTGTAATCCTGTGAGGAATTGGTTGTTCATCGTAACCTCAAGATACCTATCACCCAAAGTTCGTCCTGCTCCATCGGTAAGCATTCCCTCTATCAAGAGAAGTTCATTCCGATCCACTTCCCCTGGTGGGGTAGTCAGTACTACCTGTGAAGTCTGAGTGACGTTGAATACTTGAGTTGTGCTTGACGGTAGGTAATACTCAGGATTTAGCGAATCGCCTTGACCCATCGGGTCGACCCAAGTGAAGCCTCCAAGGAATTTCGCGGTCACGGTGTGAGCGCCGTAATCAGAATCCAGTGGGAGATTGTAGGTGACTGACCAAATCCCATCGGAAGCGTTCGAACGTGTTGTGTATGTAGATCCAACATCGACACCGTCTATCCAGATGTGTATGATGCCTCCAGCAACTAAGCCGCTGTCAGTAAGAGTTTGACCGTGCTCATCGAGCAGAGTTCCGGTGAATGTGATACTCTCTCCAGCAATCATCGAACCGGACATCTCTGTTATCTCCAGCACGGTTGGTGCCAGAACTATTACGCGAGTCCAGGTCAAATCTCCTTCAAGTCCTGTTGTGCCATTGATACCAGCGAATTCTGCCGTAATCAGCATCGGACCTTGAATTCTGAGTGAATCGACAGGTATCGTTAGTGACGCGCGGCCATCAACATCAGTCGGTATCGTCTGCAGGTAGATGCCATCTACGAGAATATCGACATTCGCGTTACTGACAAGCTGCCCAGCGTTATCGATTAGCGAGATGTTGACGCTAACATCGTCGCCGCGAATAACTCGACGGTCAGGGTCTAGATCGGCTGGATCAACAATTGTAATCAGCGAATAACCACGACTGTCAAACAAGCCAGTTCCACTACTGGAACCGTAGTAGTTCACCGTTGGAGTATAACTCGCAGTTAGGTTGTGGGTTCCTCGTGGGAATGAGAGACCAAGAGTCACAATTGCGTCCCAAGTTCCATTTGGATTTACAGCTCCTCCAACTACTTGGAAGCCAGAGTCGGAGCCATCTATCTCGAAAGTCAGGAAGGCTACTATCGAGGAACCAGATCTATCCATGATACCTGTGCCGTTGCTCGACTGGAGAGTTCCACTGACATTGAACGACTCCCCTGCAACTGGATTATCAGTCACCTGAGATACATTGAGTACGGTTGGTGAACGAACGATAATCTGATTCATCACAGTGGTTGTCGAAAGCAATGTCGACGAGCCATTGAACATCAGGGTAATTCCGATTTGACCCAATGGATGGTCATGAGGCACGTCGAATGAGAAATTCGCCATTCCATCTCCACCGGTCACGACTTCTCCTATCCACGTGTCATGGAATTTAGCCGCAACTGTCATTCCACCCAATCGTTGATCGTTATCTGAATACTCAGTGAGGCGTGCTCCGAAGTTGACAGAAGAACCTCTATCCACAATGGTTTGGATAATCGGCGTTCTATCCATGAATCGCGTAACACCACGCACGAGAATCGAGGCGTTACCAGTGCCCGTAAGGTAGAACGGGGTAGTACCGTCAATCACGCTGACAACTACCGTCTTAGTGCCGCTAGAAATTCCATCGCCACGTGGATCGGTTGGTACGGATACAGTGAATGAACCGTTATTGGACGTAGTGTGGCTTGTAACCAGCGTCTCGCTCGTATCGTTTAGGAAGAAGACCTCGATTGCCATCGGTCCCTCAACGGATCTGTTAATGTCGAAGCCATCAAGAACGCGACCAGAGATTGTGAAGGCTTGTCCTGCAGTAACCTCTGCTGGAATTGAATCGATTGCAATCGAGCTGTCGACCTGAACTGTGAGATTGGCGAAGGTCTCATTTCCAACCCATCGTCCTGCATTTTCGACAGTCAGATTGTCGGTCAGATCATCAGGGGCATGGACTCTCAAATCGTAGAATCCAGGAGCGGTATTAGCGAGCAGAGTCGGATTAAACCTAGCAACTCCATCGACATCAGTCACCGTGCTATCGATAATTGTCTGATTCGCGCCACCCCAGTCGAGCCAAAGGTCGACATTGGCATCCGGAACTATTGAGTCGTCCGCCTTGTCAGTCACGGTGGCGTTGAGAATCAATGTTGTTCCCGCCACGACGATAATCGAGGAGGGTTCTGCCTCGACGACGAACTCGCTCTGTACTCCAAGTGGGACACGAACAGAGTCGGTCACAGTAAAGTATGGTCCTGGAGGTGTTGCTCCGTTAGCGAAGTTGAGAACGAATCGCAACATGTAAACGGACGACGGAAGATCTGCGGGTACTGTGAATGTGTAGTTGTATTCACCCGTAGTCTGATTGATCCATCCATCAGCCAATCGGATGATAATTGGAGGAGCAGGACTCCCATCGGGACCGGGGGGCAAATCTGATGGTTGCTCAAGTTGAATCACAATAGATGAGTTATTACCGGTTATGGGAGTTAGATGAACAACATCTTGAGCAACTCCCGAGACCCAGTTTGTAGTTCCTCTCGGAGTCCAATCGGAGCCGAGGGTGACAGTGACATTTGCCCGTCCTTGAATACGAATCAGATCTTGCACTGTTGCTGGTCGGAGCCAAGTTGAGCCTGTGAAATTCATCTCCCAGGTGTAATCTCCGGCAAACATATTCCATTGTGGCATCCAAACCACCGTGTACCTACCCGAGGAAGGATCCGTCGCATTCCACACCTGCGTGCCATTGAAATCAACCGTATACGAACCAGGGAAATCAGCTACAGAAGAGCCAGTGTGATCGTATAATTGTACATCGATTGCGGCTTGATTTCCACGAGTGGTTGGATTCAGGATGTAATCGAATTGGACGTAAGATCGGATTCCATAAGTCGCAGGGAAATTCTCCTCATCGGCGGCGAAAAGGCCGTCTGCGGCATAAGTGAATTTTACTTCAATTTCGCCGGATGGCACCGTAACTGAAGATTCGTTGAATTCCCACGATAACGCGAATTGGCCGGGCGTCGAAGTCCAATTACTCTCATTTAGAGACCAAGTCGTTAGAGTAGTGTAGGGCCCGTTGGTTCCTGATCTGCGAACTTGGAAGGTCAGTGTGCCATTAAGTGACTCAGGTGCTGGTCCTCTACTTACTGCCGTCCCATTGATGAAGACGAGTTCGTTGATGTCAAGGATGCTGATGTTGGAATCAATTCCCTCTAGGGTAACGGTGAGGTTCGGAGATGGTGTGATGTTGAAATTGAAGGAGGTTGTTGTTGGACGTAGATGATACTCTGGAATCGTGAGATTGTTATTGTCTTCTTGATGCCATCCAAGGAATGCGAGACTCGCATTGATTAATCCGAGAGGTTCACTCTCAGAAATTGGAACATTGAATTCGTAATAGCCACCTGAACCGACATCAGCGATAAGATTCACAGGTCCATCCTCGACTGTTGTATAGTTGAGAAGAACTTGGAGGGTATCGAGGAGAGCAGGATCAGTCTGTGGTGCATTGAACCATTCAAGCAAACCAGTAACGGTGGTATTCACCCCAGCGCCCAGCATAGGTTCAGTTGCTGGTTGAGGACTAGTAATCGAGAGATTGACATCATCAGTGATGTTGATCAACCACGGGAATGAGATACCCTGTATGCCTACGTAACCCTGTGTGTGTGTTAGAACAACTAGAGAACCATATCCGGGTTTAATCATCTCCGATGGGGCTCCATCGAATGAGAAGAAGCCACTTGCATTCGTTGTCACGGTGCCAATTAGGTGACTCGGAGTCGCAGCACCTCCAGGAACATTCGCCGTGTCATTCGAAGGAACCAGATAGAGATCGAGTGTTATTCCTTCGATAACGCTAGCATTACTTGAGAATTGAAGAGTACCATTCAGAGTTATGTTTCCAGAGGAGTAATCTCTCTCATAGGAGTCTGGTGACCACGTCTCATTGACGACCTCGACAACAGACATCTCAGGGCAAGCTTCGAATGGAACCCATCCGAGATCTAGTTCACCTTGATTGGCATTGGTTTGGAGATGGACTTCAACCCACCATGAGAAGTCATGGCCATAGACTTGGAACCCATTGTCTACCCAAGTTCCTCCCGAGAATCCCGTGACCTTTCTAGTCGGCAAATCAAGTGCCCTGAGCAAAGCAGCGAATACGGTTGCGTACTCGTCACAATCACCCTCACGAACCTCCTCTAGAATCCACAAGGATGTGTCTGTCAGTAATTGTGTAGAAGCGGAGTCACTTCTATTCGAACCGGCGTGATTCCGTAAGAACGTCGTAGTGTTATTCCCATTGATGAGGAATTGCTGAATCGCCACCACTTGATCCCAAGCTGAAGTCCATCCAGTCTCATTTACCACATCCCAGGCGATACGTGAGATATTCTCAGACGACTCAATCTTTCCGAGATCCTTCGCATAGGAACTATTCTGGAATGCGGTAGTGTTGTCTCTAATGACATCGGTCATCGTAACCTGAGTCGCAGTAACATAGAGATTGGTGACAGTCGAAGAATCGATGAGTACATCACGCGTGTAATTAGAGAAATTCATTCCCGCATCAACATCGATCCAATCTGTGTAATTGACCGCATTGTAAGGCGCGATGAGTTCATCACCAGGGTAGAGAATCCCGTTATTTCGGTATTCTAACTGCCAACCATAGAGGGCCGAGTTATCCCAGAAGTCTTGGTCGGGGATCCCCTGCGTTGTTGACCAGCTAGGGTACATAGGTGTGTAACCGACTAGGCTAGTATTGACACCCCAAGAAACCCCCGTATACGCATCATAGGTATGCCATCGCCAGTAATGTGTGATGTTGTAATCAATGCCAGCAGATGTGTTCTCAGCGAAGAAGTACAACATATTCGTCTGAATATCATCCGACGGATCCCAGGGGTTCATTTGTGCATCAGCACAGTCATTATCCCAGAAGGCAGGAGGACATTCGTCTCCATCCGGAATTCCACCACCATCGGTGTCGGGATCACGCCAATCTGTTCCGATCTCCTGCTCAATGGTGTCAGGTATTCCGTCTCCATCGCTATCCAACGGATTCATGTCGTCGTCTGGATTATTCTGTGGATTCGTACCATCGAAATACTCCTGAAAGTCGGTTACTCCACCATTATCAGTGTCAGTATTATTCCACAGAGTAGTGTAGTTATCTTGTGTCATATTGCCTCCACCAATGCCGAACATCAATGGACAGCCGGTATTATTCTCGAACCAATTGTTCAGACCATCGCCATCGAAATCAGCGAGATTGTTGCATGGTTCCATCGGGTCAGTTCCGTTGATTACTTCGTCGAGATCGCTGACACTATCTCCATCAGAGTCGGTCATGTTCGGGAAGGAGATGAAACCCCAAGATCCTAGGGCTTCTTCCCAATCAGCCAAGCCATCTCCGTCGCTATCCTTGTAATCGTCATCGCAATGGGCTTCATTGGCAGTTCCAAGAGCCGGGTCCCAGCACCATGAGCCATTCAAGACAACGATGAATATCGCACTAGTCGGCATGTCATTATCCACACCTTTGAGCGTATCACCAAGGATTGACGAATAGGAAAACGGCATTCTGCTACCATTAGGTGACTCGAACCAAGCCATCGGTTCTCCATTCTGCCTCCAGTCGATTGGTGTGGGGTCCAATTTCGTAGTATTATTCACTGTCAGAGAGTTATCGGAGGGATCCCAGACGACGATGTCTAGATACAATTCGTAAGTCGATTTACATGGGTCAGTTCCGTGGGCTGGAGTCAATTCGATGCCGTCATCGACACCTCCCCCATCTGTATCGGAATTATTCCATTGAGTACACGTCGCATTTTCTTCCCAATTTTGTATTCCGTCACCATCAAGGTCGCCAGCGTCCTCGATTCGCGTCGGATCGGTTTCATTGAGATCAACGATGCCATTGAAGTTCGTATCCTCCTCTCCATCATCGAATTGGTCGCCGTCAGTATTGTTGTTTCGCGGGTCGGAAGCCTGAGGCGGATTACCATAGGAACCGTTGACTTCGACGCCGTCTGGAATTCCATCTCCGTCGGTATCAATATGTGTCGGATCGGTCAGTAGTACCAAAGCCTCGTAAGAATCGTTCAGACCATCTCCATCGGTGTCGTTATTGTTAGGATCGGTGTAAGTTACTCCATCCACCTCGGCGGTGAATATCTGACATCCACCTGGTCCTATATTCTGGACCGGATTACAAGGAGATTCAGTACTCGTCCTATTGTCAGGGCCAGGCCTCCAATATTGACGAGGCGGTTGGACCGAGCCATTACGAGTGCTCCATGCTGGATTGACATATTCGTAGAGATTCACCAATCCGTCGCCGTCAGGATCCCCACTTGTTCCATCATCTCCGGAATTCGATGTCGGGTCGAGATTGTTTGCAACCTCCCAACCGTCTGGCATTCCATCCCCATCGGTATCCCAGCCGTTCGGATCCTCGTCGGTTGAATTGTCGCCATCATCATCATCGGTAGCGCAATCGGCATCTCCATCAAAATCACCATCCCAATTGTCAACCAATCCATCATGGTCATCGTCGAAGTTATTGAAACAAAGATTGCCGACTGGATCTTCGTCAGCCCCATCAGAATTCAATCCTTGAATGAGTTGCATAGCGCTCTCCTCATCCCAATTACTGACCGGAACCGTACCATTCCACCAGACGCCGTTATCCAATTCGTTCGGTGTTGAGGCAGAATCCCAATTCGAAGGAATTCCGTATTGGTATTCATTCAGATTAGTCAGAGAGTCTCCATCCTGATCACCTGTCGAGCCATTGATTCCAGTCGCAGATAGTGGATCAAGACCGTATTGCCATTCCCAGCCATCTGGAAGTCCATCGTTATCCGAATCCCAATCCTGCGGCTGAGTTCCGATGTAATACTCCAGACCGTATGGCAATCCATCACCATCAGTATCTGTCGAACCCATCACTTCCCAAGATGCAAATTCGATTGCGGAGTACGATGTTAACAACATCAAGAGACTGAAGAGAATAGCTGAACGCTCCTTGCGTCGAGCGATTCGAGCATTATTTCCTCTCTCATCGACGTACAAGATGCACACTCCCTACCGCCTACGGCGGTTCATACGGGTCTTAAGCGGAATGGAGCGCCGTTCGGACGTTGCTCAGGTGTACACTCAGATGAGTTCGATGTCATCATCATCGTAAACCATCTCATCTGGCTCTTCTTCCTCAGTCACGGGAGCAGGAATATCTTCGCCCATATCCTCTTCCTCATCCTCTTCGTCCTCATCTTTCATCGCATCAAGAAGCGCGAGGTGAGCTGCCCATTTCCTACGGTTCATCCTGCTCTGAATCCCTCCGAATACTAGCAGGATGGCAACTACCATGACGATGAGAGTCGAAGCCCGAGGGTTGGTAATTTCATTCACTAAACGATCGAAGATGGCATCAATCCCGACGACCAATGTGACCTTCTCCTCAGCGGTGAAATCCTCTGGCCAACTCTGATCTGTATCGTGAGGCTCTGCAGTCACAGTAACTACTACCTGATCGCCGTTATTGGCTGTGGCTGGAACCGAGACTTCGAGGTGGAAAGTGACTTCTTCGAAAGCATCGAGTTCGATCAGTCTAGAGCCAGTTGGACCACCGATATCGACTGTCCATCCGGTGGCTCCGACAGCCTCAGCATCAAGGAGCACGATTAGAGGACTGTTGCCTTTGTTGCGGACCTTGAGTTGAAAGTCATAATCTTCGCCCGGTGCTAGCTTCCTATTCGAAGTGACTTGGACAATCTCAAGGTCCGGTTCGTCGGCATCGACTTCGAAGACCATCGGGAGATCGAAGTAACGTGGATTGGAATCTGAGGTCTCCTCAATTATTCGAAGATATACTGTGTGATTGCCGACGACGACTTGATTGGTGAGAGTGACAACGACGAAGATTTCAGTATAATCTCCTGGCCCCAGAGATACCGTAGGCAGGGCTGAGCCGTTCTCATCGAGAATACGATAATTCCACTGCCCATAGGCTGCGTTTCGGTCAGTATTCTCTGCGAGGCTGGCAGGATTTACGATCCGCCATTGTGAGGCTGATGCACCGCTGGTCATACTATTGGTTATACGCGCGCGGAGGTTGACTTCTGGGTCGGAGAGTGATGAACATAGCGAGACCTGAATGTGACCCAGTGGCGTGCCATCACAGTCCTGCGAGACCTCTGCGCGGATTCCAAAGGTACGCTGAATCGTGAACTCAACTATAGTCCGCAGCGAGGCGTTTCCAGAACTAATAACCTCAAGCTCAATCATTCCGATATCAGGGTCTTCTCGGTCAGCAGATGGTTTGACATTGAAGCGAAGAACCTGAGTTGAATGGCGTTCGAGAGGAGGTATATGGAATGTACCATCTCCGTCATTTTCGAGGATTCTCTCGCCAGTGTCATTATCGTAAATTTGGACGATGGCCTTTGAGCGTTTGAGGACGTCAACACGGAACGTATCTGTGTCAAATCCAGTATTGAAAATCTCAAGCAAGAAAGTGGTGAATTGATTGTCCTCGACATATCTAGGGATTGTCGAGTCAATGTCACCTGGACGGCTAGAGTTTGCGATTGGAATTTCGTGGTCCTCATCCCACACTGATACGTCAGGTGGTTGGAAAACTTCGAGCTTCTCCAAATCGAGAGAGAGCAGGTCTTGGTGAACCACAGTTTGCACTCCTTCGATGGTCGCTTCTGCAACCGCCCTGATCTCGATTCTGTCAGGAGCCCCTGTCAGATCATCTGGGGCGGTAATGGTTAGAATCGGATTGAGAATATCTCCGCCAGAATTCAGAGTGTAGCCTCCGGGGGAATCAAACTCCACCAACCAAGCGCTACCGAGATTGGTAAGTAACTCCAGTTCAACGGTCATAGATTTGGTGGAGTCTCCGCGGTGGACGAGTTGCAGCGGCACCGGAGTCGTCTCTCCAGGAGCCGCATACTCTACGGTTCGGTCCTCACGATGATTGATTGCGACTCCCCATTGCTTCATCTCAACAGGATCGTGCTCGACGAGGAAGGCATTACCCTGCACGTCGGTGATTTCGAGTTCAACACTATACTCGCCAGATGGCAATCCGCTGGGATATGTCCACGTGTATGCACCAAATATCCCTTGACTAGTGTCGCGAATACCGTCGTCGTCAGAAGAAACTTCGTGGTCAACCCGATAATTACCATTGGGATCGCGCATCAAAAGGCGAACAGAATCCATGTCTTCACGCCCAAAGGCACTCTTGACATCGAAGGAGAATTGCATAGTTCGGTCCGACAGAACATCGTTTGGATACCATTCAAGTTCGACGCCGTCTGCCAATTCGGCACCATCGCGTTGCAAGATGACTTCGCTATCGGCTATAGCATTGGATTCAACTTCCAACTGAGAGTAACGATTGCTCTCTCCATCGATTTCATTCCATGCAATCTCAGCTTCACAACTACTTCCGAAAGGACCACCGCTGCTCTCGCAACCGGTCATTTCTGCAGAAATTTCAACCGTAAATTCTTCGCCATCCTCAACCTCGAAACCTTCCTCATCGTCGTCGAGGATGACCTCAAAGAGTTCATGGTCAAAATTACATGAATTCGTGAGGCCGGGATTACATGCATCGGCCTCCCATGATTCGGAACCTACTGTGCCACCGTTGGCACTCACAGTAATGTCCCATGTGACCTGTGAGTTACTCGGACCCTGTGCACGGAGGAAAAGTTGCACTGGAATGTAGAATTGACCTGAGGAAGAACCGTGCTTGGGGCGACCATTGATCATCAGTGTACTCATGAGGTCGCCGGTGCTGAATTCGATAGTCGAATCTAGGGCGCTCGCAGTCGATTGGCCACCCGATTCAGGAACACGTGTTGTGATGTGACCATCACCTCCAGAGGAGGAGTTGGCTTCGGCCAAATAGAGAGTGTAGAGTTTGAGTTCAATTTCATCTGATGCCTGCGATTTGGAAACATCGGCTAAAGTGTCTGTAGGGGCCGTAACCCCAGCCAGTGGGGCCGCCAACATGAGCAAGGCGAGAAACATCGCAGTTCGGGCGATACCGAGCCCGCGAATCGCCTTGCTGCTCGCAATCATCGCCCTTCGGCTCTCAGCGGGGTGTTAAAGCGTTCGTGAGGTCCGAGCCACCAATGCATCGTTTTCACCACGCCCCCAAAAGGGGGCGTTGCGTGCCGCTCGTTTCAAGTCCAATGGCTTTGCCAGCAGACTTGCAGGGATACCCGAGTTGGTCAAAGGGGCCGGACTTAAGCTCCGGTGCATAGTGCTTCGCAGGTTCAAATCCTGCTCCCTGCACCATTACTTCAGACGCGTCATCGAGCATCCCAATTGCCCATCACCTTCGAGCACATCGAGCTTCGTTAGAATCACACTCGCACCTTCAGCTGAGTTTGGTTCGAGGACCCTGTCTAGTAGCCGATTCGCCAGTGTCTCCAGCAGAGCTGCTCGATTCATCTGCAGAGTTTCGTCGAGCGCGGAAATCAGATATTCATAATTGAGAACTTCACCGATCTCATCCGCGCTCGGTTCTGATACTCCAGACAGCATCACATAGATGTCAAATCGTAATCGCTGAGGAGCACCCAATTCGTGGTCATGCACGCCAATATCGACCTCGCGCACGACGTTTTCGAGGAATAGCGTCGTCACTCCTTGAGTCTGTGCCATGAGTTGCATCAATGCCTCCGAATGCCCACTCATACTCCATCCTCCGTCTCAAAAAGAACATCACGACTTCGGGCGAGGAACCTCTCCCCTGAATCAACGAAAAGCACCTGGCCAGTAACTGCCCGTGCGCCGATGAGATAGCCGACCGCTTCTGCAATGTCATTGGGCTCCGGGCCGAATCCAAGCGGACTCTCTGATTGAGCCCGCTCGAACCCTTCTGCAGTCTGATCTGGACTCCCAAGGGTGTGCCCTGGAGCGACGGCATTGACGCGCAGGCGAGGGGCTAATCCACGGGCGAGGGCGTCGGTCAATCCGAGTAAAGCGTAGCGCGAAGCAGTGTAAGACAGATGGTCTGGACTAGGTGCAGCGATTTTCTGGTCGAGAATGTTTACCACAGAAGCGGTGGCTGATTCTGATGCTTTTGCATTAGAATTTGGTAATTGTTTGAGTAGCGCGCGCGTGAGCAACATCGGTGCGCGCGCATTGACATCCATATGAGAGTCCCATGAATCAGAGTCAACACTCTCGATATCATCAAATTCGAAGCGAGATGCGTTGTTGACTAAGTGAGAAATCGGACCAATCTTTGATGATGCTTCAGAGATAATGTTCGAGACTTCGTCGGTATTTCTCAGATCGCCACGAACGGTACAAGCCTCGACTCCCATCTCGCGTAGTCGCTCGACTAGATCCTCGGCGGACTTGGCCGACGAATTGTGGTGAACTGCCACCGAGTACCCTTTTTCTGCTAGGTGAAGGCAGATAGCGGCTCCGATTCTCTTTGCACCTCCGGTCACTAGTGCTGCACTGCGAGCCATCGACTCTTCCGAGGCTCCTCTCGTATTTTGCACCTCGTTCCGAACCACCTCATGTGTAGGTTCGAGGCGAACGATTAACGCCGTATGTCCGCTCCTCGGCTTCAATGAGTGTGCGGCTGCCACAGACTGATGCTGCTGAAGTCTCAGCCGGAGGCTGTGGTGGGGCGGCTCGGATGAGTGCAGAGGAGCGCCGCAAGTCTGAGCGGAAGCGACTTCCTCCATGGTTCAGAACCACACTTCCAACTGGTTCCGCTCAGGCAAGATTCAACGATACCAAGTCAAACGTGCATGAACATGGATTGAACACGGTTTGTGAGGAGGCTCGTTGCCCAAATATCCACGATTGTTGGGGGCGAGGGACTGCTACATTCATGATCGCTGGAGAAGTCTGCACTCGTGGCTGCCGCTTCTGTGCAGTCGGTACCCAGAAAACACCTCCTCCACTGAATCCGAATGAGCCGAGTGAATTGGCGGAAGCTGTTGACCGCATGGGCGTCAGCCATGCGGTCATCACCGTCGTCAACAGAGATGACCTTCCCGATGGCGGAGCAGATCATTATCGCAAGTGCATTGAGGCTGTCCGCGAACGAAGCCCGGATGTCGGTCTCGAATTACTCTGCTCGGATCTAGACGGAAATCTCGACGCGCTCGCTCACTTACTCGCTGACTTACCTCTGCGAGTATTCGCTCACAATGTCGAGTGCGTCCCTCGCCTCGATTCAGTAGTTCGCGACCCTCGCGCGTCCTTCGAACAATCGCTTGAAATTCTGCGCGAGGCTAAGCGACTACGCCCCGATCTCGTCATCAAATCGAGCATTATGGTCGGTGTAGGCGAAACTGATGAGGAGGTCGTCGAAGCGATGGGAATGCTACGCAAAGCAGGTGTCGAACTGATTACCCTCGGTCAGTATCTCCAGCCGAGTTGGAAGCATCTAGCAATCGACAGATTCCCAGAACCATCGACCTTTGCTGCTTGGGACAAGACCGCTCGAGAGATGGGTTACAAAGCCGTCGCGAGCGGTCCACTAGTCCGCTCATCCTACCGAGCAGGCCTTCTCTGGGAGGAAGCGATGGGGGGCGAGCCAGTCGTAACAAGAGACTCGACAGGGTCGGCGATAAGTCACCTCAATCCCAGTAAGGACCTTCTCACAAGTAAGAGCAAGAGTTTGTTGGCAACCAACGAGGCACGGCTGTCATCCGAGCATCAAACGATATGAACGAGTAGTGGGTGAAAGAAGCATGGCGGCTAAGAAGAAGCAAAAATCCCTGCAGATCCCAACCGCTCCGTTTCGTCCTGGAGAAGAGGCAAATTTCGATCCATTCATCAATGAACCTGGTGATTTACCTCGCCCAGACCCTATCACTTGCATCGCTGCTGACACCACAGACTTGGCAAATGGATTAGTCAGAGTTCTCGATTTCAAAGGAAATGCCAGCGGACCATGGGATCCACAACTAACTCCCGATGAACTCCGCCAAGGACTCGAACACATGGTCCGCATGCGCATCTTCGATGAGCGCATGATGAAGATGCAACGCACAGGTAAGCTGTCATTCTACATGCGTTCACTTGGAGAAGAGGCAGTCGCCATCGCTCAGACAATGGCGCTCGAAACCCAAGACTGGATTTTCCCCACCTATCGGCAACCAGGTGCCCAGTTCGTCCGTGGACGTGATATGGTGAGCATGATTAACCACTGTATCGGCAATGTCGAAGACAACGTGAAAGGACGGCAAATGCCAGTTCACTACACCTACAAAGAGGGACGCTACATCTCTGTATCAAGCCCTGTTGGAACCCAATTCAGCCAGGCAGTAGGGGTTGCAATGGCCTCTCAGTACAAGGGTTTGGATGAGTGTTGCATAACTTGGATTGGAGATGGTTCAAGCGCAGAAGGAGATTATCACTACGCCCTCAATTTCGCCTCTGTGTTCAAGCCACCAGTCATCCTCAATATCGTCAACAATCAATGGGCGATCTCAACTCACAGAAATCTCGCTAGTGGCAGCCCGACATTTGCTGCTCGCGGGCTGGCGTACAATGTTCCTTGTATTCGCGTCGATGGAAATGATTTCCTCGCGCTTTATTCAGTCACTAAGTGGGCGCGAGAGCGTGCTGCGGCCGGTGAAGGAGCGACTCATATCGAAGTTCTAACTTACCGCACCGGGGCCCATTCTTCGAGTGATGATCCGAGCCGCTACCGACCTAGAGATGAGGCCGAATCTTGGCCAGGCGGAGACCCTGTCGACCGATTGACAGGCCACCTTATCGCCATCGGAGAATGGTCTGATGAGCAGCAAACTGAGATGGAAGAGAGAATCGATGGAGAAGTCATGGCCGCCTACAAGGAAGCTGTCACTCACGGAGACCTCGCCAACGGCCCGTACCCATCTGCTGACACTATCTTCACTGAGGTCTACGAGACCGTCCCTTGGCATCTGCAGGAACAATGGGACGAAATGAAGCGATGGAGTAGTGATTGAAATGGTCGAGATGAACATTGTTGAAGCAGTCAACTCCGCACTCGACAATATGCTTGAGCGTGACGAGAATGTCCTCTTCTTCGGCGAAGACGCTGGATATTTCGGCGGTGTATTCCGTACATCTGACGGTCTGCAAGAGAAGCACGGAAGTCATCGCGTCTTCGATACGCCACTCTCCGAGGGTGGAATCGCGGCGATAGCTTTCGGTATGGGAATCAATGGATTACGCCCGGTGGCGGAAATCCAATTCGCCGACTACATATTCCCGGCCTACGACCAGATTGTCAATGAAATTGCCAAGGTTCGGCACCGCTCCGGCGGCGAATTCTGGTGTCCAATTACTATCCGAACGCCAGCCGGAGGTGGAATCCGCGGAGGCCACCATCACTCGCAAAGCCCAGAATCACAATTCACTCACACCTCCGGACTGAAGGTGGTTTACTCATCGACCCCATACAATTCGAAGGGGCTCCTCATAGCCGCAATCGAATCCAACGATCCCGTCATTGTCTTCGAGCCCAAGCGCTGCTACCGCGGCCCCTTCTATGGCGACCCTCACAATGTCCCCACCTGGAAAGACCACCCAGAAGCGGAGGTTCCGGAGGCGCATTACACAGTTCCTTTGGGCGAGGCAAGGTTGGCCATGGAGGGCAACGATTGTACTGTCATTTCTTGGGGTGCGATGGTCCACGTTGCCGAGCAGGCCATCAATGACTGCGGCATCAGCTGCGACCTAATCGATTTACAAACGCTAGTTCCTTGGGACCGAGATGCAATCGTCAATTCAATCGAAAAGACGGGAAGATGCGTGATTGTTCACGAGGCCCCGAAAACCAGTGGATTCGGTGCCGAGATGGCTGCGAGCGTGCAAGAGCGATGTTTCTACCACCTCGAAGCACCAATAGAGAGAGTCACGGGATGGGATACACCATTCCCGCACACAACTGAGTGGGATTACATGCCGAGTCCCGCAAGAATCGCTGACGCGATCAAGAAAGTAATGGAGGAATAAAAATGTCAAATCGAATGTTCAAATTGCCGGATATCGGAGAAGGAGTTGTAGAAGGCGAGGTCGTGCAGTGGCACGTCTCGGTCGGGGATATAGTCGCCGAAGACGATGATTTGGTCGATGTGATGACCGACAAAGCGACTGTGACGATTCCTTCGCCTCACGATGGCGAGATTACTGCGTTGCATGGCGGAGTTGGCGATATGGTAGCTGTTGGCGCAGTCCTAATTGAATTCGATGGCGGCGGTGATTCACCTCCTGCTAAGCCAGCCGAGAAGGCTGCGCCTGAGCCTGTTCCTGAGCCAACTCCTGAGCCTTCACCTGAACCTGTCGCAGCACCTGCTCCGGCGGCCACAACGACACCAGTGGCGCCCCCACCAGTGCCGGCAATCTCTGCACCTGCACCGCTTCCTTCTGTCTCCACACCAGCGCCCAGCACTGGTGGCAAGGCGCTGGCGAGTCCTGCTGTGCGCCGACGCGCGCGCGAGGCAGGAGTCGATCTGAGCGCGGTTCGCGGCAGCGGACCGGCCGGACGCATCCGCCATGCAGACCTAGATGCATTCATCGCCGCTGGTGGAATGGTCCAAGGTGCTGCACCAGTCGCATATTCGACACGCAGAACCGATGTAGAGGAAATCAAGGTCGTCGGCCTGCGCCGCAAGATCGCTGAAGCAATGACCCTCTCGAAGCGCCATATTCCGCACTTCTCTTACTTCGAAGAAATCGATGTAACAGAGTTGGAAGAATTGCGACAGACGCTCAATGCGACACGCTCGCCAGAGCAGCCCAAACTCACCTATCTACCGTTCATAATGCTCGCACTATCCAAGCTGATGCCAAATCACCCCGAATGCAACGCACACTACGACGAAGCCAATGGTTTGGTTCGCCGTTATGGGGCAATCAACCTTGGAATCGCTACACAGACCGACCGTGGACTCTTCGTCCCGGTCGTCAAACACACTGAAGCGATGGATGTCTGGCAGGCTGCTGCAGAGATGCAGCGAGTCTCGGGAGCCGCTCGCAATGGTACCGCAACTCTCGATGACTTGACTGGTTCAACATTCACAATCACCAGCCTCGGACGAGATGGTGGCCTGGGTGCGACTCCAATCATCAACCACCCAGAGGTCGCTATACTTGGCATCCACAAAGCCCGCGATATGCCCGTGGCACGCAAGGGCGATATCGTAGTCCGCCGTATCATGAACGTCTCGAGTTCATTCGATCACCGAATCGTCGATGGAGCCAATGGAGCAGCTCTGGTGCAGTCTCTCAAGCGTATGCTTGAGCACCCTGCAATGATCTTCATGTGAGGTGAAAGAATGGTTGACACTCGTAAATGTAAGGTTCTCGTTGTTGGAGCAGGACCCGGAGGCTATGTCGCAGCAATTCGCAGCGCTCAGCTCGGATTGGACACTGTAATTGTCGAGGGAGACAAAGCGGGCGGAACTTGCCTGATTCGCGGATGTATCCCGAGTAAGGCGATTATTCACGCTGCTGAGCGCTTTGAGGCGTTGCAACAACACGCCGGCGAAGGCGGTCACATGGGAATGTCTGTAGGAGCAGAACCGGAATTAGACATGGCCGCGCTTGTCGATTGGAAGGATGCTATCGTCACCCGACTCAACAAAGGTGTCGAGTCTCTACTCAAAGGAGCGGGGGCCGAGCTAGTGAAGGGATGGGCGACTTTCACCGGCCCGAAGAAATGCACCGTTGAAACAAGTGACGGGGCGGTCGAAATCGAGGCGGAGAACGTCATCATCGCCACCGGCTCCAGTCACATCGACCTTCCATTCATGCCTTGTGACGAGAAATTCATCCTCTCTTCAACCGGAGCCCTAGATCTACAGAATCTACCAAAGTCAGCAGCCATCGTTGGTGGCGGCTACATCGGCCTCGAACTCGGCTGCGCTCTGAGCAAACTCGGTACCGATGTAACGGTCGTCGAAGGAATGGATTCGATTCTCGGAATCATGGACAAAGAGATTCGCCGACCGCTCGAAATCTGGCTTAAGAGACACAAGGTCACAATCCACACCAACGCCCTAGCCCGTGGCACCGAAATCAAGGGAAAGGGAGCTAGTCGCAAAGCTCACCTGACATTTGAGAAGGATGGCGAAGAGCAGACTATCAAGGTCGACAAGGTGCTTGTAACCGTTGGACGCCGCCCCAATACCAAGGGATGGGGAATAGAGAATATGGGGGTGCGAATGGATACCGGTGGCCGCTTCATCCGAATCGACCGTCAGTGCCGTACCAACGTTCCCGGCGTCTATGCAATTGGAGATGTCGCCGGCGAGCCAATGCTCGCCCACAAGGCATCAGCACAGGGCGAGATGGTCGCTGAGATCCTCGCCGGTCACCACCGAGAATTCGACAAGGTAGCAATCCCAGCAATCGTCTTCACTGAGCCAGAAATCGTCTCAGTCGGCCTATCTCCCGACGAAGCAAAGGAGCGAGGAGAGCAGATAATCACCGGCAAGTTCCCACTCGCCGGGAATGGACGTGCACTCACGCTCGAAGCGGAGAAAACTGGTGGGTTCATCCGCGTCACTGCGCGTGAGTCCGACCACGTGATACTTGGAATTCAAGCCGTGGGAAGCCACGTGGCTGAACTCCATGGAGAATTTGTTCTTGCCCTTGAAATGGGCGCACTGCTCGAAGACATCGCAGACGTAGTACACGCTCACCCGACGATGACAGAGGCCTTCCATGAAGGAATCCTCAAGACACTCGGCCACGCAATTCACGCAGCCTGAGGCGAGGAAGAAAACGGGGCAACAAAGATGCGACCGCTACGCATCCTTCTAGCAGGAATCGAACCGCACACAGCGGTCGACGAAGCGATGCGAATCATGCAGCAACAGCGTATCAACGATGAGATCCCCGATACGCTAATTCTCGTCCAACACCCAGAAGTCGTAACTCTTGGACCAAAGGCGAAGCGCGATGGGGCTTTGGAAGACCCAGCATTAGCAGATTACTCTACGACAATCGTCGACCGAGGTGGAGGGATGACCTACCATGGACCCGGCCAACTCGTCGGTTACCCAATCATCAAATGGCAACAAGATGAGAAATCAGTTCGTAGTATCATCAACCGAATCGAAGACTGGGTCATGGCTGCTCTTACAGATTGTGGAATCCAAGGTAATCGTGACGAGAGGATGATGGGAGTCTGGCTTGAGGGTCGCAAGATTTGCTCCATCGGACTTGCCTTCAAACACTGGGTCAGCCGCCATGGATTGGCTCTCAATTACAATACGAATGAGGGCCGCATCGAAGCATTGACCTGCTGTGGTCTCGATGCGGGCACAACCACTTCTCTCGCTGCAATCGGACACACACATGACCTCGAAGGACGTCTACTCAACCGCGCTCGATTTGAAGAGGCGTTGCTGGTTCATGCAGAGGAATTTCTCGGACGCGTTCCTATGAAACCTGAGGATTGGACTCCGGGGTTGGTCGCCTGAGACCTGCGGGGAGCGAATTATCTCACCACTGGGCACTCGACCCCGATACTACCTTTCTGAACCACGGTTCCTTCGGCGCAACGCCTGTCACCTTACTCGAAGAACAATCGAGGATTCGTGCGCAGATGGAGGCGGATCCAGTTCGTTTTTTCGAGCGCGATGCTGTCGAAATGATGGCAGGAGCGGTCGACTCTCTTTCGGAATTTCTCAACGCTGACCAAGATGGAATGACTTTCTGTCACAATGCTACTGGTGGGATTAACACCGTGTTGCGCAGCCTTGTGCTAAATTCGGGTGATGAGATTATTGTCCCCGACCACGCTTACCAAGCATGTTGGAATGCGATAGAATTCGTTGCTCGACGCTGGAAGGCGAAGGTAGTCGTAGTCGAACTGCCATTCAGATGTGAGAATGAGGATGATATCATCGAGCCACTGCTAGCTGCGATTACCCCTCGCACAGTTCTGGCGATGATTGACACCGTGTCGAGTCCGACTGCAATCAGAATGCCGTTTGAGCGATTAGTCGATGAATTTCAGTCGCGAGGCGTGGATGTTTTGATCGACGCCGCACATGGACCCGGTTTGGTGCCGCTCGATTTGACCGCTTTGGATGCGGCCTGGATATCCGGCAATTGCCACAAGTGGCTGTGCGCCCCAAAGGGCTCGGCCTTCCTTCACATCCGTGAGGATAAGCGTGAATCAACAAAGCCGCTGACAATCAGTCATGGATACACAGCAGACCTTTCGCCGGTGGAAAAATTTCGTTACGAGTACGATTGGCAAGGGACCTCTGACCCATCTGGAATCTTCTGTATTCCAAAGGCTATCGAAACTCTCGGTTCAATGGTTTCAGGTGGATTTGAGGCCATTATGGAACGTAATGATTCGCTCGCTCGCAATGGCCGTGACATCCTCTGTGAGACTCTCGAAACCGAGCCACCAATAGCTGATTCGATGCTTACAGCGATGGCCACTATCGATCTGCCAGGAACTTACGATGGACCGCCAGATTTCCGTGGGGATGCCTTGCACAACAGTCTCATTGACGATTGGGGAATTCAGGTTCCGGTTTTCCCTTGGCCACACCACGAGATGCGCTATTTTCGCATCTCGGCATATCTCTACAACTCATTAGAGCAGTATGAATACCTCGCCCACGCCTTGCGTGATTCTCTATGAGGCAGATTGAAGCGAGGAAGGAAAGAGGGCGAATCATGCCTGAAGTAGTCGTTGCCATCACTGGAGCCTCGGGGGCGCGTTATGGGGTGCGGCTGCTAGATGCCCTGTGTGAGGCTGGTTGGTCATCTCATCTCATCATCACTCGCGAGGGAGCTATCAATCTCGATCTCGAATGCGGAATCACTCCCGAAGAACTCGCCTCAAACTCACTCATCACTCTTGAGAAAAATGACAATCTCGCCGCTCGCTCTGCCTCCGGCTCAGCCCGCTTCGACGCTTACATCATTTGTCCAACTAGTGGCACAACAATCGGCAAGATCGCTGCGGGCATCTCTGACAATCTTGCAACCCGCAGCGCCCTCGTCGCGATGAAAGAGCGGCGCAAACTAATCCTCGTCCCTCGCGAATCCCCCTACGCCACCCCACACTTGCGTGCAATGGCAAACCTCTCCGAATGGGGTGTAGTTATCCTGCCCGCAAGCCCCGGCTTCTACAATAAGCCGGAGTCTATCGAAGACCTCGTCGATTTCGTTGTAGCTCGGATTCTTGACCAACTAAACATTGACCACAATCTCGGTCGACGTTGGACTGGCGATGAAATCGGCTCTCAGTGAATCGAATCATCATAGGTACCGCTAGCGGTTGGGTTCAATAGGCGCTCATGGCGGCGGCAATTCTGCGAGGTATCTACATGGATGAGGTCATCGAGGCTGAAATTGCATCCGAAGAGAGCTCAGCAAGCCTCGATGCGCGCCTAAAGCAACAATTTGAGCGCGCCAAGCAACTTCCAGTCTCTGTCCTCGCAGTAATCGGAATCATGCTCGTTGGTACTATGGGTGGCGCAGTCCTATACGGCGACGACATCGTAGACTGGATTCAAGGAACTCCGGATTACGAACTCATCGAGTTCGACCCTGCCAGCGCACGAGGCTACGCTGAGAGCCTCATCGACCTCGGACATCCTGAGTGGGAAGGCAGGATGTCCGGAACAAATGAAGAGCACAATACAGCCGAGTTCATCAAATCAAATTTCACAACGATGGGTATCCCATCGACAATCGAGGACTTCGACGTCCCGATGTTCGTCATTGATGACGAGCCAGAACTGGGAATCTGTCACGCAGGAGATGTGGGGGAAACTCTCCCAGCATTTGCCTGTGGAGCAACCGACATCAATGCCGATTTCATCGAATTCAATCACAGATCAGACTTCGTTCTGCAAGGTTACTCTGGCTCATCCTTCATCCGCTATGTCGATGATATCGAAGTCGTTGACTTGGGAACCGGCAATGAGAGCGCCGATTGGTCCAGCGCCGCTAGCGCAGTCGTGCTCATCCATATGACCAATGAAACAGAGGCAAACACCCCTCTATTCAAGCGAGCATCGGAGAATGATGTGGAGGGACTAATCCTCATCAACGAGCGTCAGAACTGTGACGAACTCGTCGCCAATGATTGCGTTCCCTACTTCAAATCAGTAGGGATTTCAGAGATTGAAAATATTCCAATCGACTTGGGATTCATCATGGTCAGCAAAAGCGTTGGTCAAACGATTATTGACAATGTGATTAACCAAGATGGTAGGCTCAAATTCCTCACCTTCGTCGAAAATGCAGGGGAAGCCACAGTCAAGGTTCCATGCGGTATAATCCAAGGTGAAACGGAAGAACTGATCATTATCGGGGCCCATCATGACACCGTCTACATGGGCGCAGGAGCGGTCGACGATACCTCCGGTA
>Ga0209034_10000124_pt1 | contig 38235 bp, 23 predicted proteins | sample MarorgKNORR_S2LV_2_FD_188219 | JGI IMG/M metagenome (GOLD analysis project Ga0209034, IMG submission 188219) | Marine microbial communities from the Southern Atlantic Ocean, analyzing organic carbon cycling - 250m_A/KNORR_S2/LV (SPAdes) (version 2) | ecosystem: Environmental > Aquatic > Marine... | reverse complement strand
GCTCACGTCTCAGGAGTCTCTCGAAAGCGCAAGGCGTACTTCTTGACTGAGGAAGGAGCCAGCATAGCCGATGATATCTGGACCAAGGTCAGCACCCAGGTTGTCAGATTAGTCCATCCTGACGGCCGATCAGAGTCTATGGAACTGGGACATGCTCTAGATTCAACTGACCTTCCACTCAGACATGTGGATTTCCTACGATACATCGATGATACTGGAACAGTAGACCTTTCCATACTCTCACCGGAACTAATCGAGAGGGATCTCTCTAAGCATATAGAGAAGCAACTAGTATCCTCGCTGAACGACCTCCCGCGTTCTAGGAGATTCTTCGGAAGAGAAGGTGAACTGGCTAGCATGGTAGCCCTGCTAGAGGATCACTCAAGCTCAATTCTTGTCCCTGGAATAGCCGGAATAGGAAAAACATCTCTGGCCGGAAAACTGCTAGAGCACTTCACACACCGCAGAAATCTACTCTATCACAGATGCCAGGATTGGGAAGGCTCGAGGGCGTTCTTCGAAGTGACATCCGAGTGGTTGTCTGCTTTAGGCCACAACGACCTGTCCGACTATCTAGCTGCAACCCCTGTCCCTCAGGCGAATCTGGCTGTTGACCTGATTGTAGAAGGCCTACAGGACACACCAGCTCTGATTGTCGTCGATGACCTTCACAAAGTAGGTGATGAGACTCTAATTTCTGCACTCAGGTCGATGACTCTGAAAATATCGGAACTACAAGATGTCGGTTTGGTGCTGTTCTCACGCTCCTTCAGAATGGTCGTTCCTGAGTCCGACTCTTCTGGACGGATTGTCACACTAGTGATGCCATTGGAAGGATTAGATCAGGATTCTAGCAGGCAGATTCTCACAGCCATGCCAAATATCGATACAACTCAATTCCTTCACATCTACACCCTTTCTAGAGGCCATCCGCTGGTTTTGGAGTTGATTAACAGAGGCAATGTAGGCGAGACCTTCCACGCCACTCTAGAGGCCTTCGTCGAGCAGGAGATATTCAGTAGACTCTCCGGGCCCGAGAAGAGGTTGCTAGGTGCCATTGCCGTTTTCAGAGAGCCGATGCCTTTGGAGTCAATTAGCGCTTTAGACACAGAGACGGAACTCCTGGACAGCCTAGTGGAGAAAGGTCTGGCTAGGCAGGCTGACAGCGATCACTATGATGTCCATGACTTAGTGAGAGAGTTTCTCACTCGCTCAATGGAGGAGTCTCTGCGACAGGAGTTGCACAGCAATGCCAAGGAATGGTACAGGAACCGATTGGAGGCGGCAGCCGACAGGATCGAGTATATCCATCACCTGAACGAGTCCGGCGGAACGGAGGACCTAGCTGAGGTACTATCCTCGGAGGGACACAAACTGGTGAAGGCCGGACATACCGAACTTCTAGGCATCCTTAGATCTCTCGAGAGAGAGGGCTTCGACTCCCGAAGCTGGTGTATCATCCACGAATTGAGAGGAGATATCCTCTCTATTCAAGGGCGCTGGGACGAGGCCGAGAGCGAGTATGATGCCGCTATCCCAATCGCTCGCAAGAATAGTATGGCTGAAGAGCTATCACGTCTACTTTCTGCCAGAGCAGACATCGCAGTCAAACGCGGAGCAATGGATGATGCATTAGAGATGCATCGCAAGGCCCTAGAGATTCAAATTAAACTCAGGGACTCGGTTGGGGCTGCTCGCTCGTACAACAACATGGGCTACATCTTCAGGCGAAGGAGGGACCTCAGGCACGCCCTCGAAGTCTACTCAAATGTCGAGAAGTTGCTTGAATCAGAAGACCATCCAGAGTTGTGTGAGGCGCGTATCAGGATGGCTGCAGCTTATCTCGAGATGGGAGAGTTAGACCGAGCCAGAGAGCACGCACTAAGGGCATTCGAGGACACAGAGAATAGAGAGACAGACATCTCTCATGCTAGGGCGATGGCTGTTCTCGGCAGGTACTACGCACGCGTCAAGGAGAACGAGTTGGCAATGCAGTATTACTCAGCCGCTCTAGATATTCTCTCAGATCAGACTGACCCGCACAGCGCGGTCGAAGTCTCGATGCTTCTCGGACAGGTGTTGAACGATGCAGGCCGTAAAGAAGAGGCATCAGAGCAGTACATCGATGCTCTTGTTCTCGCAGAGGCTAACGATTTCAGGATGCTACAGGGCGAGGTTCTTGCACGATTAGGAGAGGTCGAGAGCGACCGTTCGCAGAAGATGGATTACCTGCAACGCTCCCTATCGGTATTCAGGGAATTAGGGGCTGTCGACAGGATGAGAGAGGTCCAGAACTCTGTGCATAGGGCTGTGATGGGCAACTAGATTCTACTGCTAATTCGCTCAGGCTCAGACTGACCCAGCCAGTTGCTGAACTCGGGACCGCTCTGCATGGAAATACCAATCCTCCCTGAGAACCTGTCTCCCATTGCCATCAAGACCTCACTCTCTGCAAGATGGGGGGCGTTATTACTCTCTGACAGATGACACAACACAATACTCTCCAGTCGTTCACTTACGATCTCGGACAAAGCATCCCCTGTTTGTACATTGGAGAGGTGACCTCCCCTACCTGAAATCCTGCGTTTGAGGGACTCCGGATAGGGGCCACTCATCAGCCTAGAATGGTCGTAATTAGCCTCAATTGAGATATGGCTACAGCCTGAAAGGTGACGCATCAAATCAACAGTAAGCTCGCCCAAGTCAGTCACTACGGCTGCCCTGCGACCACCGCCATTACTTACTATCACAGCGACATTGTCTGCATCATCGTGAGGAACTGGGATTGGAAGCAGACTAATGTCATCTGACACGACTATCCTCTCCAAGGCCCCAAATGTCCTGCATTCGGCCATTGGTTCCCAACCCATTCTAGTTGCAGTTTCGAGATTAGAGTGCAAGATTGCGCCCCAATTCTTCGAGGCCCTAAGGGCTGTCCTCGAATGGTCAGAGTGATGATGCGTAACTAGTATAGCATCGATTGACGACGGTTCTAAATCGACCATCCTCAGCCTTGCTTCCATCCGTTTGAGAGAGAAGCCACAGTCAATCAGAACATTCGTCTCATCCGACCTCAGCAAGGTCGAGTTCCCAGCACTCCCTGAGCCTAGATGAGTAATCTCCATACCCATAGGATAGAGACGACACTGAACCTCCTTGAACCAATCCATGAGAATGACACAATCAAGCGTGTTTTCGACTCACGACGGCATCACCGTCGGCATAAGCACCTGTGAACATGTCCGAACGGCGCTCCATCAGCATGATAAGTCATCCAACGGCGCTGAGTACAACAGTAGGTGAAGCCATGCGCCGCAAGCAAACAGCCTTGCTCCTGACACTGCTCATCCTAGGTAGTATGACCTTCATCTCCCAGACCCGGCCGCAATCGTCTGTTTCGTCCACCGATCCAATTACTGCAGACAGAGGAGGACCTCCTGTAACAGACGAGGATGGTGATCAAATACCGGATCTCCACGAGTCAATATTCGGAAGCACTAGGCTAGTTGAGAGTAGCACGGGAGTAATCTCAGTCCATGGCCTCGATCCAATGAACTCGACTGACAACATGTCGGATCACGATAGTGATGGAGCCAGTGCTCTGCTGGAGTTCTGCTGGCCCTACACACTGGATACATGCTTCGACCGCTTATCACTGACAGGAAAACCCCCTCATCTCACCGATTCTGGATTAAGAGAGTATCTCGACCCCAGAGTCGCTGACACAGATGGAGATGGACTACCTGACGGATATGAGATTCACATGTGCACAGAGGGCGGCTTGGGATACCAAAACGCCACGAACGCTTGGCAATGTCTATGGTTCGACCCATTAGATCCCTCTGATTCTTCCGAGGATATCGACAGTTGCGAGGATTTCACCTTTGGGTGTGGCGATGGCTTCGATGTCAACAGAGACGGAATCATCGACTTGGGAGAGAGATATACCAATTCGGAGGAGTACCTGTATGGGACTCCCGATGACTGGATTACTGAGAGAGATGGGCTATGGTGCGCTGGCGAGATTCCCGGACTCACCAGAGACTCATGTCAGAAGACTGTGGAGAGGGCCACCGGCGACGATGGTTGGCTCGGAAGCGACCCTACCGAACCAGATTCCGATTACTACACTTGGTCGGAGGTTCTCGCCGTTGGCCTAGCAGTCCCCGGTGATGGTATCCCGGATGGTTGGGAGGTGCACTATGGTCTCGACCCGAGGAACTCCAGTGACGCGATTGAGGACACTGATTTAGACGGATGGGACCTAGACCGAGATGGTTTCATCGTCCCGGACATTTCTACTGCCACGGTACATTGGGGCGAAGCATTCAGCAATTACGAGGAATATATGATTCATCACGATCAGGGGGCTTGGGTGACTCCGGGACTGAGGGGCAACCAGATTACCTCGGAAGACGAATCTTTCGTTTCATTCGACCAGTCCACAACTCCGGGCTTGGTTGACGGTGCCGTGCATACTGTGATTCCCGACCAATCTAGAGATAGGCTCCTAGTTGGCTCGAAATACGGAATCACCGCCATCGACCCGTTTGGCGGCACTGCAGTACTGCACACTCTGCCTTCAGGCCTTGAGATGAACACCATGCTCAGATGGTCTTCGGGAGATTCAGATTACCTACTCATCGGCAGCAATGTAGGACTCCACTTTGTATCTCTAGAGAACGGTCTCCCTGTGATGGAAACATTCTCACAATCTGAATTAGGGCCAATCGAGGAGATTGCCCAACTTGACACAGGAAGCGGAGACCTCGACTTGATTGTGTTCGGCAACTCCTCGGCTTGGACCGCGACCCTGAGCCTCAGTGAAGACTCAGCCGAACTATCTACACCTGTCCTTAATGAGGCAATGAGGGAGATTCTCACCAATGCCGATGCCAATGCTAGGGATGTCACCCATGTCCCTATGTTCGGTCGAGGGCCACTTCTACTCATAGGCACTGATGCGGGCCTGATTGCATGGAATACCACCGATGGCTCGACTTCGATAGGAAACCCCTGGTGGGTATTCGACCGTGAGAATGCCGAGGAGTTCGTACAACGGGCCGACCTTCTGAACATCTCCAAGTCTGCGATAGTCAATGCGCTCGTCAAGGCAGGCCCACTTGATGCCACGGGGCAAGTAGAGGAAGTCGCCGGAGTCTGGGTGGGAACTGCAGGAGGTTTACACCTCTTAGATTTGCAATTACTGATTCAAATGCCACGAACCGCTTTCGACACCGAGCGCATGTACAACATAGAACGCTGGCAGAACGGAGCTAATGACATCCACTCCATTCTTCCAATGGATGGCATGATCTACCTAGGCTCTAGGGACGGTACTTGGTGCTTGGAGGGAGGATATGCAGGAATCCTTGATCTGGGCCTCAATCAGACACGAATTCCAGGCCTAGTTACCTCTTTGACCACTCTAAATCAAGGGTCTAACATCTGGGTATTCGCGGGAATCTCACCCGGGCGATACATGAACATCATGCCAATCGACCCTACTTCGGTTGACTCGGACCTAGATGGGATGCCCGATGGTTGGGAGTTTGTCTATGGATTGGACCCCACAGATCCCTATGACAGGGACCGTGACGCTGATGCTGATGGGGTGTATTTCTCTTCAGCTGATGGATTCACTCTCAACCGAGATTGGACCAACCTAGATGAGTACAGATTCGTCTCTTCTACTGAGGGCGGCTTCAACGGAAGCGACCCTAGGGACACGGATACCGACGGCGATGGGCTGACGGATGGAGAGGAGTATTGGGGATGGTTCGCCGAGTCGACGAACTTCGATTGCCATTACCTCAATGATGATTATCTATGTGACGAAGATACCGGAGATTTGGCCGAACAGGTCCATCTTGAGGGCTGGTTGGGTTCAGGAGCAGGTGGCGGGACAGATGGGCCTACCGACCCCACCAATCCAGATACCGATGGTGATGGTATGCCAGACGGGTGGGAGATGGAGCATCGCAGGTGGATTGGAGATGTCTACAATGGAGGCAATCTCTGGACTCTCGACCCTCGCGACCCATCAGACAAGGACGAAGACGCAGATGGCGATGGACTCAGTAATCTATGCGAGTACTCTTGGTCGAATCTGCTGGAGACTGTGCTCAGAGAGGGCCTTCCTACTCATGGAGAGACCTCTGAGGCAGCCGCCAACTGGTCTGCTACAGATCCCAACAACATCGATTCCGATGGTGACTCTTTACCCGACGGCTGGGAGGCTCGCTATGCCTGTTCTTGGAACAAGGACAACTCAGGAATCAACCCGCTAAACGGCTCAGACTACCTGAACAACCCGGATGGAGATGGCTACGACATCGATCGGGACGGCAACCTCTCCCTTGAGGAGAGTCTAGTGAACTGGTTGGAGTATCACCTGAAGTCGAGTATTCTGTATGGTGATCAGACCGCTGCTGGTGAGTTATATCCCGAGAACTTCACTACTTTACTGTGGAATGACACTTGGATGGATTCCGCAGAAGACTCATTCGGAGACAGAACCAGCCTCGCCTACAGCAGCCTTGTCAATGGAACCACATCCCAAGATGTTGGTTCAGCAAACCCTCTTTCTGCTGATTCAGACAGAGATGGTATGCCTGATGGTTGGGAATTCTACTTCGCCAGATGGAGTCTGTTCGATGGCGGATGGACTCTCAATCCAGTCGACGAGACGGACAGGACAGGAGACCCCGATAGAGACGGGATGAACAATTGGGAGGAGTACAATGTCATCGATTCCAATCTGAGTGAGACTGATGATTTGATTACCGTTCCTCAGTTCTATCTCTTGAGTGTAGGAGGGGAACTCCTAGCATCACCTTGGCTTTCCGCTCAGTCATCAGCCTCATTCGGTACTTTCCTAACCGATGAGCAAGTGAATAAGACTGGTAGAACTGCTGATCCCAACAACCCAGATACTGACAACGACGGCCTCTTGGACGGAATTGAATTGATATTCACCAGATGGAACGCGACCGATGAAGTCTGGACACTGAACCCGTTGGTGGCTGGAGATGGCAACTATGACTCTGATCGAGACGGACTGACTGACTTAGTTGAGCTTAATCTGACCTTCAACAACCCGGCCAACGGCGGACTCTCTCCTCCAGATGCCCCTAGAATGTGGGAGGAAGCAGAGCAGATTGATCCTGATGAGGCCGTGAATAGGGTATTCAGAATTTTATTCAACAAGGAAGGCAGAGCCGAGTTGGCGATAGCACAGTTTGAGGACTGGCAGGATGGTGGAACCGCCCAACCAGTAGTTTCGGCGCTGCTGGGTGCTTCTGACCCCAATGCTGAGGACACGGACCGCGACGGGATGAGCGACGGTTACGAGTACTGGTTCACCGAATGGAACCTTGAGGAGAACAGTTGGGAGATGAATCCGCTTACTGACAGTGACATTCACGCTGACTCCGATGGCGACTCGTTCGACTGTAACGGCGACGGTTACATCTCAGACTCCGAGTCTTTCGACAATCTGGCCGAGTACGATGCCAGAGTATATGGAAAACGCTCAGCAGTCGATACTATTCCGAACGGTACGGGACTGGTCTCATATGGTGCCGATGCTGTAACGGCGCAGATAGAGGAGAATGGCCTAGCGTATGAGGCCGCATTCGCACAGTTGTATGTTCTATTCTCTACCAAGAGCCTAGTCTCCGCCGAGCGCGCTGGACTCATCAACGAGATTGATCCGGATACATTCAACTACAGCATCGCCGGAGTCAGCGATCCGACCGATGAGGACTCAGACAGAGACGGAATGCCTGACGGCTGGGAGTTCTGTTATTCTATCTACGGCGAGTTCCTTCCTGTCAACTCCTATCGTTGGTCGATGAATCCAATCAACCCATTGGACACCGAATACGATCCCGATGCAGATGGTTGGTATGACAGGTCATGGGAAGATATCCCAGCAGATCAGGGCACTTGGGAAGGGAGAGAATTCTCTCCAGCACCGGTTGAACAGCAGATAGGCCAGGGCTTCCAAGACCTGTACTTCAGCAACCTGATGGAGTTCGAGAACGGGACCCACCCTCTAGACTCAGACTCTGATGATGACTCCATGGTGATGAAGCCAATCATGCAGAGCGGTATCGTCATCGACTATGTACAAGATACTAATCTGTCTGATGGCAGAGAGGTATTCAAGTATGGAACCAACCCACTTGACAATGATACCGATGGCGATATGATGCCAGACTTTTATGAGTACTACAGAGGCTGGAACGAAGCTAATGACAACTGGTCATCCTATCTAAAAATCGAAGTAATTTGGCAGCAGATTTCGGCTACGAACTGGAAGCCAGTAAACATCACTGGCAGCAACATCGCTAGGCCGGAGTTGACTTGGACTTGGTTCACACACGACGCGACCGACTCCTCAGACTCCGGACAGGACGCCGATAACGACGGATCGTGGGATTGTTCCAGCGGTAGTTGCGTATATGTCCCATACAACAACTTCCAGGAGTACTATGGTCTCGTCAATGCATCACTCGCTTCCCCTTCACTCGTTCGCGGGGCAGGATTGTTCGATTGCTCGGGAGACATAGTACAGGAATGGTGGCAGTTGCGAGAATCTCTCCTAGGGACATGCTCGGGAAGTGCAGCCCTGAGTACGAACTACTTCCGGATGTACAGGTTTAACGATGCAGACATGCTCTACGCGCTCATCATCGATGACAACGACATTGACTATGAGGATGTGGATTCCAGTAACGATGTCGTCTTAGTCAATGGGGCATGGACGGATGAGTATCAGAGATTCGCAGGCGACCAGTACCACCTGCCAAACACTGGACTTGGAGAATATGTCTACGGATGGTGGTTGATTGATATTGACGGAGATCAGGTGGCTGATGGAACTGATCCGACGAACTGGGATACTGATGGCGATTGGCTCAACGATTTCTTCGAGATTGAGGATGATATGCTGGATGGTGTAAGGGGCAATAGCGGTTCGCCAATCAGATATGACGACCGGACCACTAGTTGAGTTCTTGTGCCACGACTCCCACGCTCACCCATGGAGGGAGATAGGGTGCCTTCCCCGGAAGAGCCAGTTGAGGAGAGACTTCTTTTCCTTCAGGAGAACATGGTGAGCTTCGTAAACCAATTCAGCATGCCTGTAATCGAAGTCTCACTGGTTCTGTCGAAGTACATCCGTATAATTCTAGATTCACTACTTGAGGCAGCTGAAACCGAGGACGAGTCATTACCGCAAAATCTAGTCGAAGCATGGCCAATCGATTCCAATCCCGACGCACCAACCATCGAATCATATCCTCTTGATAGGCTGCTTGGTAGCCTAGATGAGGATAGGATGGACATTCTTGATACCCTAATCAGGAGCATTCTCAATGAGAGCCAGCTACCCTTCGTACCCACGCTCACCTTGCTCAGAGAGTGGGAGAGTTTGGCTAGAACTCAACTCTCCCAAGCAGGTTCGCCCGGGCATCTATTCAGCCCAATGGAATTCCCTGAGAGTTTCTGACTAACCACTCTCAGACTTAGCCACAATCCGACTCGACACCCACCAAGCATCGGCTATAGACCAAATGAACAGCACAGGCCACATCACTACAGATAGTATCAGAGGGAGTTGAATCAGAAATGATCCTAGGGCCTTGCGGTGCTGTCGGTTGAAATGTTGGCCTAAGAATAGGAATGGAACCAGTGCGAGAACAACTGCCACCAGTGGGCGCAGTGCACCCCATGGCCCTATACCTCCACTGAGTTCGTACCAAATCACGCCCATCGCACCCAATGTGCTACCTGAATCTGGCTCCTCGTCCGAGGCTATACTGACGACATACTCGTCTGCCATCACACACTCCTTAGGTCACGGACGCATCAACCTGACGCCACTCCGAGTATAGAAAAGCCGAACAACACAGTCTCGCTCGCAGTCCCGTGTCTGAGGGTAGACTACTGATTACCGCATTCCCTCCATTCTCTAATCATTCCAAAAACATCTCTCAAGAGGTCCTGGATGAGATAGGGAGACAGGAGGTAGGCGGCATAAGGGTGGAGACCCAATTGCTAAGCGTCGATGAGAAGGGCTCGCATGTGGTCGCTGACAGGATTCGAGATGGCGAAGTTTTCAGGGGAATCATCCATCTCGGCCTAGCCGCCAATAGGAAGGAGATTAGTCTGGAAAGAGTGGCTAGGAATATGATTTCCATGACAGAGCCAGATAACTCTGGGCGTTTCTTGAATTCGGACAAGGTCGTTTCCGATGCCCCGCAAAACCTCGGGACCACAGCTCCGATACATATCCTAGACGAGGAGTTTGAGCACGACGAGTTGGTTGTCTGGAGTTCAGATGCGGGTGGCTATGTCTGTAATGAGACATTCTACAGGACACTGCATGCGCTCGATGAGGCCAACATCTCCGACATCCCCACTCTCTTCGTTCACCTCCCACCTGGGGAAGAAATCTCTGTTGAAAAACAAGTGGAGAAAGTTATGCTAATTGCATCCGCTATGATATTGAGGCCGACATACGATGTTGTTGCTGCTCTGCTATTCGATGAGCAAGGTAGGATTCTAGCATGCAAGAGGCCTAGTCAAGACGCATGGGCAGGATGGTGGGAGTTTCCCGGAGGTAAAGTGGATGAGGGAGAGTCTCCCTCGCAAGCTCTTTCGAGAGAACTCGAAGAGGAGATTGGAGTTTCTATCAGCCCGTATCACTTAGTAGAATCGTCAATATTTGATTACGACGATCGTACAGTACGGCTACAGATTTGGAACTGTGGAACGATCGATCCAAATCAAATCAGTCTAAACGAGCATGACGAATCAAGGTGGCTCACAAAGGAGGAACTGATGGAAGTGAAGTGGCTGCCGGCCGACCTTCCAATTATTTCTAGATGGTTGGTAGAAGGAATTCCGAACTAGTCTTCACCCAGAGTTCGGTTGCCTCTCTTGTCGAACCATTCGACCGGCTCTCCCTGCTCTGACATGCTCAAACCATCACCAATGCTCCTAGGGATTGAGTCTCTTCCCGGATGCCAAGTCATCCTTTGCAACCAGTCAGCTAGTTCTGCCATCTGAATGCTCACTGTGATTTCGCCCCCCAATGTCCTTTCTTCAAGAACGAAGGACAACTTTCCTGCCATTGAGGCCTGCCGTGAGATTGAGAATTCGGTGTAATCTCCCTCAAGCCGCATTGACATGGCATCTAATGCAGTGTCTAGGATTCTCTGATCGCGAGCCGATTCAAGTAGAGTTTCTATAGAATCTGATACGCCCTCTAAGACGACTGCAAGCCTCCTCTGCGGAAACGCAGAGTTTTCAGGCTCAGCATTGGGCATCCAGTCCGGAAATAACTCCCTTACCGATTCGACAACCCTAGCTGGGTCCTCGTGAGGGTACAGTACAGTTGAGATTCCTATGTCCGCCATGTGACTGCCAACCGTCTGAGGCTCATGAGCGCTACGGATAAACCTCCCAAGGGCACGAATGATTCAAAGACGCGAGGTGAGACAAAGAGTCGTGTCTGAACGCTCTCCTCTGCTAGGGGCCGCTCTGCTACTCGCCCCCACCCTATGCCTAGTCGCCCTCAGATTCGCTTCGACAGCCCTCGAAGAGGTAATCTCTGAGGATACAGTACTCATGTACTCACTACACGGAGCAACTCTAATTGCCGGTTTGATTATGTTTCTTAGATATCGAAAGGTGGAGGACCACGAGTATCACCGGTCCAAGGCGATTCGTAAACTGTCTCGGACTTATTCTAGAGAGGACAGAGGACTTTGGGAGAAGGGAGACTCTGCCATCGAGAGTCTGGAATCGAAGGCAAAGTCGCCCAAGAAAGGTCGTTCCGCTATTCGAGAGATGGCATTGAAGAAAGGAAGCATCGGTTCATTGAATCAGGAGATGAAGGAAGAGGAGATTCTCGATGAAGGAGAAGTGGAGCCTCAAATTCAGGGAATCAGTACCATCGTCGACGAACAGGCGATCACCAATCCAAAAGGACCGGGGCCAATCAGCAGACTCTCCTCTTGGATCAGCCGTAGTCTGGATGAATCAGCGAAGAAGAGAATTGAGAGAAAGTCGATTAAGTCAGCCAAGCCAAAGCCATCCAACTCCTCAGATATGTGGTCTAGCCCGGCAGACTCCAGCCTAACTCGCTCTGTCTCCTCTTGCGCGTCTTGTGGTGCATTGAACAACGCGGGAACAGCATACTGCTCATCATGTGGAAACCTCCTGTCATAGGTGGGGTTGAAAACAGTCGAGCAGGAGCCCCTGTCGTTGACCATGTCCGGAAAGAGGGACTACTACAAGGTTCTAGGTGTCTCTAGGGATGCTACGGAATCGGAGATTAAGCGGGCCTTCAGAACTCTGGCTCGCAGACATCATCCTGACAAGAACCCAGACGACACCGATGCCGAGACAAAATTCAAGGAGGTCCAAGAGGCATATGCAGTACTTTCTAACCCAGATCAGAGGAGGAAGTACGACACATTCGGACACGAACAGCCTGGTGGCTCTCCATTTGGGCCCGGAGGCTTTCAAGGAGTCAATATCACCATTGATGATCTATTCGGAGGAGGAATAGAGAGCATTTTCAGCCAGATATTCAGTGGAGGCGGAGTTCGTAGGAAGAGGCGTGGAACAGACTTACTGGTTAATCACGAGGTTTCGTTTCAAGTTGTTTTCGATGGGTCCGATGAATCTATAGAAATCGATGTACTGAAGTCATGTGAAGATTGCGAAGGGACAGGCTCTCCATCCCCCGAAGGTGCTAGGGAATGTCCTACCTGTGACGGCAGAGGGAGAATACAGAGAATAGAGAAAGCCGGTTTCTTTACCAAGCAAGTAGTATCTGAATGTACCACTTGTAGAGGAGAAGGGCGCATAGTTAGTGACCCGTGCGGAACATGTAGTGGAGAGGGAAGATCTAGGAGAACTAGAGAAGTCACATTCACGGTTCCTCCGGGAATCTCCTCCGGGACAAGACTGAGAATGAGAGGCCACGGCGAGGCCGCTCGGGGAGCTAGAGGAGAAAACGGAGATTTGTACATCCAGATTGAGGTTATTGAACATCCTTGGTTCGAAAGGGATGGGGCAGATCTCCTGATGGCACTACCCTTGGGCTTCGTGGAACTAGCTCTGGGAACTCAGGTGATTCTGCCACATCCCGACGGTTCAGATCTCAGAATCAAGGTTCCAGCTGGTTCCAATCCTGGAGACACGATTAATCTACCAGGGCGTGGTATATCGGGCGGAAGAAGGGGAAAAGGCTCCGTCACCGTGCTGTTGAAACTGGATATGCCAAAGAAAGTCTCCAGATCACTAAAGAAGTCACTCGACTCACTCAGAGAGGAGATTGGAACAGACTTCGATTCACTAGAGGACTCGATTAGGGACGAGGCGAAAAGAAGGCGTAGGGGCTAATCATCTCCTGTGCCCCAGTCCAGCGCTTTGTTGGGGACTGCAGCCAAGGGTTCCCCTCCAACTAAGCCAGACAGATGGAATCCAATCGTAGTAGGGGAGCCTTCCAGCTCGATACCAACGAATGTCTTACTGCCTGCAGGTAGAGTATCTAGGAAAACCTCGTCATCTTGATACATCCTGTTGGGAGAGACAGAGGAGATTCCCACGCCCGAACCTTCGGGCGCGTGGACTCTGATGGCTGCCAGTTCCCAAGGCATACTCTCAATCCTGATTCCGATTAGTAGACTAGATGCAGACTCAGCCACTCTCCACACGCAAATCTCAACTTTCTCTGTCAAGTGCATGATGATTGGCTCACCCCAGTCATCTACTACAGCCGACCATGGGCTATCCCCCAGTTGTCTGAGTGAATACTCAATTTCCGCTTGATCAACATCTCTCGAGATTAGTGCCTGAGATACTCTCTGTCTCAGGTTCCTGAGTCTGCGCCTCTCATGCTCCTGAATGTCTGCTGCTAGAGGCGCCCCTCTGAATATTGCATCCCGATTCCACCAGATTACCATTGCGAGCGGAGTGAGCAGCAGTAGGCCCGCTAGCATGTAGAAACCACGAGCTTTGTGAGAGAGGTCGACAAACTCAACCTCTTCGGGCACATATGGTCCGTTGTATGGTAGAGAAAACTGGTACTCGCCCGGATCATCCTCTCCCTGTCCCATACCCTGTTCCCAGTCAATTCTCAACGCATGGACACCAGAGGGTACAATCATCATCGAGCCGTCTGTGAAATTCACCACCTCTCCGGTCTCCTGATCCAGAGTCATCAGGGTGAATAAACCGGGAGAATTGCCTATTCTCTGAACCCTGACATAGGATCCATTCTCTTCTGTCACTGAGAATGCGTAGAAATCGGTGGTGTCAGAAACATCCAGAGTTCCTGTGATTACCGGTGCCTCTAGGTTCAGAACCTGCCATCTCGTATCCATACTGCCGTGCTCCCAAATCATATTGGGAGCGTCTCCAATCAGACTTCCATCTCCTGGGCTCAGTGACCTCAGCATGACTGCCCAAGCTGCGTTGGTGCCCTGTGTCGTCAATCCAAACTCAACCGAAATAGTCTGTATTGAAGTCTCAAAGACATTCTCGCAACCACTCTCGACTGTATAACTCGTCCCATCAATCTGGTGAAGAGTGATACTCACATTGACAGGACTGGTGAAGGTACAAAACGGCTCCAATTGCATCTTGGGTCCAGATTCGATGAGCAACGAGTCCCCTAGTGAATCCGACGCTGCCAGATGACCATGGTAGATTAGTGATGATTCGCCTTGGAACGGCATTGGCTCGCCATGAGTCCAAGGATTGCTCAATTCACCTCCTCCGGGAGCCTCTATGTCGTCATCATACCGAATAATTTCAAACTCATAGGGTGAGTAACCTGACTCTGTAGAATGGACTACACGAATCCATAATTCTCCTTGAGCCGGGTACTCGAAGTAGTGAGGCATATGTGCAACCTCAATTGAATCCACTAGAGATTTCGACTCATCTGACCTGTGCCAGATTTCTATTGTGGTAGCATTCGGACCTCTATGTGAGTTTAGCAGAAGAACATCTCCTAGATCGCCTACAATCATCACAGCATCCTTGTCGCTCTGATTCTCGAGAGAACCGACAAACAACACTCCCTCTGATATGATATCCAATGCACCACAGTAGTGCAATCGGCACGGAGATGAGGTATTGATACTCACATACTCATCTTGACTACCGGGAGGAGGGACGATATCAGGAAGATCTTCGTGTTCAGTCCACTCTTCCATATGGCTGAGTATTGAATCAAAAAGTAGGTCGCCCCCTCCAATATCGTCTTCGGCAACTACCTCCCATGAAAAAATCCCTTGGACCCAACCAGACCACTCTACAAGATGCGGGTCCTGGTGCCTGTGTTCAGAGCCGTCGTACCACACTACCAGCTCCATACCTGGGCAACTAATTTGCAAGCATGATACAGATATCCATACAGGCCCATCGGTTTCGAATTCATCAGATAGCACAACCACTCTGTTCTCGTCTTCGGCAAATGCCTCAGGTGTGCCAACCGACACGATTACCAAGAGCAAAAACAGTCCTGCCCGTGCGTGCACCATGTCCGGCCGAGGCGCGCCTCCCTTAGAATCCTTCAAGCGAACCGCGTCAGTGCGACGCGTATGACGGAGCGTCCATTAGCCCGTGCAACGGTCGCAAGACAGCGTCTCGCACGGGTAATGCAACTTGGAGATCGGAACCAACCTTCATCTTGGACTCCTGGACTTGTGACTGACTCGAAAGATTCCGAATTACCCCTTGCACTCTCCCCCTTCATGTCCACTAGGGATTCGGAAAATCTACCCGCCTCAGTTACCTTGGCCACAAGAGGAAATCTATGCGTCCCATTCGATGCTGAGGATTCTTGGATTTCCACAGAGGGTCTAGTACTCCCTCCAAGCCTCTCTGAATCAGACTCTGGTGAGTTCAGCAAAGGCGACCAATTGCTAGCCGTATCCTGGCAGTCTATGCACCATGACGAGATGCTGAATGATACGAAACTCGAACCTTCTGTGGTCTGCCTAGTGGACTCGATACAACTCTCCCATCGTCCAGGGGCACTTATCACGGCATTGTACACCTTGAGGACGAGTTTCCCGAATTCATTGCTCTGGACTCCGGGAATTGGAGGTCCAGACAATTGTGCTTTACTATCATGGATGGGTGTGGATCTGTTCGACCTAGCGCGTTCACGCAGAGCGGCTTCACTAGGAGTGATACTTACCGAGGACGGCCCTAGGTATCCTGAGGAGACTTTGTCCGAATCAGCTAGTATGGGTGTCCAAATCGAAGCATGGGAACGATCCATTGCCGCTACTAGGGCCGCAATCAGAGACGGCTCACTGCGAGAGTTAGCCGAGCGCCAGAGCACCTCCAGCCCTCGTTCGGTGGAGAGGCTCCGCAGGCATGATGTGATGATGAGATCATTCGGAGGAGGCCAATCCGGCCTTGAGAGAGTAGTCGGGCATGAGCGTAAACTGAGATGTCACACCTTTCAGAGTCGAGATGACCCATTGATTCACGACTGGAGAAAGAGAGTCGCAGAATCACATATGCCGCCTGAGCACCAGAGGGATTTGCTAGTACTATTGCCATGCTCTGCTGTGAAGCCTTACAGAACATCTCAGAGTCACCGTAGATTCATCCGCTCGATTCCTACAAATGCAGCCCATCAAGTCATGGTCACTGCCCCACTGGGCTTAGTTCCTAGGGAACTGGAGGAAGTCTGGCCTGCCGCCAATTACGATATCCCGGTTACCGGGGAATGGGATAGGGATGAATTAATCGTCATCCGCGAAATGCTCGATTCCCTGTGCTCTAGAGTAGGATATTCTAGAATCATTAATCACTCAGGTATTGAACTCAGTGTCCAGGGTATTGAAGTAATTGACACTAGAGAGGGTGAGTCAGCAGGCTCAACAGAGTCGCTTGCGCGACTACATCAAGCCGTCGAGGAGGCCGATGCAGATCTAAGGTTACGCGGCCTGAAGAAATCTCAGAACAGACTTTCGCAGTTACGGGCCCTCTCTCGATTCCAGCACGGTACTGATTCCTGGCTCGAGGGGGCCTCAGTAAGGGGGCGACCACCAATCTTCACTATACTGAATGGAGTCGAGCAGATTGCAATGTGGAATCCCCGATCCGGCCGTTTCGCCTTCACCAAGGCCTGTTTACCGCTACTTCATCAAGCCGAAGCCCTGCCAAAGGTAGAGCTAGTCTCCGGACTTGATTGGAAGGGCGACCTATTTTCTAGCAATGTAATCTCGGCTGATTCCAGCATCCGAGTCGGCGACGAGGTCCTAGTTATGCAGGATGGTTCACTCATTGGTTCGGCGAGAGCCATTGCAGCGGGGTGGGAATGGCCTGAAGGGGCTGGGAGACTTGCTAAGAGCCAACACAGGCTCTGAGCAGTCCACCAGTTCTGCGTAGCGATTAAAGAGGGAGAGCAGGTCGCCCAGCCGCCGAGGTCTACGAAATGTCACGTATGCATAGTGGAGGTAAGGGGAAGAGCGGCTCTAGTAGGCCGCATTCTTCCGAAGCTCCCGCATGGTCAACTGGCGACAAGGCAGAGATTGAGGAATTGATAGTCAATCTAGCCAATGAGGGACATTCTACGGCAATGATTGGGACCATTCTACGCGACCGCCACGCGGTCCCGAATGTACGCTTAGTGACCGGGGAGAGAGTTTCTGAGACGCTAGCCAGGAATGGAATCTCTGGAAGGTACCCTGAGGATTTGATGAATTTAATGAGGAAGGCACTGAATCTGATGGACCACCTTTCATCCAACCCCAAGGACCTACACAACCGCAGACAACTAGCCCTTTGCGAATCCAAGATTAGGAGACTCTCTAGATATTACATCGGCACCGGCCGACTATCTCAGGACTGGATATACAAGCAGGACCAGCTCCGTCTGATGGTCGAGTGATTCGGCGCAGAGGATTTGTACTTCCAGTGCGTAGCGGTGTCGTGCACACGCTTCTGGGAGCAGAACCGCTATCGGGCATCGCAGACCAACTTTCTGCTGCTGCTGATTCGATTCGAAGAGACTCGTCCCCCATTCTGCTGTTAGCAGCACCTTCACTACAAGGAGCTCTGGCAGTGGCGCCAATCGAAGCAGCCTTACTGGACTCCGGTTTACCCTACAGGAGGAGATTCAGGCTTGAATCTCCTTCAGATTCTCCTTGCATCCACATCCTAGGTCCCGGAGACTACAGTGGTCCAAAATTGTCGAGTGACCCATTCAAACTCTCGATTTCTGGAACTGTGGTTGATGGCCTTTCGGGGCATCAGGGCGATCTAAGGAAGGGGCCGCTGACTGCTGTTGCACAAGCTCATGCCCTAGCCGAGGCAATCTCACCACAGGGACCCAGGACTCGTCGCCTCAGACCTTGGGCAATCTCTGGTAACTGGCTACATTCCGCTCTAGACACAACTTACGACCCAGTATTCACTGCTCTCAGAGACGCATTGGTCGAAGACGGATCTATCAGGGTGATTCCTCTGCCGGAGGTACCGCTTCCAAATGTCTCGCACAACGATTGGATAGATTCCGAAGCATTGGCTGCAGTATCGTCCAGATGGAGCGATTTAGACATGGAAGGGAGAGCCAGGGCCCTTTCTCATCTGATGCGCCCCGGCCTATCTCGCAGCATCCCCTCGACTGCAAGAATGGAAGAGATAGGATGGCACTGTGTGATGGGGCCTGGGTGGTCGACTGATCTGGCAGGACAAATAGCGGCAGCTGCGGCGTTCTGGAAGAGTGATATTGCGGCAGTTGCAGCGGCCAAGGTTACGGACTTGCTACTCAGGGGAGGAGTTATTCCTCTATCCTGAGCATGTTCTCGCAACTTGGACATTCCATCCTCAGAGGCCTCACATCTGATTCTACAGTAACTTTTGTAGAACAGACCGGACACTGGATACTCGGACCCCTGGCTTTCATAGTCATCTTCTGAACCGTCTCAGTTCTAGGCGATACCAAGGCGACTGGCATAACCAACAACACCGAAGCCAGCGATACCCCGAACACGATTGGCATAGGCATTCCTAGGACATAAATCACTAGAGCCAGACAGCCGAGAGTGACTACGGTCACCAAAGCAGGAAGACTCGTCCTACTCTTGGTCGCCGCCATCGAAATTCCGATTCCCACCGAGAGGAACAGCACCGACATCATTGCACCGAACAGCGCACTGTACAATGCGAAGCCGGACGGCTGATACTCTACTCTGAAGTCCAAGTCAGGATCTAAATCATTCTCCTCGATGGTAATCACCTCAAGCAATATCCATCTCCTGTGCTTGTATTGGATTTCGTCAGAGGCCACGGCCCCGAGGTCCTCGAACAGAGTCGACTTCAACTCTGCAGTCAATCCTATCTCGGTCCAGTAATCATCCTGAGAGGCTCTGACGAAAGTCTCCACGAGAATCTGCCTCGAAGCTTCTGATGAGTCGTAGAGGTACGAGGTGTCGATGGTGATGGTAATCGCATCGGCACTGAAGGCCCTAGTAGCGCCCATATCAACTGTGATTTCACTCGGTCCGAGTTCTATCGGATTGACCCCTAGGATGGCCTCCACCTCGAGGTAAAGACCATTCGACATAAATGATCGTAGGTTCGACGCGGAACCAGTCAAGTGACCTTGCAAGGCTAGTAACTCCGAGTCATCCACTCTTCCGTTGTGCCTGTCATCAGATGGGACCGAGTCCGAATAGGAGTTGAGGTTACGCCACCAGCTGTTTGATCCTAGACTCTGATTCCCGATGTTGTCCAGACCCCATCGCATCCACTGCGACATTGAACCATCGAATCTCAGGATGGCCTCACGCTGTACCTCATAACCATCCCATTCTGCATTTATCTCCAGATCCAAGGTAGACCCTCCTGCCCTCAAAGGCTCATTGGCAGGATACCACCCCCCGGGAGCATCATCGTCCTCGCCTATGACTATCTCATGACTCTTGGACTGTGTAATCTGTAGTCCGTCTTGAGGACTCAGGTAAAAATCGACATTAATCGATCCAGACTGGAAATCGTCAGGGGCCTCCCAGAAGAAAGTAACCTCTACCCCCTCATCCACTCCTGTCGCTATCGGCATCTGGCTGACTTGGGAACCTTGCACTGAAATGCCACCGGTCGAGCCGGACCACATCCTGCCGTCGAAGCCAGATTTCAGCACTATTGGGAGATAAACGAGATTCCCCAGCACACTGGCATCTTTCATCTCAATGTCAACTAGCGGGAAGCGCATTGAGATATGGGCGTCGTGGGCTTCGGATCCCCACAGAAACCTCACTCCTGCATCATCTCCGGGTTGCGAGAACATCAGATTCCTAACGGTCAGGGAAATCTGAACCCTGTCTCCGTCATTGACCTGGCCGGAACCGATATCGACGCTGACTTGTAGGAATCCAGAACCAGATAAGAATGGATTCAGGCCACCATCACCTTCGTAGAAAGAGCCTCCGATTCTGACCTCCAGTGTTGAGTTAATGGTCAATCCAGCAGCGCCCTCGACTTCATATGGAATGGAAAAATCCCATGTTGATTCCTCATAGGAGCCCTCAGTGCCCCAAGTCACCTCCCATGTGCCGATTTTTATCTCGCTCAGAATCGAGGGAGTGACCAAAGTCGATTCAGAATCAGATGAATCACCCTCTAGATCTTCTTGGAAGGGGGTAAGAGTACCATCATCGGACTCTCCCATCAGGTATAGTCGAAAGTCGGTCGAATTGCAACAGGTTACACCGTCTTGAGCAGAGGCAACTAACGGGGCCCCACTCATCACCAATAGCACTGAAACCAGCATCAGAGCACGTAACCGCGGTCCATCCATTAGACTGCGTGGCTAGTCTGCATCCCTTCAATGCGACGCCTACATGGAGTCGTGTTCTGCAATATTCGTATGACTGCAGGGAATCCACTAGGAATGCAACCATACAAGTTCGGCACCCCCTTCTTGTGCCAACCGCTCTAGCCTAGCGAACCCGACTCTCTCTAACTGATATACCTGGCCTACTTGCAATTCAAAGTCCTCTAGGAACCCCTCAACTTCCGCTATCTCCTCTCCTTGAGGCATAAACAGTACAGCCTCGCGTGCCATGCCCTCTGGTAGCCACTGGACGATGGGCCGATTATCCGACCTGTCTAGTGACTCCACATCAGCCTTAGAATCGGAGATACTGATGTCAGCGAACTCCTTCAACCTCAGGCTGCTACTTACCGAATCCGACTTCTGAATGTAGATTGCACCTCCTAAAACCCAGCCCCTAGACCCTGGTATCTCTCCATCTGGGTGCCTAGGTGAATCGACAGCAACGCTCTCGTACCCCTCAATACTCAATCTCACTGGAGATGCGACGAAACTGCGTCGCTCTGCAACCGCATCTATCGCACGAGAATTCAATGACTCAATAGTCTGCATTGACACCGAGATATCCTTCTGTGTGATTCCCAGTTCAACCCAGAAGTTTCTCAGAGCCCGTGCATCGAAGCCCCTACGTCTTAGCGATTGTATGGTGGGCAGTCGCAGATCTCCCCATCCGTCTCTATCTCCGTCTTCAATCGAAGCTCGCATAGAGGAAGTGGAGAAGCCCCCGAACTCGTGAACCTTCACTCTCCCCCAATACAGAGTCTCGGGATACTCCCATCCTAGTTTCTCATACATCAGGGTCTGCTTCCTAGTACTGTCCATCAGATCCTTACCTCGCACGATATGTGTAACTCCTTGCGCATAGTCCTCAATTGCACTCTGGAAGTCCAGCAGAGGCCAGACCCGGTATTGCTCACCGACCATCGGATGGGGTGTGTGCTGTATCCTTAGTGCGGGCCAGTCCCTCAATGCAGGATTCGGTAGTGTCATATCAGTCCTCACTCTTACTACGGCTTCTCCCTCTACGAGGACTCCATCGTTCATCGACTTCCAATCAGACAGGTTCTCAGATGCGTCCTTTGAACGGCAGGGACAATCCTCCTTAGACTCCCTGAAACTCCTGAATTCAGCTGCAGGGCACCTACAGACATAGCAATGACCATCTGCTAGCATACTGGCTGCATACTCTAGGTAGATTGGCATCCTATCGCTCGCCCTGACTACTATGTCAGCGGGCCTACCTGCGAGCCATCCGTACTCTTCTTCTATCCATTGATAAGCATCGGACAGCGGAGGTTTGACCTTAGTGTCAGTATCGTCGAAACGCAATACTACCTTACCATCATACAATTTCGCATATTCCGAGTTGATGACCACTCCTCTTGAGTGACCCAATGTGAGCGGACCGTTCGGGTTGGGGGCGAATCTCAGCACTACTGATGAAGTATCACCGGGCAATGCCTTCAACCCCTCGACCTTGCTATGCTTCTCTCTTTCCAGCGCCTCCGGAGCAGATCTTTCGAGCTCCGCCCTAACCGCATCGATTCCCTCTTCGAGGGCCAGTGTGTTAGCGGCCGCGACCTCCTCGGACACAATCCCCATCAATCGCTTAGCTTCTGTTCTGAGTTCCGGTTTTTCAGACAACAGCCTGCCAAGAACGCTCCCGGCCTGGCCCGCACCATCGTATTCCAGCGCGTTCTGCAAAGAGAATTTCCTTACTGCAGCGACCACTTCGGCACTCCAGCCATCACTATCGACCATGATAACAAACCCGACCGAGTATGTTCAGCATTTCACGCTTCGCTCGCTACCAGTCGTCAAGTATCGTTTGTCGGACGGCTACATCATCCTCGGACCTAGTGGGGACTGGATTACCGTGAACCTGTAACCAGAAGTCGGACACTGTTGACCAACTCCATCTCAAATCCTTGTGAGGAAAATCTCCTGAAACCAGTACTCTAACCGCCTCCCTAGTGATGCCATCAGAGGGGTAACCAGAACCAACCGCGAATCCCACATCTTCTGCGATTCGCTTAATCTCGGCATCCCTCATGACTTTGGCCAAAATACTTGCAGCCCCCGTGATTGGGTCTATCGAGTCCATGGCGTGCCTAGAATCAATCTCCCAATTTGTCCAACCTTGCCCCAATCTGGTCGCTATTCTTCTTGCGAATCTAGACTCATCCACATCGCAGGAGTCTACCATAATCGTGCCATCGATAGTACTCTCAGACGATTTCTCAATGGCCTCTGAGAACAAATCTACCTCAAGTCGATTCAAGTCTGAGTGCAGACTGTTGGAATCAATCCTTGAGGGCTCACATACCACAATCCCGATCCCCCAACCTCTGGATTTGGCCTCGCCGCGAATCCTAGCTGCTATTTCTTCCCTGCGTTTAGGGGACAGCTTCTTGGAATCCCTAGCCCCAAAATCGCGCAAAACGCTACGGTCAGATTCTGACACCCTTAGGGCGCATACCACTAGAGGACCTATCACTGGCCCTCTACCTGCCTCATCAACACCTATCACTGGACGATTCATATCTCTAGGTCGAAGTCGGCCGGGCTATCATCATCTCTGCGTTTCTTGGGCACAACCTTCCGAGCCTCCATCTCAGCTGGATCCAGCATGACATTGCTTGGGTGAGGTAATTCTCCCTCATTCATTTGGTCAGCCATCTCAATGGCAGAGTCAAGCGCCTCATCAGTTTGGAACTTATCTAGGGCCTGGCTCGCTTTTCCTACGACCTCTCCACTCGGCCCCTGCCTAGGCTTCTCCGACAAACCTCCTGACTTTTCGAGAAATTCTGCTGCGAATTCCCTTGAGGAGATCTTGGGGCTGTCAATCATGGCTGGAGCCTCTCCTCCGCCCTCGGTAAATTTAGACATCCACTCTTCCGCGCTCTCGATTGGTGTGCCCCCTATCTTTGTATTCGCTCGGACGGCTTCGTTCTTCCTTCTAATGGCGATAACTACGCCAATACTACCGGTGACCACGACTACCAGAATCAACACTAACTCGTGCCAAATTTCCAACCAGTCAATCACAGATTGTAGGAACGAGGTTTGGCAACAAATAGGAGGTTCTACCTCTGGCCCCTGCAGAAGAACTGAGTCCGTACCACTGAACACTATGGATGGATCCCTGATTGATCTGACCTCAACTGTGAGAATTAATTCAGAGTCAACAGGAGATTCAGTCGGAACAGTAATCCAAGCCACGAATTCGACTGTCCCTCCTGGGGGTACATCCATCATTTCGAATGAACGGGGATTGCCCGTTCCGGAATCCGTCGAAGCACCTTCAGGGACGATTAAGCCGAACTCAGTAACTAGATTGGAATCCGTACTCACGATTAACCCATCGTCCTCATTGCCCATGTTTGTCAATAGCCAAGTAGAAGTCAGATTATTGTCGGTAGACAACTCTGATGAAACAATCTCCGCTTCCCATGAGTAAATCTCACCAACTGTCATCTCTAGAGGCAGTTCATCTGGTATCCAAGCCCCCATCCATAATTGGATATAGAATTCAGCAGTTAAGTCAGCATTGGTTGCCTCAGATACAGTACAAGAAAAATGAATCCCACTCATTGACTGTCCCGGTCCAAGAGTAACAATACTCAGGCTAATCTCTACTGAGAGCCATTCAGGAACATTCGCCGAAATCAACTCAAAAGTAGAAGACACATCCCCAGTGTTCTCAATTCGGAGATAGCCATGACATGTTTCTCCAGGCTTCGTTTCTTCCAGACAATCATCTTCATCTAGTGTTAAAATTCCTCCGGTACGAGGAACAATACTCACTCTCTGGCTAACCTCTTGTAACTCTCCGGGAGCGGCGATATCCCACACAATGATATCGAACAATAGACTTCCCGGATAGCGTTCCGGAGCCTGGACTTGAATTTGCGCAGTAGCAATGCCACCAGGAGTAATTGAACCCAACTCGGACTTGCTGAGCACTATCGCCGCCCATCCGTCATATGAGATTGAGAGTCCAGAGTCACTAATCCGCGATCCGTTTTCATCTGTAGCTACAATCTCGATTAAGAGCTCTCGCACTGAGTTCCCTAAATTCCTGACATCCACTGATAGGCCAATAACCTCTCCAGGAGATATCGATGCGTTCCCGCCTCCTGATACAATTCCTGCTTCATAGTGGAATCCATAGCGTAGCGAGAAGTTATACCAGTCCTTAGAACCGTCTTGTGTGATTAATTGCATGCTGAACTGATGTAGAGAGTTGGCCAAGGGCAAACCTGCTTCAACTACAGGCGAGTTAACTGAGAACTGCACCCACTGGGGCGAGTCAGAAGGAGCTACGAAAAAGTGCCCCTCAGAAACATCCTCCGCATAGCCCCACCCAATCTCCCAGTCCTCCGGGCCAGAGATGGATACCAGTGCAGAGTCATCAACTTCAGCATGATTGGTGAAATTGAAGTTTAGGCCAATCATTGAATCTGGTTCTATGTCAAAAATTGAGCCTGATTCTGGGCCGAATCTGACCTCTGACCTATCGACCTGCCAGGGGTAGGTGTAGTTAGGAGTCTCATTGAACACCGTTGTCGCTGCAGCCTGCTGGAGCTCCAATGTTCTCTGAGGAGATATCTGACTTGGTCCCTCTCTGCCCACTGAAGATTCACCTGTTATGGTAGAGTACATCACGCAAGCTGCAAGGTATGTACCGTCAATTGATGGATGGGAACCGTCGCTCGAGTACAGTGCGGAGAATGAGGTCGATACATCGGTGGCATTCTGGCCCGATTCCTCAACTACATTGTGGATGTACATGAATGCGAGCCCCACGGGGGCGATGTATGTGGGCCGATTCGTCGTGGTAATGTTCTCATTGTACATCTCATAGCCACGCGAGACGCTCTCTTGCATACTTGTGTAATCGGGATGCAACCAATCACCCTCCATCCTCCCCCAGGTCATGAAGAGAATGGTATCCCCGCCTTCGGATTCTATTCGCTGATTGAGATAAATCAAACCCTCGAGACTATCCTGCCAGTATTCGGTGTCGATGGACAGTCCGGGGACTTGGGATTGATCTTGCAGAATCACATAGTCATACTGTTGCTGCAGACTGATGTTCCAAGAGTGCCCTGCAGTATTTGCCCTCTCAGCATGTTGACTCAGCTTCAACCCGCCACTGGTCATTGATGTGACCTGCGCGTCCTCGCCAGAATCTATCAGCATACTGTCTAGTCTGACAGATAACGAATTGCTCGATGTGTATGAATTGCCCATCATCAGAATGTCAAGTGTGCTATCCTTTGCACTGACGCCACCCTCTCCTGTCAGGGGCAATGAAACACTTGTAGAATGCAGAGGTAGTAACAATGTCGCCATGAGAATCACTACTACGATTCTACTACCCATGTTACTTCGAAATCCGAGAATGATATCATTTCTACCCTATCTCGTATAGTTTCTACGAAGTATTGATGGTCTGAGGCATAGTTGGACATTCATGGCATCGAAGTGGCCCTTCGCAAAGAAACCGGCCGAGCCACCGCAGACTGGCAAGACTGACAAGAGGAAAATAGTCGAATACGAACGCAAGCCGGATGAGAAATCTAGGGAGAAGTTAGCCGACCGCAGTCACCTGGAGAATGATTCATTCAAGGAAGCAATGGATTTGCTCGGCAAGGACTCAAGTGATTGAATCAGGGGCTAGTCGATTCAGAGACTCAACATCGAACTCGCCCGCATTTACTGGAGACCTTAGTCCGAATTCGTGCAGAACCCTGGGCGAGATCTCTCCGAATGATCCAATCTCCACACCTTCAAACATTATTTTAGCACCTCTCCCTGCAATCCATGGTCCATCAACAGTATCCTCTAGAGTAACCTCATCAATTCCAGCACCTAGGTCTCTGAGAAGTGCTTGAACCACGCCCTTAGCCGAGGAGAACCCTCCGCCGACCTCAGCGCAGGCCCAAGCCACTCTCGGCCGATTCACAGATTCTCTAACAACCTCACTAAGTTCGTAGACCCTCTGCGGTAACTCGTGATGCCTGTTCGAGGATAAAAGGACAAGCAATGAAGGTAGTATACTCTGTCTAAGGATGGTATGCTCGACTGAGATCGGATTGGATATCGTAGCTACTTCTCCCACGGGCTCCCATTCAATCCTGTCGAACTGATCCCTTTCGTTTGACAGGGTCAGCCCCTGAGTCTCTTGAATTCCCAGCGATCTTAGGCTGGACCTAATGCGCCGATGAAGATGTGAAGAATCTAGAGGAACCGCATCCAGATGCACTTCCGAGAGTCTCTCGGGCAGGTTATGATAGCCGAATCCTATGGCTATGTCTTCGACGATATCGATTGGATGCATGATATCGCTCCTCCAACGAGGCATCTCGACGATGTGTTCCTTCTCGCCAATCACGCAGTCAGCCCATTTTTCTGGCTTGTTTGAGCCATCAGTTACCGTCCTAGACTCAACTAGTCGCCCCCCCATCTTGTGAAGGGATTCTCCAATCTCATCTCGGCTTAGCTCTACTCCTAGAATCTTAGAAATCAATCTCTCAGGCACCCGGTGCCAGACTGGGTCGCCACGTGGTGTATGAATCTCATCTCCCGAATGACTCGTCATCTTGACGCTCTCCACCTTGCCTCCCCTCTCCTGCAGTGATAGGCACACCAGCATCAGACAAGCCTCACAAGCTCGCATATCCCATCCAGTGACATCAATCAAGAAGTCCTTCGTAGTGTGCGATACCGTGGTGTGATCTCCATTGATAATCGGAGGAAAAGACAGGATGTCGTCATTCGAATCAATAATCACAGGAAATGATTCGAGGCCATCCATGAGGTGTGCGTACTCTACACCCTTGGGGTGCTCAGTTAGAATCTGCTTGATACTCATGCTTTGCTCCATCATCAGGGGGACGAATGAATAGGTATCTGGCACCGTGATTACTGTGAACGGACCTTTCACGGCTTCTAGGTCGTGCACCCCTATGGAGGCCAATCCGCGTTTCCTACCAAGGGTGAGATGGAGCTTCTCCTGATGATCCATAAGTGACTGAATGAAAGCCCCTACCTCCTCCTCATTATCGCCGTTTTCAACCCCTCTGACAACTGCAGCCAAAACCACAGGCCTGACATTCTCCAGAGATGGGTCCACAACCATCTCGAGCCCACTGGGCTCTATCTCCATTCCAGCATCTATAATCTGACCATTAGAGAAACTTCTAGCCGCCCTTGCTAGAGATTCGTGACTAAGTAAATCGGGGCGATCTGGAAAGACCTCAACCTCTATCGCTACCTCATCATTACCTTCTACAGGACAACCCATTGCGGGGAGCCAATCAGACCAAGATTCGGGTGAGTGTTCTGAGTCATTGAGATTCTGGATGTATTCAAGCAGAGAGTGCTGCAGATTCAGAGTCGGCATGCTAACCTCAGTTTCCTAACCACATAGGTAACGCCCGATCATAGCCAATTAGCCTCAAGCCACTGATTGATGCCGTGTCGTAGTCCAGAGCCCTTAGATTTCGACGACTCAACTTCTCTAGTCCATCGACTCCAAGTCCAACCATCCAGCCTCTAAGGGTGGCACTAAGCCATTGCAAATTCTCCTCTAGCCCACTCTCAGGTGGTGGCGCGACAAGTACTGAGCATCCAGCCGCCACACAGATGAGAAGATCTTCCGCCCCAGGGGCTTCATCCATCTCGATTAGGAGGTGACGACCCTGCCCAGTCAGATTCATCGCTCTAGCAGCGAGACCAATCCGCGGTAATGCTGCAGCCGCCCTACTCCCTCCCGGGGATGCGGCATCGATAACGGCCCCGTCAAGATCTAAATCGACAACTAATCTGAATAGGTGATCAACCCGATCTACCCCGTCACGCAGAAGGACTAGTGAATCCTCACTCATCTTGCTAGTCAGAGAGACCAAAATCGCCTCAATCTCGGCGTCGTCCATTGGAGGGATTCCATCTAAATCTAGCACTATCCCTGCACATCCTCTAAGGTATTTAGAACACCCAACAAGCTCATCCTCACCTATTAGCAACAAATCACAATCCCTAGGTGAGTGTTTGACGAGAGCTGGCTGCTTCGAACACAACCCACCTTGCCAGGATTCAGCAGTCTCGTCCTCGACTAGCCAAGGAACTGGGAACAGCAGGCCCCCTTCCTCAGACCCCAAAGGCATCAGTAGAGTCAGAGGGTCGAGTGAGGTGTGAAGAGGAAGTCTCTCTGAGGATGCTGGAATCAGTGCTATGCTCTCAAAACCCTCGGCAACTGAAGGCTCTGGTAACTCAATCGGTAGAGATGCAGAACCATCCGCGCGTGTCAGTACCAATGCATCCTCCTCAATTGAGAGCCCCATTGGCTCTAGGTGATTCGCCATCTCTGAGAGTTCCTCGACTTCGATACCGCGCATAGCAGCCCCCTCACCGGGAGGCGGGCAACTGCCGGCGATTACTATGCGTCCGCCCGTCATTCCCAATCCCGGTTCAGTACCTACTGATCCGAGGACCACAATTGTGCCACCCGACATACTCGAACCGACCCCCTTGCCAACATGTCCGCGAATTATCAGAATCCCGTCGGACATACCGGCACCAGCATCATCTCCTGCAGATCCCTGTACGATGATTACTCCGCCCGACATTCGGTGTGCGGCTCGCTCGGCGACATCTTTTTCGACCACTATACGGCCATTTCGCTGAAATGCACCCAGCATAGATTCTGCCGAACCCTGAAGGGTGAAAGTACCGCCATCATTCATGGCTCCGGCACACTGCCCTAAATCTCCCAGCAGTAGGACTCTGGAATCTCTAGGGAGATGACTCGCTGCACCTATCTCACCATTCTTGGGTTTCTCATCACCACCTCTGCCCCAACCTATCCTGATGAGCAAATCTCTCTCGAGAGCCTCATCCAGCATACCATCTAAATCGCGTGCGAGCTTCATGCTCTTCGCCGTAACCTCTCGCATGCTCCTCCTTGGGGGACACCGTACTACCCGTCTTGACTCTGACGGGCAAGACGCCTAGCAACACCAACTTAGTCGCCATATTCGAATTTTCGGAGTGAAGGGTATATTGATAGAGGTCAGTCAATGGAGTCCAAACGCCCGAAGGGGCGTATGGGGCGCTGTTTTTGATTAGAGTAGCGATAAATGGGTTCGGAACTATCGGCAAGAGAGTAGCCGATGCAGTAGATGCACAAGACGACATGGAAGTGGCCGGTGTCACCAAGACTGGTCCTAGTTTCGGATGTGACTTGGCAGCCCGCAAGGGGTTTCCTTTGTTCTGTACTCACGATGACCCAGCCCGTATCGCAGCCTTCGCAGAAGGTGGCTATGAGTGCCATGGGGGACTGTCCGACCTACTAGCCTCAGCCGATGTGGTGGTAGATTGCGCCCCGGGTAAGAGGGGTGCTGAAAACCTCTCTAAGTACAAGACAGCTGGAATTAAGCACATATTCCAAGGCGGAGAGAAGCACGACCTGACCGGATTGTCCTATACTTCCTGTGCCAATCATGAGGCCAATCTGAATGCAGATAGTACCAGAGTGGTGTCTTGCAATACAACTGGACTTTCTCGCACTCTAGTCCCATTGTTTGATGCCTGCGGTTCTCTGAAAGTGGAATGCACGATGATTAGACGGGCAGCCGATCCGGGAGATTCCAGTAAGGGTCCAATTAATGCAATCAAGCCGGTTCTGAAGGTGCCAAGCCATCATGGCCCCGATCTGATGACTGTAAAGCCTGAGATTGAGATAAATTCTCTTGCAGTTGCAGTTCCTACCACAATAATGCATGTTCACGCTATAATCGCTGATTTACCTAGCGGCCACGGTATGACAACTGAGTCAATTCTGGAACTCTGGAGAGGAGCTCCTAGGGTCCTGATGATGAGTGGCTCTGGAGATCGGCTGACTACGACAGCCGAGGTAATGGAAATGGCCAGGGACATAGGAAGAAAGTGGGGCGATTTACACGAGGTTTTTGTTTGGGAAGATGGAGTCAGCCTGATTGGCGACAGGCTATACTATTTCCAAGCCATCCATCAGGAGAGCGATGTCATTCCTGAGAACATCGATTGTATACGTGCTCTGACCGGCTCTGAGACTGATTGGAGAGCCTCCGTCTCAAGGACGGACGAGGCCATCTCTAGGTACTATGGGATGTAATCCCATAGTGATGCATTGGCCATGCATTGAACATCAACGGTCAAAAAGCCCCCTTAGGCTCGTCGCCACATGAATGGGTCTCGCCCAACCATTCTCATTCTCTCGGCCCTAATGCTTGCAGCATGGTCTGGGGCGATTTCTGGCGCCTCAGAGATAACGAATCAAACTCAATCCGATTTTACTCCCGACAGATACTCCGATCAAACATCATGGCTAGTAGCAGAACCAACTCAATCTCACTACGAACTGCGGCAGTCAACAGGGATGATTTACTCCCCTTACGGGCCCTTTGACCCTCTGATTGACCCGATTCCACTTGGTCCTGAGAATCTGTATGACCCTATGGCTTTAGAGCGGACCGGCTTGATAATTGTGCAGTCATCATCTTCTGACTTGACTGAGATGTTCGCAGTCCTACATCGGCTCGACCTTCCTGTCATTGACATGCTCCCGGATGACTCCGTAATAGTCAGAGTTGATGCAGTAGCCGATTCACGCATTCTTTCCGAACTGATGGATGAAAAGAGTATCAGATGGTCAGGAGGCCTACCAATAGCATGGAGGGTCTCACCCGAATTGTCGTTCCTCGCCGGCAGAGTCGGCATCCAAGTCGATATCGACATCACTCCCTCATCAGATTTGTCACAGAGGGATGTCGATTCACTCTCGTCTGATTTGAGAGCAATTTCAGGAGTAATCTCAGACCGGCCGATATGTGATGCATATCTGTGTCAGCCTAAATTAGTCGATTCCTCTTGGATTCCTATTCTTGCTATGGACGGTAGAGTGCTTAGGGTTGACATAGCATCCGAGTATGTCATTCAGAACTCTAACGCTAGTCTGATTGCAGGCATACAGGACACTCGACTAACATCAGGGCTTTCCTTGAATGGCTCCGGCGAGGTTCTGGCCATCTCTGACACAGGATTGGATGGAGATCATGGCGACTTCGGAAATCGAATTCGTGCAATTTACGACCAGTTCGGACCGGATAACTCGCACGCTGACTCAAACACCGGACACGGAACACATGTTTCTGCCACTTTGCTAGGGGATGGCTCTGGTGACTCAAATGCTATGGGTATGATTCCAGCTGCCACTTTCCACTTCTATCAACTGGAGGCTGACTCCTCGGGAATACTGGCACGCTGGGGTTCGTTGTATGAGATGTTCAGCCACTCATGGCAGAACAATGCTAGGATTCAGACCAATAGTTGGGGTAACTCGAACCTCGCTCACGACTACAGTTCTGACTCTAGGTCTGCAGACTCCTTCCTTGTGGACTACCCTAGATTTCTAGTCTTATTCTCAGCTGGAGATTTGGGTGGCGGCGGAATCACACCTCCGGGGACTGCCAAGAATGTCCTCACGGTAGGAGCATCCACAACAGGGTCGTATGGAAGTATCGAGGAGGGCTCAGTCCCCACCTTTTCTTCTAGAGGGCTGACAGCAGACGGCCGAATTAAACCAGACATCGTCGCCCCAGGTGTTGCACTATGTTCAGCCAGGGCCCAAGAGGCCCAACTTGCTTCTGGAGACTCGTGCTCTAGCACTACTCACAGCGATGGCCAGACACCACTCTATATGACTCTCAATGGTTCGTCCATGGCCACTCCTGTGGTGGCCGGTGCAGCCGCCATGGTGAGACAATATCTCCGGGAGTCCCAGTCAATCAGCGAGCCCAGATCCGATTTGATTCGTGCTATTCTGATTAACGGGGCAGAAGATATCGGCGACTCCGATATACCCAATCCGGCAGAAGGGTGGGGACAGTTGGACTTGGAGAATAGCCTATTCCCATCCTCTTCTGGTCAGAGTCTAAATCTGTTCTACGATTACTCTAGAGAGTTGTTACCCGGCCACTCCTTTGTCTATACTTTCGATGTGGACGGTGACTACGGAATGGATGTGACCATCGTATGGAATGACGAGGAAGGTTCTGCCGTTGCGGACCAAAGCGCTTCTAGATTAGTAAATGATCTCGATCTCAGAGTGGTCGCACCTGATGGGACCTCCTACTTAGGTAACAACTTCGCCTCGGGCTTCAGCACCCCTGGAGGTTTGGAGGACCGACTGAACAACATCGAACGAATCCGTATTCCATCCGGCTCGGCCTCTGGAACATGGTCCGTTATCGTGGGGCAAGCTGGAGGCACAATTCAGGACTACGCCATAGTGGTCACTGGACTTGCCAGTGAGACCCAAAGTCCTGATCTAACTGTCTTCGAAAACTCTCTATCGACCTCTGTTACAAGTCCATTGCAAGGCGACACTCTCCTCATTGAAGCGGCGTGGAAGAACCAAGCAGCAGCCGCTTCTGGAACCTACTCAATTGAGGTCGAGGATCTTACAGCAGGCACTATAATCCACACCTCTGCTAGACCATCCCTATCAGGAGGGCTGCTGGACTCGGTATCTTTCCCTCATTCCTTCTCCACTACTGGAATGCACGAGTTGGAGCTTAGACTGGATTCGAACTCCGATGTATCTGAGCTGAATGACGAGACTTCAGGTGTAGACAACAACTGGATTAGGATTCAGGTGAATGTCTCGCAAATCGGAGTTAGACTGACTCCTTTGATGGAGGACGGCTCTGTTCCATCCAACCCCGCCGAATTAAGTCAAGCTATGGTCAGGACCCTTGATCCTAGGGACGCAAGTTGGATTCTGTTTGAATTGGAGATGAGGAATGAGGGAACCTCTGAGATATCAGTTGGCCTGAGCATCTCTCCGGTACAGCTCCTAGGCGATGATGGAGTACTCTATCAGCCACAAGATGAATGGTGGAAACTACTCAATGAATCAGCCCCATGGACACTCGCTCCATTCGGAGAGGAAGGGGACCGGGTTGTGGTCACGCTGAATATGTCGGATATGGACACTGATCTAAGTAGCGAATCCGATGTAATCTATGCTCTACCAGGTACATTTGTCTCTGATCTAACGCTGTTCGATAGGAATGCCCCCACTGTCTCTCATAGCATCAGATTGAGTGCCGTAGTCGAGCGGGTCGAGGGATTGTTCACAGTTGTTGCAGGTACTGAGAATCTAGGGGCAGAACCCGGTGAACTTGCCGTATTCTCTCTATCTATCAAGAACACTGGAAATGGGCCGACCCAGTACACCGTATCCTGCGAGTCCTCCGACAGGTGGACGATAAGCATCGGCAACAGCCAGTCTTCCGAGATTACGCTAGAGCCGCTGAGCAGATTGCAGTTCCTCCCTCTTCCAATCAGAGTCAGAGTCCCGAATGCAGTAGATGGTAATCCCCCAGCTGGATACACACAGGAAGTGGAGTGCACAACAACTTCAGTCATTGACCATTTGTTACAGACTACAGAGCAGGCCACCGTGACGGTTCTAGAGAGCCTGGACTTCTCTCCCGAGTTATTCGATTCGGAAGGAGATGCCCTGGGGCCAATAGCCGTGGCAGACCCAAGGCCCGTTCTTAACGGAGATACCGTAGTCACACAGTTACTAATTTCTAACGAAGGAAATGTGCCTATGGATTTCACAGTCAACGCCTTTTCTTCTCGAAATACTTGGCCTATTCAACTAACTGAGGGGACGAATATACAGACAGAGCAATTGGCACTCACAATCGCAGCGGGGGTCTCCAAGACAATCTCGATTGCTACGATAGTGCCCCTTACCGCTGAGATGGGGGACTCCAACTTGGTCACTATTAGGACTACTCTGGAGGACGGCCCGACCATTACCAACTCAACTCGTCTACTCGTCCAAGAAATCGCAACTCTCGATCTGTCATGGAATCCAGTGATGTCTGTGGCTCTAGGATTTCCCGGAACTGCCAATATCCATGCTCATAATGTTGGGAATATTGAACTCGACATCAGCCTGACCATGGGGTCCCTGCCTGAAGGCTGGTCAGGCGGATTCCTATCTGGCAGGGAATTCCCTATGGATATGAATCAAGAGGCTACCATTGAGGTCGGGCTCGACCTCCCTGGAAGCTTACCTATTGGCCTTCTAGACACGCAAGTCTCCGTCATAATAGAAGCTAGGACTCCCGGTGGCGAGACAACTGTATACACTGCAGATATGTCAATCGAAATTGTCCCTTCGATATGGCTCAAAATCACATGTGAATCTATTTCGATTGAAGGTATTGGTACTGAAGGCGAGACTCTGGAAATTACGATCTCAAATATTGGCAATACGCCCGGTGAGGCAAACCTGCAGATTCTGGAACCCGATGACTGGTCTGTCGTTGTCGATGAGACATCATATGCACTAAGTTCCGGAGAGTCAGTAATCGTATCCGTCACTATTACTCCTGACTCAGAAGCTTCTAATGGATTAACTAACATCATATTCTACGTTAACTCCACTGGTGTATCGGGCAGCGAAATAGCAGTCACAAACGGTTCATATGATCTTGGAATCAGCAAGGCTAGAGACTCTTCTAGAGGGGGCTTGGGGGGGCTCCTTGAGGCAATTGGCCTACCTGACTGGACTCTTGCTCTAATCTTCCTCACTCTCCTATCCTCGGGCGTCGTATATGGAGTCAGGATGAGAAGGTCCTCATCGGCCTTAATCAACCCGGATGAGGAACTTATTCCTGAAGGATCCGCTCTACTTTCAGGCTCACTCTCCGAGCGCAGAGATGCTGCCTTGGAAACATCTTCCTCAGGAGAGGTCCTAACAGGAGGGGTCTCTGACGACGAGATCCAAGCAGCTCTAGCTCAATCCGCAGCATCCGCTCCACCCCCTTCTCCTGATGGGGCTCCTCCCTTGCCTTTGTCTGGCTTACCCGATGGATGGACGATGGATCAATGGGCCGCATACGGACACTTGTGGTGGGAGCAGAACAGGCCCTGATGCGCTTTCCTTATGGCCCGGACCGCCTCGCCCGAGTCGTGACTGGCTCAATAGTGCTGTTCGGACCTCCTGGTGCAGGGAAGGGCACTCAAGCCGCAAGAATCTCATCCTTGACCGGCAAGCCCCAAGTGTCAACCGGAGACATGCTTAGGACTGCAGTCGCAACGAACTCAGACTTAGGAATGGAAGCTAAAGAGTACATGGATGCAGGTTTGTTAGTACCCGATGAGGTCATTATCGGACTTATCTCCCAAAGGCTGCAGCAGCCAGATGCGAAGTCAGGCCTGCTGCTTGATGGGTACCCCAGAACAATAGTCCAGGCAGAATCACTCGAGAAGATTGAGTTGGTTGTGGCAGTTATTTCGATAGAGGTTCCAGATGATGCGATAGTGCGACGTATAGTAGGACGCAGGATGGACTCTGAAACTGGACAAATCTATCATGTCGAGTTCAATCCCCCTCCCAAGGAAGTAGCGGATCGCGTTGTCCAGCGCAAGGACGACAATGAGGAAACCGTTAGGAGTAGGTTGTCTGCATATCATGAGCAGACAGCACCTCTGGCAGAATGGTACAGCGACAGAGGAGTACTACTGAGAATCGATGGTGACCGAGGTATAGATGATGTGGGAGATTCAATAGAATCAGTCCTCTTGAAACTGAGTGGTGCGGATGCCTAGACGAGGGAGACGGAACGATTCGAAGAGGAAGGCGAGGGCCTCCGAAGCAATTGATCACCTCTCTTCGATACTTCAATCCCCTGAGAATAATGACGAAGAGTCAGTCAATTCGGCTGCAAGAGATATCCTCCGAATCGGAAAGCGGCACGGCATTAGGCCCGACATCAGCACATCCAGACTCATCTGTCGCGGATGCAACTCGGCTCTAATCCCCGGCCGTACATCTAGGACGAGAATACGGTCGGGCACCGTGATTGTGACTTGCAGCAATTGTGGAAGAGTCACACGCAGAAGCACAGAATCTAGGAGAGGTGATTCGGATTAGCAAACAGGTGCCACGAGGAATTCTAAGACAGGCCAAGGATGCCTCCTTGCCAGTGACAGTCAGGATAGGAAAGGGGGGAGTCACAGAGCATGTTGTCATCGAACTCAGGGAGCAACTGAGAAAGAGAGGATTAGTCAAGCTGAAGGCTAATCGTGGCCTGCTGTCAAACTCAGAAGAGAGAGCCACTTGCTTCGAAGGGTTGGCTAAAAATTCAGATTCTGTTCTAGCACATAGTATAGGGAATGTTGCGGTGTTCTGGCTCTCTAGAAAGTAATCTGAACACCGGAACACGACATCCTCCAATGCTCACTTATTTAGAGGGGGTAAGGTTCGCAGAAAGTCATGGTGACTGAGAGTCAAGTGGTATTGGCAATATTTGTGATGTCCTTCGCTCTGATTTTGTCTGAAGTTGTGCATCGAACAATAGCTGCTTGGTTCGGCTCAGTCCTCATGCTTCTATACGGTCATTACACCGGAGTATTCCATCTTCATGAGCAATACAATGCTGCTGGAGAACTCGTCAAGACCTACACCCTAGAGCACACGATGATAGGATGGATCGAGTGGGAAGTCATCGGCCTGCTACTGGGGATGATGATATTTGCATCCATCCTCGAGTTGTGCGGCTTCTTCGAGTATGTCGCCATCAAGGCCGCCAAGATGAGCAAGGGGGATCCCTGGAGGCTAATTGTTCTCCTCGGTACTTTCACCACTCTTCTCTCTCTAGTAATCGACAACGTCACAGCAATCATCATCATCGCTCCTGTGACATTGAGAATTTGTAACAAGCTGGAGATTAATCCCGTCCCTCCACTACTGGCAGAGGCAATTCTGTCAGATACCGGTGGCGTTGCTTCGATGGTCGGCGACCCTCCTAATGTGATGATTGCCGCCGCCGCATCAGACGCAATCCCAGTTTTGGACGCCTTCTCGTTCAATGGCTTCCTATTCCGACTCGGAATTCTAACCTTCTTTGCGTGGGTTGCAACATTGGGGTACTTCAAGTGGTACTACAAGGATTGGGCATCACAGAAGCCACCACATGTTGACCTATTGATGGAAGAAGATGAGTGGGATGCCATCAACGACAAGCAACTGATGTTTTCGACTCTGATTATCCTCGGATTCACAGTAGTCGCCTTCTCCGCCAAGTCTCTACTCGACCTCGAGATTGAAATTGACGGAATTGCCCTAAGTGGAGCTGGATTAGCACTAATCGCGGCTAGACCGAAGGAGGAAGAGCTCAGAGAGGGATTCATCAATGATGTGGTCGACAAGGTCGAGTGGCAGGCTTTACTGTTCTTCGCAGGACTCTTCTTACTTGTAGGCGGGGTTGGTGATG
>Ga0209034_10000122_pt1 | contig 38763 bp, 31 predicted proteins | sample MarorgKNORR_S2LV_2_FD_188219 | JGI IMG/M metagenome (GOLD analysis project Ga0209034, IMG submission 188219) | Marine microbial communities from the Southern Atlantic Ocean, analyzing organic carbon cycling - 250m_A/KNORR_S2/LV (SPAdes) (version 2) | ecosystem: Environmental > Aquatic > Marine... | reverse complement strand
CAATAGCTTTAATGATTCCTTGATCTCTGAGATTTGACAGAGTCGGGAATGCTTCATTCAAAGCTGGGCCATAATGGTCATCAGGATCATGTATTAGGACGATATCCAAGGAATCCAAATCCAATCTTGCTAGGCTTTCATCTATTGATCTCAAAATCCCATCCCTTGTGTAATTAAAAGGTATTTCATCTCCTGGGATTATTAGCCGACCGACTTTGCTGGATAACACGAATTGATTTCTTGGCAGGGTTCTGAGAAAACTTCCATAGTGTTGTTCGCTCAGCCCTGCACCGTACAACGGTGCTGTGTCAAAATAGCGTATGCCCTGTTGGTATGCATAGTCCAAAGTATCGAATGCGATTTCGCTATTGAGACTTCCTAGTGGAGCCCCCCCCATACCTATTTTTGTAACTTCAACTTGGGTGGTTCCTATTTTTGAGGTGTCTAAATTTGCTGCCATGTGATTCCTATAAGTATTGGTTATCGAGTATGGGTTATCATGTGTTTTTATAAGATATCAGATAATTTCACCTGAGAATAAAATTTTTCTAAATGCCCAAGCCAAATATAACACCAAGACGCATTCTAATTTTTGGTTCGCTTATGCATATTTGGAGTGATTTGATATTTACATTGCCGATACCGCTGCTGCCTGCTATAAAAGATAATTTGGGCCTGACATACGCTGAAGTTGGATTAATAAAGTCGGCGCATAGCGGTGCGACTGCCATACTGCAGGTTCCTGCAGGTTTTATGGCTGAGAAATTTGGCGAATTTTGGATGCTAGTTTCAGGGAATCTTTGGGCATCTGCGGGTTTAGTGGGAATGGGTATGTCTGGTGGGTTTTGGTTGTTATTTATTTTTGCAATCATCGGTGGTCTGGGAGGAGGTACCCAACACCCACTGGCCTCTAGCATGGTTTCGAGGGCATACAACGAGTCTGGTAGGTCGGCTGCTGTAGGCACAGTAAATTTCTCTGGAGATTTGGGGAAAATGCTGGCCCCTGCTTTGGCTGGGGTTCTGCTTTTTACCTTTGGGTGGGGCGCCACTATGTATTATCTGGGAGCTGTAGGCATCGGGTTGATGATTGTTACAGGCTTTCTTAACAACAGTTTTGACATGGGAAGACCAGAAGCCAATTCGGGTCAACAGGGATCAGATTCCCTATCTGAGAAGGCTGCCCAAAACGAAGCTTTTGTATCGCTTAGTTTTATAGGCGCTTTAGATAATGCCACCCGCACCGGAGTTTTGGTGTTTTTGCCCTTTATTCTAGAGGCTCATGATATGGGTACCGGTGAAATAAGTGCCGCTTTATTTGTTCTGTTTACCGGAGGGGCAGCTGGCAAGTATGTCTGCGGATGGTTGGATGAAAAAATAGGTACAGTAAAAGTAATTTGGATAACCAAAGGAGTTACCGCCTTTCTAGTGGTGCTTTCTCTTTACTCGCCATATATTATTATTTGGCCTTTAGTATTAATTTTGGGGGTGGGTCTGAATGGTACTTCCAGTGCTTTGTATGCAACTGTCGCAAAATTTGTTCCGACTAACCGCCGGGCCCGTTACTATGGATTTTTCTACACCACTAATGAGATAGGTACCATTGGTGCTCCTCTGCTATATGGATTTATAGCAGATACGCTAGGTTTGTTTCGTTCTACCTTTACGATGGGATTAGCAACTTTCGCTATATTGCCCCTAAGTCTAAGGTTAAAAAAATATCTCTCGAGCGATATTAAGTAGTTTTACTGTGCCTGTTGGTAGACTTGTATGCGGTGACGATTGGTTTCAGTAATGTAGACACGGTTCATTTCATCCAGTTTGATTGAAACTGGAGACCAGAAGTATTTCTCAATATGAGCCGACTCGCTATGGGGATCATTATCATCAAGGAAATTCAATTCTATTTCCATATTTGCAGAAAGACGAGCTTCGTTCTCTTCGACATTACTGGTTAAAAATTCCCCGGCCCATTTGGACACAGTTGCCTCTCCCCGCAGGTTTTGAACCATATTTCCTTTAGGATCAATGACCTTGACTCTTTCATTTCCCCAGTCGGCTATATATGTTGTACCACTCTTGTCTATGACAGCACTTGAAGGATACTTCAGTTCATATTCAGGATTTGAGACGTTATCAATGACAGATAAAACTTCGCCGTCCAAAGTTAGTTCTTGTATACGACTGTTACCCCAGTCTGCAATGCACAATGTGTTGCGTGGTGTCCGAGATATTCCCCACGGAAGATCAAACTGACCTTTAGACTTACCGTGTGTACCAAAGGTAGCTAGGTGAATACCTTCAATGTTGAATTTTTGGATACGGTGATTTCTGGTATCTGAGATGTAGACATTATTATCGGTATCAACGGCTATGCCTGAGGGGCCGTTAAGTTCTCCTTCTCCTGGACCGGAATTGCCCCATCGGGCCAAAAATGTACCTTCTAAGTCAAACAAATTAATGGTGTGAGTATAGTCATCACAGACCATTATTTTGCCATCTTTTGTTGATTCTACAGCTGACGGGGATTCCAGCTTTCCTTCTTCAGTTCCATAAGTTCCAAATGTTCCATAAAATTCACTTTCTATATCTAATACCGTTAATCTAACCCCTCGTTCCCCGAAATTTCTGGACTTGTTTGGAACATACAGACGACCGTTTGGCCCCATTACAGAATCGGTTGGGTATTCGAACCCTCTACCCTCCATGGCGACAATTCCCAATGTGAGCATGTATTCAATCATTTGTATTTGCCCGTAAAGATTATTGCCTTATCTAGTGATTATGCCAATTGAAATTCTTTGGAAGTGGTAATTAGACGAATGATTCCGGTTATCTTAGTAACAGGATTATTAATTTCTTCTGCATATTCAACTAAAACGTCTCTTGTTTCCCTGGAAACCTCTAGATAACCAAGGTGCTCGAGACATTTTGTAACAGTTTCTTCCGCGGAAATAGATTCGCCGCCTTCTAGTATTAAGCTATCTACTATTTTCTCAACACCAGGGTTCTTGTAATTGCCAAGTTGTTCTGAGGCAAAATTGATTCTTTCTATCAGGGTCCCAGTATCAACCCACTCTTTTCCTTCGTGCCATCCTTCTACACTGGAAGGATTACTTAATTCTTGCCCCATCCATACGATCTGCTGGTATTTAGGAATCATTTCTCTATCAGGAATTTCAAATTGACCACTAAGCCTTAAAACGGTGGCAGCGAATTCTGCCGGGCCTTTGACTTTCTGGTATTTAACATCTTGTGATTTGAAAAAATCTGAGTTAAACAGGACTCTAAGCATCTCAGTAATGTTGTGATTTGAATCGAAATAGGCTTTTACAAGCTGATCGATCGCTTTAGGGTCTCTTGGTTCCACTGTACCCCATGAAGGTACAGGTGCTTCATCTGCTACAAAGAAATGATACAGATGTCTCGAAATGAATTTTGCGGTGCTTTCCTGTTCGCATATTATTCGGATTATGTCCTCACCATTGAAGTTTCCACTTTGTCCCAAAAAGGTTCTTTCTTCAGCATCATGGTCGTCTTCTCTATATTCGAAATGGTAGGCTATCCTTCCGTAAGGCCAGTCTGAATCTCTTTTTGCCCGGACCATCATGTATTCAGTATTTCCTATCGTCCAGCCAGTAAAGGCTCTTGCGCACTCCTTCACATCCTCTTCCGTGTAATTTCCAACTCCCATGGAGAATAGTTCAAGTAGCTCACGTCCCCAATTTTCATTCATAGCATCTTTATGGTTTTCCTGATTGTCGAGCCAAACAATCATCGCCGGATCTTGTGAAAGTTGTAGAAGTAGATCATCTAACTTACCGGTCCCATACTTTCTGAGCATATTTATTTGATCAAACAATACCCTTCCATTAATTACTTTAGGAACTCCTGTGGCGAAAATACCGTGCCAAAAAAGAGGGATTTTTTCTGTGAGCGGATTAGCGGTGCTGATCATCCGGTATAGCCAGTTGCGAGATGCGCCTGGAGCGTTAATCATTCCGGAAGCCTCTCCATCGAACCTTCTTACCAAGTGATCTCCCATCCAGTCGTCAAAATTTGGAGTGAGAAGATATTCAACTGTATCTTCGTAGGAGTCTCGCAAGTAATATTGGAGTTCCTGCTTCGTGGAACCAAAGCCTGCTCTTCTGAGTAGATGGGCTCGCAATTCATATTCTTGTTTATCTGAAACTACCATCGTTGTGACCTTATTGGCTTAAATGGTTCGTCATTTATCCTAGTTATATCACAAGATACATATCAACGTAATAATCCATATACCCTACTAGGTTTTATACTAACTATTACGGCTTTTTGTCGTATCATCGCTTCGTCGTACTCTTCCCAGTTTGGATGAGGGTTGTCACTGCAGGACATATAAGCCTCTCTCAACTTAGTCCGCATCAATTCTTTATCAGTATCTTTGTAGTCCATCATAGAAACTGTTCCCTCTATAACTACATAATTTCGCCAATCACCTGTCACCGATACTAGGGTGCAGTTAGGGTTTTTCCTCAAGTTCACGATTTTTTGTGATTTCGGATATACAGATACAAAAGTGGGGTTATTTTCGTAGATACCGCATACCACAATGCTGGAATGTGTCGAACCATCGGGTCTATTCGTGCTCACAACACCTTTGTGGTTTTTACGTAGGAAAGGCAAAGCTTCTTCGTAATTCATTTGTACTCTCAGGCTATTGAATTAAACATGTTTGATAGTATGAGGAGCATACGGGGTTATTGATGATTTGGAAACCTTCCATATTTCAGTTGAGTGAAAATGTGCACCAGATAAATTTGGGAGGCACATCTGTGGTGCTGATTGAAAATGCGGAAGGGCCTATTCTCGTCGATGCTGGGTTTAAGTGGAGTGCTAAAGCACTAAATACTTCTCTGAATTTATTAGATTATGAGCTAGCTGACATTAGTTCTCTTCTTATGACTCACTTTCATCCGGATCATACAGGTGCCGCTAGTGTCCTAGTTGAGAATGGGGTTAAGGAGACGGCAATACATAGGTTAGACGCGCCAATAGTTTCAGGAAAACAAAACATGCCAGGTCTAATGGTAACTCCGGTTCTTAAATGGCTTACAAATCCTGTGACGAAATATTTGGTTGGAAATCCAGTTGAACCAACAACATTACTACAAGGCGGAGAAACCTTGAAATTTCCAATTCCAATAAACGTAATTCATACCCCGGGCCATACGCTTGGTAGCGTTTGCTATCATCTACCTACCGAAGGAGTTTTGATCGCCGGGGACGCTCTGTCCAAGCGATTTAATCGCCTTAGCGGGCCCTCGAAGGTATGGAGTCAAGATTGGGCACAAGGCATAGATTCCTTGAGTCAACTTACCGCATTTGATTACGATGTTGTTTGTTTAAGCCATTTTAATCCGATTATGGAGAGCGGCAAAAAAAAGGTGAAAGATTTTATTGACGGTCTTCGATAGCGAGCTAACGAAAGGGTGAATGTATGTTAATGACCAAACCTTATTTGATATATATAGTAAAGTGAAATAAATCATCACATCAGGCGCATAATTTCATGATTAAAACAGCTCTTACCGATTTCCTCGGTGTAAAACACCCGATTTTAAATGCACCTATGGCTACTAGTGCCACAGCTGAGTTAGCCGCAGCAGTATCAGAGTCGGGTGGATTTGGGATGCTAGGAATGGGCAATACCACTCCAGATCCCGAGTGGTTGGATTTACAAATTAAACGTGTACGGGAAATTACTGATAAGCCATTTGGTGTGGGGTTTATTACCAGTGTTAATGATATCCATGAATTAGTTGCCGTTGCTGTAAAAAGCAAGGTAGATCTGATTGGCCATTCTTTTTCAGATCCGGCTCCATTCATGACCGAGGCTCAAGATGAGGGTATAAAAGTGTTAGCTCAGGTACAAACACTTAAGCAGGCAATGCACGCAAGGGATATTGGGGTTGATTTAATAGTGGCTCAGGGCACCGATGGTGGAGGTCACACTGGCCATATAGGGACAATTTCTATTGTGCCAGCAGTTGTTGATGCATGTCCAGAAATCCCTGTACTGGCAGCTGGCGGTATAGTGGATGGAAGAGGGATCGCTGCTGCTTTGGCATTGGGAGCAAGTGGAGTATGGGTTGGTAGTAGATTTGTCGCCTCAGATGAATGGTTTGGGCCTGAATGGGCGAAGCAAGCATTAACACAGGTGTCCACTGATGAAACTATCATTACTAAATCCTACGATCTGGCGACGGATGCTCCTTTCCCATTTGAAGTCGGCCATAGAGTTATTCAAAATGAATTCACAAGGAAATGGCACCAAAATTATGAAGAATTACTGCAACAGAAAGAAGATGTTAAGACAGATATAGCTCTGGCTATGAAAAATGCGGATTTGTCTGTTGCACCAGTAAACGCAAGCAGTGCGTCAGGATCCATAACCTCTGTAGACAAAGCATCGGAAATTATTAGTAATATGATGAATGAAGCAGAAAACGTACTGGAAAATATAAGTTCAGTACGTCAACAATAATTTTATTAGGAGCATCAGTTGGAACATTTGTTGATATACCCGGTTAAAAAAGGGTATTTGGATAAAGAACTAATTTCGGAAGTGGGTAAGGCGGCTGAGCAGGCTGGTTTCTATGCCTTTTTGTCATGGGACCATTATATGTTGCCGGATGGTCCGGAAACTTTAGATGCTTGGAGCATACTTGGATACCTCGCTGGCCAAACCGACACTATTAAACTTGGTACGGTCGTGACGCCAATACCGTTTCGACCTCCGGCTCAATTGGCAAAAATCGTGGCTAGTGTAGATCATTTGTCCGGAGGTAGAACCATACTTGGGGTGGGGGCGGGTTGGCACCAGCCAGAATTCGATGGATTTAGCAACTGGGGTACACCTGGACAAAGAGTGACAAGAACATCAGAAGCGTTAGAGTTGATCACTAGGTTATGGACAGGTGAAAAAGTAAGTTTTGAAGGTAAAGCCTATAACTCTGACGGCGCAATTATTTCACCAGTGCCAACTCAGAAACCATTCCCGCCGATGTGGTTTGGTGTCAGAGGCCCAAGGATGCTTGATCTGGCAGCACGATATGCAGATGCTTGGATCCCGACAAATATTAGTCCTGAATTATATGAAGACGGTTTGAAGAAGCTAAGAGAGAAACGATCTGAGCTCGGGATCAATACATCTTTGAAAGGAGCGCTGCAAAACTTTGATGTTTACACAGAAAGCGAGCCATGTGTTGCCACTATAAATTCCTATGCCGCAGCTGGATGTGAGTACTATGGTTCTATCTGGTCGTATCCCCCTGATGAAATGGTCAGCAGGATTAAATGGTTTTCAAAAGAAGTTATGCCTAATGTTTAGCAGTAAGGATCCAAGCAATATAGTTGCGAAAAAACATTTTTGTCAGCTTTATAGATATGCATTGAATTAATTTACATGTTGATACTAAATAAATTTTGCTAAGGTAATTTTAGTGGCCAGTGATTAGGTATATTTATGGAACTGGGTTCTATTTCAGATACGGTTCGATAACCACAAAAAGCTAGACATCTGTCGAATTCTGCTTTGAGGATATCAAGCATTAATTTAACCCCGTCGGCCCCCTTATAGGCCATTCCCCAAAATGTGGGTCGACCCACAAATACCCCTCTAGCCCCTAAAGCCAAGGCCATAAAAGCATCTGAGCCACGTCTTATACCGGAATCAAAATATATTTCTAGGTTTTCCCCAACTGCTTGTGTTATCGGATATAAGGTTTCTATAGAAGATAACGTTCGGTCAATTTGCCGTCCCCCATGATTTGACACTACTATGCTGTCCGCACCATATTCCGCGCAAAGAACCGCATCTTTGACTGTTCGTATACCTTTAATTACCAAGGGGAGGTCTGTGAGTGACTTAAGCCAATCCAATCTCTCCCATGTTAAGCCCTCGTACCCCTCGGGGGTAAAATCTGCAAAATCCGGAGCTATGATATCTGTGCTTCTTAAAAATTCTGGTTTTTCTTTGAAACTACCGTTATAAAGCTCAGGCTTACGTATAAAATTGTTTCTCAGATCTTTTTCCTTGGGGGCAGAAGAAGGACCGTCTACGGTCAAGCAGATTGCAGAGTATCCAGCTGCCTTGGCCTTTGCAACAAGGAATTCTGTTATTTCGTCTCTTGAGTGATAGAGTTGGAACCATAAGGGTCCAGTTGCCACTTCAGCTACCTCCTCAATACTGTAACCAGATGCAGTAGGAAGAGCGTACAAGGTTCCCGCCATACCGGCCCCTCTCGCGGCAGCTAGCTCACCATCAGGATGTAGTTGTCTTTTGGCCCCTGCCGGGGCAACCATGACTGGGAAGTCTATTTTTTCACCCAGGACTGTGGTGGAAAGATCTCTATTTCCGACATCTATCAAGAAATTTGGATTCATAGTGAGGTCAAGAAATTTTTCTTCATTTCTCTGTTTTGTCACCTCATCAAAGGCAGCGCCTTCGATAAAATCCCATAGATCTGATGGTATTTTCTGTTTTGCTGCTTGTTTTAGATCGGCAAGGCTAACTATGTCCATTTAGGTCTCCAAGAAAAGCTATCACCAAATTCCCTGTTTTTTTACTAAAAGAAAGTGATGAAGTCAATCTGGACAGAGTCAGAAAAACACCGGCCCAATCAATCTGAACCGGTGTTTTTTGATAAAACTATAGTTGCTCAGTCTGCCTTATTATTTAGGTTGAATTCAGCAGAAAAGGCGCTGGATGTATACTCCAAGCATTCTGCAGCAGCATCACCTATTTCCATATCTTCGTTCTCAATTAAAGAGTCTATACATGATTCAAATTCCCCTCCAACATCTTCTGCCATGCCCCAATTATCACCATCAGTGAGGCCGCCAATCAAGCCGGCGGCAGCATTTTTGATAACATCATCAAGGGCATCATCATCTACGTTGTCGAAATGATCATCCAAATCTGAATCAGCTTCTACTGCCTTTGATATGTCTTCGTATATGTCATCAAGTTTGGCGTATATTTCGTCGGTTTCACTTATTGCACCGGTGTTTCCAGCATATAACGATCCAGCTGCTTGGTCCACAATATCGGTGATAGACTCTTCAAGGTCTTTCCAGCAATCTTCTTTCATTCCTTCAAGATCACATATTTCTTCATGTAACCGCATTGCTGTGTTTGCAGTAATGTCATCAAGGTCATCCTGGTAATACTCGTCGTCAAAATCACAAGGCTCACCCTTGATGCCTCGAGGGTCGCATTCGAGGTCATCTTGGGCTAGATCAAGAATGCTTTCCATAAGATTTTCGACACCTTTCCCGGTCAAAGATTTGTCATAAAGTAGATCTTCAACACTAGCCTTGAACTTTTTATCGTTTATGTCGTCAAGGTCTTCTCTAATTTCCTTTCTAATTTTTCTTGTAGCCATATCATCGGAATCAAGCTTTCTCTTCAGTGATGTGGCTGGGTCATCGCTACTACTTATCGCCGCTCTTTCGTTGCCTAAACCGTCGGCATCATTGCTTACGAGGTCTTCGTTTACGTTGCGGTGACAATTTCGCCTGTAGAGCTCAGCTCTACCGATGAACTCACCAGTTTCGGGGTCTTCTACCATATCCATGGTGAACATCATGCCTTCCATCTCTTCTAGACACTCCAAAACTCCGTAGATGGCATCTTCAGTGTCCGGGCCGGATAGCATTGCAGCATTATCAATTTCATCCACGTCGTCAAGGTCGGCGTGTCTGATTTGTTGCTGATAAGCAATTGCATCATCCGCACAGGCTTCTCTAACGACTCTAGTATTCTCTGAGTCAGATTCCCCTATGCATTCTTCGATCAGTTCCGACATTCTTTCTCGGCCGGATTCTCGTAAAAGCTTCTCCGCGGTTGACTCCTCTTCATCATCCTCGAAAGTCACTTTTAAAATATGTCCAATAACTTCTATTTTTTCTGAGGCTTCTTCGGCACGTCTTGCTAGTGCAACGTATTCGCTATCTTGACCTTTTAACCCATCTACTAGCTTTGTTTCGAGTTGATCTGCATGATCTAATTCCTTAGCCGCCTCGGCAAGGTCCTCATTTAACGCTCCAAGCTCAGCATTTGCAGCGTCAAGTTGCTCATTTAGGAACTTCACCCTATCCCATGGTACTTTTTCAGCATCCTCAAGGGCGGTCAAAATCTCCGCTTCACGGTCCCTGGCTGATTTGGCTCGACTTATAAGGTCCGATAGGTCTGAATCATCTGCTCCACCATCGGTTAGGTTTTGTGCTGATACTGGGATATCACCAAGGTCTACATCAGTGCCTATAAGGACAATGAGCTCGTCTATTACTTCGCTGGAGTTGGTTAGAGCTTCCAAAAGCTCTGAACGTTCTTCCTTATGCAATCGATCAATTTCTTTGAGCATGTCATAGAGCTCTTGCTCTGCCTCTGTTTCCGGTTCCAGTGTGGCAAGTGTCGCATCAACATCGACTTCTGCATCGCCTATTGCTCTTCCGACAGCAGGTCCGCAGGCCAATACAGAAATGGATAGGATTGCGATGGAAAAAAGCATTATCAAGCGCTTCATTGTTAACCTCTTTAGCCCTTTGGTGTTTATTTGAATTTATTTGACCATATGATATTAAGGGGTATTGAGTTTCCTCACAACGGCATTTTCACTTAGGTGTTAATACTTACTGATGGAATGAAAAAAGCCGCCGGATGATTTCTCACCCGACGGCTTTCTATGTAATCAGTTAACTTTAGCTGTTTACTGTTGTGCTCCGCCTCCCATACCTTGCATCATACCTTGCATTCCCTTTGAACCATGGGTTCCCATCATACCGGCATGATTGCCCATATCACGGTTACCAAAGGAGCCTTGCATCATATTGGAGGCATCTGCCATACAGTTATCTGCTGCGTCGCCGAAGGAAGGTCCTCCCGCGTAATCACCAGCGCTGTTGAACTGGGCGCCTTGTGCTCCAGCTGCATTACCCATACATTCCATCATCTGATGGTGGCCTCTCTTGCCTGCTCCATCACCAAATCCACCGAAGTGGTTCTGGTGGTCACCATGCGTGCCACCCATTCCTGGTTGTCCAGGCATTCCTGGTTGTCCCCCACCCTGTGTGTTTGCAAAATTCTGGCCATGGTGTTGGGCCATTTTATCTCGTTGTTTGTGAAATTCATCCTGGTTAAAATTACGATGCCCCTCACGCTCGTTTCTCATGTCGTTTCTAACATCTTTTAAACATTCGCCTTTGGAGTTTCCGTCAGCTTCACACTCGGCTACTCTTTCGGCTACATGACCTCTCATTTCAGAATCGTGACCGCCCGAGAAGACTTTATCGAACTGCTCCTTGGTTATCTCAGTGTTGATTCCCTGTTGGTGTCCACCTGTAGGCTGCTGGTACCCTTGAGGGCTGCGCATTTCTGACGACCCAGATCCATGATGCCCACGATTCTTCATGTGGCCTTCAAATTTATGAGCCACTGGCATTCGTTGGTTTTCACCTTGTCGGTCGTTCATTGATGGGAACTTGAAATCGTCACATGGCTTAGCCTTAAGCCCTTGCGGGTCACAATTCAAATCTTCTTGTGCTTCATTTAGGAGACCCTTAAAGGCGTCTCTTACTTCGTCTTTGGACCTACCAGGCTGATACATTACCTTGTCGAGCTTTTCTTTGAACTCGTGATCACCAATTGCGTCGGCTTTGACGTCAATAAATTTGCGGGTTCTTCTTGCGTCGGCGCTATCACCTGCGATCTTGTTTGCAAAATGATCCGTGAATGAGGAGCCATTACCGGCTGCATCATGGTGGACCTCTTTAGCTTCCATTTTACAGCCTTCTAAAGCTGGGCCAATGATTTTTACGGCCTTGGCAGCTTGAGTACAATGCATAAATGCGTCTACAACATCCATAACATCATCTTTGTCTAGTGTTGGCAGATAGTTTGGTTTTGAAATCACTTCACCGTTTTCAATTTCAACAATCTCAGTGCCCTGATTGTCTAGCTCTTCCAACAATTGATGCCGGCAATGTTTCATTTCTTCTCTGGTGGTTTTCTTAACATCGACTCCCCAATCTACTAAACAGTTATTGTAGAAGGCCGCTGCTTGGTATCGGCCAGCTTCTTCTGCGCTCTTCTCAAAAGCTGTAGGAGCATGAACTTCATCATCGTCGTCGTCACCAAGAACTTGGTCTAGCATTGCTGTAACAACTTCAAATTTACCTGAGGCCCTCTCCATTCTTGCCTCTAGTACTTGAATATCGTTTTCTTTATCGAGATTGGATGATATCCATTTGTCTTCATCTTTGTCAGCGATTTCTAAATTAACATGCGCTTTATCAAGGTCTTTCTTGATTTCGGCCTTTTCTGCGTTTGCTTTATCTAGTTGTTCGTTTAGGAACTTGATACGGTCCCAGGTAGCACGTTCTTCATTTTGAAGCAGCTTATTAATCTCTTTTTCTTTGGCCTGGTTCTGGTAGGCTTGTTCCCTTACCCCTTGGAAAAACGCATCCACGTCCTGCCCGGTAGCAATAACGGAACCTATTTTGATTAAAGTTTCTTCATCCAGCTCGTTACCCAGTGAGTCTATAACTCCTACCAGGTTATCGACAATATTGCCTGAGTCTCCAAGTGCGGCAAGGAGTTCTTCGCGTTCCTCTTTGTGCAATCGGTCAATTTCTTTAATCATTGCATAGAGTTCTTTCTCAGACTCTGTAGTAGGTTCTCCCATCTCAGCCAAGGTTGCGTCTACGTCAACCTGCGCGTCACCTACGGCTCGTCCGACGGCAGGACCACAGGCAAGTATGGCTATAGAAAAGATGGAAATAGCAAATACGAGCATTAACTGCTTCATGTTATCTACCTCATTAAGATTCCATATTCTAGGACTAGCATTCGCATGTCCTTCAAATAATAAAGGCTACTGGTACCCATTACAACGGCAATTCCACCCAAGTGGTTACACCTGCATGGGCTCAGATAGCATACACAAGCTAATTATACGCTGATATTAGGATGAACAGAATCCTATTTAACCGCTATTTCGGCATAGTAAATAAGCTTTCAGGGTTTACATATTCAGGAATAATCTTTTGATCTACATTGAATTTGATGAAAGTATCTATCCCCTGATACGCTTCATTAAGATCATAAGGAAGTGGGTCTCCGCCTACTACCTCTCCCAATTGTCGCGTTTGAAGGTCATTGGAATCAGGCTGGTCCAAACTCGGCAGCGATTCAATATATGAGTCTTTGGCAGTTTTAAATAGGTCGTAAATTTCTTTTTCTAACCAGGGCTTTTCAATAAGTAAATCATCTTTTACCACTAGCAAATGGCTAATTGGGTAAATATTTGTCTTGCTGTACCAATTCGCATCGAGATCATCAGGATTTTCAAACAAGGGAACCGCATTTGGTGATTCGATTGGCCCAGCACCAATGACCGCATCCACTTCTCCCGAAAGTAGCATTTCTCCTAAATCATTTTTTTCAGAAGAAATCACCCCAGGAGGTGTTTGGTATTCAGCTACATGTTCATCACCGGAAAGAACCCATGTGATGGAATCCAAATCGACACCATGTTCGGTCTGTAGAATTGCCTTTGTCCATATTCCGGGAGTTAAGGTGTAGCTTCTGGTTCCTATCCTTTTTCCATTAAGGTCCTTGGGCTCCTTTATGTTTGAGTTGACATTGCACATAATTCCGCCGTGGTAAAAAGCCCTTGTTAGGAATACAGGAAGCGCTGTAAATCCCTTTCCATAGTGTTTTGAGCATATATAAGTAGCAAGAGCCATTTCTGCTATATCAAATTCCAGGTTTCGCACCATCCTCCTGAAAATCATTGGTACAGGAGAGATCTCGGTATGACTGAGTTCGAATTCATCTGATGTGAATGTGCCATCTTTTAGAGTGGTTGTATGGCCGTAATTTGCGATAGCTGCGTGTAAGTTAAGAGTCCCCAATTTTCGTTCCTTATTGTTAGGTTTAATGGATATTCCTTTTCGTTGTTGATCATACCAAGATTTACAAAATATACCTAGATTAATCAATTATTGGTTAAACTTGACATGATCTGTATCAAGTCATATTATATAAACATATTAACTTTGATATACAAAGGAGTTCAGATGTTACAGTTAATTAATCCGGTGCAGAAAAATACTGTAGATTCGCTTTTTGATTCGGCAATAACCTCTTTTTTTCGGCCTGAATATAGAAGGTCATTAAATTCTTACGATCGTACGTTTTTACCTATTGATCTTTCTGATGATGGTGAGAATTTTGTAATCAAGGCCGATTTACCTGGAGTGGACCCAACAAGTGTCAATATCCAGTTAGAAAAAGATTATCTAAAAATCGAAGTCACAAATGAACTTCAAAACAGCGAAAAGTCATCGCACAAACAACTATTAAAGGAACGGGTTGCATCGTCCTTAAAGCGGGTGGTGAAACTGCCTGAGTCTGTCGACTCAGAAAATGCTAAATCCTCTTATACGAAAGGGGTATTAGAAGTAGTTTTGCCCAAATCTCAAAAATCTCAGGTCAAGGTTATCCCGATAACCTGATTCAGTTAAAGGGGCAGAAAGCCAAGGAACCAATTGGCTTTCTGTCGCCTAAACGCCTGGTAAAGCAGCATTGTCTCCCGTTTCGTGTTGCCACATACGAATTTTTGCTGCCATGATCCTAATTTTATCTTTGTTCTCAGGGTCGTTAAAAAGGTTGTTTTCTTCAAAAGGGTCGTCGTTAAGGTTAAACAGTTCACATTGGTCCGTAGCGCAAAGGTTTAGTTTCCATCTATCGCTCGTAACAATTGATCGCCACTGCATGTTGTTAAGCATATTTATTGCAGGGGTACCCAAATTTCTATCGCCAATGCCGTTGTGTTCCATGAACACTTCATTGCCTTCTAGATCTGCTTTTCCTTTTATTACGTCCGACTTGCTGGTTCCCTGCAGATGCTCTGGTATGTCTTGACCTAATAGGTCCAACAATGTCGGCACTAAATCAATCTGTCCAAAATTGCCATCAATCAATTTCGACTCTTTGTTGTGCATTGGGGCGCGGATGATGAGTGGTACCTTGGCAGCTTCCTCATAGAAGGTTCGCATTTCCATCATTCCGTGAGTTCCTACTAAATCACCATGCTCGCTGGTAAAAATAAATATTGTATTGTCTGCTATTTCTGCTTCATCAAGAGCATTAAGGATTTTTCCAACTGCATCATCTACTAAAGTGATGTTGCCGTAATAATTAGCCCTGATTTGTTTCCACGAGTCGGGGTCGTTGAGATCAAACTGCCGGCCTATTGCCTTATCAAGGGCATTATATTCATCCCTACCCTTTTCCCATTCTGAATCATCGACATCATCTGGAGTATGAAGATCCGATTGCATGAAGAAATCAGCTCGCACCCTGCTGAACAGTGAATGGCCGTCAGGTCTTTTAAGAAAGGTTGGTTCAATGGGAACCTGTTTAGGATCGTGTAAACCATCGTATGGGCCAGTCCATGGAGGATGAGGTTCTAAGAAACTAACGTACATTACAAAAGGATTGTCCTTGTTCTCTTGAATGAATTTTTCAGCTCTATTTGCAAAAAAAGAAGCCATTTGAAACTCGGCTGGTAGGCCTGCCCTCATTTCATCTGAGAATATCTTACTGCCGAGTAGAAGCTCATCAGGTTCAAACCCGTTTTCGACAAGAAATTCGTGATAACTCGTGTCCATGGCCAAATATTCTTCTTCGGTATATTCTTCACGTAATGTCTCCATGCCGCTGGCCCACTCGTCAAATCCTCTCTGGTTGATCACTTCATTACCCAAGTGCCATTTTCCAAAATATGCCTTCCTGTAGTTGTCGGAGACCATGTTGGCAATGGTTTCCACTTCTTCAGGCATAACCAGTTTGTTTCTAGGCATGCCCGCAGCATGGGGGTATAGACCAGTCATAATCGATGCCCTAGCCGGGGCGCAGACCGCCTGCGTTACATATGCATTTTTGAAGACAATGCTTTCCTTAGCAAGTGCATTTAAATTGGGTGCTTTTACGTAGTCGTTTCCATAGGCTTCTAATGTGTCAAATCTTTGACGGTCGCTAAATACGAAAACAAGATTCGGTTGATTTGCCATGACGGTCCCCTCTAAAGAAATTTTGGGTTAAAACCAGAGATGTTAGGAAGGAAAAACAGGATGAGTAAAGGGCACTCTACGCTCTTTACTCATCCCAATTGTCTGTTGTGAAGCTATATTGTTGAAGGAATCGGAGCGGTGTCCCCGGTCTGTACCTGCCATACTCTAATCCTGGCAGCCATATCTCTTACTCGGTCCTGTTGGTCAGGATCATTAAACAAATTATTTTGTTCATAAGGATCATCATTTAGGTCGTAAAGTTCACATTGATCCCCAGCACATAGAGCTAATTTCCATCTATCAGGGGTTACTACAGTTCTCCAAGGCAATCTCAGCATCCTGTTAATTTTAATATCTCCCAAGAATCTATCAGGCACGTTATTGTCATAGCCATTCCAGGATATGAATACGTCATTCTCAGAAAGATCAGATTCACCTTCTAGGACAGGTTTTAAGCTTTTCCCTTGCAAGTGATCAGGTACTTCTTGCCCGATGAGGTCTAGCAGAGTTGGCACTAGATCTATGTGCCCTACACTACCTTCAATTACCTGGTTTCCCTTTGAGAGCCATGGAACTTTCATCAGTAGCGGGACTCGGGCAGATTCTTCAAACATTGAACGTTTTTCTAACATTCCGTGATCACCGAGCATATCACCGTGCTCGCTGGTAAATACCATTATGGTGTTGTCCTCAAGTCCATTGTCTTTGATTGCCTGATTTATTGTCCCGACCATGTTGTCTACTGAGGTAATATTTGCCATGTAATGGGCTCTCAGCTGTCTCCAACCTGCTTCGGTTGTGACATCTTCCCGGTTGGCAGCATAGTTCATCATGTACGCGTCTTTGGTTTGATCCTCTCCGTCAAGCATGAACTTCATAAAATAATCGGCTCTGACTCTGTTTACCAACGAAGCTGTTTCTGGTTTTTCCAAGAAAGCAGGTCCTACCGGGATCGTTGCTGGGTCGTATTGATCCATAAAAGGTCCATGGTATGGAGAGTGGGGTTCGAATGTGCTGACGTAGAGCACAAATGGTTGGTCTTTGTTGTCTTCTATGAATTTCGTGGCTTCTTGAGCTAAGTAAGATGCCATTTGATCTTCTTCTGGCATGTCATAGTGAGCATTGGAACTAAATGTAGGTGCTCGTTGTCCAGATTTTCTACCCAGAAGACTAAATTTGGGGCTAGCTGCGACATTGTCTCCATCAATTTCTGGGACCTTGTCTGGTTCATGTCCCTTTTCAATTAAATACTCTGTATATGAGGACGTCTCATTGTTTAATTGCGTGTGAGTGTAACCTGTACCGTGAGAATCTTCACTCGATTTCCAAACATTGAAACCATGCTGTCGTTCGATGTCATTACCTAGGTGCCACTTCCCCATGTATCCTTTGTAGTATTCATCCGAAATCATTTCGGATATCACTTTTACTTCGGCAGGAAGATTGATCATGTTAACTATTGGTCCAGCAGTGTGTGGATACAATCCTGACATGATTGTTGCTCTCGCAGGAGTACATACTGGTTGAGCTACATAGGCGTTTTGAAATATGAAACTTTCCTCGGAAAGTTGGTTCAAATGAGGTACCTGCATATAATCAGCACCGTAAGCAGCCATCGTGTCATAGCGTTGTTGGTCGCTAAACATGAATACTATATTTGGTTTTCTATCTGCCATTTCAGTCTCCTAAAAGCTTTTCCTGATTTTTTTGTTTCAAATTGAATTTGGTTATTGTCTGCCTCGTAGTCTTGGGTCCATTATGTCTCTTACAGCATCTCCCACAAGATTTAGTCCTAACACTGTTACTGATATAAAAATTCCCGGCCATATTGCCAAATGAGGTCCGAGGTCGAACCGAGACTGTGCTCCATTAAGCATATTTCCCCACGTTGGTACTGGAGGGGCTATACCAAGTCCCAAAAAGCTTAATTGAGCCTCTGCAACTATAGCTCCGGCTATTCCAACTGCAACCAAAACTACTGCTACAGGCAAAGTATTTGGTAACAAGTGTATAAATATTACTCTCAGGTCTGAGGACCCAATCGCTCTTTGCGCGTCTATGAATTGAGCACCTCTTAACCCCAATACGTGAGACCTAACAACTCTTATAGTGCCGATCATGCTGAACAAGGCTAAAGCAAGTAAAACTACAGTTATTGTGAATCCAAAAGAGGCGGTCACCGTCATTAATATCACTAGACCAGGTAGTATCAAAAGGGTATCTGTGAGTCTTTGAAGTAATAAATCTGTCCACTTCCCATAATAGGCACTAACTATGCCGAGCAATGATCCAATTGCCACCCCTATGATCGGAGAAACGAATCCAACTAGCAAAGATATTCTGGCCCCATATAGAAGGCGTGTGAATTGATCTCTCCCTAAATTATCTGAGCCGAGTAGCATTAAGCTGCCGTCCATCGCGTTGCCCATGGGTTTTGTGTACCGGCTGCTAGCAAATGTTTCGTAGTCAAAAGGGGTTATAAATGGGGCAAATATTGCACCTAGTAATATAATAAGGACCACAAAGGCGCCAACGGTCCCAGCCGGGTTCTGTCGAATTAGACGACGGGAACTTCGGGCTATTTCAGATTTTTTACTAGACTCGGTTTGTAACGTCATTGTCCTCTAATATCCGGGCTTCTTAGTCATACTCAACTCTGGGGTCTAGCACTTTGTATGAAAGGTCAATTAAAAGTATCCATATCATCATGAAAATTCCTATCGATAGAACCAATCCAAGGACCATTCCAGGATCGCGGGCGATAACCGAATCCACCATCAATAAGCCAATCCCAGGCAAATTGAATACTGTTTCAAGGACAACAGCCCCATCTATCAGTGACGCGAAAAGCATGCCCAGCATAGTCACTACTGGTAGTAACGCATTTCGGAGGGCATGGCCAATGATTACTGACCTTGGCTGCAAACCTTTCGCCCATGCCGTTCTTACATAATCTTCTGAGAGTACTTCTAGCATCATAGACCTGACCATACGACTTATCACCGCGGCAGATCTAAATCCGAGTATCAACGACGGGAAAAGATACCTTTGGAACGCCTCTATAGGATTGTCAAAGATACTGGAATGGATTACTGGGGCCATCCAACCAAAAATCCTCGATAGTATTAGGAGTATTATTATTCCTAACCAGAAGGCTGGAACCGCCATCCCTGCCGCACTGATTGTTCGAACAAACTGGTCAAACCAGCTCCCTCTGAAAAGTGCAGAAAATACACCTGCTGGCAATGCTAGGACAATAGCAATCAACACCCCAAAAATGGCTAAAGTAAGCGTTGTTTCAATTTTTGGCTTTATCACTTCCCATACCGGCTTGCTGAAATAATATGAATATCCCAAATCTCCGGTAGCAGTCTGGGCTAGCCATTTTCCATATTGGACAATCAGAGGTTCTGTTAACCCTAAATCTTCCCTAAATTTTTCCAATGTTTTCGGGTCAACTGCGTTTTCTTCTCCAGCAAGGAGGGCAGAGGCAACATCTCCAGGGATCGATTGAACCATGAAAAACAAAATAGTTCCGAGCAAAAGTAGAGTTGGAGGCAAAAGGAGTAGTCTTCTGAGTATGTATTGACGCATATCCTTTACCTAGAAGCACTCATGGCTGCTGATTAAAATAGTAACTTTATCTGTGCAGATTAGTATCTACGTACTTAAAAGAAACCTCAATCCTGACGCCGGACCACTCTAGTTAAACAGTGTCGGCGTCAGAATTAAGATCTATTATTACAGGCTAATTATTTATCTAGCCAAGCATCCACAAATCTAGATTGAATAAATTTGGCGGTTGCTATGGCATCAATGTTTCTAACATGGTCCTGCTTGACCTGAAATTCATCTGGCCTTCGAACAGGTACTTTAGGCATCCACTCGTCCCACATTATTGTGTCCATTTGGGCTGTAAGTGCCTTTTCTTCCTCAGAACCCAGCGTTGCCATATCGAGTTGGTCTAGAAGTTCTGACCATTTGGCCGGCGGGGTTGCTTGGTAAAGTTCAAAACCTGCACCTGGCCTGTATACCTGGTTGATTATTTCAACTGGGCTCTTGCTAGCCACGGCCTGCCCAAAGAAGAACAGAGTTGTGTCACCAGCATATGCCTTCTCACGTGCAGAAGTCACTTCACTAACAACTATTTTCACATCAACTCCGAGTTCTTTCATCTGCTGTTGCACAATCGTGGCAATAGGATCAGTGGGAGTGTCTGAATCGAACTCAACCTCTGTGAATCCCTTTGCCTTGAATACAGCCATAGCTTCAGCCTCATTGGCTTCCCTTTGTGCGGGATCAACGCATTTTAGGCTGGCAACATTTTCGTAATTAGGATCGGCTGTTCCGAAGAAGCTGATTTGCCTATATTCCATAGGTACAACTCCAGGTGTACTAGACAATTCAGCGATAGCGTGTGTGTTAAGTCCACATGCAAAGGCTTTCCTCAGTTCTAAGTCGTCAAATGGTGCCTTTGTGGTATTCATGGATATTCCCTGGAAACCTGGGCTATCCCACCTAGTTATGACTATGGACGGCCTCTTATCCTTGATCGGGAAGGATTTGGATGGTGTCAACGTGGTGTAGTAGTCAACTTGACCTGTTGCAAGCGCAGCTGCCGAGAGATCATTGTTGGCCATAGCTACTGAAGTGATTCCATCGAGGTATGGGAACGGACTACCGTCCGGTGCGTTTTGGAAGTAGTCAGGGTTTGCAACGGAGACTACGTTGTTTCCTTCAGAAAAACTGTCTACTTTGAAAGGTCCCGTACCAATAACTTGATCTCCTGAGCTTAAAACTCCACCTGTCTTTTCAAGTACATGTTCGGGATGAATTATGTGCCATGCGTCAGCCATAGCAGGAAGTATCCTGCTTGTTGGCTTAGTGTGAGTTATGTTGAGTGTATTGTCATCAACTTTTTCCATACTATCTACAAGAAGTAAGCCAGCGATTCTGGGTTGCGGTACACCATCCGGTGGGTTTTGCCACCTATTGATGGTATAGATCACATCATCAACACTGAAGTCTTCCCCGTCATGCCACTTCACCCCTTCGTTAAATACAAAGCTTGATCCCATAAGATCATCGGACAAAGTCCATTCTTTTGCTAAGTCAGGAGTTACAGTTAGACCATCTCGAGGGGAAAACTGAAGTACACCACTGTAGTGTCGGTTTAGTCCCTGGGTGGATGACCAGTGAGATCTGGTAGTCATATCCCATCTCTGGAACCATTTCCCGCTGATAAGTGTGAGTACTCCACCGCGCTTACCACCTTCGAACTCGGTGACAGTTTTAGCAACGGTTTGCTTTGGTTTTGCAGAAACTTCTTTTGCTGCTGCTACTTCCGCTGAAGGAGCTGCTGCCGCTGCTGCTGCTGCTGCTGCTGGTTGTGCAGGAGCCGAAGGAACATATCCTGAGCTCGATCCTGCTTGGGCAGGAGCTGCTGCTGCTGGGGCTGCCGCTGCTGCGGCATCAGAGGAGCTGCAAGCTACCAATCCGATTGAGAGCAATGCCATCATGCTGATGGCTATTACACTACTAATTCTAAACTTCATTATTGAATCCTCCATATTTTACTGCTTCAAGTATATACAAAAATTTTATAAAGGTGCTTTGTCGTTTGTTTTGTACTGCCATGCCCTTATTTTGGTGCTTAAAAGCCGGACTGTGTCCTGGTGTTCAGGGCTATCGATCAAATTATTCAGTTCATTGGGGTCTTCTCTCAAGTTGTAGAGCTCACATTTATCAGTGGCACACAGGTTCAATTTCCAGTCTCTATAGACTATCGTTCTCCAAGGTGCCTGATGCATAGCATTAATATCATGAGTTCCAAGTAACCTGTCTTCGATGGATCCTATTCCATTCCATTCAACGAATACCTCATTGTTTCGGAGATTTGATCCGTCTTCTAGGACTTCTGCAACTGATTTACCGTCTAGTCCATCAGGGACATCCACACCTAACAGATCCAAAAGCGTAGGGACTAGGTCAACATGACTAAAGTTCCCGCTCACTACTTTTTTGTCAGTGCCTATCTTTGGGGCTCTTATGATCATTGGAACCCTTGCAGATTCTTCATACATGGAACGTTTTTCCAGCATTCCATGATCTCCTGCCATTTCACCATGCTCGCTAGTAAACACGATAATGGTGTCATCTAGGACGCCCTGTTCTTCGAGGGATTTAACGATCATTCCAACCATGTCGTCCACTAAAGTGATGTTAGCTAAATACCTGGCTCTGAGTTCCCGCCAGCCGTATTCTGAGCTTATGTCGTTATGTATGCCTGCAATATTTTTTTCCACGTATCCTCGATACGACCCGGAGGATCCTTCAAGGAACTGCATATTGTTATCGGCTCTTAACCTACTTATAAGAGGGGCGTTTTCCGGCTTTTTGAGAAATGCAGGCCCTACCGGCAATGAGGCTGGATCGTATAAATCATTGTATGGTCCGTTATAAGGAGAATGGGGTTCAAATGTACTTACATAGAGGCAGAATGGGTTATCTTTATGATTTTCGATAAACTCCACTGCGTTTCTTCCCAAAAAGTGTGCCATTTGGTGTTCTGCGGGAAGTTCGGATCTTAACTCTGTACTGAACACTTCCCAGTTATCAGGGGTCTGTTTTGTGACTGTTTCAGGCAGATGCGGTTGATCATTTGATAGAGTCGAATCCGGGCTATAGCCTTGGTCTACCAAATAATTATGCCAATCACTTTTACTAGGCTCAGAACTTAGCCCTACAAATCGTGACGCATGGTCTTCTGTTGAAATCCAGTGTTGGAAACCATGTTGAGCATTTCCATCATTGCCCAGATGCCATTTCCCAAACCATGCTGTCTTGTATTCGTCTGGCAAGTATTCGGCGATAGTTTTCTGTTCTGCTGGTAGGGGTATGACGTTTACTGTTGGTCCCGCGTTATGAGGATGCAGTCCTGTAGTTATTGTTCCCCTGGCTGGAGTACAAACAGGCTGTCCAACGTATGCCCGTTCCATGACAAAGGATTCGTTACTAAGTGAATTTAGATTTGGAGTTTTTATCCAGTCATTACCGTAGCAAGCCAAAGTGTCATAACGTTGCTGATCGCTGAATATGAATACTAAATTTTTGTGCTTTGCCATTGCGTATTTCCTACCCTTCATTTAGCTGGCTTCTATTACAGTCAGTTAGAGAGGTTATATGCAGCATAAGTATGGTGTCAACAATGTCTCTTAATTTATCAACCTAGGCATGATCACTTTATAAAATACCAATGATTTGCTTTTAAAATAATCATCCACAAATATGGTTTGCTTAAGTGCATATTTATCTATAAATGGCATAATATGTGTTCATGAGTTAAACCCGGTTTTAGTAGTCATAGATATAGGAGATTACAGTGCTTGAGAGGTTTCATGTTCCCGAAGATATAGCCATCCGAGTCAGACAAGAAAATATGAGGGCTGCGGTGGAGGATATTTTTGTAAAGATGAGGATGCCGGCAAAAGATGCTGCCTTGGCGGCGGATGTGTTGATGTACGCTGATATTAGGGGTGTGGAATCCCATGGGGTAAGCAACATGATGAGGGCCTATGTTACTGGCTTTCAGGAAGGCCGCATAAATCCAACGCCTGACTGGAAAATAGTTAGGGAAGCTTTAGCCGTTTGCACAATCGACAGTGATCAGGGTCATGGACTTGTAGTGGGGCCCGCCGCCATGAACATTGCCATTGAAAGAGCGGAAAAATATGGAATTGGTTCTGTTTCCGTCACTAACGGGGCTCATTTTGGGGCTGCGGGATATCATGCCGCTATGGCTCTTGAGCACAATATGATTGGGATAGCTATGACCACTGGAGGTGTATCTGTATTACCTACAAATGGAGCTGAAAGTGTAGTTGGACTGAACCCTCTGGCTATCGCTGCTCCTACTAGAGATGAACCACCGTTTATTTTTGATGCATCGATGAGTTCAGTTGCTGGAAATAAGATCACTTTGGCTAAAAGACTTGGGGTAGATGCACTTGCTGGTTGGGTAGCTGAATCGGATGGAACTCCAATAATGGATGAAAGACAGGTTCCGGATGATTTTAAAATTTTGCCTTTGGGTGGGACTCGTGAACTAGGTTCCCACAAGGGTTACAGTCTTGCTGTAATGATCGAAATCTTGTCAGCGGTGTTGTCAGGAGGAGGAGCTGGTCCTAACAGAAAAGCGGGACCTTCTCATCATTTCCTTGCCTATAAAATTGATGCTTTTGTCGATGTAGATATGTTCAAGGATGATTTGGATCAATATATGAAAACTCTCAGAGAGTCAGAGCCGGCTCCGGGACATGATAGTGTGACTTACGCTGGTCTTCCGGAGCATGAGGAAGAAAAAGAGAGATTGGAAAATGGCATCCCCTATCATCCTGAGGTAATTGATTGGTTTACTGATATCGCAGCGGAACTGCAATTACCTAACCGGTTCAATTAATCCGGTTTTGTTTTATGGGTTTGTAATCGGCTTTTTATGGTTATATATAAATAGAAGCTAATTGGTATGCTTATCACTAGTGCGGCTATAAATGCGCTAGAGGTACCGAAGAAAAATGCTGTGAAGATAAATATGATCATCATGATCGATGCCCCGGCTGCCAAAATAGATAATGCTTGAAGGTGGTCGATATTGGCTGCCTGTTTGCTCAGAGTTTCATATTCCCCAAGTATGATCTGGGCAACCCTGTTTATAAGTCTTCCCTTATTCATCGTCCCTGCTCCAGTAACGGCAAATTCCAAAGAAATTTCTCTAAGTCTGAATTCATCCAAATTTGATAGCAAAAGTTTAATTTTAGATTCACTCTTGTTTAGGTCTGCAAGTTTGTTAATTTTGTCGTCATTGGTTCCAATATTTGGGAGACCCTGTCTTTTTAGGGCTGAATGTAGTTCATCGGAGTTGAATCTGGAAATGAAATCTTCTAATGTCATATTTGCATAAACCTATATAACTTAGTCTTAAAAAAAGGCCTCATTATGTCAACCAATACGGGTAGATTGGATGGAAAGATAGCGATTGTTACCGGAGCCGGTTCCAGAGGGGATATTTTGGGGAACGGACAGGCCACTGCCATTTTGTTTGCCCAGCAAGGTGCAAAAGTTATGTTGGTTGACTCAAATCAAGAAAATCTCGATAGGACAAAAGACCATATTGCCATGGAAGGCGGGGAATGCCTCACTTTTGTTGGTGATGTGACAGAATCCTTAACATGCAAAGAGATAGTGAAAAATACAATTGATGCATATGGGGCGCTCAATATACTTCATAACAATGTGGGTATTGGAGGGGCAGGTACTATTGTAGATGTGTCGGAAGAAGACTGGGACAGGGTCTTGAAAGTGAATATTAAGTCCATGATGTTAATGGGGAAATATGCTGTTCCTGAGATGGGTGTAAGTGGTGGTGGATCTATAATTAATATCTCATCAATATCTGCGATTAGACCAAGGGGATTGACCCCCTATACGGTTTCCAAAAGTGGGGTAATTGCTTTGACGAAGGCTATGGCTGTTGATCATGCGGGAGATGGCATTCGGGTTAACTGCATTTTGCCTGGGCCTATATATTCGTCAATGACTGCCCCTAATATGACCCCAGAGAAAAGGCGAATTAGGCAACAGGCCTCCCCTCTTAAAGTGGAAGGAACGCCCTGGGACGTGGCTTGGGCCGCGGTTTTTTTGGCCAGCGATGAGGCGAAATGGGTAACTGGGGTGGCCTTAAATGTTGATGGTGGGGTCACGCTGAGCGGTCCTGATAGGTAGAGACATTTCAGATCAATCTGATGAAGTCACCTACATTGGAATATGTGAGCTTAAAAGCTGCTAACATGAGCGCGAAAGAATACGTGAGTTTGTTAACTGAAGGTTGATAAAGAATTAATCAAACCATATATTTCAAATTAAAATAGGTTCACTAAAATAGTAATAAATAAAATAAGGAGTATTAGAATGGCAAAGTATTTAATAACAGGTTCGTACACTTCGGCGGCTTGGGCTGCTCAAATAGCAGATCCTAAGAATAGAATTGAAGTGGTCCGACCTGCCTTCGAAAAAATGGGAGGATCTATTGAATCTGCATATCTTTCATTTGGCGAAGGTGATTTGGTAATTATCGCTGATATGCCAGACAACGTCAGTGCCGCGGCATTATCAATGGCTGTTTCAGCAGGTGGCGGTGTTGCAAACTTGAAGACCACTCCACTTATTTCTGTTGAGGATGCGGTTTCTGCTATGAAAAAAGCGGCTGAAATAACATATGCGCCTCCTGGCAATTAGTTAACGAATTAAGACAAATCTGAATACCCCTTATATTTACGAGATATAGGGGGTATTTTTATTATAAATACGGATTGTTAATAACTTTAAACGATGATTATGGAGTCTCATTATGTACGGAACTATATTTAATTTGGATGTAAAAGACGGGTGCGAGCAAGATTTGATCGATACTTTTAATAAGGTCGAAAATCCACCCGGGGCCGTTGCTTTTTATCTCATGAAACCGGATGACGGCTCGGATTTGATAGCGGTAGCGGTCTTTGAAAGTAAAGAAGCCTACATTGCCAACGCAGATAGGCCCGAGCAGCAGGAAAATTTTAGCAATATGATGGAGTATTTGAATTCGGAACCTGGTTGGACTGACGGCGTGTATCCTATAGGAAGGTATGTTAACGGCTAGGTCACAATTCATTTAAAAATCATGGAATATCCAGAAAGTTCTTTCTATAGAGAAGACGAATCTGATGACTCGTTGTTTTATTTAGAGCCTCGCCTGCTGGTACACATTGACGATGCCGCAATAAATGAGTTGGGAAAGTATCTTCATGATCAACTTCCAGAACGGGCCACAATCCTAGATTTGATGAGCAGTTGGCGTTCGCATATTCCCGAAACCGTCGTTACCGGTGAGGTCTATGGTTTGGGCATGAATTCTGAGGAAATGTCTGATAACCCGCAGCTGGATCAATGGATCGTAAAAGATATCAACAAAGACCCTCACCTACCCTATGAGGAGAATTTATTTGATGCAGTGATGGTGGTTGTTTCCGTTCAATATATGACGAATCCCATTCAAATATTTAAAGAGGTGAATAGGGTATTGAAAATAAACGGCAAATTTCATGTTGTTTATTCAAACCGTATGTTTCCGACTAAAGCAACAAAAATATGGAAAGTATTCGATGATATAGAAAGGGCCAGCCTTATCGGGAGCTATTTTGCTAATTCCGGAGGTTGGAGCGTGCCCAATGCTATAAATCTTAGTCCGACAGGCAATTTTCCCTCCGACCCATTATTTGCGGTTTCGGCACAAAAAGAATGAGTAGTTTAAACCTTCGGTATAATTCAGTTTGTAGATTGATGTAAAGACATAGAGACTCACTAAAGGTGGCAAAATTGACCTCTTTGAAATCGGAATCAGGTTCGATCACAAAAGATATATTCGTTTATGACGTAATTGTAGTTGGTGCCGGGTTTGGCGGAATGTATATGCTCCATGAACTGAGAAAAATTGGTTTGAATGTGCTTGTCTTAGAGGAAGCAACGGGAGTAGGAGGTACTTGGTATTGGAATCGTTACCCAGGTGCCCGGTGTGATGTAGAGAGTATGGAATATTCCTATTCGTTCTCAAATGAATTGCAGCAGGAATGGAACTGGAGTCATAGATTCTCGACTCAGCCGGAGATACTTGAATATGCAAACCACGTAGCGGACAGGTTTGATCTACGAAATCATATTAAGTTTCAGACTAGGGTCAATTCAGTTGAATATGATACTGGTGGGAAAAAATGGTTACTTAGATCCACCTCAGGTGAAGAATTTCAAGGTCGATACTGCGTAATGGCCACGGGGACCCTGTCCTCAGTTAATGAACCTAAATTTGACGGCTTGGATAAATACCAGGGTGATTGGTATGTCACTGGTAGATGGCCTCACGATGGAGTAGATTTTTCTGGTAAGACAGTTGGAATAATTGGAACTGGCTCCTCTGCAGTCCAGGCTATCCCTGTAATAGCAAAAGAAGCAAAACATCTCACAGTTTTTCAAAGGACTGCCAATTATTCAATTCCTGCTAAAAACCGGCCTTTGGGGAGTAATGAGGTTGACGATATAAAAAAACGGTACGCTGAGATCAGAAAAGAAGCGAGGGAAAGTCGTGCTGGAATAGCTTCTATGAAACCTGGTTCAAATTCAGCTATGTCAGTCTCTGAAATCGAAAGACATAACGAGTATCAAAGGAGATGGGACGAAGGAGGGACCGGTTTTACCGCGGCTTACTCAGATATCGGAACAGATGACACTGCCAATTTCACGGCCGCAGAATTCGTAAGAGATAAGATTAGAGAAACAGTGAATAATTCGGTGACGGCTGAGTTGCTTGCTCCTACAAACACTATTGGTTGTAAACGACTGTGCGCTGATACTGACTATTACGAGACTTACAACCGGGGTAATGTGACTCTTTTAGATGTGAATACTGACCCGATAAAAGGTCTGGTCAAAGAAGGCGTTCAAACCGAAAATAATGTTTATGCATTTGACATTGTCATTTTCGCAATTGGCTTTGACGCAATGACTGGCGCTTTGTTATCAATGAACATTAAGGGAAAAGAGGGGGTTCATTTGACAGACATTTGGTCTGATGGCCCTCAGAGTTATTTAGGATTGAGTATGGCAGGTTTTCCCAATATGTTTACTATCACTGGACCAGGTAGTCCTTCTGTATTGTCCAATATGATGACTTCAATTGAGCAACACGTTGAATGGATAAGAGATTGCCTGAGTTATATGGAAACGGGCGGGTTTAGTGAAATTGAAGCAAAAACATCAGCCGAAGAGAGTTGGACGAGTCACGTTGAGGAAATTGCTGGCGATACACTAAGGTACACCTGTAATTCCTGGTATGTGGGAGCGAATATACCTGGTAAAAAAAGAATTTTCATGCCTTACGCAGGAGGGATACCTCCTTATCGTGAGAAATGTGATCAAGTAGCAGCCAGCGGTTACGAGGGATTCGAAATCTCGTAGAAGAGAGTATAGAAGTGACATTTTCACTAGCAATAAATTTGGCTTTCAGGAGATGGTCTGATTTCACCGGGCGTTCAACCAGAGGAGAGTTCTGGTTTTTCACTCTCTTTCAAATAATCTGTGTAGTTCCGTTATTTATTTTAGATGCCATCTTGTTGAGTTCCCTACCCTTTTATCCCCTCACCACAATATTTTGGATTTTCATGTTAGCTCCAACATTGTCGATTAGCGTAAGGCGGCTGCATGACCAAAATAAAAAATGGTGGTGGCTGTTGATCTGGCTGATACCTGTTATTGGTTGGGTGGCCATGATAAAAATTTATGCCAGCCCTACAACGGCCTATTGATTTGGTCCTTTCAATCTGAAATCGATAGTAAAGATTAAATCTGATAGATACTTTCAGCATTGATGCGGAATAATTTTGCAACTTCAGATTGAGAAAAACTACCAGTTATATTGCGATAGGCCCGCACCACAGAGCCATAGTCGCTCCATAGACTATCTATAGGCCAGTTTGTGGCGAATAGGGATCGGTCAACTCCAAAAAGTTCAATGCATGTTTCGACATATGGTCTTATCGAATCCTCGGTCCAGCGATTATCTCCCATTCCAAGTCCAGAAATTTTGCAATAAATATTTGGCCAATCGGATATCTTCTTCATGCCGGTTTTCCAATTATTGAAATATTCGGTGGTTCTTTCTTCGGGGAATCCAGCGTGATCTAATACTATTTTTGTATTAGGGAATGTTTTTGCCAAATCCGCTAGGTTTTCCATGTCTTGCCATTGGGCAGATATGCTTGAGATGAGATCGAATTTTTCCAGTAAGCTGTATCCCCGTCTAAAGTGATCATCGATTAAATATTCCCCATGGGAGAAATCTCTGACACCTTTGAAGTTGGGATAATTTAGGTGATGTTCAATAACAGCTTCGGCTTTGGAATCTCTTAGGTCGACATGGCCAACTATCGCATTTGGTAGTCCAGTATTTTGGTATACCTCCTGCAACCATTTTGTTTCTTCCACAGGATCTTTGGAACCGATGGCGGCCTGAACATGTATTGCTTTAGTCACTCCGTGAGGCTGTGAATCTCTTATGAAGTCCTCTGCTAAATAGTTCCTGGATCCTAAAACTCGGGTTTGTGCCCCAAGAAAGGGATGGTCTTCGTTTGGCTGCCAGTGTCCGTAATAAAGTGTTGGATGTTGCATGTCATAGAAATGAACGTGCGCATCTACGAATTTAAAATCTTCGTTAAAGCTCATACGGTGGCGCCTCCATCCACCACTAGATGGCTGCCAGTGATGAAGGAAGCCTCGTCTGAGGCTAGGAACAGAGCTGCATATGCGACCTCTTCAGGTGTGCCGACTCTTTTGAGAAAGCTGGTTTGTCCTGCTTTTTCGAGGAATTCATCTCTATCTGCTTTTTCAAAAGCTATATGCCTTTCTGTTGCCGGGGTATAAATAGCTCCTGGGCAAACTGCATTTACTCTTATGTTAAATTCTGAAAGGTCCATAGCCAAACATCGTGTCAGTTGTAGCAAAGCTCCTTTCGAAGCGTTGTATGGCACAAAAGATGGTTGGGCTATAAATCCACTTACGGACGCGATGTTTACTATGTTTGGAGAAGTGGATTGTTTCAAATATGGTAGGGAATGTTTAACGGTGCTGGAGGCCCCTATCACATTGACTCCGAACACTGTTTCCCAATCCTTTTGAGTGACATCTTCCACCTTGCCGAATATGAATGCCGCAGCGTCATTTACAAGAATATCAATCCCACCTAGGAAATCTGAGGCTTTTTTGATCATATCTGAGACGCTTTCATCCGAAGAAACATCTGTTGTTACTGCGAGGGATTTGCCTCCAGCTGCCTCTATTTGAGCCGAGGTTTCATGCGATCCAGATTCGTCGATATCAGCGATAACTATTGAGGCACCTTCGGAAGCAAAGATATTGCATATAGATCTTCCTATACCCGAAGCCCCTCCTGTCACAATTACTTTTTTGGATGCTAGTCTCATAATTGTTCACTCCTGTTTAATCCAGCCTGTCTAATCCAGATGGAAAACTTCCTCAAGTTCTATCATGGCTTGGTCTGGCGCTGAGCCCTCAGGGATTTCAAAATATGGTGACATCAATTCTTGCCAGTCAGTATTCACTTTCTCTGAGTCCATACGCTTAATAGAATCCGCCAAAGATTTGTCAGCTTCAAAATATCCGAACAGTAGGCCGTCGGGTCTCATGAAAAGGGAGTAATTTTTCCATCCATTTCTGGACAGGGCATTTTTCATTTCCGACCAGACATTTTTGTGATGGATTTTATATTCATCTATATATTCTTCTTTTACCTTCAATAAAAATCCTACTCTGGTCATATTTACCCTCTTTCAGTCTCCAAAAAGCACAGTCCCAGCTATTGAAACCACAGAAGTGTTTTGCTGGTCGGCTGGGCATTGATCATATCCGACGCTATATCCTCTGCAACCGTCTAATACTTTACCCATTAAATATATAGGTGTTAATCCGCAGATTTTTCTTGCATCTGATTCCTCAGCACTTGCGTCAAAAAAATCTTCAGGCTCACCTTTTTCGATGGTAGCCAAGGAAATATGATCTTTAGAAGCGAGATCTGCTAGTGCTACCTCATCCATTGGAGCTGAATCTCCAAATTCTGGTCCCATGTGAGCCAAATCCCCCGCCGCAATCACCAAAGTTCTCGATTTCTTTCGATATTCAGTAAGAGCTTCAATCACATTGCTAATAGTTTCATCCTCGCTAGGGCTCTGTTTATCCACGATAAATTTCTGAAAGGAACCGCATAGGACTGGCAAAAGTTTGAAAGACCTACCTTCCAAAGCATTGTGCAGCCAGGTCAAAGCTAATTCTATGGAATGTTCTTTTATATGATGCAATTCTTCGTTATAAGGGTCTTTTCCTACAATCGCTGACTCCAATAATTTAATACCCGTCAGATCGGTTTCTAGATCTGAGTAAGGGGTTTGGTAATTTTGCATGGTTGGGGTTATTGAACCTAGTCCCCCGCTGTGATCTGTACCAAGCAGTATGACTTGCTCTATATCTTCTAAATGTCCTTCACTTTCTTTCCATAACTCTGCATATGTTGCGTACCCTCTTGCAAAATCAATGTGAGGGGATAGCAGACCTTGTATATCCCCCTGATATTCCTCAGCCTTTTCGGAAGCCTCAAATCTGGCTTTGCTTTCTTTTATGAATAGGTCTAAATCAGAAACTGCGGCTGGATATATAGTTCCCGCGAAAGACATTGGCCGATGTTCAGAATGTCGATATTTTTGGATTGCTTTATTTTTCTCAGCAGCATATTTACCGTTTTCTAAGAGTAAGGCATCGTCTAATTGTTCAAGTAGGTTAGATATTCTCTCTTGACCTATAGAAATACCCTGTAGGAGTAAGCCGCCATTTATGGATTCTAATGTTCGTGTCCCGTCACACAACAGTAGTATTGGTGTTAGGTTCTGCGGTATTTGCACCGCGGTCTGAGCTATTCCCAAATCGTCCTCAAGGTGAAGGAAAACCCCATCTTGTCGTTGGATCCATTGGGGTGATAAATCCCGCAATTGTGGTTTAGTTGGTAGTCGTTTTGCCATTTTGTAGTCCTGATTAACATAAAAATCATAGGAAAGAAAAGTATCAGCCACATGGCACCAATAAGCAATAAGGGTAACAAAACAATAAACATTTACTACCTTTCGCTGTGCTATAATTCGCCTCGCTTAGCCTACCTGTAAACAGGTGAGATAGATTGGTTTCATATCAAATACTTTGAGATGTTTTTAATATGCCTTCTTTTGAAGATTTAAGAATTTTTTCCGGTAACTCCCACCCAAAACTCGCATCAGACATTTGTGATTATTTACGGATACCACTTGGAGAATGCGATGTTTTTAAATTCAGCAATGACAACACGTTTGTAAGTTTTAAAGAGAATGTTAGAGAAAGAGATGTCTTTTTGGTACAAACTTTTTGCCAACCTGTGAATGATCACATTATGGAACTCTTGGTGATGATAGATGCTGCAAAGAGAGCCTCGGCTGGTCGTATTACTGCCGTAATACCTCATTATTCATACGGTCGTAGCGATAAAAAAGATCAGCCTAGAGTTCCCATAACGGCTAGGCTCGTTGCTAATTTACTTACTGTGGCAGGAGCAGATAGAGTCCTAACCGTTGATTTACATGCTGGACAAATACAGGGTTTTTTCAATATACCAGTTGATGAGTTGTCAGCGGTCCAAATGTTGGCAGGGCATTTTAAAGCCAATAACATAGGTATAGAAGTTGCATCTGCCACCGATGCAGGTGATGTGAAAAGAACCAGAGACACTGCGAGGTTTTTGAATGTTGGAATGTCTTTGGTCGAAAAGCACAGGATAGGTAATGAGGACCGAGTTGAAGCTGTAAGCTTGATCGGAGATGTTAAGGACAAAACTGCTCTAATTGTGGACGATGAATTAGGAACGGGCGGGACTGTTATAGCTACTGCACAGGCCCTTAAGGAACATGGAGCCAAGGATATTTATTGTGCTGTCACACATCCCGTACTTTCAGGTGAAGCGAGTAATATACTGGCACGAAGTGAAGTGATAGAAACAGTTGTCACCGATACTTTACCTGTACCTGATGCTAAACGGGGTTCAAATTTGACCGTACTATCAATCGCCCCCATGCTTGGGGAGGCAATCCATAGGATACACAGTGGACTTTCCGTTGGGGCCATGTTCGAAGCATAGGCCAAGTTAACGTGGATGTGAATTGCTGGTACTCGTAAATGATGTGCCCGTATAATTTGTTGTGAAGTAAGGAATTAATAACAAAAAATATGGCATTTTTAAAAGCGATAACGAACCTTCTCGGTAACTCGGATGAAAAAGCTCTTTCTAAATTTGATCCCTTGGTAGATCAAATAAATAGTTTGGAGAGCCTTTACGAGTCTAAGTCGGATGAAGAGCTGAAAGCCGTTTCCACAATTCTTAAAACCGAATATGGAAAAGGTAGATCCCTCGATGAACTGCTTCCAGATGCATTTGCGGCTGTAAGAGAGGCTGCCAAAAGAACGCTTGGTCAAAGGCATTTTGATGTTCAGTTACTAGGCGGCATTGTCTTACACCAAGGGAAAATTGCTGAAATGCGGACAGGAGAAGGAAAAACCTTAGTCGCAACCCTACCAGCATTTCTTAACTCTATTTCGGGAGAAGGAGTTCATGTTGTTACAGTGAACGATTACCTGGCAAAACGGGACGCTGAGTGGATGGGAGTTATATATAACACCCTAGGGGTTTCAGTTTCTGCCTTGCAGCACGACTATGCCTATCTTTTCCACCCCGATACCTTTGATGGTAAGCAGGTAGCCGGAAAACAAGTCTCAAGGAAAGAGGCTTATGAGTCGGATATAACATATGGTACCAACAATGATTTTGGGTTTGATTATCTCAGAGACAACATGGTTGACGTTGCTGAGAGAAGAGTTCAAAGAGATAGGTCGTTCGCTATAGTGGACGAAGTTGATAATATTTTGGTTGATGAAGCAAGGACACCATTGATTATAAGTGGCCCATCTCAGCAGAACCCCAGCGAATATTCAAAGTACGCCAAAATTGTTCCAAGTTTAAGAGAAGAAGAAGACTATTCAGTGGAAGAAAAACATCGCTCTGTTTCACTTACCCAAAACGGAATAGGCAAAATAGAAAAATTTCTTAAAGTTGATAATCTGTACGACGCTGACAATTTTGGACAGGTCCATTTTGTAGAAAATGCTGTTAGAGCAGAAGTGATATACAAAAAAGATCGAGAGTATGTGGTTAAGGATGGAAAAGTCATAATTGTCGATGAGTTCACTGGGCGATTAATGGACGGTCGAAGGTATTCAGATGGCCTACATCAAGCCATCGAAGCCAAGGAAAATATCACTGTGCAGAGGGAATCAGTGACGTATGCGACGATCACCCTTCAAAATTATTTTAGACTTTATTCTAAATTGTCTGGCATGACAGGTACGGCAGCGACAGAGGCAGAGGAATTTTGGAAAATTTATAAACTTGAGGTACTTAGCGTACCGACAAATAATCCAGTAATGAGGTCTGATCACGGAGATCTAATATATCGAGACCAAGCTGCAAAATACAACGCCGTCGTACGAGAAATTAAATCTAGAGTTGACATTGGACAGCCTGTTTTGGTGGGGACGACGGATATAGACAGATCAGAAATTCTAAGTGGGCTTTTAAAAAAGCAAGGTATTAAACACGAAGTATTGAATGCGAAACAACACGATAGAGAAGCAACTATTGTTGCCCAGGCTGGGAAACCAGGGGCAGTCACTGTAGCCACAAACATGGCAGGTAGAGGTACTGACATAGTTTTGGGTGGTTCTTTAGATTTGGCCGAAGGAGACACTGTGCAATGGGAAAAAGACCATGATCATGTCTTGAATGTTGGCGGACTTCTCATCATCGGTACTGAAAGACATGAAGCTAGGAGAATAGACAATCAGCTTAGAGGGAGATCAGGGCGTCAGGGTGATCCTGGAGAAACCAGGTTTTACTGTTCTCTGGATGATGACTTAGTAAGAAGATTTGGAGGGGATAGAATTCAAACCATAATGGACTGGGCTGGGATGGATGACGAAACCCCAATTGAGAACAAAATGATCTCACGATCCATTGAAGGCGCGCAGGTCAAAGTAGAATCCTTTCATTTCGACATGAGAAAAAATTTAGTGGAATATGACGATGTGGTTAACTCTCATAGAGACATCATCTATGAGCAGAGAGATGCTGTATTGGATGGCGTTGAGTTGCGACCAAAGATACAGAGGATGATAGAAGGAGAATGCGAGGCCGTAATTGGTGAAGGTATGTCGAGTGCTGCGACTGAAAATTGGGACATTGAAAGTGTCATAGCAGATATTCAGCGAATAATTCCTCTTCCGGCGGAACTAACTGATCCTGAATATGTGTTTAATACCGGGCAGAAGAATTATTCTGAGCAAGTATTGGATCATGTCGAAAAGATTTACAATAATTTTGAGGCCGTGCTTGGTGATGAAAACGCTAGGTCGGTAGAAAAGTACATAATGCTGAGGACTATTGACGCCAATTGGGTGCAGCATCTGACTGCAATGGAGAATCTTCGTCAGGGAATTAGCCTACAAGCCGTTGGTCAAAGAGATCCATTGGTGATGTATAAGAAAGATGGTCATGAATTATTTCAAAATTTGCAGACCAAAATTATTGACGACGTTGTGCATACCATTTTTAGAACTGGGACTCCAATTGACCCTGAGCTTGGCACTCAAACCGTCGCTACGCCAAAAGTGACCAATCAACCCAAGCCAGTTTTCAAGACCAATAACTCTTCAAAAATGGTGAATAAGCCTACTGGACCCAAGGTTGGTAGAAATGAACAATGTCCTTGTGGAAGTGGGAAAAAATATAAAAGGTGCTGCGGTCTAGCTGCCTAATTAAGGCCAAGTACTTGTTGGATACTATTCCAATGTCGCTAAGATTTCGTTTATTCTAGTCTCCCTGTCGTTAGACCTTTGTAATCGTTCTTTTTCTTTTTCGACAACTTCTTCTGGCGCTTTCTCTACAAAGGATTGATTTGAGAGGCGGTTGTTTAAAGAGGAAATATATTTAGAAATTTCGTCCCGTTCTGTTTGGAGACGTACTAATTCCGCACCCAAATCTACATTCTCTCCCAGTTTTAAGTAGGCTGTTCCCATATTCGCTACTATTGATATTTCTCCGTTTTGCATTTCAAGCAAACCTGAGTCGCTGATTTCAGATATAGAAACACCGGCAAAGTTCTCTATGGTTTTAGCCTCTGCTTTCACCAAAAGGGACTCTTCTGCAGCTGCTATCCGACAGCTTATTTTTTGTCTCTGCTGAATGTTGAATTCCGATTTCATGTTCCGAATAGCACGGATGAATTCAATTAATTTTGCCATTTCTGATACAGAATTATCATTCGTTATAGATGCTTGAACCTCGGGATATTCTGCCATAATGAGGGATTCTGGCCATTCGTCTCCAGTTTTACCTACTTTGCAAAGGCTCCCCCATACCTCTTCTGTGATAAAAGGCAAAAAGGGATGCAGCAACCGCAGCGTACGTTCCAACACATAGGCTAATGTAGGCAAAGGGGATTCAGCCCCTTCTGTTCTTAATCGGTCTTTTGTTAATTCAATATACCAGTCGCAGTATTCATTCCAGAGGAAATCATGAATTTGTGTTTGAGCTTCTCCAAATTGAAAATCACCCATTAATCTGTTGACATCAATGGTTACTTGGTTGAGTCTCGATAGTATCCATTGATCGTGTCGATGATTAAGGTTTTGGGGTTCGCAAAAATTAGGAGTCTCTTTTCCTGAATCAAGATTGGATATTACGAATCTCGAAGCATTCCACAGCTTATTAGCGAAATTTCGACTGGACTCCAATTTCTGCTCATTCATTCGCAGGTTATTGCCAGCAGAGGTGCCTGTTGTGAGGGCAAATCGCACAGCATCGGCGCCGTATTCATCTATAAGGTCAAGAGGATTTAGTACATTGCCTTTTGTCTTACTCATTTTTACCCCTTCTGGGTCCAAAACAAGACCATGGAGATAAATTGTGTGGAATGGTATCTCACCCATGTTGGCCATTCCTAACATAATCATTCTCGCCACCCAGAAAAACAGAATATCGTAGCCTGTTTCCATTACTGAGCCAGGATAAAAAGACCTCAGATCTTCTGTGTCATCTGGCCATCCCAAGGTGGAATGAGTCCATAATCCAGAACTGAACCAAGTGTCTAAAACATCTTGGTCCTGCTCTATCGCCTTTGATCCGCAAGATTGACAGTTGGAGGGATCTTCTAGTGGTACTGTTTCTGCAGAACAGTCTTGGCAATACCATACGGGTATTTGGTGTCCCCACCAAAGTTGCCTACTGACTGGCCAATCCCTAATGTTCTCCATCCAATTAAAATAAACACTAGTAAATCTTTCAGGGATAATCTGGATTTCGTTGTCCTTCACGGCCTTTATGGCGGGTTCCGCCAACGATTCCATTGATACATACCACTGTTTAGAAATAAGTGGCTCGATGATCTCGTCACACCTGTCGCAGTGTCCAACAGAATGACGGAATGGTTTAGTTTCCACCAACAAACCTTCCGCTTCAAGTTCATCATGAATGAGTTTCCTACATTCAAATCTGTCTGTGTCTTGGAATTTACCAGATTCTGGATTCATTTTACCGTCATCGTTTATAACGGTTATAAAAGGGAGGTCATTTCGTGATCCTATCTCGAAGTCTACAGGATCATGTGCTGGGGTAACTTTCAGTGCTCCTGTCCCAAATTCTACCTCGACTGCGTCATCGGCTATTACCGGGATAAGGCGATTGGTAAGCGGTAAACTGATTTCTTTACCAATTTTCCCTTTGAACCTTTCGTCGTTAGGATTGACGGCAACCGCTGTATCTCCAAGCATTGTTTCTGGCCTGGTAGTTGCTACCACCAAAAAGCCGGATCCATCTGTAAATGGGTATTTTATGTGGTATAAATTCCCGTCAATTTCCTT
>Ga0209034_10000121_pt1 | contig 38944 bp, 34 predicted proteins | sample MarorgKNORR_S2LV_2_FD_188219 | JGI IMG/M metagenome (GOLD analysis project Ga0209034, IMG submission 188219) | Marine microbial communities from the Southern Atlantic Ocean, analyzing organic carbon cycling - 250m_A/KNORR_S2/LV (SPAdes) (version 2) | ecosystem: Environmental > Aquatic > Marine... | reverse complement strand
CTGTTCCCCAATTGTTGATTGGTGAACCACAACAAGAATATTGTAACTAGGAACAAAATAACGGCTGCGATGGTCTGGTCTTCTGAACCATATGTTAGGTTCGCGAATGCCCATATGCTAGGCCAAGAGATGTTTGCCGCAGCAGATAGTCTGGATCTTTCCTTAGGTCCGAAGTACACTAAGTCCCTTAGCAGCAAAGCAGAGGCGAATAGAATCACCACGGGGCCATAAGTCCAAACCGCGTCAGTCTCGACGACTATTGTGCGTGTCAGCCACCAACCCCCGGCTGCAATGAGCAAAAGGCTGCATGCCAGAGCCAGCCTCTCTACCCTCAAATCGTGTGCTTCAACCGTCTTCTGCGGGTAGTCGGGAAGCAGGACCATGGAGTTTCACCGGGAGTCATCGGTCAAGAGGTGTGCGGAAAGCTGTGCAATCCTATGGCCTCAATGACTCAGGCCCCCAAGTGCGATGGGCGAGCCAGGCCAGTAGCATCAGTAAGGCCATGACCGCCAGCAAAACCTGCAACGGCATCTGCCAAGATGGCTGAATGATGAAATCGTGCTGGATTTCCATGCTACCATTGCTCGATGCCGAGTCGCTGGTCCAGTCAAACCTCAAGTCGAACTTGTTGCTACTGTTGAGGTCGAGATGGAGTTCAGCGACGAAGATTCCTGGTCCACCGGAATTGGCTGCAGAGACCAGTACCTCATCAGAACATGTACTGCCAGAGCAGAGTACTCCAGAGCCGAAATCGGCTCCTGTGTTCTGCATGCTGACAACGATGTTGATGCTTTCTCCCTCGGTTAGGTCTCCGATTACTACTGTATCCAACACCGAAAGATTGACTCCCAACCTAGGAGAGACTGCTAGCCCCCATGTAATCTGCTCCATGTTATCCGAAGAATCTGTGGCGATCACATGCAGTATGTATGTCCCTGACTCCGTTATCGGTAGGACAGTCTTCTCAATATCCCTCCAAATGGCCTGTTCTGCCAGGACCTGTTCATTCATTCTGATTTCCCACATGACATCGTCAATTGCATCTAGGTCATCGAAGGACTGAGTCAGAGACAGTATGATGCTATCTCCGGCTCTGGCGGGCGAGCCGGGTGAAATGGGAGTATCATTAGCGAATATCTCTGGTATGATTGTCGGGCCAGCAGAATCGGACACAATGATGGTCCAATCATTGGTGACTGTGTTAGAAGCATCATCGGAAACTGAGAGGGAGATGCTGTACTCACTAGGGAGTTTAGCTTCGTGTCGCTCAGTTAGATTCAGATGCATGCCATTTACCTGGTCACCTTGGAAAAATCGGTCCATGAACTCAAGTTGATCATATGCAGAATGCCTCCAGTTCTCAGATTTGTCCGAAGTCACTTCTATCTCTACAGGTAGGGAATTGGAGTCATGGGCGTAGAAGCGGAAGTAGAACTCGCTGCTTGAAGGGACCTCGATAACTGAGTTATCACTATCCAGCTCAATCATCTCACCATCAACCTGAATCTCAAATGATGCCTCCCAAGTAGGATTCTCACCGTCGATTATGATGTTTTCATTCCAGTTGCTGGAAGATGAAAACGAGTCCATGCAGTGCATGACCACGCTGGCCACATCGCCGTGAACGAAGTTCAATTGAGAAGCGGTGAATTCGAGACTGTCTCCGTCAATACTCAGCATCATGGTGCCGTTGTTGTGAACAGTCCACCATTGACTGGTCTGGTCGAGAGCGCTGTCTATGCACTCCCCAGCGTACTGAGTAGGCCCGGAGAGGGAGATGAAGGAGTTCCCGGTCAGTCTCGATGCAACGGTGTTGGGAGGTGAGTTCTCACCTAGAGTGATTCGTATGTCAGAAGCGACAGGGGCTTGATGTCGGAACACCGTGAAGTCGCCGGGACTTCCCTCAATCACACTCTGCATGGCGCTGTACCTTAACTCCCATGGACTCGGCAGCAGCACCCTGAGGGGAATTTCCTCAATGACTCCCCCCACTCTGGGGATGTCGAGAATTCTGGTGGAGCGTGAGTCAGTAATGCCGGACAACTCCCCCGACTCGATCCAGCCCCAACTACCGTTACTATCCATAACTGGCCCGTCAGCTGGCGGATACACGGTGATGTCGAGTCCGCGGACTGGTGTCAGTGCAGTATAGTCAATGATGCAACAACCAATGGCCTCGGAATCAGACAGATTTCTTGCGCTCTTCACCAAATCGACGAAATCAGATATCTCTGACAGAGAAAGGTTGCCGTCAGCATCGCCAAGATGCTGATCTATCTGTACCCTGACACCTAACTCTCTGTTCGGGAGTAGGTCGATTCCGTAGTCCTCTCGCATGGTGATATTTGCATGCCAATCAGCAGAGATGTTGGAGGATACTCCGAAAGGACTCGAGAGAATCAGCATCGATTCTCCAATGATTGTGTCGTCTTGGGGAGGTAGGGGCTCTGGCCACTCCCACTCCTGGTTCTCAGAGTCCAATGGTGTCGTATTCGCATAGTCGACTGCCATCATCGCCTGCGCGATGGTGTTCTCTCTGACGGACTTCCAATTCCCATCGGGACGGGTGTTAGTGAACATCACGAAGACCACGGACTCGCCCGAGTCAGTCACCTCCCTCCTGAAGTTGGTAGAGGATCCAGCGAATGCCCCCCAGTGTCGCCAAGTCTGCTCATCGTCGGCCCGAAAGGCGATTCCGCCCCCGTAGGGCCATGTGGAAGTAAAATCGTAAGTATTCTTGGTGAAGAATTCGAATTGATCTTCGAAGACTCCACTATCGATAGTCCCATCAATATTGGAGATGAATTTTGCATAGTCCGATGCGGTGGCGATCCAACCTCCGCCGCCGTCCTTCTCTTCAATGACGAAAGCTCCGCAATCAGGGTAAGGTGCCATAGGGAAGATTGGGTCTCCATCCTCATCCTGTCCAGAAGGGAAGTGACACGAGCCAGTGCCATCATCGAAGTACGAGACTTCTCCTTCCGCCCTTTGATCGGGCATGGTCATCCCGATTGACATGCTGTCAATGCCCATGGGAGTTAGGATGTTGTCGATGATATAATCGTCGTATTCCATACCGGTCTGCGCCTCAATAATCTGACCGAGAATCTGGTAACCTACATTCGAGTAGTGATATTGGGTACCGGGTTCGTATTCCAAGGGTCTTCTCAGTGCTTCTGAGAGAATCCTTTCCATAGGAATCGGTGCTAGGTTGCCGTTATCGAAGTCGTCAATCAGGGACTGTTTGTCTATGCATGAATCGCTCTGCCATGAACCAACCCAGCTATTCCAATGCCGGTATGTGGGGTCGACGCTGGGGTTGAAACCGGCGCGATGGTTGAGTAGAAGAGAGACATTGATGTCATCGATAGAGTAGGATGTTGAGTGATTGGGGTAGTCACATCCCTCAAGCTCCGTTGGAAGTAGATGTGGTGCTAGGTCGACCATTCTGTCATCCAGTGAGATTGTGCCATCCTGAATCAAGGTGAGAATCCCTGCGGCGGTGACCGCCTTGGACAAGCTAGCAATCCTGAACTTGGAATCGTCAGTTACTGGTGAGGACCAATAAGCTCCATTTTCGTCTGTGCCATTAGCCGCGATTCCGTAAGCCTTGTTGAAAACCAACGAACCATTGTACATCACCGCCACCTGAGCTCCAGGAATCTGCCAATCTGAAAGCAGTTCGGAGATATCGGAGTCGAAGTTGGAGAACGGGTCGTTGGGCATATGTCCTGGCTCGTCCGCAATTGAGGGCACCGCTACTGTGGATAACACCATCACAAGTGCGAGTAGGATTGCACGGGTGCCCTTGGTCATGCTCTCACCCGTTGTGGATAATCTCCGAGCCAGTCCAGTCGATATCCAGTGGAATAAGTCGGTGAGGCACGCCAAGATTGGCGAGTTCTTCGCGCAGGCTAGGACTTCCGTGAACTAGGAAGAAGCCCCCTCCGCCAGCACCCAACAGTTTGGCTCCGTTAGCGCCCATGGACATGATTCGGTCATGCAGGGCGTCAAGCTCACCCCCGGATACGCTAGCAGAGATGCCTCTCTTTGCATACCATGCCTCACCAATCAGCGAGCCTAGTGCCGAGATATCGCCGCTTGCCAACAAATCGTACGCCTGGTCAGCTTGGCCTCGAATGGCTCGCAAGCGAGCCATTTTGTCTGACTCGTCTTCAGGGGCCTCGCTGAGGACATCGGATGCGCTCCTTGACATCCCCGTGAATACCAATGTGAATTCATCAGAAATTCGTCCAATCGAATTCTCAAGGAGAGTGATGCTGTCAACTGACACGCCTTCCGTGTCGAAACGAATTGAATTGATTCCACCATATGCGGAAGCGTACTGATCCTGCCTGCCAATCGGCTGTTCAAGAATATCGATCTCAATCTCGCACGCCTCTCTAGCAAGTTGCTCGGCTGAGGTCTCGCGCCCTGCATACGCGTACAATGCATTTAGCAAACCCACAGTTACAGCGGATGAAGAGCCTAGGCCGGTGCCTCTGGAAGGTATGTCAGCGATAGTGGTAATCTCAACCCCCGAAGTGACTCCAGTCATCCTCATCGCCTCTCTGGCAAGCTCGTGCTCGAGGTCCTCGAAGTCGTCTACTAGCTCCATCTTAGAGTAGGACAGTCTGACTTTGTCATCGAAGCGCCGGTTGACCGTGACGTGGATGTGTCTGTCGAGTGCGAGGGAGACTACTCTGCCCCCTCTAGGCTCGGATAAAGAGAACGAGTCGATGTCTGTGCCACCGCCGCAAAACGAGACTCGGACCGGGGTCCGGCTGATTATCATCAGTCGCGCGGGATAATTACCCCACATCAAGCCGACGGTATCGTGTCAGGGGCCCCTAGGGGTCCATAGTAAGACAGATAACCGGCACGCTCCCGGCTTCGCAGAGGAGAAGCGATGGGTGACCTCATCACGATGGATGATCTGAGCAACAAGGAGATTGAGAATCTCCTAGACAACGCCGTGCGTCTTCTTCCTGTAGCCAAAGGAGATGTTCACCTACCTCTGCTAGAGGGCAAGGTACTCGCGAACATGTTCTATGAGAACTCGACAAGAACCCGTATGTCCTTCGAGACTGCAATGAAGAGACTCGGTGGTTCTGTCCTCAACTTCAGCACAACTGGATCATCAGTATCCAAGGGGGAGACATTGTACGATACCATGCAGATGATTGACGGTTATGCCGATGTGGCAGTAATCAGGCATCCGAGGCAGGGTGCGGCGCAGTACAGCGCCGATGCGATAGAAATCCCTGTGCTAAACGCAGGGGATGGAGCAGGCAACCACCCGACCCAGACCCTACTTGATCTGTTCACAATCAGGGAGTCTCATGGTACTCTAAAGGGTCTCAATGTGGTGCTAGTGGGAGATTTGCGCTACGGCAGGACAGTCCACAGTCTCTCACACGCCCTGGTTCGCTTCGGAGCGACTCTTACACTAGTATCTCCCAAATCGCTGATGATGCCGGTAGAAATCGTATCGGATCTGAAGGAGCATGGAGCTAAGGTCACCGAGACTTCTGACTTCTCTGCGACCATTGATGATGCAGATGTAATCTACATGACTCGTATCCAAAAGGAGCGTTTTCCGGACGAGGATGAGTACGCCAAGGTCGCAGGAATCTACATGCTAAGCGCAGGCGACCTTTCAGGAGCTAAGAAGGAGATGATTGTGATGCATCCCCTCCCGAGAGTTGTGGAGATTCACCCCAGCGTCGACTCGACTATGCATGCGAGATACTTCCAGCAGGCATTCAACGGAGTAGTGGCAAGGATGGCCCTGCTCTGTGATTGTCTAGGCGTCAAGATACCAAAGAAGGTGAAGTAATGAGCGAGATGAGGCGCGTCACAGCGATTTGCAACGGTACTGTGGTCGATCACATTCCGTCTGGTCGAGCTGTTCAGGTTCTGAAGATGCTCAGGCTAGACATTGGGCGTTCCAACCCGATTTCTCTGGTGATGAATGTGCCAAGCGCCAAACTTGGCCGCAAGGATGTGTTGAAAATCGAAGACCGAGAGCTCAACCAAGAGGAGTTGGACCGTCTCGCATTGCTTGCTCCAGCAGCCAGTGTGGCCATAATCAGGAATTATAGCGTCGCTGAGAAACTCAAAGCGGAGCTTGGAGAGGAGTTGGTCAACATTGCTCGCTGTTCATTCTGGAACTGTATCACTCAAAATGCGAGAGAGCCTCTGCCTCAGAAGTTGAAAGTGGTCAATGTCGATCCTTTGGAGATCAGGTGCGCATACTGCGGACGCGGTCAGGATTTGGATGAGATTGTGGATAACATTCTCTGATATTGGATTAGTTCAGGCTTAACCGCAAACCAGTTCACTTATATTTGGCAATCCTGTAAGCAATTTGTGCGACAGATTGGTTCAATTCTGTTAGTAATTCTCTTCCTGTCAAGTGCTTTTGCAGGATGTCTATCCGACACTCAAGGGGCAGTCACTCTTGTCGTCAATTATGAGAAAACAAACGGCACCGTCGTCGAATCATACATCGACGGAGAACATGTTTCAACAACAAATGTCTCGTTAGATTTCGATTTCTCCAACACTGTTTCTGAGCAGAGGTTAGTCGAATTCGGAGTGGACCCGGGAGATGGAAGAAATCCAGTTTCAGTAGATTCCAATACTGCAAAAATAATTACAATTGAATTCTCAGAACACGGAATCTATGAGATTACTGTCTATGCTGTGGATGAGCAGAATAGGCAAGAAAGTACGACTGTAGTAATCCGCATTGATTTGAATATTCAATGGTCAGAATATTCCACGCATGATCCAAGTGACCTATTGATTGATCCAATTCCAAAGAATGGCGGCCCCCATCCTTCTGCGATATACATTGATTCAACCATTGAAAACCCAGAATTAATTGACAACATCGGGGGTGGGCGAGAAGTTGAGATTACCTGGCGTCTTTTTGACCAAGCAGAAGAAGCCTGTCTAGTTCGAAAAGGGGTTGTGGATGAAGGGGAGTCTGTAAATTGGGAGGCCATTCATGTCAACACATACGAGATTCATGAGTTGAGAATTAGCTACGATGATGGTCAAGACAACATCGATGTGGATCAGTTAATTTCAATCGAATACCAGAGTATCGAATCTAGTCCAAATCCCTGACTGATGGAAAACTATAGAATTAGCCTATCCTCTTCTAGAATCATGTATTGTACTCAATGTGGAACTCTACGCGTCGAAGGCGGTAAATTCTGCACTAGTTGTGGCACACAATTTGATGAAGTAGTAAACAATCAACCTGAACAAGAAATCACCGAAGAAATTCAAGAGATAGAAAGTCTGGAGAAAACAGACTCAAGCAGCTCTGAGTCCGCATCCATCCTCACAGAAGATTCCCGAGATGAGGAAGAATCAACAGAAACGCAGTTCTCAGAGGATGTCGGGGCAGAGGGTAATCAAGCCATCACACAGAGCGAAGATACTTTCGAGGAATTCGGAATCTTCGAGACCCAATCTAGCGAGACGGGGGTTGAAAATGAAACGAAAGAAGTTGGGAATAGAAGCAAACGAGAACTGCTGAGGCTAGTCCTGACTCCTATACTGGTGTTAGGAGTTGCATTCTTGATTGCCTCCTCAACCTTGATTCAGCCAGGTACTATTTCTCTGTTGGATCACTATAGGGATGCGGATGGAGATGGAGTCAGTGATGCGGATGACCTCTGCGTAACTGGTTTGAGTGGGTGGGAAAGCACCGATTATTCCGATTACGATAGTGATGGGTGTAAAGACGCCACTGAGGATGACGATGATGATGAAGATGGAGTTGTCGACAATAAGGACAACTGCGCGAAGGGGCATGTGGGATGGAGTAGTTCCTCTAGTTCTGATTACGATTCAGATGGGTGTAAAGACGCCACTGAGGACTATGATGACGATGATGATGGAGTTGTCGACAGTTTGGATGATTGTTTGAGATCTCCTTTGAACCGTGTTGACTTCGACGGTGACGGTTGTACAGACTCTGAGGACTCTGATGACGATAACGATGGAGTTCTAGACATAATTGATGATTGCAGGACCGGTCTGCAGTATGGACTGGATAAAGATGGCGACGGATGCATGGACTCTGAAGACACTGATGATGATGGGGATGGGATTCTCGACACATACGACGATTGCCCGACTGGCCTAGAGTACGGAACGGACACGGATGGTGATGGATGCAAGGATTCTGAGGACTCTGATGATGATGGGGATGGATTCTGGGATTGGAATGATGATTTTCCCTTGGATGAATCCGAATGGTTGGATTCAGATGACGACGGTATTGGAGATAACAGCGATAACGATGATGACAATGACGGAGTAATTGACTCAATCGATGTGAATGATTTCGAAGATACTGGTATCCTGATTAACTTGTATTCATTTGCTCCCATTGAACAAATGGATTGGTTTGATGATTACGCTGAGATTTACATCTGTTTGTACTTAGAAGGAGAATTGTTTGCTTGTAACCCAGACACCGGATACTGGTCAATGAACACGGGTAGCACTTACAGTCTAGATCATGAGTTCTTCGTTGATTTACCTGAAGATACCAGATATCACACCCTACAGCTCGCAGCATGGGATTCTGATTCTTGGGAAGATGACCTGATGGACATCAACCCGTCTTCAGATTGGAATTCTTATGTCTTCACCTATGATAGTGTGCTAGGGACTATCGACAAACCCTGGACAGCATTTGGATTCGTGGCTTCTGGAGAAGGAGATGGTCAAGGATGGGACGGTGTCTTGACTTTCGGGGTTGAATCTGTTGACCTAACAAAACAGCGATTTAGCACCTTCTATTGGGTCTTCAACTCTCAGACCTACGAACTAAGTTTGAACTTGGATTATGATACATACTCCTACTTCAAGAACTTGGATCACTCTGTAGATTATTATGATATTTCCACTTATGCAAGATTTTCTACTCCTGATGAGGATTACATCGTAAATCTAGCCGATACATTGGAAACTATGGCAATAGCGAATGGATACACCTCTGATATCGAGAAAGCAGAGTTTGTACATGCTTTTGTTGGTGCCATACAGTATGAGTACGACATCGATGGAATGGGGCAGAATGAATATCCCAAGTATCCTATCGAGATGCTATGGCACGCATCTGGAGATTGTGAAGATGCGGCGGCCATGTATATCTCAATAGTTGAGGCGATGGGTTTCGATGCGATATTGGTAATAGGTCAAACGAAAAGAAATGCTGAAGAGGAGTTCGGTGGACATGCCTGGGCCATCATCCATATCCCTGACCATAGTGGATATGGTTGGACAAACAGTGCTGGAATGAAGTATTACTTCGTGGAGACAACCGCTTGGAAAGATGATGGGTATTGGGGAGTTGGCGTAAATCCTTGGTATGAAATTGAAGATACTTCCCAACTCCAATTTTACGATGTGGAATAGCCGGTTAGGACTCTCTAGATTTCTGCTTAAATCCACTCATCATTAGAGGCAGTTAGATTACCTTCTGTATTGCCCGTATTCACTACTCCTCGCGGCTCGATAATCATCACTTTGCACTCCTCATCCGCATACGGCTTATGCTCGACTCCCTTTGGAACCACATACATCTCGCCCTCGCTCAAATCGATGGTCTTGTCCTCAAACTCGATGCTCATTTCGCCCTCAATTACGATAAATGCCTCATCAGTATCGGCGTGGTTGTGCCAGACGAAATCGCCCTTGATCTTGACCAGTTTGAACTGGTAGTCGTTCATCTCTGCAATCACCTTCGGCGACCAGTGGTCGGAGAACTTCGAGAGTTTGTCTCTGAGGTTTATTTTGCTCAACTTAACCACCATACTCTCAAGCTGTCTCAGCGAGCCAACTCTTCATCGTGCAGGCCTGACAGATATCCTTGCTTGTGACTTCACCACATTCTTTGCAATTCCGTACTTCTGACTTAGGATCTCGTTCTGTCTCTCGGTGAATCCTTCGAATCTCATCGAGTGAATGCAGTAAACCATGCCTTGCTCCGGGAGTCATTGATTCCATCTGTGCTACTATGCCTCTGCTCTGCTGACGCATCGCACCGGGAGCGTGTGGGCAGTCGCCATGGTGGATGGGTAGACCTTGACAGATTGCATGCGCGTGGATCTCTTGTTCTGGAATCCAACGCAATGGTACAATTCTTGGAGCAATGCCTTCGATTGGATTTTCGGTGTGAGGAGCGAGTCTGATTGAGCGCTCGACCTCTCCCTTCTGGAAATTCATAAGGATTGATTGTGCCATATCATCTAGATTGTGGCCCAAAGCCATGACATCGGCATTCACCTTCTGAGCAAGTGTATTCAGACCCTGACGTCGGAACACTCCACAGAATGAGCAAGGCATCATACCCTTAGCTTCGTCATGGTTCTTCCCCATAGCAGGAATTCGAGTCACTACCTCGTCCATCCTCTCGTATCCGATCTCCTCGTAACTGAGCGTTTCGAATCTGACTCCGAGTTGCTCTGCGAGGTTTCTCGCACATTCTAGCGAGGGTGCTCTGTAGCCATCTATTCCCTCATCGACGCATCCTGCAATCAACTCTACATCACGTCGGCGAGAGAGAATATTGTGCAACATCGATAGCAGAACCGCTGAGTCCTTGCCACCCGACACGGCGACTAGAATACGGAATAGTGAGCCATCCTCATGTCTAGCATCCTTGGGCAGTTTGAGTTGCTGCCTGAGCTCCTTTGATGTCTTCTTCCTGATGGATGATGCCAAGTGCTGGCCGCAAAGATGCTGGCCGCTATACTCTTGGTGCACCACCGAGGGATAGTCGCAACGACTGCAGGACTCCACGGAGATTGCGGCTGGCATGCAGTTCGCTAGGCGTAATTGAGTTTCAATCCACCCATTAGCGAAAATGTAACTTTGCGGTGGATTGATGACCCATATGTGCTTGTTGCATACATGGAAGAAGGCCTGTCCCTACCAGGCAGGCCCGTAGAAATGGCTCCACGGAATTCCTCTCTACTCGAGCGTTTCTGCTTTGTAATCTCGGCAGTCGGAGTCTATTGCTACTTCGATGTGCTCGACTTCCTATCATTCCCAACCGCGCTGTTGGTTGCGATATTGGCGGTACCTGTACTAGCAGAGGTGATGGTCAGAGTTGCTGCTAGACTTGGGCTGTTTCCCTAATCGCTGCGCAGTCTGCTCATGCTGGACTCGATTATTCCAGTCAGACGCTGCCACGGCAGAACGAAGCGCATGCCGGCGACCACGAGTAAGAATAGACCAGCCGAGATTACCTTGCCATAGGTCAACTGCAACTCCAGTGACTCACGGACCTGTCCTGACCATTGTGAGCCTTCCAAAAATCCAACCAATGAAATCAGGAAATCATCGAACTCGATCGCTATCGCGGTAGTGAGTGTGACGACTGCCGTGATGATGGTCATGTGAACTAGATGGGAGTTGATGACATTGTTGAACTGGGTCACATATTCGGGATTCCTCTTGGCGTCCTCGGGCAGCATGGCAGCATACTCGAGGTGACTGATGACTGCAAGTCCGGCCTCCATGAAGACGATGATAAGAATGGCAATTGAAATCAGAGTAAGCGATAGTGGTGAGAACAGTCCTCCGTAGAGCGTTGCATCACCAATCTGGGCGGGCAGGGGCTGGAGACCGACATCAACAGCTTCCGTGATGCCCTCGAAGGTGAGCAGTGCATGGATTCCTACCACCATCAGGAAGTATCCTACAGCCCATGTAATCATCCGCTTGGATAGACCCCAGATTCCCATCAGTCCTGCTAGTATGGGGGCGAATACGATACCAAGGAAGACTAGTTCGAAGACGAACATGAATGGATCCCACAGTTTGTCGATATGGTTCAGGTTGGGATTCTCGTTGCCTAGTGGTAGGTGCGGTCCGGCCACCACAACCTGATAGATCCAGGATAGTAGGAAGGGTAGTGCCATCCAAGCCACAAAGCCCCATGATACCAGCCTGTTGGCCCAGAGTTGGATTCTTTCAGGCTGGTGCAGGATGAATACCCAAAGAGCGGTGATTGCCATGCAGAGAAGCACCGGGGCTACGAAAGTGGCATCTCCGGACAACTCATTGCCCGACATATCGACCAGACCGTGTACGAAATCCGGTAGGAACAGGTCTACTGTATCCGAATCGCTCCAGTACTTGACTCCCTTTGTGTGCTCGTAGGCGGGACACCAGTATGTCGAGTCGATGCCTCCGGAATCCTGGATGAAATCGTCTGTGCAAGAGCCGAAGACCGAGTTCATTCTCTTCATCACCATAAGCAGAGAAGCGGTGGAAATCAGCTGAAGTACGAGAATTTGCCAGCGCCTACGCAACTTGGGTATGTGCAGGGTCTTAGACTCGGGTACTGATTCCATCGCCATTCATTCACCCCTAAACTGACCTCACCTGCAACAGTGCTTGAGAGAGTTCCACATCTGGCATCCAGTCAATCACCTTCGCACCGTATCCTGAAATCGCCGTGAGCCTGTTCTGCCTCTCGAGTTTGAGTACCTCGTAGGACATCCTCGGGATTCGGCTGACAAGACGCTCGAGGTCGATACTACTAGGAGACAGCACGATGACTTCATGGCCCTTACCAGCGAGGTTTCTGATTGCCGGTAGGGTCGTACCGTCGCCCTCCAGACTACTGATGATGAATACCGGCGAGCCGCGGCTCATCCTAGGCGACATAGCGTTGGTCACCGCTTGCAGCGGCATAGAGCCGCTCGCTTCGACAGCAGCCAAGCGACTGAGAATCTTGTAGCCCTGCTTATCACCGGTCTCTGCAGGAAGGAAGTCCATCTTGTCGCCGAAGGTTACCAGAGCAACCGAGTCGCGCCGTCTGATGAAGTAGTTCGAGACTGAGGCTGCCGCTACTGTTCCCATTTCAAGCGGATTCTTGAGAACGGTTCCTATTCTGGATACATCTCTAGTATCCAAGAAGATGAAAACATCGGTAACAGCATCCCTAGTCTTCTCGTTAACCATCAGATCACCGGTCTTGGCGAATGCCTTCCAATTGATTGAGCGGAAGGCATCACCGGGCAGGTACTCTCGCAGTGAGTAGAATTCCATTCCCTGTCCTGGGGTCTTGAGAGTGGTCGCCCCAGTGTACATCTTGGGCACATCTGAGCGTAGTAGAGCCTCTTCGATTTCCCTAACTTGCGGGAATACAGTTACATCCGTTCTGTCTTCTATCTGCGACTCGGTCACGAACAGATTGAATGCATTCCTGTATCTGACTGAAACTGGCCCCAATGTGTAATGTCCGCGTAGCGGGCAGCGCACTCTGTACCTAACGCGAGCTGTCTGGCCGGGTCCGAGGTTCATCCGCATCTGGTTGATTCCCTTTCGCATCTTCATCTCGTGAGGAACATTATCGAAGACTTCCAACTGCTGGGTTCTACGATATGATGTGTTAGAGATGGTCAGTTCAACGACGACATCGTCGCCCTTGTACACATTGACTGCATTTGCCGGTGTACCGTTGATAGTTCGGCTAATCTCAAGCTCGGAGTGACCAGAGACCCAGCCGTTGATGGCTAGGAACGAGATGAAAGTGAGGCCGACAATCATCAATTGGAAGTTTGAAATCATCATCCCGATGAGAATTAGGCTGATTCCGCTGGTCACCATGAGGGATGCTTTTCTTGTCCACATGTCTAGGCCCCCGCCTCAGAATCTGTACGACCCCATTCCTTGATTCGTTTGATGATGCCTACCAGTTCATCAGGCTTGTATCTCCTGTCCTCGAACAGGAAGTTGACTAGAATTGGATCTTCAACCATGCGTTGGAGCTCGGATGCTGGCATGGCGTCGAACTCTTCTCGTGACAGAGTGTTCAGATTACGTATTCGAGAAAGTAAGACCTGCCTAATCTTCTCAGGTCTCTGGTAGTACTCGTATCTCCTGGCATCACCGAACCCATAGTAGATGATGCGGAAGACATGGCGCCAGTCCTGTGGGTCTTCCTTCCTAATCAGTACGGCCTCAAGGACGATGAAAAGAGTGAGGAAGAGAAGGAGCATTGCCATCCAGTCGTTGGTGAAGTAAATCAGAATGTAGTACAGCAGATTGTAGGTGTCGCCGAACAGGGTTGGTTGCTGGTGCCTACTCTCATCAAAGATTACTATCGCGTTGGAGCTTGCCTTGGTTGAGTTCGGGTCGACCAGTAAGGCTTCGGCGATGATGTCTAGTGCCCACTTGCGGTTGTCATTCTCGGGAACTGAGATTGACTGAGTAGAGCCTCCGCCGGCAGCGAAGTTGCCTAGAGAACTTGGATCGTAGAGGGAATTAATCAGGATTGATCCGTCTGCTACGAAGTGAACTCTACCTCCATCTGCATCAATACAAAGCCTGTCCTCGCAGTGTCTTACATAGACGGCGAACGGTCCTTGCTCGTCTCCCTCTATTCCGAGTGACTCGAAGCCGACGGTTAGGTTACCATCGTCATTGGTGTCAAGGTAGGAGTCCAAGGTCGATTTACCAATGGCGTAGCGATTTTCAACCGGGTTGTAAGAGGTGGCCTTCTCGAAGGCGGAGGGCGAGTTGGTAAGCAGATGATATCCCTCTGAGAAGTCCCAGCCGTCCACAGAGTACCTATGTGCGCACAAGCCGGCATCAGACTCTGTAACGAAAGAGGAAATTGCTGGATTGAGTGGCTCGGGGTCTAGAATATCGATTACGCCATCATCATCGAGGTCCTTGAGACAGGGATGTATGGTTGCTAACGAGCCGGAGTTGGTGGTGAAGTTGAATGCGGCACCGGTGTTAATCCAGATGTAGTCAGCACCCAACTCAGCTGCGTAAGAGCCCTCATCGTACAGTCTGTGGCCTGAGTACTGTAGTCCAAACTGGTCAGCGAGATTACTGGAGTATCCGAAGTCATCCATGAGCAGGACAGTTCCACCTCTCTGTACAAAGGACTCTATTGCAAGAATCTCGGAGGTGGTGTAACCATCGCCCTCTGAGAACTCGATGACATTCTCATCTCCAGTAAATCTAGGTAGAGAAATGGTATCTCGCTCAACACCCGAGATGATGAAAACCGCCTCCTCAGGATAGTCGATTTCACTCAGTAGCAGAGGGCTCGAGACTAATGCAGTCGTTTCGATTCCCATAGCGCTGATGTCGGATCTGAAGGTACCAAGATCATTCCAATCATCCCCATAGGCAGACTGGTGAGTTTGACCGGGGACGACATAGGTCATTGCGATGGTAGAGACTAGGATTAGTAATAGCGCCCAGAATGAGAATACCAGTGCACCACGCCTAGCACGGCGACTCCTGATGAAAGTCGAGAAACTTCGGGAATCCGCCATACTGTGAGCCACCGTTCCGTAGGAACGGGCAACGAGCCTAAACTTCGTCTTAAGACCATTATGTGGCCATGAACGGTGGCTGCATCAGAAGTCAGCGTGCCAATTGGATGCTAGAGCCGACTCCAGACACCTCTCCAACAGGTACTGAGATTAGGCCGTCGACGGTAGGCCAAGGAAGAAGAGCAGGGTCAATGTCGAGTTCAATAGTGACCATCAGAGATACAATCTCACCCGAGTCTGAATCCAATCTGAAGTCGGCCAAGTTGCCTAGTTTGTCCCCTGACTCATCGATAACATCCATCCCAAGAATCTCTCGACCGAACGTCGTAGGCATAGTACTCACACCGATTCAATGCCGGAGAGGCCACCTGAACCCCTGCGGACCGACTCCAGGCCACTTACCAGCATGGACTCCATGCGATCGTAGTACTGCATCATCTCATCGGTCACGGTCGGCCTCACACGCTCGATTGCCTGCTCAAAGTGTTTCTTGGAGACGGTCTTGCGATTAGCCCTCATCGCGATTAGTGCGGCTTCCCTGCAGATGGACTCAATGTCTGCTCCTGTGTAGTTGGTCAACTGTGATGCGAGGCCTGCCAGCTTGAACTTGCCCAAGGGCATGCTCTCTGTATGAATCTTGAGAATCTCCAGAATAGACTTGGAGTCTGGAGGTGGAATGTGCAGTACTCGCTCGAAGCGCCCGCTGCGTAGAAGAGCGGGGTCGATCATCTCAGGCCTATTGGTCGCAGCGACCACTATCACGCCCTCCATGCTCTCGACTCCGTCCATACTGCTAAGCAATTGGTTGACGACCCGATTCATCACATCAGAGCCAGCGCCATCACTAGATCTCCTCATACCGGCGATGCTTTCGAACTCATCTAGGAAAACAATCGAGGGACTCGACTGCTTGGCCTTCTTGAAGACCTCACGTACTGCTTTCTCGGACTCGCCAACCCACTTTGAAATCAGTTCGGGCCCCTTGATTGTGATGAAATTAGCCTTGGCCTCGTTGGCTATCGCCTTGGCAATCAATGTCTTTCCCGTTCCAGGTGCTCCGAATAGCACGATTCCTCGGGGCGGTTTAATTCCGAAGTGTTCGAACACATCAGGTTTGGTCAGAGGCCACTCGATGCTCTCCTTGAGCCTCTCCTTGACCTCATCCAATCCTCCGACCTGTTCCCATGATACCTCGGGTACCTCTAGGTAAATCTCGCGTAGAGCACTGGGTTCAATCTCCTTGATTGCCTGTCTGAAGTCCGACATCCTAACTTCCATCTTCTCCAGTACCTCGGGGGGTATCTGCTCCTCATCGAGGTCTATCTCAGGCAGATATCTGCGGAGCGCCTTCATCGCCGATTCTCTAACTAAAGCCGAGATATCAGCACCGACGAAGCCGTACGAGTTGTCGAGCAGCCAATCCATGTCGAAGTCATCGCTGATAGGCATGCCACGGGTGTGGATGTCGATGATTTCCTTGCGGCCATTCTTGTCTGGGACACCGATTTCCAGCTCTCTGTCAAAGCGGCCTGGACGACGCAAGGCTGGATCGATGGCATCCCTTCGATTGGTGGCTCCAATCACGACCACATTGTCGCGGCCTTGCATTCCATCTAGGAGAGTAAGTAGCTGGGCCACGACTCTACGCTCGACCTCTCCAGTAACGTCCTCTCTCTTCGGAGCAATGCTGTCGAGTTCATCGATGAAGATGATAGCAGGAGTGTTGGCTGCAGCCTCATCAAAAATCTCCCTGAGTTGCTTTTCACTCTCGCCATAGTACTTGGAAATTATTTCGGGTCCATTGATTGAGGTGAAGTGGGCATTGGTCTCAGAAGCCACGGCCTTAGCAATCAGAGTTTTGCCGGTACCCGGAGGACCGTGGAGCAGTACGCCTCTCGGTGGATCGATTCCTAGGCGCCTGAACAGTATAGGGTGCTTGAGGGGAAGCTCAATCATCTCCCTGACCTTCTGGAGTTGCTCACCTATGCCCCCAATATCCTCGTAGGAAATTGTCTGAACTTGGCCGGATTCTTCTTCATCGACAGCCTCCTCTTTAATCACAATCTCAGTATCAGGAAGAACCTGTACGATACCCTTTGGGCTGGTGGAAACTATGGCGAATGGAAGGGCCTCGGCGAACAGGGTCATTCCCGGAATGAAGATGCGGTCGCCAGCGACTACTGGGCGTTTGTTCAGGCCACGTCGAGCAAATCCCTCAATCCCGGGTCCGAACCTGACCTTCTGCTGTTTGGCCATGACAGGACTGAGAACGAGTCTCTGGCACGGTTGCGTCTCGACCTTCGAGATAGTTACGCGGTCGCCAAGGCTGACTCCGGCATTTTTGCGAATAATTCCGTCTATTCGAATAACTCCGAGGTTTGCATCCTCTGGCCTACAGCGCCAAACAATCGCAGCGGTTCGTTGCTCACCAGCAATCTCCACGATATCTCCTGGCTTGAGGTTCAGTTCGTTGTCGAATGGTACGCGAGCGCGGCCATGACCTACATCGCTGGGTATGGCCTTAGCCACCCTAAGTGTGAGTGTTTCATTTGCTTCATCCGACACTTCTACGCCCCCTGATAGATGCTCTTGTGCTCTCAGGCTAGTTAAACCTACCAATCTAGAGGTGTCCCGTAGGTTGAAACGGTTATCGGAACGATGAGGGCGGATGAGTAGGATTCATGGCTTGATGGCCATTCGCGGGGTCATGACGCATGTTCTAGAGACTGGCTTCGAATACATGGAAGCGAAAAACCCGAATGGATCTCCCAAGGTGCGCGGTTACAACATCATCAACGGGAATCTCACTCTGGCCAGCGATGGCTCGACCTATGAGAGTATCAACCCTGCTTGGCTAGAGGACTGTTTAGGCGAGTTTCCGCTATCATCCAAGTCTGATGTCCACGATGCGCTTGCAGCAGCTCGTGCAGCATTCCCAGACTGGGCAGCCACACCGGCCCCTACGCGCGGGCAAGTGATAGGAAATATGGGTCGGCTGCTGATGGAACACAAGGATGACCTCGTACGCCTTCAAGCACGAGAGATAGGTAAGACGCTGAAGGAGTGTGGTGGCGAAATCCAGGAAGCGATTGACACTTGCCTCTTCTTCCAGTCTGAGGGTCGCCGTCTGTACGGCCAGACCGTCAACTCCGAGTTGCCGGATAAGGAGCTCTTCACCTACCGTCGCCCATTGGGAGTATGCGGCATCATCAACGCCTGCAACTTCCCTTCAGCGGTTCCGTTCTGGAAGATGATTCCTGCAATCATGTGCGGTAACACATGTGTATGGAAGTCGCCCCAGGACTCACCTATGCTTTCCTTCGCTCTGGCCCGAATCATGCATGAGTCTGGACTGCCTGACGGAGTCATCAACCTAATTCATGGCAAAGGTAGTGGGGCGGGCCAAGATCTAGTCGACTCTGCTGACCTCGGGATGGTGAACAAGATTTCATTCACTGGCAGTACTGCTGTGGGTAAGATGATAGGTGAAATCTGCGGGCGCAACCTAGTCAGTGCATCGCTTGAATTGGGGGGCAAGAATCCACTCGTGATCATGCCTTCCGCCAATATGGAGAATGCTGTGGAAGGCGCTTACTGGGCGGGTTTCGGAACAGCCGGACAGCGATGTACGAGCCTTGGAAATCTGATTATCCACGAGGACATCTATGATGAGTTCGTCGAGCGCTTCATGGATAAGGTCAGGACGACGGTGATCGGAGACTCGATGCGGAACGATGGAGTCCTATATGGCTCGATGTTGTCGGAGAAGTATGCGATTGACTTCCTCAAAGGCATCGATATGTGCGAAGATAGCGGAGCCACGAAGATTTGGGGCGAAGGTCGCATAACCAATGAAAACAAACCCGACAATTTCCATGGCGACGCCAGTGAGGGCGTCTACATGTGGCCTCATGTCTACACTGATGTCACCGAGGACATGGAATGCTTCCACGAGGAGATTTTTGGACCTGTGGTTACCATCGTCAAGGCCCGCGACTTCGACCACGCTCTCCACCTGGCTAATGCATCCCCCTATGGCCTCTCGTCAGCGATTTACACCAATGATCGCCTCGAGGCTTACCGCTACAAGACGGGTATCAAGGCAGGGATGACCGGGATCAACAACTCGACCACTGGTGCGGAGGCTCACCTGCCGTTTGGAGGAGTCAAGGGCAGCGGTAACGGAACCCGCGAGTCCGGCATTTGGGTCATCGAGGCCTATTCTTACTGGCATGCTGTCAACGACGAACTCTCAGGCAAGCTCCAACTTGCACAGATGGATGTCGACGAGATTGAGATGGAAGAAGCCGAAGCTGACTACGCCGGACTGGCCTAGATCAGCATCTCGCCACACTCCGGACAAGGCAGTCCTGGTAGCCAGGCCCCTGGCATATGACCACAGTTCGGGCAGAGGGAGGATTCGATGCCACTGTCCATGTACTCCGATTGAGGGAGTATGCCTTCAACCTTGCACCTGCACCTGAGTCCCAAAGGGACTCATGCAATCCCTTATGAGACTAGAACGGTGCCGTTGAATATCGGGGATGCAGATGAGCGAGGGCATCAAACTCCCGCTCCCTATGAAGAAGGGATTCGGCGCTACTGACAGAGTGGATGCTTGGTGGAAGGGACCCACCGCCATGGTGGCATATCTGGGCTTCATGATTGTCTATGCCACATGGCGCGGGATGATGGAGTCAGACTTCTGGTACTTCGAGGAGTTCGGCAGGAGTGCTGGTCATCAGACCATGGCTATCGAGAGTCAAGGGAGTCATGCCCTCAGTCCGCTGTTCAGCCCTCTCATCATACCTGGAGAAGGCACAATGGGTTCGCTGGTTCCGATGTGGCTGGCTTGGATGTCCCCTGCTATGTTCATCCTAATTTTTCCTGCTGGCTTCCGTGCTACCTGCTACTACTACCGAAAGGCGTACTACCGTGCTTTTATGCAACAGCCCACCGGGTGCGCTGTCTCCAAGCCGTGGGATGAATACAGCGGCGAGACTGGCCTGCTAGTCATACAGAATCTCCATCGATACTTCATGTATGTCATGCTAATCTATCTACCAATTCTATCCTGGGACTTCTGGCTCTCTGTGAATTTCCACGATGCTTCTGGAGCTCATGAATATGGAGTTAGTTTCGGCTCAATCTGTCTGCTGGTCAATGTGATTATGTTGGCTGGCTACACCTTCGGCTGCCACGCTTTCCGCCATGTCGTCGGAGGGGGTTCAAACGACTGGACTGGGGGCGCCCTAGCTAGACTTAGGTACAGTATGTGGAAATTATCCACAGGACTGAATGAGAAACACAAGGAATGGGCTCTGTACAGCCTTTTCTGGGTGATGTTTACTGACTTCTACATTTATGCCTGCACCGATCCAATGTTCGGATGGACCGACCTAGTTCTATGGGGTGGTCTATGATGGAGAATGTAATTACTCACGAGCACGATGTAGTCATTATCGGGGCTGGTGGTGCTGGTCTCAGAGCCGCTATCGAGGCTAGCTCTTCTGGAGTCAGTGTGGCGATGATCTGTAAGTCGATGCTGGGTAAGGCACATACTGTGATGGCCGAGGGAGGGGCAGCAGCGGCTCTTGCGAACAAGGACCATCGCGACTCATGGCAGACTCATTTCCGTGACACGATGAAGGGTGGAAAGTACCTAGGCGATTGGCGAATGGCCCAGATTCATGCTAAGCAGGCTCCAGATAGGATTCGTGAGTTGGAACAGTGGGGTGCAGTCTTCGACCGAACACCCCAAGGTCGAACCAGTCAGCGAAACTTCGGTGGGCACACCTATCCTAGGCTGGCTCACATCGGAGACGCGACCGGCCTAGAGTTAATCCGAACTCTCCAACAGAAGGGCATCCACATGGGAATGGATGTGTTCATGGAGTTCACTGTTCGAAGATTGTTTACCACCGATGGTCGCGCCTCGGGCTGCTTCGCATACGACCGGAACGATGGTTCGCTCCACATATTCAAGGCCAAAGCAATAGTGCTGGCCACCGGCGGAATCACCCGCTGCTGGGAGGTTTGCTCAGGCTCCTGGGAGTATACCGGAGAAGGTCATGCACTGGCCTATTGGGCCGGAGCTGAGATGGGCGACATGGAGTTCGTCCAATTTCACCCCACAGGGATGATCTGGCCTCCCTCAGTCAAGGGAATACTGGTTACAGAGGGTGTCCGTGGAGAGGGTGGTATGCTGACTAACTCAGAGGGTGAGCGGTTCATGTTCAATTACATCCCAGAGATGTATGCTGACGAGTTCGCAGATACTGAGCAAGAATCACAAGCCTGGGTTGAGGAGGTTATCGCAGGTAAGCTCGCAACCAAGCGTAGACCGCCTGAGCTACTCACCCGGGATGTCGTTGCTAAGGCAATCAATAGCGAGCGTGACGCTGGACGTGCTTCTGAGCATGGAGGTGCTTACCTAGACATCTCATGGAGGTCCGAAGAGGAGGTCAAGAAGAAGCTCCCCGGAATGTATCACCAGTTCAAGGAGCTTGCAGCCGTGGATATTACGAAGCAGCCGATGGAGGTTGGCCCCACCGCTCACTATGTCATGGGCGGTGTGAAAGTCGACCCCTATACTCAGGAGAGTACTGTACCCGGGCTGTATGCAGCCGGAGAGGTCGCTACCGGCCTGCACGGTGCAAACCGTCTAGGTGGAAACTCTCTGTCTGATCTTCTCGTGTTCGGTAGGATTGCCGGAGAGCAGGCCGCTGAATGCTCTAAGCAGATGGGTTACTTCGCCGGAATCGATCAGTCGGATATCGACGAGGTGGTCGATGAGACTCTGGCTCCTCTGATTCGAGAAGGTGGGGAGAATCCAGCTCAGGTGGTCAGCGACCTGAGAGAAATGATGCAGAACAAGGCCGGCATCATCCGGACCGGGGACTTGCTGCTAGAAGCCCTGCATGACTTAGATGAGCTTGAGCGTAGGGCTGTTGAGGTCGCTCCCGGTGGAAGTCGGATTTACAATCCCGGATGGCATCAGGCACTGGAATTGAGTGCGATGATTGACGTCAGTAGGATGTGTGCGCTAGCAGCTCTGAGGAGAGAGGAGAGTCGTGGAGGTCACACCAGAGATGATTTCCCCGAATCTGACCATACCTACTGGAGCAAGGTAAACAGTGTGATTAAGCAAGTCGATGACGGCTCAATGGAGATAGACTATGTCTCCTATCCTCCGATATCCGAAGAGCTCGAGTCGTTGTTGGATGCTGATGATCTAGCTAGGGAGGCTAAAGTATGAGTGAGGAAGTGACATTCAGGGTATTCAGAGGCGAGCCCGATGCTGATGGTGAACCATTCGGCAGGATGGAGGATTATACTGTGCAACTCGATGAGGGCATGGTGGTCCTCGATGTCATCCACAGAATTCAGGCTGAGCATGCCCCCGATCTCTCATGTCGATGGAATTGCAAGGCCGGCAAGTGCGGCTCGTGCAGCGCTGAGGTCAATGGCAAGCCTAAGCTCATGTGCATGACTAGGATGGAGGATGTTCTAGAAGAGGCCCCGGAGGGGGCCCCAGTCCTAGTCAAGCCGATGCAGGCTTTCCCTCTAACCAAGGACCTAGTTACCGATACTAACTGGGCTTACGAGACAGATAGGAGGATTGCTCCAATCAACGGTCCCGACGAGCCTGACTGGGAGTTTAGTCAGCAGGAGGCCGATAGGATTCAGGAGTTTAGGTCCTGCATCGAGTGCATGTTGTGCGTGAATACATGTCATGTCCTAAGGGAGCACAAGAAGTTCGACGAGTTCGCTGGACCGCGCTTCTTCGTTCGCCTAGCAAATCTCGAGATGCACCCTCTAGATACTGAAAATAGGATTCCTGAGGTCAAGGATGACTTTGGCATTGGATACTGCAACATCACGAAGTGCTGCACTGAGGTCTGTCCGGCTGGAATAAACATCACAGATAATGCGATTATTCCTCTCAAGGAAAGAGTAGTGACAGAGTACTACGACCCATTGGCCATGATCGCCAGGAAATTAGGTAAGGGCCGGAAATAGCGTACGCTACGCTACTAAGGTGTTCTCAAACGTGAGACAAGAGACGGAAAAGCACCTAGAGGCGCTTTGTTCCGCTCTTGCTTACGTTGGCCTTCTTGATTTTGGCTGGTAGCCATGCGGGGCCGTTTGCAGGCTTGTTCACCATCTCAGTCCAGCCCTTGAAGCAGTGGACCTTGTTGGTCCCGCGCTCCCTGAGCTCTATGTTGGTGTGTCCACGTGTGGCTGCCTTGAGGGCCGCTCCGCGTGGTTGCTTGCTTACGAACACCTGCGTGGTGTCATTTCCGCCTTCCATCAGTACGAAGTATTTCTTTCCAGTCATGTAGCAATTCCTCCGTCTCGTCGGCTCTCAAAAGAGATAATGAAGTTATGGGATGAATTTCGCTATACTGCGCCCCAATTGAGGGGTTTTTGAAAAAACCGCCTGTCCCTATCACATCTCTGCGCAGGCCAATGTTTTGGTGTTTGAGACGCCTGGAATTGATCTAATCTGCTCAACAACGCTTCTCGCGATGTCTCCCATATCCTTTCCTTCAACCTTGATTATCAGGTCGTAATCACCGAACAACAGATTGGTATCAGAAACACAATCGAGCGACCCGGCGGCATCGCAGACGCTCTTTTCGAAACCGGGCTCGACATTCACAAGCACATAGCCCGAAGACATGACCATTCCTGTAGGGCACTCGCGAATCAAGGTTCCCCAATTGTCTCAGAATCTCGATGTTCCCGATGAATAGATATCCGATGGCCCCCTCCTTGGAGGCCTATGGCCGAGGTAGTCATCGTCCGAGAGTGTAGTCATGGACAAGTTCGGGTACTGTTCGGTAACCTGACTCAAGTTGAGGGTGATGTGATAGTAGTCCCAGCAAATAACCGACTCGCGGGCAGAGAGGGATTGGATGAGCGGATGCACCAAGCCGCAGGGCCCGAACTCCGCGAATTCTGTGCTGGAATTGCTCGAGAGAGGAGGAAGGAGAATCTGCAACCATGCGGAGTCGGAGAGGCCGTGACAACTCCTTCGTTCAACCTCTCTGCTGAGCATCTGATTCATGTCGTAGGTCCTGATTGTAGGAGGCCGACTCAAGACAACTTCAGGAGAGAGTTACTGAAGAAGTCGTATGATGCGCTTTTCGCAGAGATAGATGGACTCAAACCACGAAGTACTCTAGTGACTCCTCCCCTAGGAATGGATGTCTTTGCATACCCTCACAGAGAGGGTGCTAGAATGACGATGGAGATTATCCTAGAATGGATGGATGGAGAAGATGATCCGGGCGTCGATATGGTTCTGATTGTAACTAATGAAAACAACTTTCTGACCAACATGAAGACTGTTTACAGAGAGAGTGAGGACCGCTTTCCTGGAGTCGACAAGACTAGAGAATACAGAAAGGGCAAGTTCCAGTGATTGCTCACCAATGTCCTCAAGAACCCTGAGAATACGATAACACCGTGGGCGGTGTATACGAACGCGAACTTAGAGCTGTTCTAGCAGGGGAAATGAAAGGAGTCAGGGCCGTCATCAAATCCTGCACCGAAGTTGAGAGAGCTAGAGCGATGCAGGTCGTCCAGAGGCCTTTTCTTGTAGTTAGAGCACCGGGTAGCGGTTCTGAAGGCACGGGTGATTTGCTGGTGTTACGTGGAGACATGTGCTTCCCTATTGAAGTCAAGTCTTCGAAAGTGTCCAAGCAGTATCTATCCGGTCGCACCATGGATCAATACAAAGCCCTGCGTGAGACAGGTGAGAGGTGTGGTCTGCTACCTCTCTATGCCTATCGTCTCAAGGGAGTCAGGGGCGATAGTTGGCGGATTATGCGTGTAGAAGTCGAATCCTTGACAGGTAAATTGAGGCATCTTTCCAGAAGTATCCCAAAACTCCCTCTGACAAGGAACGGTACCCCACATCTAGATTGGGAGCAGGGTATGCCTCTACACCGGTTCCTAGCTCTTGTATGCCGCTCGGATGGAGCACGTTCGATAGAGTAAGGCTCTGCTTCGATAAGGCTTGAGTCTATTCTTGGGTCTACGAATTAGAGTCGCCAGACATCTCCGACTCTATCTTATCCAACCTCTCACCCAATCTCTCCATATTCTCTCTGACACCATCCATCGATGCCTGATCGAGAATTCTGCGGATGCTGTCTCGCTCTCGTCTGAGGGAGTCTATTTTCCTACTTTCGCTCTTTGAACGGTTGCTTGCTGGCCCTGGCATGAATCTGGGATGGGGGCTGGCCTCATTTGCTTAGTGTATGGCAGACGCAGGTTGAATAGGGAAAATACCGCCCCTGAGTCGTGGAACCGGGGCAACGGAGCTACTTGTTGCCCCTGCTCACGCTATCGTTGTTGTATCTGTTCGGAATGCCACTTTGGGCCATCGTCGTAGTGACTGTGTGGTACCTCACACTGCTTTGGCTGGAAGACACAGGGGTACTCGACCAGTACGAAATTTCAAGGATGCTTGGAGTGGTCTTGATGGTCAGAACCAAGCAGGGACAGAGTGTCTTAGAGAGAGTCTCTAGGAATCGAGCATTCTGGAGGGGTTTCGGTGAGTTCTCGATTTGGCTGTGTCTAGTGATTATGGTCGGTGTGGTTGCTCTGCTGTTAGCCTCAGCTATTTCCACCGCCATATCTCCTCCTGAAGATTATCTACCTGCTAGTGATCTCCTGCTAATTCCTGGAGTAACTAGTTTCGTCCCATTCTGGTGGCCTGTTCTAGCCCTAATCTTTGCCCTAGTGATTCACGAGTACAGTCACGGGATACAGGCTAGAGCTCATGGCATGCGTGTGCGTAGCTTTGGACTGTTACTTGCCGGACCCATTCCAATAGGTGCCTTCGCAGAGCCGCAGCATCACGAGATGGTCAGGGCTCCTTTGAGGGAGCGTATGCGCCTGTATGCTGCGGGTCCGTCAATCAATATCATCGCCACTTATCTCGCTCTGTTCTTACTCTCAGCTACTGCAACGGGTCTAGTGGCGAGTTCTCCGGGTGTTTATGCCTCGGGGATAATCGCCGATGAGGGTGCAGAGGAGGGAGGTCTGCTGCCTTACGAGATAATCACCCATATTGATGGCGAATCTATCTCTGGATACTCGGACTTCTCGGAAGAGATGGCATCACTCTCTGCTGATGACCAAGCCGTATTCACCGTGCTTTCGCATCCGGATCCACAGGGAGAGAGAATCCAGAGAGACGTCGAAGTCACTCTAGGGGATCGTCATGACTACTACATCGGATTGTGTGAAGGTGACTCCGCTTGTATAGGAGAAACTGAGTCTCTGATGGCAGATTTGGGAATTGAACAAGGTGATGCTTTTCTCGGAGTGAGTGGATTGCGCTCGGTCAATTCGACCGTCGACATGTACTCCAGTATCATTTCATCGGATCGTGGACTACTCGAAAACTCACTCGTGAGCAGCCTAGCACCTCTCGGAATGATTGGAGTTCCAATAGCCTACGATGGTCAGACCATGCTGCTCGAAGAGAGAGGTATGCTTGAGGCAGGAAATGGTGCCTTGGCGTCCCGTCTGGGAACTGAGGGTATGCTGATGCTGTTCGATTTCCTGTTCTGGATGGTATGGATCAATTTCCTGCTAGGCTTCGCTAATCTGATTCCAATGATTCCTTTCGATGGAGGCCATATTGTCAAGGACGGAGTTCACTCGTTGCTATCGCGGGTGACCAAGGGGGCCAATCCACTACGAATTGAGTCTCTAGCAAGTAGGATAAGTAGCATGAGTAGTTTCGTCGTGCTATTCATCGTCATCCTGCCAATCATCCTGCCTCGGCTGGTGTGAGTCTTCAGTATTCTCGTCCCTACGAACGGCTATTGCCTCCATCAAGTAAGGGGTGACGATGATGATTGCGATTACCATCGCAAGGCTTCTCCAAGTTGAATCTGTGACTGATGACGAGGTTCCAGAGATAGCGAGTTTAGCTGCTCCGAGCCATGGAATCTCAGTGGCTGCAACACCGATTATCCATTCTTCTTTGACTGCGAGCACCGGGTTCCCATTCTCATCCTTCAGTCCATTACCACGGATATAGGTCTCGCTCGCCTCTGGGTTGGTGGCTCTGAGTTGATCGATGTTACATCCATTGCTGTCAGGATTATCTCCAGTTGTCAGATATCCCTCGTGGTTTGGCTCCCATCTGTCTATCTTCAGATTGTATGTCCCACCATGGTACGAACATTCGTAGTCTAGCGTCCAAGTTATGCTGTCGACATTTACTAGAGGAGTTCCTGGTACATCCCATCCTCCGGATGAGTTTACTACCGCCTTGAGAAGAGCCCTGTGAATAACTGGGGTGTCCGAGCCTCCGTTCTTACGGTAGATAATGACATCACCTGCCATGCCATGAGACTCATAGCCGAAGTTTTCATTCTCCTCTTCAGTAGCCTCGACATAGGTCACTATCTCAACTCTATCTGGATTCATCACTAACACCAGATCTCCGGGGTCGATAGCCCCCACTGAGCCTTCTTCCTCGTGCATCATCGAGCCCGACTCCACTACCACCATTGGAGGGAATGAGCCTGTTGCTATCCACATCGAACCCAACAGGATAGTCACTAGGCCAATTGCCAGAGTCGCCTCTCTAGCGAACTCTGTCATCATTCCTCCTCCTCAGTAGCAGATTGACTAGGCCTAGTTGAGGCCAATAAAGCAGTGCATACAAGCAATAGTAGGACGCTCACAGCGTCATAGTATGGAGATGATTGGTGAACCGCCGATAGTTCGTACAGAGAAGCTGTTAGGTCCAGGGTGTGGTCCATCTCGCCGCTCGGTCCTCTGAACATTCCAAGGGATGAATTGGCAGTAATACCAAGTGCAAAGATAGTGGTTGCGATGATGATTGCCTGGTTCACTACAGGGTTCCTGAGTGCGTGTAGTCCTGGCAGGAAATGTGAGATGTAAGAATCAGTGGTGTTCCACCAAGTTTTGTCGTCAGCTGGTAGAGAATTTGCTGTCTCACCAGTGACTGAGAAATGTGGCCTCATTGGAGTGATTGCATCAACTCTGTACTTCTTGCCGATGTTGATATTGTGAACTTGGTATAGCCCCATCAAGCGAGCCTGATACCTAGTCCCCAGCATATCTGCTGCATCCTCGGCTTCCTTGCGGCGACGCAGAATCTCTGGCCTCGAATCAATTAGCAATATGTCCTCAAGAAGTTGCTTCTGACCCCAGTAGACGAAAAACTCGGGGGCGGCGTAGAAAGCCACAACTAGCCCGCCAACGAATGCCAGCCAACTCCATGGAACCAGATGTTCAAACTCGGGGTCGCTATGTCCTCCCAGCATGAACAGGAAGACAAAACCCCACACAAGAGAAGCGATTGAGAGGATGGTGGAATAGGTGATGATAGCGAAGTGTTGATCGCTCTTATTCTGCCACCAACGTCCGATGAAACCCGGCCTATATCCTCCTCTACTCGCCATGTTCGCCCACCGGGCGTCATGCTCTCCCGATTAGTGCCTTCCGACGACCAGTTCATGGCAAAGTCGGTGCTTCTGCACGGTCAGAATATGCTCCGATTGGTTCATGTGCTTGGCTTAGAATGGAGATTCGATGCGCCAATGGGCCTCAGCTTTGCTCGTCTGTGCCATGTTGGTAGTAGGTTGCACCTCGCCCCCGCCTCCGGACATGGATGATGATGGAATCATTGATTCGGAGGACCCAGATATCGATGGAGATGGATACAACAACACTGTCGAGATTGATTGTATGAGTGAGCCTTCGAACTCGACATCTACCCCTTCTGACATCGATGGGGATGGTGAGTGCGACGCTATTGACTCAGATATCGATGGTGATGGTTTGCCGAACGAGTGGGAAGAAGAAAGGGGGTTTGACTCAAGAGATCCCAACAGTGTCTTGAGGTGTCATGGAGAGTCGATTTTCTGTCTCAGAACATTTGATGACTACACATTCCCTGAGACGCACAACGCATATTCTACCATCGAGGATCAGTTCCTGATTGGAGTGAATCACTACACTGGCCTACAGCGGCAGTGGGACGGTGGCATCAGGGCATTCATGGTCGACTCGCATCACCGTAGTTACGAGAACACTAGTGCCGAAGATGTGCGGTTCTGCCACGGCACCGGTCAGTTCTTCCACCCCTGTCAGTTTGGAGAGGCTGATGCCTTTGAGTGGCTGAGTCTGCTTGGCTCGCTGATGAATAACAGCAGTGGTGATGTCATCACGCTACTGATTGAAAACTATGTTCCCGCCGAACATTTGGATTTCCTGTTCAAGCAGACCGGAATGTACGACAGAATCTACACTCACACTCTCGGCGAACCATGGCCTAGTCTGGGCGACTTAGTACTAGCAGGAACTGACTTAGTGGTGTTCTGGGAGCAATCACAGAACGACGAGTTTCCGTGGTTACACGACTTCGGAATGTTTAGTTGGACTACTGACTACGCTGAGGACAATCCCGAGGATATGACTTGTACCGTTTACAGGGGAGACGGGGCTCAGCCAGTTTGGCACTTGAATAACTGGCTGACCAGCGCATTCGGGTTACCCGATCCAGTCAGGGCAATCGATGTCAACGACTACGACAACCTTCTGGAGAGAGCGCTCGAATGTTGGGAAATCATGGATAACAGACCTACATTCATCGCTGTTGACTACTGGGAGGAGGGTGAAATCACCAATGTGACAATCACCCTGAACAAGATGTCACATTGGTCCGACCCAGTTCCTGAGCACCCGTAGTCGGTGCGAGGGTTTTCGACTATGCATTGAGGCGATGAGTCATGTCGGACCAATCCAACAGCGAGCTTCACTCCCTCGTCTCGGACTTGGTTCAGGACCTGGGATGGACTCTGACTCCGATTCAGCAGGAGTCGATACCCGGACTCCTAGAAGGGAGGCATCGACTATTGCTGGCCCCTACAGGCAGTGGCAAGACAGAGGCTGCAGTGCTGCCTTTGGCATCAAGAGCATTGACAGAGGAATGGGAGGGGCTGTCAATCCTGTATGTGACTCCGCTCAGGGCTTTGAACCGAGACATAGACAGAAGGTTAGGGGCCATGCTTGAGCCCCTAGGTCTCAGCGTTGGATTGCGTCATGGCGATACCACGCAAAGCGAGAGAACGCGTCAGTCACGCTCTCCACCCAATCTACTCGTGACGACTCCCGAAACTCTGCAGATAATGCTCCTAGGTAGTCGCTTGAGACAGCATCTTGCAGGAGTCCGGGCTATCGTAATCGATGAAGTGCATGACTTGGCAGCATCCGAACGCGGTTCACAACTACTAGTTGGAATTGCGAGAGTAGAGGAGTATTGCAGCGAATCAATCCAAAGAATTGGTCTGTCAGCAACTGTTGGCAACCCAAATGAGATGGCAAGATGGATGCATGCAGATGCTGAGCCTGTGCTCGGCCCAGCTCCTCGCACGACGAAAATCGAGGTTCATCGCGAAAAAGTCTTGCCCGAGGACGAGGTCATGTCCGCGGAGTGGTCAATCTCACCGAGCTCGGTAGCAGCGTTCAGATCTCTATCTCAAACACTGTTTGAGGATTATCCCTCTCTAGTCTTTGTTAACTCGAGAAGTGCGGCAGAAACGGTCGCACAGAGGCTGTCTCATCTCTCACCCGAACTGACAATCGGAGTTCATCACGGAAGTCTAGCGGCTGAGACTAGACAGGAGATGGAGAATGCTCTTCGTGCAGGTGAGCTACATGCACTAATCTGTACCAGCAGCTTGGAGCTCGGTATAGACATCGGTACGATTCGTAGAGTGCACCAGATACAGAGTCCGAGAGCTGTTGATAGGATGCTGCAGCGACTTGGCAGAGCCGAGCACCACATGGGAGGAACTGGTCGAGGACGAGTTCTAGCATGGGATACCGACGGTATATCCGAGGCTGCGGTCATTGCCCGTAGGGCCATGGAAGGAGAGATCGAGGGAGTCGAATGGAGAACCAATCCGGGTATTGTGGTCTCCAACCAGCTTCTCCAGATGTCGATAGAGAGGGGTGTAGTTCCTCTTGAGATGGCCTCAGATATTCTACAGAAGAGTTCCATTCTGACGAACTGGGAGCACGAGTCAACCCTAGCCGTTCTCCGAGTACTAGACGAGCGTTGGTTACTTCGGCTAATCGAGAATCCTTCCGATTCAGATGTTACCACTTGGTCCCCGAAGCTGTGGAGAGAACTTGCCTCTAGGGGCGAGGGTGACGCTCCTTCGGAGCGCCCTTCGTGGGAGGAAGAGGTATCAGACTCTGAGAAAGAGAAGTGGCGGCGTCAGTTTCTACAGGCCCTTCCAGAGCCCCTCAAAGGAGGTTGGTTCTCTCCAGCAAGTAGGCTAGGGAAAACTCGGAGCGATCACTTCTCAATGATTCCCGATGAAATGTCATACAGAGTCAGAGATGCCGTGACTCGTAGGTTATTGGGTTCAGTCGACGAGGCATTCGTGCTTTCTCTGGGAGATGACAGTGGAGAGTCTCTTGGAAGGGCACGAAGATTCGTCATGGCTGGACGCACCTGGGAGATTATCGATGCTGATCCCGAACAGGAGGAATTGTTAGTGGCGCCTGTCAAGGAGAGCGGAGAGGCTCCAATCTGGGCCGGTGAGCTCCCACCTGTCCCTCGCGAGGTCGCAGAAGAGGTTGGAAGGTTGCGGAGAAGCGCGGCCATTGAAATCGGAGCACTTTCGGGTAGCAATAGTTACGAGCCATTCTCCTCCTATCCACTATCTGAGGTTGCCGCGGAGACTCTTGTCACTAGTGTAGCAGATCACCTAGATGCGACAGGTGTACTTCCTGATGACAGAACGATGACTGTTGAGGATAGAGATGGAACCATCGTACTGAACACCTGTCGTGGCTCAAAGATCAACGAGACTCTGGCTCATTTTATCCAAGCCATGGGGTCAATGCTACAAGGTAAGATGGGCAGAGCTCTCGTGGACCCGTACAGAATCTCCTTCCAAGTACCAGGGATGACAGCCGGTAATGTGATCGAATGGTTGCAGGAGACTCCTCCTAATGCACTTCCGTCCATTCTAAGGATGACCATACCGAATGGTCTTGCTGTCAGGTGGAGGGTCGTACAAGTGGCCCGGAGAATGGGTGTCCTCGCCAAGGGAGTTGATCCTAGGAAGGTCAACCTCGAGGGCCTTATGGAAAGGTATCGAGGAACTCCAGTAATTGAGGAATCACTCGACAAACTGTTCCATGAGAGAATGGATATCGACTCCACTGTGGATGTAATGAGAGATATACAGAATGGTGAAGTGGATGTCTCCCACACCGCTACTGGACCGCTTGGAATGAGTCCCAAGGGAGAGCGTGACCTTCTGTTGCCGTCGTGGTCAGATAAGGATCTCAGGGAGCGTCTTGAAATCCGTCTGGTGAACGAGAGGGCGGTACTGATTTGTCTCAATTGTAAGAGTAAGCGTCGCAGTCGAGTGGGCAGAATGGAAGAGAGATTGGAAGACTGTTCATCGTGCGGCGGTAGAATGCAGGCCTGCGCACCTGAGAGGATGGAATCGATGCTAGCAGAGTGGGTCTCCAGCAAAGATCCAACCATCAGAGGGAAGATGGAGAAAAACGCGGAGTTGGTGCGCAACCACGGCGTAGAGGCTGTGATATGTCTGATGGGGCGAGGTATAGCAGAAGAGACGGCGACGCGAATAATGCGTGGACATGTGAAGGGAGAGAGGATTCGGCTGCTGAGATCCATCCACAATGCTGAATTGAAGTACGCCCGGACGCGTAGGTACTGGGCGTGACGCAATACCTATGCGCGTAGTTCTCACCGTCAGCCCGTGCTGATTGGGCTGACTGGGCGAAACGCCTCCGGTAAGACCACCGTAGTGAAGTGGCTCGAGGACAAAGGATTCCTCGCAGTTTCCTGCTCGGATTCCATCCGTGCTTGGCTTGCTGAAGAGAGAATAGATGAGAGTAGGGATTCATTGATTGAGGGAGGAAGGGAGTTGCGCAGGAGAGGTGGTCCGGGAATCCTCGCAGAGATGCTTCTAGAGAGGCTTTCAGGCAGTGAAGCAGTAATAGATTCTATTCGCACTCCTGGAGAGGTAGAAGCGCTTCGTTCTCGAGACGATTTTGTATTGATTGAAGTTAGGGCGGGTCGGGACTCGCGTTGGGAGCGTTCTCAGGAGCGAGGTCGAGCAGGGGATCCTGGCGACAAGAAGACTTTCATCGCTCAGGAGAAATCCGAAGAAGTATCTGTAGATGAGGCCGGGCAGGCCCTGATTGCAACCGCCGAAATGGCTGATATGGTACTATTCAATGATGGTTCAATTGAGGATTTACACTCAGACTTGGAAGAGATGCTGGAGAGGCTATCCTAAGCCTGTCTCACATTAATTCCGGCTTCTTTCATCATCGCTGATGCTGTGGAGAAGTCGTCATGCCATCTCTCTGGGATGTCGATATCTGCTGGGTAGACTACCTCTGAAACACCTGCTTGGATTAGGGACCTAGTGCATCTTGAGCACGGTGGCCAGGTGACATATGCTGTGTTGCCCTTGAGCGAGACTCCAGTTCTGGCCGCATGCATAATCGCATTCTCCTCGGCATGACAGATGAGGGGGTACTTCTGTTCTCGATCTGACAGTCTCTCCTCGTCGTCCTCTATACCGCGAGGGAAGCCATTGAATCCAGTTGAGCGGATCTCTCTATCCTCGCCGACAACGACACAACCAACTTTTGTTGATGGGTCCTTACTCCAAGTTGAGATGTGGGCTGCTAGGTCGAGGAATCTTTTGTCCCACTTCTCGCTCATGCTTACACCTCAGGGTCGGCCACCGGGGGGGTCGTTATCTCGATTTGCCTCGGACCTGTTGGGATCATAACCCTCCCAGACTGAAGGATTAGAGTAGCAATCGGGATCATCCTCGTCTGCCTGGCCTCCCTTGTCATTGTCTATGCTATCACCGCAGTTTCCCTCCGAAGTGACTGATTTGGGCAGAAGGCTGTCAACTCCTCCGCCGGAGGCGAGAACAATTAGGACGCCCAGAAGAACGACAGTCAATCCAGCGAGGATTACCTTAGAAGCTGAGTCTTTGGACTCAACGACGACTTTTACTTCGACCTTATCGTCGGACTTCTCGGTCATGTTATGCAGAGCCACCACAAGTCATCATACTTGGGTTCTTAGTGGGAAGTCAGGGCTTCCCAAAGATTCCATCCATGTCTCTCTACCATGTGTTTGAAGAGGTCTCCGACTAGATACACACTGCCTATCACCATGAGATCGCATTCTCTATCTGCAGCCATCTTTGAGGCGGTTACAAAGGCCTCCACGGGGTTCTCGTTCGCAGCATCAGAACCTCTCATGCCTAAACTGCTCATCGTCTCTTTGAGTTCCTCAATCGTGACTGCTCTGTTACGCCCACTGATGGGTTGAGTGTACACTATACCTTGGAAGATTCGTCCAGAGTTGATTTCATGGACGAGTGGGATTAGAGTCTCGCTAAGATTGTTCTTTGCAGTCATACCGAGGAGGAGTACGCATGGCCTATCGATCTTGGATAGGTCTGCTGCAAAACTCTCGGCATTGTGAGCAGCGCTGATTCGGGTGGTTATGCCTTCTACCCAGTCTTGACCGAAACCGGGCGAGCGGCCCGGCCAGATGCATTCGGTTGAACTGGCTGACCAACCGAGCATCGTGGCAGCTTCCTCCACCATGGATGCATAGCCATTCCAGGGGGTTGAGTTCTCACTAGGCCACCATTTGAGGTCGGGCCCTGCTATCTCTTCGATTATCTCCCTGACCCCGTCGTCTTCATGTTCAATAGCGATTATCGGGACTCCGGGCCTATGGATGGATGCCTTCTCGAAGGCAATCTTTCGAAGATTATCTCCTAGGAACTCGCTGTGCTCCATCGATACTGTAGTCAGGAAACAAAGATCCGCATCTACCAGCCTAGTGGCATCCAGCCTGCCTCCCATCCCGGTCTCGATGATGCCTCTTTCCACTCCAGCCTCACTAAATGCCAGCATGGCTGCTAGGAAGGTGGTCTCGAAATAGGTAGGGCTGCATTCAGGCTCCTGCTCTGAGGCCTCTCTAACTCTAACCAGATATCTTTCGAAGTCATTGGGCTCAATCGGTCTGCCATTTATTCTGATGCGTTCCTCCACAGTAACAAGATGAGGTGAGGTGAAGAGACCGGTGGTCAGGCCGCTGGAAGAGGCTGCGGCAGAGAGTTGAACGCATAGCGAGCCTTTGCCATTACTGCCCGCCACATGAATTGAGGGGAATTCGAGATGCGGATCGCGTAATCTCGATAGCAGAGTCTGGCAGTTCTCCAAGCCCAGTTTCATTCCCATCGCTATGCGCGAATCTAGCCATTCCCTCGGGTCGATACCGATTCCTCCTACATATCGCTGGTGTGCGTGAACGGGTCAAGGTGATATGGCTCATGAAGTTCGTGGGGACATGGATGGTGAGTCGGAAGGCATCTTGGAGGTGATGAGTCAACAGTGGGTCTCGATGTTGAGCATGGGTGGGATGTTTGTCGGCACAATTCTACTGGGCCTTAGCATCCAGCCGCTATACGATATCCCCGAGGCGCGGGCATTCGGTGAGGAAGGTGCATCGAAGGGCGGTTATGTTGCCATGGAGATGATGTTCATCCTGATTTTTACCGTAGCCATAATCTGGCTTGCCCGCAAGGGCTTGGACTACATCATCAAGGGAATAGTGCTTCTGGCCTTGGGAATGAGCCTATTCTACATCCTGCTCCCCTACATCTCACTATTCTACTATCTACTTGGGATCTCTTCATCCGATCTAATACTAGTCTCGACCATATTAGCCAGTATATCCCTGATGGCCTTGTTAGTGAAGTATCCCGAATGGTATGTGGTCAATACTGTTGGAATCTTAGTGGGTGCTGGCGTAATCACCCTAATTGGAGTCTCATTCGTTCCCGTCTTGATAATCGCATTCATGGTGGCAGCAGCAATCTACGACCACTGGGCGGTCAACAGCAGCAAGCACATGCTGGAACTGGCTGATACTATGATTAAGAACAAACTGCCTGTGCTCTTGGTAGCTCCAAAAGAGAGAGGATACTCATTCATCGAGGAGGAAGACAGCGTCATGAGTAGTGAGGCTCCTGAAGAGATGGACTGGGAAGATCCTGCACCGAATATCAAGCCTAAGAAAGGCAGTAGAGATGCATTGTTCATGGGCTTGGGAGATGTGATTTTTCCGGGCATGTTGGTAATTTCGGCAGTCTCTTTCCTTCCAGAGAATGGTAGTGAGTTGACCTATATTTTCGGTACGATGTACACAGGTCCACTAGCTGTCGGGCTTGGTACTCTGTTTGGTGGTCTGTGTGGCTATGTTGCTCTAATGACTCAAGTGGCGCGTGGACAGGCCCAGGCAGGCCTGCCACTACTCAACGGAGGCAGCATTCTGGGCTATCTGATATCTGGAATCATCTTCCTAGGTCCTGCCGCTCTATGGCAGGACGTGTCTTTCCTGTGAGTAATCGTCCGATTGGTTGAAGGCTCGCTGACCGGCCCCTCAGACTGGTCATAATGCTAGATATCAGCATGTTCAGGGAGCACTCTGAAGTTATCCGTGCCGACCATGACAGGCGCGGACTGAGTCACGAAGCCATAGATGAGGTCATCAGACTCGACGAGGAGTGGCGCAAGGCCAGATACGAAGTCGACCAATTGAGAAAGGCTCGAAACGATGCGGCAAGAGGAATTGCCGGAGCCAAGAAGGCAGGTGATTCTGAGGCTGTAGATAAGATTCTAGCAGAAGTTGCTGATATAGGATCTCGAATAGATGAGTTGTCTGAACTCTCGGACGACTATCTCGCCAAGAGAGATGTCCTGAGAATGAGTATCCCAAACATCCTGCACGATGCGGTGCCTATCGGAGAGGATGACCAGAAGAACACTCTCCACAGTATGCACGGTGAGAAAATCGAACTCGGCTTCGAACCCAAGAACCACAACGATCTGATTGAGATGAACGGTTGGGTCGACCAAGCTAGAGGGGCCAAAGTCACAGGTAGCAGGTTCTACTTCCTACAGGGTGACTTAGCTAGGCTGGATATGGCATTGCAGCAATATGGTGCTGACTTCCTGATGCAGCGAGGATATACTCTCGTGCAACCTCCTCTGATGATGAACAGGGAGGCATACGAAGGAGTGACCGATTTAGCAGACTTTGAGACTGTGATGTATGGCATAGAGCCCGACAAATATTACCTCATCGCGACCAGTGAGCACCCGCTAACCGCTATGCGGATGGACGAGGTAATCGAGCCCAGTGAACTGCCAATCAAACTGGTTGGAGTCTCTCCCTGCTTCCGCCGTGAAGTCGGTGCACACGGACTGTCTGACAGGGGAATCTGGAGAGTTCACCAGTTCACCAAGGTTGAGCAGATTATCATCTCGCATCCTGACGACTCATGGGAGCATCACGAGGATTTGTTGACCAACGCTGTGGACATGTGGGACAGTCTGGGTCTGCATTACCGGGTAGTGAACATCTGCACTGGCGATATGGGGACGGTAGCAGCCCGGAAGTACGATCTAGAGGCTTGGCTTCCTGGGGCAGGGCAGTACAAAGAGGTGGTATCGTGCTCCAATTGCACTGACTATCAAGCCAATCGGCTTAGGATGAGGTACCGAACTTCCGAGGGCAATGAGGCTGTTCACACTCTGAACTCTACAGCAATCGCTACCAGCCGTGCTCTGGTTGCAATCATGGAGCAGAATCAGACCGAGGACGGTCGTGTCTCAATTCCTGAAGTACTTCGGCCGTATGTGGGAGGACAGGAGTTCCTCGAGCCGCTTCACTGATCGGGTTCCTTCTTCTTCCGATTAATCCTGACCAGCAAGGCCACCACTAGAATTACTACGAAGGCAGAGAGGAATGGAATCAGTATTGCAATCAGTGTCAGTGCAACGCTAGCCACATTCTCACCGGTAGCAACAGCTGAATTACCCAGCCCGAAAGTGAAAGTCGAACTTAGCCCTCTAGTTGCCACAGTGGCTGACTGAATGGTAGCAGAAACTCCTCCGCCAGCGACCACCGCTATGGCCCACTGGATGATTGGGTCTGTTCCTTCAAGGACAATAGCTGTCATTGCTATTCCAGCAAGAATTGAGGCAGGGGTGGCTATGGTATCCAAGGTGTTGTCAATCCATGGAACATAGTAGCCAGCGAACTCGGCAATTGTGGCTATACCGAGGATGATGATTGCGAGAGTCGAGGTAAAGAATTCGAATTGAGTACCAGCCAGATTAAGGTCGAGGAACCAAATCAGGTCGAATCTGGCAACGATAGAGAGAAGGAAAGGAGGCAAGAAGACTCTGAACCCAGATGCTGCTGAAAGGCTGATTCCCATTAGAATGGCCATCAGTACCGCGAAACCTTCCATGGTGCTTCGATGTGGCCGTCCTGTATTAATGCAGACCCGGCTTCATCTGCGATTTCTGCGTATCATCAAAAATGCGATTAAGCTCAGAATACTGATTACACCGGCGGAGACGAAAAGAATGGCTGGTGACTCTACTCCGAATGGCCAAACGCATTTGCTCTGCCCGACGAGCGGTTGACTGGATCCCGTCGG
>Ga0209034_10000120_pt1 | contig 38958 bp, 29 predicted proteins | sample MarorgKNORR_S2LV_2_FD_188219 | JGI IMG/M metagenome (GOLD analysis project Ga0209034, IMG submission 188219) | Marine microbial communities from the Southern Atlantic Ocean, analyzing organic carbon cycling - 250m_A/KNORR_S2/LV (SPAdes) (version 2) | ecosystem: Environmental > Aquatic > Marine... | reverse complement strand
CAAAGAGGTAGATTTCCGTTCATCCTGTGAGGCGATTCCGAAAGAAGCGCTCATTCCCAACATGAGAAGGATCAGAGCGAATGCAACGAGGTCACGGGTCCTAATGTGGAAGAACACATTTTCCACAATAATTCTGAAGTGGTTTAATTCTTCCTCCGTGACTTAATTCAGCATTTCTCGATAGGAACATGATGATGTATCGAAGGCGTAACCCTGTGTCTCAGGTACGAGTCAGAGGGTTAGGGGGTGACCCTTTATGCTACGCGGACGAGTCAGTCGGTACCGGAGGCAACTAGAATGGCATACACAGATTTCACGTCCATGCACGACAACGTAAGCGGTTTATGCCCACATTGCCACGAGGAGTTAGAGCTCGACATTAGTCTGATAGATTGGGCAAAAAGTCAAGATACTGAGTTTGAATGCCCACATTGCGGTGGTGAATTTGATTGGAAAGAGTTCGGAAAGTGGAAGGGGCTGAAATCGGAGTTTAAATGGATTTTTGGCAACCCCCGGACCTGGACCTGGAATCATCGGCCGTTTTGGCTCCTTTCATTGATGTTCATCTTAGCGGGGGGGATGGGCATGGGAACGGGAACTTGGACTATGGGTGGTGTTTTATTATTGGTGGTCAGTCTTGCCGTGCTTTTGTTCACAACATTTATCGAGATACGCAACCTTGTTTCCCGGCTTAGCAAGTAGGATAGTGGCCCGACTCGGATTCCGTATACAAGGGCCCCCTCGTAGTCCTATACGACATCGAGGTACCCTATGATTCGCCTAATCGCCCAACTCAACTAGAGTCGTGCCCATATCGACTCTGTCTCCCTCTGAGAAGTTCAGAGATACTACCTCGCCAGCCTTCGGTGCTTGGATGCGGTGCTCCATCTTCATCGCCTCCATAACCAGCAGCGTCTGTCCCTCACGAACTCTCTGTCCAGTCTTCACATGGATCTCTAGTATGGTTCCAGGCATCGGGGCGGTTAGGCCACCATCTCCGGATGAATCACTTGAGCTGCCTGGCTCGTGTCCGGTTACCACATGGATTCTGCCATCGAGGTGAATCCACCAGTCATCTCCCACCTTTGTGACATGAGCGATGTGTGCCGAACCATCGACCTCCACCAGAAGCCGGTTTGCCTGTGCGTCTCTAGAGATGCTGATCTCACCGTGTGGCTTCTCCTGTCCGTCGGCTGAGAACCCAGTCAGATTCAGAGTGCCCTCTGAATCAGATAGCTTGGCCGAGTATCGGATTGATTCTGCTATGCTCCACTCCATTCCATCACCTATGGGAAAGACCTCGACAAAGTCCTGAACGGATCACCGGCGTGTCCTGTGTGCTCGTCAACGAATGCTCCGTCGCCACCAGCAGAGCCGACCCTGTCCAGTCCGAAACGACTTGCTGCTACTGCGATTGCTACGAGTGTGGCCGGGTCGGGTTCTGAATCGGCGAACTCAGAAATATCGGTTGAATCAAGATAATCGGTAGTGATTGACCCAGAGACGAAGTCGGGGTGTGTAGACATCTGTCTGAGGAATCCGATGTTCGTGATTACGCCTAGAGCACGGAGGTCGGAAAGAGCGTTGTACAGACGGCGTGCCGCTGCGATTCTATTAGGAGCATGAACGACCAGTTTGGCGAGCATAGGGTCGAAGTCGACAGTGACTGAATCGCCCTCGCGCACACCCGTGTCGACTCTAATGCCGGGTCCAGTAGGTGCTCTCCACATCGCTAGGTCTCCAATCGCTGGGAGGAATCCCTTGCTCGGGTCCTCAGCGTAGATTCGAGCCTCCATCGAGTGGCCTGTGATGCCAATATCTGATTGAGTGAGTCCCAACGGCATCCCTGCGGCTACCTCAAACTGCTTGAGGACTAGATCTACCCCCGTGATCATCTCGGTGACAGGGTGCTCGACTTGCAGTCGCGTGTTCATCTCTAGGAAGAAGAACTCTCCTCTGTCAGAAAGCAGGAACTCTACTGTTCCAGCGCCTTCGTAATCCACTGCCTTGGCAGCCCTGACTGCAGTTGCTCCCATCGCCTCCCTCAGATCAGCGTTGACGACTGGAGATGGAGCCTCCTCGATGACTTTCTGATGTCTGCGTTGGAGGGAACAGTCCCTCTCGTTGAGATGGATACAGTTCCCATGTGAGTCTGCTAGAATCTGAATCTCGATGTGTCTCGCTCCGAGCAATAACCTCTCGACATAAATCGTCCCATCGCCGAATGCTGCCGAGGCTTCTCTGGATGCAGCCTCGTATTCTGTCCTGAGCATCTTCGGCTCGCTAACCGCTCTCATCCCCTTACCGCCTCCTCCAGCACTGGCCTTGAGCAGTAGAGGGTATCCGACTCTGGCAGCACAAGCAGCCAGCTGGCCAAGGTGATCGGCACCGTCGGGAACAGTGAGCTCTTCGCCGGGAATCACAGGTACTCCGGATTCCATCATCTTCAACCTGGCCGAAATCTTGTCACCCATCATCGAGATGGCTTCTGGAGGGGGGCCAATCCAGACCAGTCCTGCTTGCTTCACAGCAGATGCGAAGTCGGCCCTCTCGGAGAGGAATCCATATCCGGGATGTATGGCTTGGGCACCACTGCTTTGTGCTGCGGCGATGATGGCGTCTGAGTTAAGATAGGTCTCCGCTAGAGTCTCTCCTGGCAGGTGGATTGCTTCATCTGCTAACTCGACATGAAGTGCCTTGGCATCTGCATCAGAGAATACTGCTACTCCCCTAAGTCCTGCCTCTCTGGCTGCTGTCAATACCCTGACGGCAATCTCACCTCTATTGGCGACCAGTACGGCATCAAATGACAGTTCTCTCATGCTAACCTTCCCCGTTCCTTGACGCCCAATCCGGTGGACGCCTCTCTAGGAACGAGGAGAGGCCCTCCTGCCCCTCGCGAGAGCCTCGCATCTCGCTGGTCTTGTCCAGAGTCCACTGTCTGAGCTCTTCGAAAGAACCCGTCCATGTATCCAGTTTCTCTGTCAGCCTCTTGGCCTCTGTGACAGCCATCGGACCGCTGCTCATCAAATCGTCAAACACGGCTTGAGCCGCAGAATCGAAGTCTCCTGCTGAATCAGCTATGCTGTTGACCAAACCGATTCTGAGTGCTTCTTCTGCTCCTACTCTGCTAGCGATCATCGAGAGTCTACGGAACTCCGCACTCCCTACCTTTCGGTAGACATAAGGGCCGATTACAGCGGGAAGAATTCCCAGTTTGGCCTCAGAAAGGGCGATTCTGGTGTTCGGCTCAGCGATTACATGGTCGAGACAGGATACCAGTCCTGCACCTCCGCCCAGAGCGACTCCCTGCACGCAGCCGATAGTGAAGCAAGGGTGCGCCCATAGTGTATGGAACAGCCTGTCCAACCTGGCTGAGTCGGCTCGATTCTCCTCTGAGGTCTTCGAGCCTGCATCACGCATCATGTTGATGTCAGCACCAGCGCAGAAGTGCTTGCCCGAAGAACGCAGGATGAGAACACGTAGATACTCGGAGCCGGACGAGTCTCGGAGCGAGCCAGTAACTCCAACTGAGCGTTGCGCCGTCCAATCTAGGAGCTCGGTTATCTCAGAAATCAGTTGAATGTTGAGGGCATTGTAGGAATCTACGCGATCCATGATGATGGTCGCATTAGGGCCGTCAATGTCCAATCTGCACATGCTGCAATCAGGAGTTGTGTCTGCCATCATTTGATCACATCCTGAATACTCCATAGTCCTGCTCAGGCATGTCTGCGTTGAGGCTAGCGGAGATGCACAACCCTAGCACATCTCTAGTGTCCCTCGGATCGATTACCCCGTCATCCCAGAGTCTGGCGGAGGAGTAGTAGGGATTGCTCTCGTTCTCGTACTTGCTCCTTATCTCCTCGGGGTCGGCATTGCCTACAGTGGAGAGAACATCTGCAGCCTGCTCACCGCCCATCACGGAGATACGGGCATTGGGCCACATGAACAGGAATCTCGGGTCGTACGCTCGTCCGCACATCCCATAATTGCCTGCACCATGGGAGCCCCCAATGATAACTGTGAATTTCGGCACTGGAACGCAGGACACCGCGGTGACGAGTTTGGCCCCGTCCTTGGCAATTCCTCCAGACTCCGCCTCTCTACCCACCATGAATCCTGAGATGTTCTGTAGAAAGATGAGCGGGACACCGCGCTGGCCACATAGTTCAATGAAGTGGGTTCCTTTGAGCGCCGACTCTGAGAACAGAATGCCGTTGTTGGCGACAATCCCCACAGGGTAGCCGTGAATCCTCGCGAATCCACAGACGAGTGTATTTCCGTAGCGCTGCTTGAACTCGTGGAAGCGTGAGCCATCGACTATTCTCGAAATCACTTCTCGAACATCGTAGGGCGTTCTGTTGTCCTTTGGAATCACTCCCAGCAGGTCCTGTGGGTCGTGGGTGGGGTCCTCGGGGCGGGAGACATCAAGCCTGTGCTTGGGAGGGACATTTAGGTTCTCGACAATGTTGCGGACCATCCTAAGCGCCTCGGGCTCGTCTTCAGCGAAATGGTCGGCAACACCGGACTCTCTAGTGTGTAGGTCGGCTCCACCCAAATCCTCGGCTGTGACCTCTTCTCCGGTAGCAGACTTCACCAGAGGAGGGCCAGCGAGGAAAATGGTTCCATTGCCCTTTACAATGATTGATTCGTCGGACATTGCTGGGATATATGCTCCACCAGCAGTGCACGATCCCAGTACTGCTGCAACTTGTGGTATACCCTTGCTAGACAAGATTGCCTGGTTGCGGAATATGCGCCCGAAGTGGAGTTTGTCGGGGAAGACCTCGTCCTGCATTGGTAGGAATGCCCCACCTGAGTCAACTAGGTAGATGCAGGGCAGGTTGTTCTCCTCAGCCATCTCTTGGGCCCTAACATGCTTTTTGACAGTCATCGGATAATAGGAGCCTCCCTTGACGGTAGCATCGTTTGCAACGAACATGCATTCCTTGCCGTGGACAACACCAATTCCAGTGACTATGCCAGCAGAGTGCGCCCTACCATCATAGAGCTCATGAGCTGCGAGGCTGGACATTTCTAGGAACGGAGTCGCTGGGTCGCAGATCTCGGCTATCCGTTCTCGAGGTAGGCTCTTGCCGCGTTCACGATGTCTCAGAACATACTTCTCTCCCCCTCCTTCCTTGACCGAGTCAAGCGTGGATCTCAGTGTATTGCACAAGGCGGAATTGTGCTCCAATCGAGAGGCGAAATCTGCGCTCTCTCGGTCAATCTTGGTTGGCAACCGGTCCATGCTCTATGCCAACGAGGTAGCGAGTGGAACTTCAATTGAATGGAGTCGACATCATAGATGTCGATTTTAGACACCCAATGCTAACCTACCGACATCACGAAGTCCGGGGGCCATTCCTACAGTCAAAATCACTAGAGATATCAGCAGTCTGAGGTGCTGCTGCCTGTGCTCGAAGTTGGCTATAGCGAAGAAGTACCAGATCACTCCGCCCAGAAGAAGTTTGATTGCGGCGAAGCCGTAAGCCGAGCCGAACCAATCGATTATTCTAGCAGAGAAGACATGCTTCTCTGAATATCCGAACTCTTCGATTCCGATACCGGTCGCTATGCCGTCTAGGAACTGTCCTGCGACGGCCAAAGAAATCACAGGAGAAGCCATGACCGCCTTGTTCCGAAGGCTCTCAATCAGATTCTTCTCCTCAGATTCCAACTCCTCGTATTCTTCCTCAGTCATTCCAGGGGGAAGAATCCCTGCGATATACCCTGCCTCAGCTAGCTCATTGGCAGCAGGAAGGCCGTTTGTGTGCATCCAATAGACTAGCATAGCAGGTAGTCCGAGGACGACAAATAGTGGCCAGATGATAACATCATCAGGGTAACTGATGCCATAAGATACCAAAGGACCAGTCAAAGCAATGCAACCACCTAGACCGACTATGAATACAGTGCGCTGGACGATAGTAAAGTCGAACATTGAGTTGTTGGCTGTGAGTGAAGGAAGTAGGAGTGCTGCGATGAAGCAGACCAGCATTGGAGAGTTCACAAAATCAGAGGACGAAGCGATTCCGCCGGCTTCGACTGAGCTGTAGTAAATCACTACCTGGGTGGCAATCAGAATCATTGCAGTGCTGTCAGCTTTGGAGCGCATGCTATCTGAGTCGAGATCCGAGTTGGCTATGCGGTATCCTAGAGCTCCTGCTATCATGACCCAGGCAGCAGTCTGGAAATGGATGGCCGGGCTGACGAAGTAGCTCTCTAGAGAGGCATCGAACATGCTAGCATCCTCAATCACCTCACCTAGGGCGGCCCAGAATACATAGGGCATCAGAGCAAGTAGAGTTGCATCACTCGGATCAATACCGAGATATCTCAGCCAAGCAGCCAAAGAGATTGCGAAAAGAGCTAGCAGAATAGCGTAAGTCAGTGTGTTTGGTACATTGTATCCAGCGTCAGAGGATGATTCCTGTAACACAGGATCGATGTAGTAGTCATACAGGAAATCTGAGAGTGGATTCTCAATATTCAACGACTCTAGAACTATGCCTGCGGAGACTAGTCCGATTACTGCGATGATAGCATTGGTGGCCCATCTTTCGTAGTCGTACATCTCCTCCAGAGGGTTTGCCATGACAATCCGTGAGGACTTCCACGCTTATGCGTGGCGGTTTCACTCCTCTTCGAATCTTACAGACTCGTCATCGGACAGTTCCATCACTTCGGATACCTCTCCGGAATCAGATGGATCGACTTGAGAGGCTCTATGCCTCCTCTCTCTGCGTCTGCGAGCCTGTGCTAGACCGGGTACTAAAGTATCGAACTTGGAGGATTCCTGAGAGACGCGTTCCTCAAATGAGTCCAGTTTACGAGACTGCATCCTGAGGCGTTTTCTGTCCTGCTCTAAGCCATGAAGGACGGTACTGTGTTCGGAACCGCTTAGAATTCCCTCTATTGCAGGGGCAGCTAGGGTAATTCCATCTTGGTCGCCTATCATCAAAACGGTGGAACCATGAATCGCCATCTCGCAATTCGATATCTCCTCGATTAGACTGCGGATGCGTCCGTTCCTGCCAATTAGTCTGCTTCTCATCCTGCGAGTCTGATTTGGCTGCCTACCTACCCACTCACGGATGTCGTACATTCTGAGGAAGATGTCGTCGCGGATGAGTTGAACGGCCCGGCTGGGCGCGAGTCCGCGACCGATAGCGAGTATCACATCGGGCATCTTCATCCTGACCACGGGATCGGGTTCTTCTTCCCACACCGCCATCACCTCACCCGTTCTGGAGTCGATATCCAGTTTGGCTCCACTAGCCTCCTCTAACATTTTGCGAGTCTGCCCGCCCTTGCCTATCAGCACGGCAATGCGATTCATTGGCACACGCGCTAGCAGTTCCACGGGTGCGGCCGACCAGCCCGCCCGCTTTAATCCCCGCCCGAGTGACCAGAAGTCTCTGGCACAGGGTCATCAAGGACTCTAGCGAGACTCTCAGCCAAGTCTACATTGTGCCCATGACGGTTTATCCAATCGACTATTCGAGTGACATCGCGGACTAGGAATTCCTCGGCGCTGGGGTGTTGGCGAGTGACGCTTTGACCGGCATCGATTACCCAGATTTCGTCGTCATTTAGCAGAATATTGTACTCACTGAAGTCGGCGTGAACCAAATCGCACTTGTGCCAGTTGATGGCGATGAAATCGAGAAGTTCCTCGAACACCTCGTATGGATTGTCAACCGATATCTCCTTGAGACGTGGACTGGGTCCCTTATCATCGCCGATATACTCCATGACAAGCACATTCTTCAGACTGTCAAGTGGTTCTGGTACTCTCAGTCCGTGCTTCCTCATACGGCTCAGGTTACGATATTCCTTGCGCACCCAAATGTTGACCAGTTCTCTGTGTCGTCTTGACAGTCCCTTGAATCTGGGATCACCGTCGATGTACTTGGCCAGCCCCTTGAACACGGCGTTGGTGGTATGGAAGATTTTGACCGCCACTGGTCCATGGTTGGTACTGGCATGGAATACATGCGCTTCCTTTCCTCGGGCTATCGGGTAGTCGATGGTCTCAATCTGTCCTTTCTGCATAAGCTTGTGAACAGCCAACAGGGTTGAGCGGTCGAATACCTGGTCAAAGACTCGTCTGTCGACCCACTCGAACTTGCCCTTTCCAAGTACTCCTTGAAGTCCGTCCTCAATCTCATTGAACATACGCTTGAAGCGTGGCTCTGATATCCACTCATGCTTCTTCTCGGCCCTCAATAGAGCGTCGACCTCTGGAAGGTCATCATACTCCTCATCCATACTCTCACCCGAAGAACGAGTCGATGTCTTCCTCTGGTTCATCGGACTCTGATGGTGCCTCTTCGGTTACCTCGGGCTCAGACTCTTGGATTGGGTCATCAGCGGGAGTGGGTTCGGAAACCGGTTCGATATCGATGTCATTATTCTCTGATAGATCTTTGGCCCCGAATAGATCTACGATTTCGGGGAGAACACCCTTGCGAGATAGGTAAAGAGACTGAGTCTTGGTGTAGCGCATGCATACATTCGCCTTCTCGTCTTGGAAGTCCCAGGGCTGAACTACAATCAGATCACCCTCACGAACCCACTGGCGCCTTCTCATCTTGCCTGGAATCCTGGCTAGGCGACTTTCACCATCCTCACAGACCGCCTTGACCCGGCGGCCTCCGAGAATCTGGTCGGCTATCGCGAACATCTCGTTGACCTTGCGCTTTGGGAGCGGTACGCGAATACGGTCGCCTCCAGATTCAAGCTGAGCCAGTAACTCAGGGTCGACCTTCTCCTCTCTACGAGCCATAGGGTCCGGTCGAGAGTCCCCTATGTGAAGTTGAGGATACTCTTCACAATCCCATCATGGTGTCAACAGCGGAGGTCACCACATCGAGCAGCCATTCACTCATCGGGCCGATTCCGAACAGTAGAGTGAGGAAAGCGCAGGCGAAGATGGCCAGTCGCAAAGATGGAGCCTTGCTGAGTCCCGAATCGCTCTCTGGTGATTCAAAGAACATGACTAGACCGATTCTCAGATAGTAAAACAGTGAGAGGGCACTGTTTACGACTATTGCCACAGCCAACCAGAATAGTGGGTCAACACCTCCAGCCCAGTCTACTACCGTAGTCGAAGTGACGGCCCCGGTACCAGCGGATACGGAAACAATTCCGTTAATCATCAAAAGCTTGGAGAGGAAACCAGAGAGAGGTGGAACACCAGCCAGAGAGAGCATGAATACGAACATCGCGACTCCGATTACAGGCTCTCTCCTGACCAATCCGTGCAAGTCCTCGATTCGATGTCCTTTACCCTCTGCCTCCAACATCGAGAGAACTAGGAACGCCCCGAATTTGAATAGCACCAGAACTAGAAGGTGGAATACTACTGCTGTCACAATCATCGAGGAGGTAGAGGGGTCTGCCAGTCCAGAGCCAATGGCCGCCATGGCTGCCAGCATATAGCCAGCATGAGCTACGCTGGAGTAGGCTAGAATTCGCTTCGGATTATCGCTGGTCAGCGCAGCGAGATTGCCCCAAGTCATTGTCAGTACTGCGATGAGTGCAATTGAGAGCATCCAGATGGCCTGTCCAGATGGAGGCATGGTAACAATCAACAGGAGTCTGATTAGAGCCACGAAGCCCATGGCCTTGGATGCGGTGGCCAAGAGACCAGCGATGGGTGAAGATGCTCCTGAGTAAGCATCAGGGACTGCTAGGTGGAATGGAGCAGCGCCGACCTTGAATCCGAAGGCAACCATCATCAGACCGACTCCAACAATTGCAAGTGAGTCGTTTCCTTCCATTGCCGACCATGCCGATGCCAGATCAGCCATATCTAGGCTGCCGTTCCACAGATACAGCAGCGACATTCCGTATATTCCAATCGCGGAAACCACGGATCCGACCATGAAGTACTTCATTCCGGCCTCACCACCGACATCGGACTCCTTGTGGAAGGCGACGAGGACATAAGAGGACAGAGAAGCCAACTCAAGGCATACAAAGAGCATGAATAGATTAGTTGCCATTGCCATCAGGCTCATGCCCAAACCTGTAGTGAGCAATAGAATATGGAAGTCGACTTGTCTTCGATTGTCGATTAGGGCCGCTACCTTGGAGTCTACGATCTCATCGGAGTCGGAATCTAGAGGGGGTGTAACTTTCGGCCTTGCAGGCATCCTAGTTGAGGTGGCCAAGGCCGCAAGAAGCAGGGCCGAAGTGAACAGCAGGGTGAACAATCTACTGAACTCGTTGACATGCAAGGCGTTTCCTACATCACCCTCTTCCCCTAGGAAAACGATAGAAGCAAGCAATGCAAGGCCAAGAACTCCACATGCAATCAGATTGGGGAGTCTGGGATCATTGTTGTACTCGGACCTTGTTCCGCCAATTAGGATAGGGACTCTGGTGCGAGTAAGTGGAATACGCATGGTAGCGTCACCGAGATTGGGGATCAGAATCATCGTCACTATCCCTAGAAGCATCAGAATCTCCGGCAGCAGCAGCAGCATCGTATCAAGGTCGATATCGGTAAGTATCGAACTCATGGCATCCACTCCTGCGAATGCATAGCATCGATGAGTGTCTCGACCGTGAATCCGGAGCTCCAATCAGACATCATGTCCCAGAAGATGAATGGCATGATTCCGAACAGAACTGTCATTGCTGCGAGTACGAGCATTCCGGCGTTCTCATGCCATGTGATGTCCCGAGGCTCCTCATCGTGCATGGTGTCGGGAAGGATTCCCTTCTCCGGGTCGTTGGATTCGAAAATCGTCCTCTGCATCGAGGATAGGTAGTATACTGCCGTGATGATTAGAGTTAGAGCAGGGAGAAGAACAAGCCAACCAAATGTCATCCAGAATGCTATCATTATCGCTACCTCGGCGACGAATCCTGCGAGCAATGGTAGGCCGAGGCTCGCCATCCAGCCCAGCATCATGTGTGCGGCCAGCCAAGGGCTGTGGTGAGCGATACCGCGCATCGAGCCTATCTCGAGTGTGTGGTAATGGTGCTTGAAGGCGCCCGCTACCGCGAACAGCAGAGGGCTGATGATGCCGTGTGCGAACATCATGAAGAGAGCGCCCGCGATTCCTAGTGGTTGCATTGTGGCTATACCTAGGAAGATTAGGCCCATGTGAGAAACTGAGGAGTAAGCGACCATTCGCTTGAGATTGGTCTGGCCCATACATACCCAGGCCCCGTAAACTAGGCTGGCCATACCGAGAACAAGTAGTAGCGGGATGAACTCGATGGTCGACTCTGGGAAGATAGTCACAGCGACTCTGAGGAACCCGTAGGCGCCCATCTTCAGCATCACACCTGCAAGCAGCATCGAGCCTGCTGTTGGCGCCTGCACGTGAGCGTCAGGCAGCCAGGTGTGGACCGGGACGCTGGGCATCTTGGTGGCGAAACCAATCAACAGCATCAGCCAGACGAGGTGCCTCAGACCCTCACTAGGAATCAGATTGTTCTGAGCTGTCATGGCAACTAGGTCAAAGTGGTGTCCAGTCAGGCTTCCAAGACCAGCGATTGGGTCTGTGTGGAAGTACATCACGAGAATTCCGACGAGCATGATTACACTGGCTGCGAAAGTGTAGATGAAGAACTTCATCGCAGCATATCTCCTATCCTCTCCACCCCACATCAGAATCAATAGGAACATAGGAATCAGGGTCAACTCCCAGAATACATAGAATACGAATAAATCGAGTACTACGAATACACCCAGAAGAGCCCCTTCCATCACCAGCAGAAGAGGATGGAATAGATGTCCACGCTTAGCATTCCATTCTACCAGCATTGAAATTGGAATGAGTACTGTAGTTAGCCAAATCATTGGGAAGGACAGGGCGTCTGCGCCCACCTTCCAAGTCACTCCGATTGATGGAATCAGGTCGATGGCATCATTCTGTAGAACATAGCCTCCTTGAGTGATGTTAGTCCAATCGATGCTGCCCCAATGGCCAATGAAGAGAAGAGTGGTGATTACTGCCACAGCCAGAGCGATACCCATGCTGATGTTTCTCGAGATTCTTGCCATGCCTTCTGCCTGAGTATTTGGTAGGACTTGGGTCAGTATGAGCATGAGTAAACCGGCGAACAGCGGCAGCAGTGTAATCACAGACAGCGGATCGTCGATTATGCGCTCACCCCCCAGATTAATGCGAATATCGAGAGCATGCCCACTGCTGCCATCAGGATGTAGTCACGAGTACTTCCAGTGGTGATGCTGCGAACAGTGACTGAGCCGGAGGTCGAGTTAGACTCAATCTGCTTGATGAATCCATCAATGATATTCTTGTCGAACCAAGCCGAGAATGAAGCGAAGGGGATAGCAGTATTGGCGACTATCCACTCGTACAAATCATCGAAATAAAGCCTCCTCTGCAGGGCCTCGGCCAACTGGGAGTCAGCCAATTCGGAGACATCTTGAGAACCGAATCTGCTTGAGAGATTGACTAGCCAGCCGACTAATGGATTTGCCTCGGCTCCTTCTGCAAGTCTTCCTCCGTGGACTCGCGAAGCTATGATTGGACCAAGAATGGCGGCTAGAAGTATGGTCGTCCAGCCGACAATTCTCAACTCGTTATCATCAGGAAGGAATGCATGCTTCAGCGTATCCAGCAAACCATGCATGGCCAGATGGTCCTTCTCTCCGCCGAGGTAGTCGACTACACCGAGCAGAGCGAGGAGGAAACCACCGATAGCGGTGATTAGAGTGAGGATAATCAATGGCTCCTTGATCCAGGGGGTTCCCTCGTGGACATGCTCTGCGACATCTGTCTTAGGAGAGCCAGCGAAGGTCATCAGCCACATTCGCGTCATGTAGAAACCCGTCATCCCAGCTGTGGCGAGGACAAGTATTGCCGGGCCGAGCATCAACGGCTCCTCATGCAAGCATGCCAGCCAAGTCTCTGCGATGATGCCTTCCTTAGACCAAAATCCACCAATCAGAGGGATTCCAATGATGGACATAGAGCCGAACATCATAGCAGTGGAAGTCACCGGCATCTTGGATGCCAGTCCGCCCATGTTACGCATGTCTTGGGGATCAAAATCGTGGTCGTCATGATGCAGGTGATGGTGGGCATGGTGTATCTCATGGATGACTGAGCCGCTCGCCATGAACAGCATTCCCTTGGCCATAGCGTGATTGAACAAGTGGAACATAGAGGCTCCGATGACGAAGTATCCGGCGTGGTACTCGCCGATGTTTAGGAACAACAGTCCTGCGCCCAACCCTGTGAAGATGTATGCGAGTTGACTCATTGTTGAGTAAGCGAGGACTTTCTTGATGTCGTTCTGCACGAAGGCGATGGCTGCGGCCATGAATGCGGTGATGCCACCTATCCAAGCAACGATGAGTGCGAAGTCCTCGAGCCCAGCCACACCACTAACATGGACATCGACGAATGGGACCATTCGGAAGACTAGGTAGAGGCCCGCATTCACCATGGTGGCAGCGTGGATTAGGGCAGACACAGGTGTCGGACCCTCCATTGCATCGGGGAGCCAGACATGTAGAGGGAACTGGGCTGACTTGCCCACTGCTCCTATGAAAAGCATGAGTAGTGCCCAGTTGAGATCGGCTGATTCGACCAAGGCTCCTCCGACACCCGTCGAGGGGTCGTCAAAAATAATCGAGAACTCGAGAGAGCCGTAGATGTTGTAGAGCATCAGGAGCCCGATCATGAGAAATACATCGCCTACTCTAGTGGTTAGGAAGGCCTTCTTAGCGGCTGCTGCCGCGCTGTCCTTCCAGTAGTAGAAGCCAATGAGCAGGTAGGAGCACAGGCCCATAATCTCCCAGAAGATGAATAGCCACAGGAAGTTGTCAGCCAGAACCATCCCGAACATGCCTATTGCGAAGAGGACGAATACTCCATAGAAGCGGTGGTTACTGTCTTCGTTGATTGGATCAGTGTTCATGTATCCGAGACTGAACCAGCAGATTAGGAAGCAAAGGAATGTAGCAACGAACAGCAGCATCAAGCTAACAGGGTCAATCCACACTCCTACGCCGATATCTGCGAATCCCGAACTGATATCCCATTGCGAGCCGTCGTGATGTAGTACATCGAATGTAAGCCATGAGAACGGTTCTACGACCGAGTTCATCTCGAAGTGCGCGGAACCTGCAATGTAGTCATAGGCTATCCATAGCGCTATACTGAGTGAAAGAGCTAGAGAGCCCAAACCGAATATACCGCCTTCCTTGTATCGGTTCTTCCATGTCTCGTTGCCATTGTAGACCTGCCCTACCACGAGAATGATTGGGAATGTGAGCAAGGGTACAACAACAATTAGGAAGGCTGCTTCGACCGATTCCCAACCCTGCATATACAGAATTGGTGCCACGAGGACGAAGGGGATGATTGGAGCCAGTAGGTTCCATTCGTTGTTTGAGTCGACCATGAAATCACCTCAGTTCCTCAGAATGTTTGCCTCATCCAGAGAAATCGTCTCCTGAGTGCTGTAAAGAGAGAGAAGAATGGCTAGTCCAATTGCGACTTCTGCAGCAGCTATCGCTATGGCGATAGCAGTGAACACCCAACCGTCCACATCACTGTAGTGGGTGGCTCCAGCTACGAAATTGAGATTGGCAGCGTTGAGCATGACCTCGATACACATCAGCACCACTATGGCGTTCTTGCGTGTGAATGCACCAAGCAGCCCAATGAAGAACAGAATTACTCCTAGACCGACAATCCAACTGGTTTCAATCATTGGTCATCACCTTCTAAGTCCCAGATTAGATTAGCCAGCCGCTCGTCACGGACTAGATATGATGCACCAATCATAGCCATTGCCAGAAGAGCACCGAGGACAATAGTAGCCACCGACCATTCTCCAAAAATTGAGACTGCGAATTCCACAGTTGTGGGTGGAGTTCCTGACTCTCCCCACATAGGGTGAGACATTACCTCAGAGAGAAGGATGAGTAGAAAGGTGAATACACCAATCTGAGCAAGTGCTGAGATTCCCCTCATTCAGGCGTCCTCCTGAATCTGCTTGCGAGTCAACATGACACCAAACTGCACAACGAGCATTACTGATCCTAGGTAGACCAGAATCTGAATGGCAGCCAGCATCTCCGCGCCGGCCATCACGAAGACACCGGCGACTGCGAAGAAGGTCAGCATCAGCGATAATAGAGAGTGGGCAACCCTGCGTGCGTAGACGCATCCGAGAGCACCGCCGATAGCCATAGCAGACAATATGATGAACACTAGGGCCTCGAAATCCAATTCCATGGCTAAGCCTCCGCCGCCCTAGCAGCCTTCCTCTCGCGCTTCTTCAGTTCCTTCTCAGCGCGCTTCTTCAGCTCCATATCGACGCGTTCCTGATGTACTGCTGGGAGGACTCTGGTCCTGCTTGCATCGAACCACAGGTCCTGCCTACTGAAGCCCGACATGCCATCATACTCGTTAGTCATGAAGAAAGACTCGAAGGGACAGGCTTCGGCACACAGGCCACAGAACATGCATCTGCCGATGTCAATCTGTCCCGAGACGATATCCTGCTCCGCAGGTGTGAGTGCGCTGGAGTCAATTGTCTCCACGCCGGTCCCATCTGACCAACGAACAGTAGCCTTGTCTCCTGAAAGTTCAATGATTTCACCGAAGTCATACTGTGGAGGTGCGTCGGCATGAGAGTTCACTAAGTCGAATCCCTCTGCTATGTCCTCAAAGTCCTCCTTCTTCCTAGCAGCGAACCCACCTTCCTCAAGTTCACTTCCATAGCCGTGCCATTCATCGCCCTCTTCTGCAGTGTCGAGGACATTGACCCTGACCTCTGAAGTCATGTGCAGGCAGTCGTTGGGACAAACTCTGACACATGCCTTACAGGCTGTACAGGTCTCCCAGATGATTCCGATTCTCCCATTGTAGTTGCCCGGAACGAATAACCAGGGTTCTAGATCCTCAAGTCTCTCGTAGGGATACATCACTGTCACGGGACGCTCTAGGAACGGCATGATCTCGCTAGTCTCTCTGTCGGCAGAGAACTTCTGCCAGAGTGTCGGGTGATCTACGCCAACTCTCTCTCTGGTGGCTGGATCCACCATAGATGCCGACTTGCCATGATAGTCATTCCTGAGTACACTCAGCCTACCTAGGAATGGAACAGTCCTCAGGGCTGTCTTCAGTGTCATCCACATCGGACGGATGACTAGGTTCCTGAAATTGGGAGTCGCATGAGGGTGTCCAGTGTTAGCTTTGTAACTCATCTGATCAACTCCTAATCCCTGTGGCTCCCTGGTGATGCCTTGACAACTGCCTGAGTACTGTACGGTCTACGCTGAATCTCCAGCGCATCCTTATCCTCATCTATAGCGAGAATTACGAAAATTCCACCAGATATGGCTGTGATGGCGATTGGTAGTAACAGATTCCATGGGCCACCATCCCAGAACAGTAACCTGATTGCTATAGCGAACACCAAGTTGAGCAGTGACAGCGGCAGTAGGTATCTCCAACCGAACTCAAGAATCTGGTCGGTTCTAACTCTGTGAAGGGAAGCGCGAATCCAGACGAAGACGGCGAACAGAGCCCATGCCTTCAGTAAAACCCACCCGACGCCAGGAATCAGAGAGAGGCCAAACTCTACGATACTACCTACCCAAGGCAAATCGGCAAGGGTGTGCTGGAAAGGAGCTTCCCATCCACCTAGGAAGAACAGAGCGAACAGGATGCAGGCTGCATACGAGCGCATGTACTCAGCAGCGAACATCAACCCCCATCGAATTCCTCCATACTCGGTCCACCAGCCCTCGACCAGTTCTGCTTCGGCCTCAGGCATGTCGAAGGGTATCCTCTCGACTTCGGCAATCATCGTGACGAGGAATAGTAGTGCCCCTAGGGGCATCAGGAATATATTCCAGACATTGCCCTCATCTTGGCCGATTTGGAAGTCAACAATCTCGATGATGTTGAACGAGCCGCTGAGGACGGCGACGCCGAGGACAGTGATCAGCAGTGGTATTTCGTAAGCAGTGAGTTGCGCGGCGGAGCGCATGCCTCCGATGAGAGTATACTTGTTGTTTGAAGCCCAGCCGGCGAAGAAGACACCGAGCGGAGCGACGCCGAAGATTGCCATCATGAAAAGCAGAGAGAGTTCTGGATTAGCAGCGTAGATGTGTGGACCAAACGGAACAAAGGCGAATACCATGATTGTGGTTGCGAGTATAATGACAGGGGCTACCTCGAAGACGACCTTGTCGGCATCTTTGGGAACGATGTGTTCCTTTGTTGCGAACTTGAAGAAGTCGGCGAAAGCTTGGAAGAATCCTGGTAGAAGGAACCAATATCCGTGGTAACTCCTATTGTTGACTCTGGATACTGTTTCCAACTCGTGCGAGTTGCCCCATGTTTTGTTTAGTACACCTATGACCCATCCAATCGGGCCACCTACTCCGAAGGGCAACTTGTTCCACCACTCTCCCGCAGTGACTCCACTCTCTCCGACCCACATACTCCTCAGAGTGGTGGTAGCTCCTAGTCTGTCCATGAGACGACCGATGAACTTCCTCTCGATGTATGGGATAACCAGCATCGTGGTCATCATCATGCCAAAGACAACTGTGCACATCATCATGGCATGCATGAATGACTCTAGAGCTGGTTGTATGCCAGCGAATCCATCTTGGAGATTGAAGATTGGGCCGACGGTGAAGGGATCGGGCCATGCCCAGGTGCTGGGGATGGTGACCTGTAGATCAATATCTTCGGATGGCATCAGGTCGTGCACATTATCCATCGACCAGCTGGTCAGGGAATCGGTCCACCCGACTATGTCCAACCAGTCGCTGCTCGTCATTCTATCACCTATCTGTCTCTCCGATACAAGGATCAAACGAACCCATGATTGCAGGGATGTCAGCTACCTTGTAGCCAATCATGCACTTAGCTGCGAATGGGATTGTAATGAAAATCGGAGATCGAATTGAGACTCTATACGGATGCTTTCCTCTGCCTTCTCCGCCACCTGCGATATAGAACATGGACTCGCCTCTGCTATCTTCGAAATGGTGTGCCCCGCTGGTCCCCTCGGGAGCACGGCTCGGGGCCTTTGCGAGGATCATCGGATCCTCTGGCTCGTAGTGCGTATCGGCTCCGCCGGGAATCTTGTCCAACGCCTGTAGAGCCAGTGATGCACTGACCCTCATCTCCTCTACACGGACCCTGTAACGATCATAGCAATCTGCTCCCTTGATTGAAGAGCGTTCGACTGGAGGTGCCCAATCGAGTTCGCTGTAGACCGAGTAGGGATGAGCCCAGCGGATATCGTAGTTCACTCCCCCTGCCCTCAGGTTGGGTCCTGAGACTCCGTGGTTGACCATCTCCTCTGGCTTGGCATAACCAACTCCTTGGCTTCGTACAAGGAAGATAGTGCTCTCGTCATACAGTGCCTCGTACTCCTGAATCCTGTTGAGGAATAGTTTGAGTTTTGCTCGTGCTCTCTGAGCGAAACCATAGGGCAGGTCGCGCTTGACGCCGCCGACTCTAGGGAAGTTGTAGTGCATTCTGGAGCCACCCAGCTCTTGCAGCAGATCCATCATCATCTCGCGCTCCCTGAGGCACCAGACCATAATCGATAGATTTCCAATGTCTGGACCATACGCTCCCAGCCACATCAGGTGGCTGGCGATACGCTGAATCTCAACGGCGATGAGTCGGATATACTCAGCCCTCTCTGGGACCTCAACCTCGAGCAAGTCCTCGGCTGCGTAGATGTATGCATGTGACCAAGTGTTAGCACTGGCGTAGCAGAGCCTGTCACAGTAAGTCGTAATCTGAGTGAAGTCACGAGACTCGCATATCTTCTCGACCCCGCGGTGGATGTATCCTAAATCGGGCTCGGTGTCGACGACGGTCTCTCCGTCTACTTTCACCTTCAGGGTCCAAAGACCATGGGTCATTGGGTGCTGAGGGCCCATGGAAATCCACATCTCTGCCATCTGTTCACCTCACTTGATTTTGCCAACATCATCGGGCTTGCGCATGAAGCCTTGGGAGTCGTCGTACATCTCTTCGAATCCATGGTACCTCAGATTGTGCTGCTTCTGCAGAGGGTGATATCCCCTAGGAGTCTCGTGAGGCAGCAATACTCGTCTCATGCCCTTATGGCCATCGAAGTCTATGCCCACTAGGTCCCAAGTCTCCTTCTCGTTCCAGTCTGCTCCTACCCAGATATCTTGGACCGAGTCAATCGAAGGTGTTCTGGAATCTGGAAGATGGACATGGACTTCAACCTCTACTGGAGTTCCAAAGCCCCTTACAGTAGAGGGGTTGACTATGATTGGCTGAACCACACCGTCCTCTGATGGTGGGTCCCTGACGCCTGTCCTAAGCAGATGGTAGACTACCTCCCACTTGCGATCATCATCTCTCTCCGGCCAGTGAATCCCAGTAATCATCGAGCAGTAATCGATGGCATGATCGGAGTACAGCATCTCGGCGAGGGCCCTCCAACTGTCTGGAGACGGGTTAGCAACTATCACATTTCTAGGATTAGTTCCGCTAGATCGCTCTACGACTTCAGCCTCAACTCCTTCCAGAGATGAGATTGAGTTGACGATTACTTCTGCAGCTTCCTTTTGGACCGATTCAGAGATTATCTTTCCCATCGAATCACCTCACTCGTCTCCGATGATTACAGGAGCATCACTCTCCGGCCTCACATCATCTACATCGACACCAATCCGGATAATCTTCTGTCGGAGTTTGTCAAATCCATCAATCAGTGCTTCCGGTCTAGGCGGGCATCCGGGAATATAGACATCCACCGGAATCACGGTATCAACTCCCTCGAGGACATTGTATGATTGGAAGTATGGTCCGCCAGAGATAGCGCACTCTCCCATAGCGATACACCACTTGGGCTCTGGCATCTGTTCCCATAGTCTGACTATTGGATCGGCAAACTTCTTGCTAATCGGACCGTTTACCAGAAGGACATCGCACTGCCTAGGGCTGGATCTGAAGAATACTCCGAAGCGTTCTGCATCGAACCTGCTTGCTCCAGCTGCTGCCATCTCTAGAGCGCAACATTTGATTCCCAGATGCAAGGGGAACAGAGACTTTCTCTGGCCCCAGTTGAACACCCTCCCGGCTAGAACACCGATCACATCTTTCATCCGGCTAGCCTTCAGGGCCTCATCGGTGACATCACCAACTACATCCACAAGCATCCTGCTGTTGAAAACCGAGTAGTTCTGTCCATCTTCTGTCATAGTTCACCTCAGATGTATATTCTCCCTCGCTTTCGGAATACGTGCCAGACTCCTAGGCCCATCAGGACGGTGAACACAGTTAGGGTGGCTAGGGCGCCAATCATCTCACTGTCAGCCATTCCCTCTTGGATGGCTATCACTCCACCAAAGGCTAGGAACATGAAAGCTATATCGAAGACTAGGAAGATAATGGCGTACCAGTAATACTGGAAATGGAAGTTAATGTGGGCCTCTCCTAATGGCTCAGCACCGCATTCGTAGGTCGAGTCCCTACGGATGTAGAGGCTCTGGTCGGTCTCATATCCTGGCAGGAGCCACGAACGCATCTTGGTTGGGTCATTCGGTGATTTCCTCGGCCTCAGCAACTCGGCTGCGATGAAGCTCCCAACTGGAAATCCAATTCCTACCAAGGTCATTACTGCGACTGCGACATAAGCCTCGGGAACTGAAGTCATAGTTTACACCCGACGGTCCCTATGGGACCGACGGGTCATTGCACCTGAATAGGGGCAATAAGCCTATCCGGAAAGGACTCCGGGGTATTGGTCAGTCATCGAACTGATTTTCCAGTACTTCTACAATTCTGCGACTCTCCGCCCTAGCACGGAAGAATAAGACGACCACAAGAATAGAACCTAGGACGATTGACCCGTATACCAGCATCTGAGTCCTCTCTTCTGATAGGCCGATGAATCCGGTAGGCATTTCTGAGGTCACCTCCAGATCTACAGGCTCGCCGGCTACTGGAAGTCCCTCTGGTTGAACTGTGACAGTGAATCTGTAGGTATCGTCATCGAGGAGATCGCTGGGAGGGGTGACGCTGACCTGAACCTCTCTGGTTTCTCCTGGTGCGAGCTCGAACTCATCAAAGTCCACATTCACAGTCCACCCTCTTAGAGACTCGCTGGAGAGTACCTCGACATCCTCGAGGACATTTCCGTGATTGGTGATGAATAGGGTGAAGTAGGCCTTATCGGGATACTCGGCGCTCTTCGAGTCCTCTCCCTCAAGTGTGAATCTCAAATCATGAATGGTCCTGATTTCGACTACGATGTCAACAGTGGTCCTGTGAGCCGTATTCTTCTGTGAGGAAGCACCCACTTCGATAACTCCTGAGGCGCCATTGGCGACACCTTCAGAGACTTCTAGATGAACTTCCAGTAGAACCCTCTCACCATTACCAATGGAGAAGGTTCCGTCAATCTCAACTCCTTCTACAGTCATCGTCCTGATTACAGAGGACTCCATTCCTGAGACGGTGATGACTGCAGTATCTCCCCCTGGATAGTCACCTGTGTTCTCGACCCAGAACGAGGAAGTCATTGTACCTCCAGGAGGTAATGTAGCCTGAATCTGGTCAGGTATCTCTCCGGGGTTCTGGGGAGAGATAGCCATTGCGTAGTTGTAATTAGATACCACAACCGTGACTGTATGCTCATCCGCGACATTGGTGCCATAGATGGCAATTCGAGCGAGTACACTCGCCGAATCTGCGTCTTCCTCACCCTCTACCAATACATCGAGGAAGACTGTCTTTTGCTGACCAGGATCGAGGACGATTTGCGTGATTGCATTCCCCTGTACATCAGAGAAGGAAGATTCCCACATAGGCGAGTTACAACCAGTCTGATCATTTGGATCACAGGTTTGCAACTTGAATGTGTCTTGGATATTGCCGGAGTTAGTCACCTCGATTGGGAATTGTACCGTCTGGTCAGAGCGCCCGGTCTGTTGGGTAGATAAAATCGAGGTAGTCACACTGTGCTTGGCAGCAACCGAGATTGTCAGATCCTTGCTATCGTAGGGGTCGCTTCCTCCACCCCTACCTACTGTAATTGTGATGACGGTGTCCTCGACCGCGCTAGCGTCCTCGGGTACAAACACCTCGGCCGTGACAGTCTCCTTGTTGTTACCGGAATTGGCACTACCCACTGTAACTGATGTCTGAGAGAATGAAACCTGCCAACCAGCAGGGAGTCCGTCCACTCCCACAGACATCGTCTCCATGCCATTACCTTGGTTCGTAATCTGAACTGCGAGGGTGTCGGATGAGCCGGGTTCGACATTGTTGAGTTTATTCTTGCTTAGAGTGAGTGAAGCGGCGTGGCTTTGACCCACGGTGACTGTTAGAATCTGCTCGCAGCCTACTGAAGTCCCTGCGCGACCTTGTATCTTGATTCCCACCTGAGTCCCAGACTCAACAGAGTCATCTGGAGTCACGCTGAAAGTGAATGTGTGGCTGTCTTGAGAGCCTCCGGGCTCTGAGAGGAGTTTGCTCAGAGGGCTGTCGAAATCAACCCATCCTGATATATCGTAATCCGAGTTCTGGGCCTGAGAATTGGCTGTTACTGTCCACTCCGTATTTCCAATATTCTCCACCTCAAATGAATTAGTTGCCGAATCCCCCGGGTCGAGGTTATGCGAGGTGAACTGTAGGTCGGGGTCACATTCCTTGCGCTCAGGAACCTTCAGTGTCAGAGTCAAATTGTCCTCAGCCTGATCAGCAGCATTGGGATCATTGGTAACTGTGGCCCTGAGAATGAAGCAATGCTCACCGGCTTCGGTAGAGCTTCCATCGGGGATATCTACGGTGACCTCGACAGTCTCAGTATCCTCTGGCTCGAGTTGCAGAACTTGTGGATCGACGGTGGCATCTAGAGTGTCGGACTCGCAATCGCTGTCTGAAGTCATCTCTAGTTGCACATTGGCCTGCTGCTCGCCGTTGTTCTCCACTTCTACATCCCAAGTGACGCTGTCTGAGCCAGTAGTTTCACCATCGTAGTTTTTCAGTTGCTCGTCGGTTGAAAGGCTCACGGAATACAGGCCACCGCCGTCTCCAGCAGTGGTGGTTACGGTCACATCGTCGTTGGCTGGAGTGCCGACGCCGGTACCAGTGGCTTGAGCGTTTACAGTGGTCTCACAATCACCATCAGCCTGATCATTGACTGATACAGTTAGTTTGACTGTCTCGGAACTACCTTCAGAGACTGAGACTTGGAATGTCTCGAGAGATGAGGTGAAGCCATTGCAGTCGTTGCCCTGCTGTGTACTCAGAGAGACGGAGATGTCCTCGTCTCCATCATTTTGCACTATGATGTCGTACTCGGCCTCATCATCAGTAGTCGCCTCCTGGGCTGTGGGATTGGCTGAGAGTGCGACAGATACCTCTGCAGCCGCCATTGGGGATGTTATTGAGACTAGTAGAATCGCCACTAGAATAGGGGCCGACCTAGTATGTCGCATTGGAACTCCGAGAATATCGCCCCTCTAAGGACTTCGGGCCACGCGACCCCTAGGGTCGCGGTTCTCTCATGCTTCAATCAGGTCGTCGGTTGAGGTGTCACAGTGCAGGCAATTACCCATTGAGACGATGTCACAACCTGCTACTTGTCCATCCTTGTGATACCTCGCTCCGCACTCAGAGCAGGCCCATGCTTCTCCGATCGTGATATCTCCGCTACAGATCCAGCAAGGGATGCCACTGGACTCTTCCTCTTCCTCCTCTGTCAGCCCCAAAGAGTCTGCAATCTTGTTCAGTGAGTCCGGACTGATTAGGCTAGAAGAGTCATCTCGGCGTGAGTACAGGAAAACTCCTCCTGCGATGAGCGATACCACAACTATGGCAATGATTAGCATCCCCAGAGTAGAGGAGTCCTGAGTAGAAGAAGCTGGAAGTACATCAATTTCCAGAGATAGCGATGATTCTTCGATAATTCCCTGAGTATCAACAATACTCACAACCAGAGTGCCGTCACTACCAGTATGTGGTGTGAATCCTACTTGGAGAGTTCTGACTTCTCCTGGCATCAGATTCACAACAACTCCGTCGAGAATTAATGGGTTCCATCCGTCTGGCCCTGTAACTTGGAGAATATCTGAGACCTGTGAGTTCCCTGTGTTCTCTAACTCTATCTGCAGAGTGGCAGGGTAGCCCTCATGGGCAGAGGCTTGGCTGATTAGTGTCCACGAGACTCTGTCAACATGCTCGACAAGCAGTGAAATCGGGTAACTGACCTCCACTCCTTCTCCTTCCATAACTAGAGTGATGACAGGCTCTGATCCAGCCTCGGCCGAGAGAGGAATCACTACTGTGCACCAGATTGTCGAACTGGCTCCTGATACTAGAGTAGAGGGCGCGGTGCATGAGGAAGTCCAATCCTCATTTGGGACCTCTAGATATGTCGTTGGCCTCCATGTAGTGGAACCTAGATTCTCTATACTCCATGCCAAGTCGAAGCCGAGGCCACCGACAGGGTGGTATGGGACTCCTAGAGGATGGTCGGCAGAGGTCCCATCAGGGAGTGCTATCTGTTGGAATTGTAGTACTGGAATGGCTCCTGATAGAACATTCAGAGTCCTGTTCCAATCAAATGAGAATCCGTCTTGGGTTGCGAAGCGAATCTCCAACTCACCGCCCACGGCTGCTCCATTGCCCTCCAAGATGAGTGAGATCGAGGTTGAGTCTCCTGTTGGCACAGTGATCGTTTCGAGACCGTCGATTACAGTCCAGCCTCCGGGAATGGTTCTCAGATACGGCTGTAACTCAAGCAGTCGATTCCCGTGGTTGGTTATCTCGAGATCTATCTCAAGGATAGAATCAGGGGCAATCTCCTGCTCTGCACCGCCTGAAGAAGGAGTGGTGCTAACCTCGTCGATGTCCATCACTACTAGAGAAATATCCTCACTCCAAGAATCAGAACTCACTCGAGAATGAATGATTAATGCTGCATCGAATGTACTGCCAGCAGGAATCATCGCACCGGGAGGATTGATTGTAATGTCAATAGCCCTGCCTGCATCCTTCGCTAGAGTCCCTGTAGAGCCATGGGAAGAGCCAGCGAAAGCGCCGAGTGAATCCAGGCCGAGATGCCATCCTGAAGGAGAGACAAGTTCGACATCGTAACTCTGCGCCCCATTTCCTTCGTTGAAAACTAGAATCTGGAGTTGAGTCGGTTCCAGAGGACTGACTAGGAACTGGCCTCCGGACACTACTATGTCCACTCCCGCAAGTACTGGCACATCGAAGTACAGAGTCAGTTCCGAGTTCACATTGTTCTCGATGTCAGTACCGGTGACCACCATCATGTAGAGGCCGGGCGGAGGTGGTGCGGGATGTATCATTGTCAGGCTCACATCCGTGGTCTCGGCTGGTTCTAGGTTGAATGTATTCGAGGTGAATGAGGTGAACCAATCGTACGAAAGGCCTGTCTGAACCCGTACCGGATCAGTAACCTCGATGGTAGCATTGGTCTCAAACAGAGCCGTATTCATCAGAGAAAGTTGCCATGTCGTTGAACTGTCAGAAGCGTCTGCTAGAGTGATGGTTTCTTCGAGCGTGGAAACTCTGACCCCCGGGGCGCTGACAATTACAGTTCTGGATAGGTAATTATTGGATTCTGAAACCTCCTCAATCAAACCACTCGGATCTATGTGGAAGGTGAACTCGACATCTCCCTCCTGGTCAGGCGTCCAATTCCACTCCAACTCTGTTGACTCACCGGGAGACATGCTGATTTGGTGCATACCGAGCAGGTCAGAATCTACCCTTGCTATCACAGAGAGATCAGCGATAGAACCAGCTCCCTGGTTCTTGACGACCACAGAGATGTCGATATTCTCACCAACTTGAGGGATTGGAGAGGATATCTCGAACGAATCTTGCACGAAAGTCGGGTCCGGGGTCAAATCGTTGACATTGACACCACGCACAGCGAGCGAGTAGGGTTGCCATGATCTGCCTCCTCCATGCTGAGCGTCCCTGACCCGTACTGTCCATGTTCCGGTCGCAGCGTTGTCGATTAGTACGACTTCTACATTGTTGGTGGAGTCCTTGGTCCCACCGGTCACCGAGCGACCGTTAACGAAGACATTACCCTTGTACGAGACTTGGCCATTTGGAGAGATTACTTCGAGGTCGAGGTCGTTGCGCAACTGTGTTGAAGATGATGTCGAGCCAGGATAATCTGACCAAGTCAGTACTACCTTCATCGGCTCGCCTGATCTAGTAACATCGAATGTATAATCGCTGGTCTGGCCGCTGGACAGTCGGGATCTGTCATCGACGAAGATGCCGACATCGCTATCGGGAATCAGCGAATTGACAAGATTCAGTCTACCCCATCCCTCGTCGCCATTCGGTATGTCGCGAGTACCCATGTCTTGGGCACCTAGAATCAGTAGCCCCTTGATCAGAGAACCTTGGGGGGCCGGCCTGTTTGCCACCTCCATCAGGTACTCTCGAACCAGTACTGAGGCTCCTGCTGCTGCAGGAGTGGCCATCGAGGTACCGCTGTACTCGAGATACCAAGTATTGCTCCATGAACCCTGGGCACTGTCAGCCTCCTGGGACTTGCAAGATCTGACATAGTCTCCCGGGGCTACTAGGTCGGGTTTGATTCTGCCATCATCAGTCGGGCCACGGCTGCTCCAGTAGTACATCTCATCTGGAGCGCCGCTGTATCGGTTCTTGTGCCCTCCAATGGTGATTACATTCTTCGCTGTCCCAGGGGGGGAGACTCCAGAATCACGATCATTTCCTGCTGCGAATAGTACTGTCATTCCTTGATATGACCAGTACTGGTCCCAAGTTGAAGTCCTATCGTCTGCGTCCTCTGATTGAGTTGAATAACCGCCGCCTCCCGAGCCAGAGCCCCAACTGTTGCTGTGGAATCTTGCCCCTCCGTTGTAGGCCGAGTTGAGCATGCTGTTGATTCCATAACTGTACAACTGACCTGTGTCGTCATCTTCCATCGCTTGGAAGTACAACTGTGCCTCTGGTGCGATTCCTTGGTATGCCCCACTACTGCGGGAGCCATCTCCAAGAACGGTGCATGCTACATGGGTGCCATGTCCATCACTTAGGTCAGCTGTGGAGGAATCTCCCGGTGTGACTGAAGTGAGAGTGGAAACTCTGCCGCCAAAGTCGCCGTGATCGTGGTCGAGTCCCGAATCTCCGACTGCTATCTTCTGCCCGCTCCCATTGAGGCCGGTGATAAATGTCGTATCGACGGTGTTGATGCCCATGTGATTCCTAGCCTGATCATTGTGCATTACCAGTACAGGCATAGGTGCAATGTATGCAACGGAGGGGTGTCTAGTGATGTCATCGATATGTTCTATGAGAATAGAGCCCCACAGTCTGCCCTGCTCGGGGAACCAAGGTTCGGAAAGCCATTGTGAAGCATCAAACAACGAGTCCTCGAAACTCAGACCTGGTTGATTTTGTCTAACAAGATCGGTGTTCTTCCATCCGATTACTTCGACCAGTATCTCAGCCTGCCCGGGCATCATTCTAAGGTCCGGATGAATTAGTAGTCCCAATGGCACCTCATGTAATGCTACGACTTCCTGTAGGCCTACAATGGAGGAGAAATCCCCAGGTTGGGCTTGGATAAGAAATCCAGAGGGAGGGATGGTCGACCTGATTTCCACATCGGCTGCCTCCAGTATCGCCTGTCTAGCATCCCACAGTCCAATGTGTCCATCCACGATGACGATTGCTAAGTCTGTTCGATGTTTGGCAAAATCTAGGCTCATCTCTACACCTGGCAGTAATCCGGCCTCGGTGTACACTCCTACACTCGAGTCGGCACGGTTGGCTCTGAGGTCTTCATAGCCGTCGTAAATCACAGGCGCTCCGAGATCTTGAATACTGTCTGGATCAGGAGAGATCTCAATCCTGTCTGAGTTGTATTGCAGCACTGTCTCGCCGTCCGAAGAGGAGTCCAGCGACAATGGTGAATAGGATAGCAGGAGTACTGCCAATACGAGTACCACAGTACGCTTCTGCATGGGTTCCGCCCGAGCGGAAGCGATTTGAGCGTATGGGTTCTACGAACCCATGCTGAGTCATCTGTTTAGAAGAAATGGAAAGAGGACCTGTCGAAGAATAACTGCATTGTCCACCCGCCGACATCATGAGTCCATCTCTCACTTCTCTCAGAATCGTAGGAGTCGTAATACAGGATAATCTCAATCGTGTAGTTCTCCCAAACAGACGCTCCATCGATGAGGAGTTCCAATTCATCTCCCGAGACAGAAGAGTGAGCTGACAGAGCGTCTCTCGAGAAATCTTGTCTTCCGACTTCAATCCCATCGGAGTCGATGAATCGTATTGTCAGGTCTACATCCTCAATAGTCCTGCTTCCATCATTTCCTAACTCCACGAGCACTACGTGACCAGGTCCTCCTTGACGGTATACTACATCGACAGCTACCCTGTCATAAGGTACAACCCAGGAGATAACGAATAGACTGGCAGCTAGCATCAGCAGGACAGCAATGGATGCGAATACGACTCTTGTTGGAGAGATATGTTTTCTAGCTCTTTCCTCAATCCTCTCTAGTACATCATGCGCCAGTTCAGCATCGGCATCAGACTGCTCCTTATTCTGATTACTCATTTTCTCGAGCAGGCCCATTCAGTCACCCCCGAGAGTGGTAGCAAGGATGGTTAGAATGGCCGATGAAAATGGTTCTACTACCATGAGATGCTTGTTCGAGTCTCCCATACCAGGAACCATGTTCAGCATAGACAGATCCGATGCCATTCCGTTGACCCCCAGAGTAGTCCCAGTAGGCAGACCGCCTGAGAATTGGGCGTCGAGCAAGACACCTCTGAGGTCAAATTCGGTGTCCTCTATGGTCGCGGAAGCGCGTGCAGAGACGATTATCCTACCACCTTGAACATCATCAATTTCGATTACGCTGTAGAACGGTCCAAGCAGCTCACGGACATTTATCGTCGCTCGTTGAAGATTCTCACCGAGTGCCTCGAGCTCCTCCAAGACGACTGGTGGGGTGGCAGGAATGTTGCTCATGCGAATGTAAAGTCTCTCGACTCCTTGTCCTCCCGAACGGATTGAGAGTCCGTATGACTCGGTCATCTTTATCGACATGAAATCGGTCATTCCTTCAGCTAGAAGAATGACATCACCCTTCTTGTTGATTGCCTTACCAAAAGCCTCGATGTACAGAGAGGCTCCTTCCATCGAGGCCCTGAACTCCAAAGTCGGTGAACCTTGGAATGCCAGTGTCTTGGTGATGTCGAAGTCGACCGATGGGGCTGTGGTCAGATTAATCCAACCAGGCACATTTGTCAAGAATACCGTGGCGGGCCACCAAGCAGAATCCAGCCATTGCATCTGCTGCAGCATCATCGAACCGACCGCTGTGCCGTCCCTGCGGTACTCCTCGGGTACTGTCATATCGATGGAAATCGCGGTTCCGATACTAGCCTGTAGATCAACTGATTCGGGTATATCCTCAATCATGACCTCTGTCCTACTACCGGCAGCCCTGTCAATCAGGAGTACATGCACCCAATCCAATCTCTCCGATAGGACATAATGTGTGGATGTCGTAACCTCAGTAATCTGTCCTACTGATCTAATCTCAAATTGGGCATCCAATCCTAGATTGGTAGACGAACCAACGGTCAGGCCCTGCAGTGTCAGAAGAAGGTCTTGTCCATTTATGCCATAGAAATGGACCATTAGTTCATTATGGCCTGGTATCCAACCGACCATTCCAATAGAGATTGCCCAGTCTTCACCTTGAGCCTTCATCTCTCTTGTCACGGAGAAATCAATCTGAGGTGGAAGTCCGGGTATCCAGATTCTAAGATAGAATCCGTCTGCTATACCTGAAGGAGCGGCTCGCAGAGCGATGCCGTGTACCCATGTCGGCGCAGGGACCGTTCCGTCTCCGTGCCACGCCTCGACCGCGAGATCGAACGAGGAGTCGGCATCCAGCAATATCCCGAAGGAGAAGTCCTGCTCCGATTCCGATCCGGTCGAGATATCGGATGTCACGCCTGCGAGGACGCTATTGACAGAACGCCCGAGATCGGCTATGCCACTGATGAAGAAGGCCACTCCAGATAGACCGTTGGAGGCGTTGAAGTCGGGTATATCTAGACTTGGCCCAGAATCAGAGCCTGTCGGAATCTGAACTCCGATTGTCGAGGGTAATGGGTCGATTGCGGCTACCACAGAGAGTTGTTTTCCATCCAGTGTGGGAGCTTGATTAACATCTATGCCCAGACTCTTTGTGCCAATAACCGACATCTGCGCGGTACCTCTCCCTGCTGGTCCAGATGCTCCCTCCTCCTCAGGAGCAGTCCAACCGATGCTGCTAAGTCCGGTGATTCTCGTAGAGATAGATGAGGTCTGACTAGCCTGATCGTGATGGAATAGGAAGTGATCGCCACTCATAGTCACTGGGTCAGATGAGTTTGTTATCTGAGCCTCAATTGATGAAATCGGAGTTTCGGAAGACCACTGTGTCACGGTTCCGAAAGTGGTGGTGAAAGAATCGGGAACTCCGATTATCCTCGCGGCTTGCCGCTGATCTCCATCCAAGCCGGAGTAACTGATTGAGTCAATCGAAGTAGAGGCTTGGTACTGTATGCCATCGGGAGTGATTTGTACAGAGAGATTATCGGGGATGTCGCTGAGTGTGAGTGCTTGGAAAGATAGGTCCTCCAGACTCCCTGAGGGATGTTCAATGTAGGTGAATGAGAAGCTCTCGTCAGATGCAGTACGCAGTACCGCGGTCTGTTCGTCTAACTCATTATTATCGATTAGTGAAAAGGCGGATAGTCCACTGAATCTGAGGCTTGCAGCGACCGGAGTAAGTGGCTCCACCGGGCCGTTCCTACCTTGGACCAGTCCCAATCCTCTGTCCTTCGACAAAAGCAGATGGTCTCCCTGCCCAACCGGGTGGTCGCTCGAGCCTATCTGTACTAAGAGACTGGTCAGAGGCATGTCTGATCTAGTGACAAGCCAGTTATCTGTAAGCAGAAGATGGATAGTTCTGCCATCGAGACCGCTGGCGCCATCCACGCCGCCGCTGATGACATCGACAACCGCGGAGGGAACATCGTTCAGGATGGTACCGATATCTAGGAACAGATCGACTATGTTAATCAGGACATTATCCATCACCTTCGAAATGAAGTCTAGATTGTCCTCACTATCGAATTCACTATCGCTGTTGCTACCTCCCAACTCAAAGGAGCCGTATAGAACCAATGCAGTAGGTAGGTCCCTTGCGTTGATGTGTATCTTCCTATGGTCCTCGGTAGCTCCGTGTCTTGTGAACCAGGAATAGTAGTCCAACTGTTCAATCGGTTGCACCGAACGCAGTAATATCAGGGTCTTTGGGGGGTTCGCAGGATTGACTGGTAAAGTCGGGTCGTCGACATTCTGACTGTTGTCCCTGGAGAAGTTCTTGATACCGATGATAAATCCTAGACGATTAGGAAGTTCTCCTGGTAACTGCGACTGCGAGCCATCTGATCCTAGCATGCGGAATACTCTCTCAATTTCTCCCTCCGATAGGGATCCTTCTGGCATTCCTCTCAGCCAACCAAGGGAATCAGTGACATTACCAATTGAACCATCACTAGATTCCTCGGGCGGTAGTTCAGATCTGTTCTCATGGAAGTGGATATGCAGGTCTGCCCTCTCATTCGCCCAATATTCGATGGTAGTCAGACCTCTCTCTCCATCGACGATGTTATTCTCAGGTAGGACACTGTCGGTTCGGATAACCACCTCTATTTCCTCGGGGATTACGACTGCCTGCCTGTTCGGATGGAATGAGAGTTCGATGTAGGCCAACTCCCACAGATCCCTCAGACCATTGTCATCAGGAGGAGAGAAGTGTAAGTAACCAAAACCAGCAGAGACACCGCAGTTTAGATCCTTGAAGGGCGCAAAGAGTAACTCATCGGGAGAATAGCGTTCTGGGCAATCACCGCCTCCGGGGTTCGTTATCTCTATTGCATATGGTGCCGAGATTGAGGCGAAAGTGATTCCACTCCCTTCAGCTCCCGGATTGATGATTCCAAAGGTCAGAGCCGTAATAAGTGAGGTTACCAGATCAGCGCTGGCTCCTGTGATGTCGAAATACAGTCTCTCTATTCCGACTCTCAGGTTGAATTGCTCAGGAGGAACTGTGAATCTGGAGTCAACCACCCAGACATATGTTTCGCCTTCTCCAAGAGCGAGGATTGTGTCCTGACCGGAGTATGAGAAGGCCTTGATCAAAGAGACGGTCAAAGTGTCCATCTGATTCCAATCAGGGTCGTTTGAACTGGAGTCTAAGACTCTGACTTCGAACGATATTCCCGGTTCCAGCCACAGAGTCCCTCCTTCAACTCCCCATCCACCTAGGAACTCCCAGGCAATTTTTAGTCCGACCTCAATATCGTCATCGCCGTCGTTGTCAATGTCAACCTCGTGCAGCAAAGGCTCTGAATTAATGTCCAACAGGGATAGAAGAGAAGCCGAGAAGCTCACAACCTCAAATTTCTCGACAGTGTTACCCTCGAGGTCGGTGAACTCGGTGCGAATGACATAATCTGTGATATTAATCATGGTCTGCCAGATGTTGAACACTTGGCCTGGGGAGTTATCTTGGTCCACCAACAACTGGTAGGTGCTGGGATGGGCTGGCTCAGGTGGCGAGGTCTGCACCATGCCAATCCCCTGAGTTACCGCATCGATGCTGGACAGAGGATCTGAAGAAGAAACAGGAGTGACAGAGTTGCTCACACCTTCGATGATTGGTCCTGCCAACTGTCCCACGGAATTGCTGTCAAGCATCTCTTCCCTCTCCTCAAGGACATCTGAGAGTTCATCGAGGATATCGAAGTCATCGGATTCGAATCTGGCTTCACCATTGGCAGCTAACATTGGAGAGAGTGCAGGCAGGAGTATCAAAGCGGCGATGAGGATAGTATGCGAATGCCCGGCCCTAGGGGCCTTGCTGACCAACCTTACAGCGTCGCTGCTCATGTCCGCACCTCCTAGAGGTGCGCTAAAGGGTATTGCCCTGCATGAATCGGTAATTCCACGATACAGCGAATTAGGCTTCAATCTAGAGAGATTGATTCGACAGAGCCGCAATGAGGACATTCTGTCCTAGCGGCGTCGACTCCTGGGGGCATGGTGACCTCGAACATCTCCTCGCATGAAGAGCAGTTCTGACGAACAGTCCTGTCTGAGGTCTGTGGCTCCGTTGCAACGGCTCCAGTATCAGATGCTTCTTCCTTCCCCGGCTCCCAATTCGAAACCTCGTCCTCGGAGTTATCCTCATGAGAGAACTCGACCTCTTCTCTTTCGACTGCTTCGTCGTCCTCGAAGGCAGACAGTAGATCACTGCCTAAGCTTGGAGTATCGGAACCTGACTGGGATTGGGATGAAGCCTGTAGCAACTCAGCAATATCGGGGTCAATCTCTGCATCTTCCTCTTCACCCATGGCCGCGGTGATTCCCTGAGTCGATCCTGACATGCCACTGGAGAAGTCTCCAAACACCTGCTGCTGAGGTTCAGGCTGGAATTGAGATTGTGTAGCACCTGCGTTGCCTCCTCCCCACATCTGCTTCTGCTCATCTACTGAAGGGGGCGCAACTACATCTGTTTCCTCTTCCTCCTGTTCTGATAGCATTGCAGCCAGCCTGCGATTGGACATGATTCTCCAAGCCACGAGGACAACGAGAATGAGGATCACTAGTCCGCCTCCGGCCATAATCAGGAGTCTGGTGAGGTCTGAATCATCTGATTCGGAACCACTGAGAACATTGACGAGAATCTCAAACTCGGAGACCAAGCCGGCATCGTTCTCGATGCGGCACACCACAGTAGTGGGACCTGACACATCATAACTCCAGAGAACCGAGTCTCCGAACTTGTCGGCATCGTTGCGTGAATCGCCATCCAAGTCAGAATCAACCGAATCATCGAGATCCCATGTGAACATCAGATCAGGAGATTCTGAGTCGGAAGCATTCGCCTCAAAGCGGAAAGTCTGCCCAATCTGGAGGCTAATCTCGGTTGGATTATCACCTATCGATGGAGGGGTCGAGTCGTACAAACTGACTGTGGCGGTATCCTCAGAGACTCTACCGGAATTGTCAGTTGCACGCATGGTTACGGTATGAGGGCCAGCAGAGAACGACTCGTTGAACATGTAACTGAACACCGTGGCTCCTTCATCATCTCCAGAGTTGGTTCTCATCAGAACGCCATCAATTAGCCACTCGATGGTGTCGACTCCCCAGTTGTCAGTGACCTGCCCGCTGAGAACCACATCCTCGCCATATGTACGCTCTAGAGTAGATGTGACTCCGATGCTTACCTCAGGGTCGGAGATGTCCCTTACCTCAATTTCCTGATAAGCACTCATGCTGCGAGCATCGATTGCTACTACGGTGAGTCTGATGTCCAGCGGTTCGACGGTAGGATTGGACCAACTGACATTGATGATAGGGCCGGTGGTGTCGTCAACACCATCACCGTCAGTATCCCAGCGGAATCCGGATTCGGGAATCTGATTGGAGTTGTTGGGGGTCTGGCTGGCGTCCAGCATCACGGTGGAGCCTACATCAACCACATCGAGTGGGACATCGGAGCTAATAATTGGATCAAGTACTGGTGTGAGTGAGAGCATAACTGTCACGGCGATAGATTCGGTGCCGGCACCACCTCCGGCGGGGCCGGCTCGGTTGTCCACTACCAGATACAGATCCTCTCCCTCATAGGTCTCAGTGGCTAGCCACACCATGTCTCTCTCTTGGGTGATTAGCAGCATGTCTGTGCCCTGTACACGAGAGGCGGCCGTACCTCCTTGCTCGTATGTATCGACTTGCGAGGCTGTCATCAAGAATACATCGGGCGCACCTTCCATCGTGTCCGCTTCCATCCTGACTTGAGTTCCCGCATCGACAACGAATGGTCCGTGGAGAATCGAGTGCTCGCCCGGGCTAAGCCTGACTATGGTATCTGCTAGGGTGAATGGTCCGGGCGTCACAGAGGATGAATCGAGAGTGACTGATGCGATGGATCCTCCTTGAGCTCCGCCGCCGGAGTCTTGGGGATGAGCGAGGTTATCCATTACCAGATACCAACGAGTTGGGTCCCTGTCGTCAGGTACTGTCCAATGCCAAGACCCGGTTCCATTGAACTCTTCAAAGACGGAGTTTCTCTCCCAGATTGCGTCGCTCCTGTACGACTGTTCGTTCTGATAAACTGAGATTGAGTTGACCGAGAACAGTAGGATATCTATTTCGGAATCTGTGATCAGATCGAATGAGAGGATCTCATCGGGCACTAACTCTCCCAAGTCCACTCTCACACAGGATTGGTCGTCGATATCCCAAGTGGCTGGCATCATCGATAGGTCTGCATTCAGACAGGATATCACTCCCTTGGGAGTGGCCTGCGCGAGAGGGGCGCTACTGACTATCAGTAGGGCGATTAGGAAGGCAGTAGAGGCTCGGCGCACACAGAACGGTTTACCTTCTACTTTTGAATCGTATCGCAGTCGCGTTCATCCTATGCTCAGGCCAGTCCAGGCATCACCTTCACGCCTACTCACGGAGATTTCGCCCCCCCACGAGACCTCAATGATGTCACCATCCTCACAAACAAATGATTGATTGTGGTGCCTTCTGGCCTCCTCTTCCAACACGCTTGGATCGGAAATCCTAGAACTCAGATGTAGCATTCCTAGCAATTTCGCTCCCATCACTGCTGCGGCTTCAGCCGCATCCTCTGCAGTAGAGTGGCCCCATACCTCAGCCAACTCGTGAGTCTCGCTAGAGTAGGTCGCTTCGTGGATGAGTACATCCAACTCTCCCCTGATGCTGTCTGATTTGAACGAAGTAACTCCTCTCGATGTGTCACCTGACACCATGAGTCGTCTCTCTGGCCGCTTGTTCGAGGATATCATCCATGCCACGGAGACAACTCCGTGCTTGGTAGGGATTGCTGTCAGATGGAGATCTTCTAATGGCTGGAAAGGAGATTCTATGGGGAGTTCGTCCTCGATTGGTATCAGGACCCAATTCACCTCATAGCCCATCCTGCCTCTGGAGTATTCGTCCTCAATCATCTCCCTCCAGGCGCCGAATAAGTCATTGAAGTCAGGCTTCGAGTCAGACCCATCAGGGGCTCCGGGAGCGATGATTGTGAGAGGCTCGGTTCTGCCATCGAGATTCATGGTATGCAGGAATGGGATTAGTCCCCAGCAGTGATCTAAATGGCAGTGGGTTAGCAGAATCGCTCTGACCTTCGATGCCTTCGCGCGCTTGCCAGTCTTGCTCCTCTTGAGTCTCAGATCCTGCCTGACAAGTCTCTCTTGGAAACCCTCACCGCAGTCGATTACCAAGCCTCCGTGGGGGGTCATCAGGTAATTTCCCGAAACCGACCTTGTCGCAGTAGGTCGCGAACCCGAGGTCCCTAGGATGTGCAGAGCGAACATTTCCGTGGGTGCCTGAGAGCGCTGCCGTATTGAACTATGAGGCGTTCCTCGGAATCGGGGTCGGTGGGAACCACCTGAGAATCATCACATCACCAATTGAGCGAATCCAATTCCAGGGTATAGCGACATGGATTCTGCCTTCGACTAAGTCTGCTGGCGGGTCGGAGACGAAGACATGGGTACAGCGCCATCCATCGGTGTCGATTACAGTATCATGCACAGTTCCGAGGAGTCTGCCGTCCGGGAGGATGACCGGTAGGCCACGAATATCGGAAACTTGGCTATCCGCCATGGCCCGCGCCTATGTTGAACAGGCATCAACCTGACGGAAGCGAGACGCTTACTTGCCGCGGTTTTTGTTGGCCTTGAGGCTGGGCCGGAGCTTCTCGGCTCCCTTACCCTTGTTCATCAGACCACGGCCGCGCTTGCCCGCACTGGTCTTACCACGGAAGGCCCTTCCACGGTGACTGTTGCCGCTGGAGACCCATCCGAACTGCTTGTCCGACTTGATGACAGGGTGAGATGGATCTAGGAGTATTACTTCGTAGAACTTGTTCTTGCCGTCCTCGCCTACCCAGTAGGAGTTCAGAACTTCGAGGTTAGGGTAGCGCCTGCTGACTCTCTCCTCTGCCATTCGCTGAATCGACTTGCCCATTGTAATCTTCTTGATACCTGCCTTGGAAGGCTTGCGCTTCATGTGGACCTTGCTCCTTCGCAGACCACCACGGCGCACTCTAGTCCTGACTACAACAACGCCTTGCTTGGCCCTGTAGCCTACTCTGCGCGCGGCGTCTATGCGTGTAGGGCGCTCGATTCTCTGGTATACTGGCTCTCTCCTCCAGCTAGCCATGCGGTCACGGCGGTACCGGGACGGCAAGGATGCCTTGGGGGTCTTCCAAAGGGAACGAACATGTTGCTGCACACCCATTGTATTACCTCTCAGCGCGCCGCCGACCAAACTCCCCTTTATGAGCCTGCCCACATTGCTCGAAGAGCTGTTGAGGACGTTATTGGTCCGCGCTCCCGGACTTGAACCGGGGACCCCCTGATGGCTGCCTACAACCAAGTGTTTCCAGTCTACAGTCAGGTGCTCTAAGCCAGCTGAGCTAAGCGCGGTTATACCTGTGGAGCGTCCACCTGCTTATCTCGCTTTCCGGAGACCCCTCGATAATCGCCTCCATGGGTCGTTGTAATCCCTCAACGGTTAAGAAGGCTGAGAAGTGCACTTCGTGAAGTAGGCAGCAATGCCGGGGATGCATTCGGGGTAGGATGATGACAGGGGCTCCAGCAACGACCGTTGATCAGATTCCGGATGGTAGGATACCAACTGCACTGACCGATAGGGAGCTCGAGTCCTACGGCCCTCCAGATCCAAAAATTCTCGTCTGCGGATGCGGCGGCTCGGGTAACAACACGATGAACAGAATCACGCACATTGGTGTAGAGGGCGCCACTACTGTCGCCATCAACACCGACAAGCAGCATCTGGACCACACCAGAGCGATGCAGAAGTTGCTTGTGGGCAGGCACATCACCAGAGGTCTCGGGGCAGGGGGAGACCCGGTGATGGGCCGACGCTGCGCTGAAGCGGGCAGAGATGTCATCTCAAGGATTGTCACTGGCGCCGATTTAGTCTTCGTAACCGCTGGATTGGGCGGAGGTACAGGAACCGGGATAGCACCAATCGTGGCCGAGGAAGCCAAGCGCTCTGGGGCCCTCGTGGTTGCAGTAGTCACGACTCCATTCACAGTCGAGCGCAGACAGCGCATGCAAAGAGCGCTTGAGGGACTGGATCTTCTGCGCAAAGCGGCCGATGCAGTCCTAGTCCTAGACAATAACAGACTACTCCACTTCGTACCCAACCTGCCTCTCGACGAGGCGTTCAGCATCATGGACCAACTCATCGCCGAGATTGTCAAGGGAGTAGTGGAGACAATCACCCTCCCGAGCCTAATCAACCTTGATTTCGCAGATGTTCGCTCCATCATGAAGGGTGGTGGTGTGACGATGATGCTCTATGGTGAGAGTGACCAAGGTCCCGAGGAAGTTGTGCACGAATCACTGAATCATCCATTGCTAGATATCGAGATCGACGGAGCGACGGGTGCTCTCATACATGTTACAGGGGGTCCATACATGACATTGGAGCAGGCAAACCAGGTCTGTGAACTGATGACTTCGAGGCTTTCACCAGATGCAAATGTCATCTTTGGAGCAAGGCAAGACCCTGCATTTGGAGACACAATCAAGGTGATGTCAATAATCACCGGAGTGGCCAACAGCAGGCTGGATGTGGAGATGATGAGTGCAGATATGCTTGGAGAGGCTCTCAACATAGCTCGAAAGAGCCGCAGTGCAGCGGAAGGCGGATTCCACAGATTCGACTGATGGTCTCCCACAATAGGGGAAGTCTCAAACCGGACGCGTTTGGAGGTCGTATCATGCAGGCACAGCGTACTGCTCA
>Ga0209034_10000119_pt1 | contig 38983 bp, 34 predicted proteins | sample MarorgKNORR_S2LV_2_FD_188219 | JGI IMG/M metagenome (GOLD analysis project Ga0209034, IMG submission 188219) | Marine microbial communities from the Southern Atlantic Ocean, analyzing organic carbon cycling - 250m_A/KNORR_S2/LV (SPAdes) (version 2) | ecosystem: Environmental > Aquatic > Marine... | reverse complement strand
TTACACAGGCCGATGTATCTATAAGTGGCCATGCTTTCGAATGCCGCATCAACGCTGAAGATCCAGTTACTTTCTTGCCTTGTCCTGGGAAAGTAAAGCTATTTCATGCTCCCGGAGGACCGGGAGTGCGCGTAGATTCTCACCTATACAGCGGTTATCGTGTGCCGCCGTATTACGATTCTCTGATCGCTAAGTTAATCAGCTACGGTGAGACCCGTGACCAAGCGCTGCTCCGAATGCAGATTGCACTGGATGAGCTTTTGATCGATGGAATTCGCAGTAATATTCCTCTGCAACGCGAACTTGTGCGCGATGCCGAGTTCCAAGAAGGAGGAGTCAACATCCATTACCTGGAACGGAAGTTAAATTCTTAATCCATACTGCGTCCGGCACTAAAAATTCTATGTGGCAGCAACTCAAAATTCAACTTGAGCCTGGGGACTGCGCGATTCTAGAACAGCAATTGCTTGAAGCTGGCGCTCTAGCCATATCCTACCTTGACGCAGGCGACCAACCAATTTATATCGACCACCCTAGGTACAATGCGGAGCTAAGTAGCAAGCCTTTATGGGAAAATACCTGCCTCCTATGCTTGTTCGACAAAGGAAAGGATCTGGAACTCTTACTGGGAAAATTAAAGAAAAATCCAGTTGTCAAAAACACTAAAGATCTTTCGGTTGAAAAGATTGAAGACCAGGAATGGGAACGCTGCTGGATGAAAGACTTTCTTCCATTGCAGTTTGGCAAAAATTTGTGGATTTGCCCAACTTGGCAGACACCTCCCTATCCAGAAGCAACCAACATAATGCTTGATCCAGGATTGGCTTTTGGCAGTGGCTCCCATCCAAGCACGTCTCTTTGCCTTCGATGGTTAGAGCAGGCTTTCCTTAAAAATACCGAGGTAATTGACTACGGCTGTGGGTCGGGCGTACTGTCTATTGCGGCGGTATTGCTTGGGGCGAACAAAGTTCGCGCTGTGGACAATGACCTGCAGGCAATTGCCGCAACTAGGGATAACAGCTTCCAGAATAGTATTCCTGAGGGAATAATTACAACCTGCCTGCCCGAGGACTTACCTGAAGAGCAGGTGGATATCCTAATATCTAATATCCTTGCTGAGCCACTGCTTGATCTAGCAGTCACGTTCTCAAGACTGGTCAAGCCTGGCGGTAAGGTAGTACTTTCAGGTTTATTAGAAAACCAGGTCATGAGGTTGATCAGCTGCTACAAGCAATGGTTCGATATAAGCGAAGCAGTGGTTGATAATGGCTGGGGCTTACTTACCGGAATTCGTAAGGCGTGATATCAATCACCGAGCTAAATCGGGTAAATAGCTTTAAAGCTGATCTCTTCTAAGGATATTATGTTGCTCCTCAAATTTACTAACCCCTACTGAGATTAAAGTGATCGTTGTCGGTCCCTATAAAGTACGAAACAATCTATTTCTTGCTCCCTTAGTCGGCATAAGTGACGTCCCTTTTCGGGAAATCTGCAGCGAACAGGGCGCCGGACTTACTATTGGTGAGATGCTTACGTGTAACACTGATTTATGGAACAATGAAAGAAACCGCTTTAAGCAAATAAAATCACGCATCAATGCGCATCAGGTTGTACAAATAGTTGGCTCTGATCCCGGAATGATGGCGAATGCCGCCCAACTGAACGTGGCTATGGGTGCAACAGCCATAGACATCAATATGGGCTGCCCGGCGAAAAAAGTTTTGAAAAAAGCTGCCGGTTCAGCTCTATTAAAAAATCCTAGCTTGGTAGCACGAATCCTGCGAGCGGTTGTTTTACAAGTTAATGTCCCGGTAACTTTGAAAATTCGCACGGGTTGGTGTCCTGCGACCCGCAATGGTGTAGAAATAGCCAAGATCGCGGAAGATTGCGGAATACAGTTGCTAAGCGTTCATGGCAGAACTCGGGAATGCCGCTTCAATGGCAAAGCTGAATACGACACGATAGCGGCAATTAAACAAGCTGTTTCAATACCTATAATAGCCAACGGCGATATCCATTGCCCCGACAAGGCAAAACAAGTACTGCAGTATACAAAAGCCGATGGACTAATGATTGGTCGTGCTGCACAGGGTCAACCTTGGCTTTTCAAGCAAATTGAACATCTCCTCGCAACCGGAAAAACTCTTCCGACCCTAACTCTCTATCAAAAACTGAAAATTATCGAATCTCACTTAAAAAAATTGCATAGTTTCTATGGCGAGGCGAAGGGTGTGTGGTACGCTCGCAAACATGTTGCCAGCTACGTAAAAAATCTTCCCCAAGGGAGGGTATTTCTGGCAAACTTTAATAAGATCGAATCGGGTCTATATCAGCTCGAAACTGTAAATAGTTACTTTGGTTATCTGACTGGAGATGAGAAGGTCATCGCAGCATGAACAAACTAAACGAATCCTCAACATTTTCAGGCTTCGGGGTTACTGAACCTCTGGAACCGCTCTCACAACCCGAACATCAGGAGACTACTCTAAGATCAGAAGTCCAAAAAGCTCTTGGAAGATACTTCCAACATGTCGAAGACGAACCAATAACCGATCTCCACCGAATGGTGATGTCGGAAGTAGAAGCTCCATTGCTTGAGGCCGTGATGCTTTATACCAAGAATAACCAGAGCAAGGCATCTATAATGCTCGGACTTAACCGTGGTACACTTCGCACTAAGTTGAAACACTACGGATTACTTTAGCTAGACCTAGCGGTCGGCCAATGTTCTTCTTCTCACATAATTCCTATAAATATATTTCAATATACGTATATCGCTTATGACATCAGATAACTCTGGCGCCATTCGTCGGGCTCTAATCAGTGTTTCCGACAAGACAGGCATTGTTCCCTTCGCTCAAGCACTCCGCAAACTCAACGTCGAAATACTATCTACCGGTGGCACTTATAAACTGTTGGCTTCAGAGAATATTCCTGCTATCGAAATATCTGACTACACCGGGTTCCCAGAGATGATGGACGGCAGGGTTAAAACTCTGCATCCAAAAGTACATGGGGGCATTCTTTCGCGCCGCGACCTAGACCAAGGAGTCATGGAAGAGTATGACATTCCGCCTATCGACATGGTAGTGGTCAACCTTTACCCCTTCGAAGCTACAGTGGCCAAGCCCAACTGTGATCTTTCCAACGCAATAGAAAATATAGATATAGGTGGCCCTACAATGTTACGCGCTGCCGCAAAGAATAATCGTTTTGTGGCTGTTGTCGTAAATCCCGCAGACTACGATTCCGTCATTGGCCTAATGAAAGTAAACAATGGTTGTCTAGATCAGAAAACTCGTTTCGACCTGGCCGTTAAAACTTTTGAGCACACAGCAAATTACGATGGAGTTATCGCCAATTACCTGGGTACAAAACTTGAAGATGAGAGCCCAGATTTCCCTCGCACTTTCAATACTCAGTTCGTCAAGCGCCAGGAAATGCGCTACGGAGAAAATCCTCACCAACAGGCGGCATTCTATACGGAGAAGATCCCCGAGGAAGCTAGCATAAGTACAGCGATTCAACTGCAGGGCAAAGACCTCTCCTACAACAATATCGCCGACACCGATGCAGCCCTCGAATGCGTTAAATCTTTTATTGAACCGGCCTGTGTCATCATTAAACATGCGAACCCCTGTGGAGCAGCGATAGCTGAATCTTCGGTAAAGGCCTATGAACTGGCTTTTCAGACCGATCCTACTTCAGCCTTTGGTGGAATCATTGCATTTAATCGGGAACTTGATTCGGAAACAGCGCAACGTATTGTCGATCAACAATTTACCGAAGTGATAATCGCTCCCTCAATTTCGGAAAAGGCACTAACAATCACAGCCACAAAGAAAAACGTCAGGGTGCTGAGTTGTGGCCGGTGGCCGGAAGCAAGAGCAAAAAGTTTTGATTATAAAAGGGTTAATGGCGGTCTTCTCCTCCAAGACAGAGACATACATGATATTAGTAAGAATGATTTGAAGTTAGTGACAAAAAGAGAGCCTACCGAAGGAGAACAGCGAGACTTAATCTTTGCATGGCGCATAGCGCAGTACGTGAAATCGAACGCCATCGTGTATTGCAAGAACAACCAGACTATCGGAATCGGTGCCGGTCAAATGAGCAGGGTATACAGTGCCAAAATTGCAGGCATCAAAGCGACTGATGAAAATCTGACGGTGAAAGGTTCAGTAATGGCATCCGATGCATTCTTTCCGTTCCGCGATGGAATTGATGCCGCGGCTAAAGCTGGCATAACCGCTGTTATCCAACCAGGGGGCTCTCTGCGAGACGAAGAAGTAATAAGCGCTGCTGATGAAGCGGATATCGCCATGGTATTCACTAGTATTCGCCATTTCCGCCATTGATACTGTGAGAAAATATTATGTTTGCAATATCCTTCTCGAGCCCTTTCTCATTAACCGACCACTTTCTTTCTATCAAAACAGAGAAGATTTGCTAGAACTGTACCTAAATTCTTTCTCTTATTTCTTTACCGTAGGGTAAAATCGAGCTTTAACAATGGGATTATGTCCATTCCAAATAATAGACCTATTTATTATGATTCCGAGAAGCTATTAAGTAACCAAAACAAACAATCTGGGAATCTCCAAAAATCATTATGAATGTGTTGGTAATAGGATCGGGTGGCCGGGAGCACGCTCTAGCATGGAAATGTGCTCAATCTACAACCGTAGATAAAGTCTTTGTCGCTCCAGGCAATGCAGGCACCGGAGCAGAAAATAAACTGGAAAACATTGCTATTAACGTAATGGATTTTTCAGCGTTAACAGATTTCGCGAAAAAAGAAAAAATAATGCTGTCTATTGTGGGACCAGAGGCCCCTTTAGTAGAAGGGATAGTAGATTATTTTTCCGAACGCGGCCTACTCTGTTTTGGTCCCTCGGCAAAAGCCGCACAGCTTGAAGGATCAAAAGCCTTCGCTAAAGATTTTCTAAGCAAGCACGGCATTCCGACAGCTAACTACCAAACATTTACGGAAGTAAGTCCAGCGGTTGCCTATATTCGAGCCAAAGGTGCTCCTATAGTTATTAAGGCCGATGGCCTTGCTGCTGGAAAAGGCGTTGTGGTAGCCCAATCTGAAGATGAAGCTCTTGACACAATCGAAGATATGTTGTCTGGCAACCGATTCGGGGAAGCTGGACACCGGGTAGTCATTGAACAGTTTCTCGAAGGTGAGGAAGCCAGTTTTATTGCAATGGTGGACGGAAAGCACGTACTTCCGATGGCCACGTCTCAGGATCATAAACCTAGGGATGAAGGCGATAAAGGTCCGAACACTGGTGGTATGGGAGCTTATTCTCCTGCTCCGGTTGTCACTAAAAAAGTCTATAACCGAATCATGGACCAAGTGATTCTCCCAACGGTCAAGGGAATGGCAAACGATGGCAATGATTACACCGGATTCCTCTACGCTGGGCTGATGGTTTCTCCTTCGGGAGACGTTAATGTTGTCGAGTTCAATTGCCGGTTCGGAGATCCTGAGGCACAACCGGTGATGTTGCGGCTGCAATCGGACTTACCTCAGCTGTGCCTTGCCGCAATGAAGCAGGAACTTAACAACCATAAAGCTCAATGGGACCCGCGTTATTCGGTCGGAGTGGTGCTAGCCAGCGGAGGTTATCCTACTTCTTACAACAAAGGAGATATCATTGAGGGCCTAGAAAAGCCACATGGAAATCACCAGAAAATATTTCATGCTGGGACTACCATGAAAAACGGAGCCGTTGTAACTAATGGCGGCCGAGTGTTGTGTGCGACGGCATTAGGTAACTCGGTTTCAGCTGCCCAAACAGCTAGTTACGAACTAGTTCATTCGATCAATTGGGCTAATGTTTATTTTCGTAATGATATTGCTTATCGAGCTGTCGCACGCGAAAATGCCTGAATGACTGAAAAACTCCAACATTCCATAATCGATCGATTTCTGATTCAATTTGATCAAGCATTACGCACCTGTGTACCCGGTTCGATAGAGCCCAAGCGAAAATCGCCAGCGACCAGCGTAGATGAAAAAGAATTAAGCACGACTGAAAAACAACATGCTGCCGGCCTGATGCGCATCAACCATACAGGCGAAGTTTGTGCCCAGGCACTATATCTTGGTCAGGCAACCACGGCCCGATTAGGTCAGATACGCAAATCGATGGAGCTCGCCGCCGAAGAAGAAAAGGATCACCTAGCCTGGTGCGAACAGCGACTAGGAGAACTCGACAGTCATACAAGTGCATTGAATCCTCTCTGGTATTTGCTATCGTTCTCCATGGGAGCAACGGCGGGGATTACTGGAGACAGGTGGAGTCTTGGATTTGTTGCTGAAACCGAAAAGCAGGTGTGTGAACACCTGGAAGATCATCTCTCAAAGCTTCCGGAGCAAGATATAAAGAGCAGGGCTATTCTTGAACAGATGATTTCCGATGAGAAACAGCATGAGCAAACCGCTAGGCAAGCCGGAGGCTTCGAGCTTCCAATAGCCATTCGTCAGACCATGACCTTGATAGCGGAATTCATGAAGAAAACAACTTATCGCATTTAAACTATTCGTCAGCTGCTTCTACTGAAACGATTTCAAAATCATGAGTTACATCTACCCCCGCATTTTTTAGCATAATCGAAGCGGAACAATATTTTTCAGCCGACAACTCAATCGCTCGTTCCACCAGCCTTTCACTCAGATCTCTACCAGATATTTTGAAATGTAGATGAATAGACTCGAATACTGCGGGGACAGCATCAGCTCGTTTAGCGGTTACATTGGCTTCGCAACTAGTAATTTGTTGACGGCCTTTTTGAAGGATAGTTACCACGTCGTAAGAAGAGCAACTCCCCACACTCAAAGCCATTAGCTCCATGGGGCGCATACCCATGTTCCTACCACCGTTTTCCGACGGACCATCAAGGATGAGGGCGTGCCCAGTCTCGGACTCCGCTACAAACATCACTTCTTCAACCCAGTTTACTCGTACATCCATTACTCGTCTCATCTAAAAATATCATTCTAAGTTCTCTCCATTTCTCATAGGTTCTTGTCTATCCCCTTGAGTCCCTGATCAATGATTTGCTCTGTTCAGTACAGCAATACTTTTTCTCTGTGGTTGCAATTGTCAAAGATCTGCTCTTTTCGTTGAAAATCATTAAAAAAAGAGCTCCTTCAATTTTACGCCAGGTTTATCTGACTGCATGAATGACTCTCCAACCAAAAACCCATATATATTATTGCTGAGCATGACTTCGACATCTTCCCGCGAATTAATTCCACTTTCGGTAATAACAAGTTTATCGCTTGGTATATGCTCTGCAAGTTCTAGTGTAACCTCAATATTAGTTTCAAAGGTATGCAGGTTTCTATTATTGATACCTAGAAGGTCTATACCTAGCTCCAGAGCCTGGTCCAGCTCCTGTCTATTGTGAATTTCAACCAGTATATCGATTGACAACTCGTTCGCATAAGCAACTAGTTCAGCTAATTGTGAATGTCGTAAGGCCATAACAATCAACAGAATACAATCCGCGCCTAGTACTCTAGACTCAGCAATTTGATAAGGATCGATAATAAAGTCTTTACGTATTACAGGTATTTGGCAAGCTAAACGTGCCTGTTGAAGATGTTCGTTCTGGCCCTGAAAAAATTTCTCGTCAGTGAGAACAGAAAGACAGGTAGCATTATTCTTCGCATAATCTTCTGCATGCTCTGCCGGTTTAAAGTTTCCCCGAATCAGACCCATTGACGGGGATGCTTTTTTTATCTCTGCGATAATAGCAGGCTTCTTTTCCAAAATGCGATTGCGGATTGCCTTAGTAAATCCTCTAGTTTCGTCAGTATCGGGCAGTTTCCCTTCCAGCTCTATTAGCGATACAACAGACTTCATCGCCGCAACCTCCTTTTGCTTATGGGCCAAAATCTCCTCAAGAATCGTTGGTGTGGTCACTCCATTAGCCATCTGTTAACTGAGTAAATTGAATTAGCTGATCGAATTTCTCCTGCGCTAATCCACTCTCTAGCACTTCCGTAGCTTTGGCAACTCCTGCCAAAAGGTCTTCGCAAAGATTAGCTACATAGATTGCAGCACCAGCGTTCAGAGCGACTATTTCTGCAGCAGCCTTGTTCTCGTTAGCCAGCGCTTGTTTGAGCATGGTAAGGCTTTCTTCCGCATTGTTAATCTGCAAACCATTGCAGTCAGGGTATTGCTCAATTCCGAACTCACCAGGTGATATACTATAGGTAGTGATTTCCCCTGCCTTTAGTTCGCCAACCTGGGTTTCCGCGGCTATGCTAATCTCATCAAGGCCATCATCAGAAGAGACTATCATCACGTGGTTACTGCCGAGCTCTCGTAGGACTTCCAGTAGAGTAGGTATCCATATCGGATCGAAAACTCCAATAATCTGATTGGGTGAAGAAGCTGGATTAGTTAGCGGACCTAGTAAGTTGAAAATAGTTCTTACCCCAATTTCCTTTCGCGCGGTGATGACATGTTTCATAGCACTATGATGAGCCGGCGCAAACATGAATCCGACACCGACCTGTTCAATCACTCGAGCTACCTGACTAGCCTCAAGAGTCAAACTTACGCCCGCCGCTTCCAACACGTCCGCACTACCGCTAGTACTAGTCGCTCCCCGATTGCCATGTTTAGCTACCTTAGCCCCTGCACAGGCAGCAACTATTGCCGAAGCAGTCGATACATTAAATTTGTTGGAACCACTGCCACCCGTACCACACGTATCAACAAGGTGAGGGGAAGGCTCGATATTTACCTTAGTACATAGCTCTCTCATCACTATAGTACCGCCGAGAATTTCGTCAGATTTTACTCCTTTCATTTGAAGCCCTACTAAAAATGCAGCATTCTGGGCATCGGTCGTCTGCCCTGACATAATATCTTGCATAACAGATACCATCTGGGTTTTATTAAGATCGATACTACTAGTTACTCTTTTTATTGCTTCTCTTATATCCAAGATATTTCTCCGTGACCTTCCTTATACTCCTTTAGGTATTTTCCTCTAGAAAGTTTTTTAACAGTTTCAGCCCATGCTCACTCAAAATGGATTCAGGGTGGAATTGGACACCCTCGATTGGTAACTCCTTATGGCGAACACCCATTATCTCCTCGAACTTTCCATCATCTTCAGTCCAGGCTGTGACCTCAAGGCAGCTCGGTACCGAATTTTGGTCGATTACTAGAGAATGATAGCGTGTTGCCACAAACGGTGCGGGGATCCCATTGAACACGCCTTCACCAGTATGATGAATTGATGAAAGTTTGCCATGCATCACCCTCCCTGCACGCACAATGTTTCCTCCGAAGACCTGACCTATGCTCTGATGGCCGAGACAAATTCCAAGGATTGGCATCTGACCGGCAAAATGGCCGACCACCGAAGTGGAAATCCCTGCTTGAGTAGGTGTACATGGTCCAGGTGAGATAACAATCTGGGAGGGCTTCATCGCTTCTATATCTTTGAGAGTTACTTCGTCATTACGAAATACCTTCACGTCTGCGCCCAACTCGCCAAGATACTGCACCACGTTGTACGTAAAGGAATCGTAATTGTCTATCATTAACAACATTGGCTCAGCCTTGTTGGAATACTCATAATTACGAGCAACAATCATATCAGCACAACTCTGCTCTGTCTTGAGATGACTCGGTAGTCATGTGCGGTGGAAACGCCACTCTTAGAGCATTATCAAATCAGTGCAACAATTAAACTCAAGTGGCAGTGATAACCATCTTGTTGTGCTAAGAAATTTGCAGATAAAACTCTCGGCTGTGCGAACTTAGACATTAAATGTTTAAAGCAACCAAGGCTTAGCTTGTTATTACAAAGTAAGTGAATTTTCCGCCAACTGCACAGCTTTCACTATCGCCTTTGCTTTGTTCTGGGTCTCTTCCCATTCCTTATCAGGCCTAGAGTCCGCTACTATCCCGGCGCCAGCTTGGACATGAAGTGTCTGATTTTTGATTACTGCGGTACGAATCGCTATGGCCATGTCCATGTTGTCATTCCAACTCAGATAACCCATTGCACCACCGTAGATTCCTCGCTTGTTTGGTTCCAGTTCATCTATGATTTGCATGGCACGCACTTTTGGGGCTCCGCTAAGCGTACCAACAGGTAGTGTAGACTTAAGTACGTCAAGTGCTGTTTTATCGTCACTGATCTCGCTCTCCACGATTGAAGCTATGTGCATTACATGAGAATAGCGTTCCACGAACATTTTACGAGGAACACGCACAGAGCCTGTTTTTGAAACACGACCTGAGTCATTGCGGCTCAGATCTATCAGCATCAAATGCTCTGCTATCTCCTTAGCGTCCGATAACAACTCTTTTTCAAGTGCCTGGTCTTCCTGATCTGTGGCACCCCGCTTACGAGTGCCTGCTAACGGGCGAACCGTAATCTTACTCGATTCCACGCGCGCCAAAATCTCTGGTGAAGCACTCACTACATGGTGATCGGCAAGGTCGAAAAAAACCATGTAGGGGGACGGATTCAGATACCGTAGGGCTCGATAAACATTAATAGGGTCGCCATCAAATTTCACAGACATCCGCTGGGCGAGTACTACCTGCATAACATCACCCGCAACGATATATTCTTTTATCTGTTCAACGGCCTTCTCGTACTCTTCCCGCCTAAAGTGATAAAGAAAATCTTCTTCTGTAACTATATTACTCGTATTGGAATCCGGAAGTGGCACTGGTTTTTTAAGATCCATCTGTAATTGATCTAACCGGCGCTGAGCTTTTTTATAGGCGTCCCCAGCAGCGGGATTTACATTGATAATGAAAGAAATTGTCCCTCTGAGATTATCAAAAACCACAACTTCTTCAGACACCATCAGAAGGATGTCTGGCGTATCAATCCCGTCAATTCCTTCGGCCGGCCCGATGCTAGTTTCCACGAAACGAACTGTATCGTAAGCGAAATAGCCTACTAGACCTCCGGAAAAGCGCTGCTTGTCACCTACATCTGCTACCTTAAAGCGGTTCCTAAATCCTGTAATAAAATCAAAAGGGTCATCAGTGTCCTGTTCTTCGACAACCTTCCCTTCGGTTTCAACGACGACCTTGCCATATTGAACCCGCATGATTGTGCTGCAAGGTAACCCAATTATGGAATAGCGACCCCATTTTTCACCCCCTTGGACTGATTCAAAGAAGTAGCTATACGGACCTTTCCCCAGTTTTAGGTAGGAGCTTAGAGGAGTTTCAGTGTCAGCGAGTACTTCTCTAACAACAGGGATGCGGTTATAACCTTGCCTAGCGAGATCCTGAAACTGCGCTTGATTCATATTGGTTTTTGCTCATTGAGTCTGTCTAGTGGAGCTTTTGACCTAGTTCTTCGCGCATCGCAGCTATCGTTGCCGAATAGTCTTCACTTTGGAAAATTGCTGATCCGGCTACAAACATATCGGCACCTGCCTCTGCTATTTCCCCTATATTCTTGACTCCAACGCCGCCATCCACCTCAAGACGGATTGGGTGGCCGCTGTCGTCAATAAGTTTGCGCACCTTCTTCAACTTCTTTAGGGTGGAAGGAATAAATTTCTGACCACCAAATCCTGGATTCACAGACATCAACAAGATTACATCAATTTTTTCAAGCAGGTATTCTAGACAGTCGATGGGTGTGCCTGGGTTAAAAACCAGTCCAGACTTGCAACCTTGATCCCGGATCAGTTGGAGAGATCGATCTGGATGTGAAGTCGCTTCAGGGTGGAAACTAATATAACTAGCTCCTGCTTTGGCAAAATCACATATGAGCTGATCTACTGGAGTAACCATGAGATGAACATCGATAGGAGCAGTAATATTATGATTCCGCAGCGCCTGGCACACCATTGGTCCAATAGTTAGATTGGGCACGTAGTGATTATCCATTACGTCGAAATGTATGACGTCAGCGCCGGCATCAAGCACCGCATTCACTTCTTCGCCTAGCCGTGCAAAATCTGCGGACAATATGGATGGTGCTATCAGGTAGTCTTTCATAAGTTTTATTCAGAACAGCATTTCAGGTGGCCCGTATTGTACAGCCTGCGGAATCTTTTGTCCTTCAGAGTGCCTTGCGATAGCCGCATAACGTTTCGTATGCGTCACGGACTGCTTGCGATTTTTCTTGAGCTTGTTGCAGCATCTCGGCGGAAAGGTTGTCCACACTGAGTTTGTCTGGGTGATAACGCGACATCAACCGCAGGTATGCTCGTTTGACTTCGCCAACCTCCACCCCTGGTTTAAGTTGAAGAACACTATAGGCATGCTTTAAGTATCCTCGCGGCTCAGCGAAAAAGTAATCGAGGCAATTTTGCGCTTTTTTACATACTCTCGTAAATTCACCTTTGTCGTATCCAAGCTCATGCGCGACTTCCCGCAGTAATACCTTCTCTTTCAGTCTCATTTCACCCTTGGAATACGCCAGTTGGCATTGAAGCTTTAGAAAAAGGTCCGCCAGTTCAGTCTTAGGTCTAATTATTCTGACCAAGTCACGCACACATTTCATTACATCCGTATTTAGTTGCTTACCTTGATCAAAGTATTGTATAGCTTGTTGTCGCTGCGCGTTATCAAAACTAAGCTGTTGCATGATAGCTATGGCAAAATCGATTTCTTCTTGTGTCACCACCCCATCAAGTTTCGAAACTCTCCCCATCAAGGCAAACATGGCCATATTAAAATGTCTCTGGGTTTCCCCCCCGGACGGCACTTTCACATGGGGGTCATTGCCAGACAAACGCATGCAAATAGCACGTTTGTAGGCTCTATTACGGAGTGAATTCAACACCATTCAACTCCCTCTACTCGCGGAAACAAGCGTAGAGACTTCCCCTAGTCGTTTCGGGGTTCCAACATCAATCCAGATGCCGGCGTGAATCTCTCCACTAACGCGATTGTGCGACATGGCTTGCCGCAATAAGGGGATCACCGAGCGTGGTTGAATTGGGTAGCCGGAAAACAAATTTTTATGTAGAACGCTGATACCACTGAACGTGAGGCGTTCATTTGGTGTGCTGTTACCTTCATTAACACGACCCGTGTTATCTAAGTGAAAGTCTCCATGTGGATGGTGCTCCGAATTGGCGACAAGCACTAAGTGGGCAAGCCAATCTTTACCATCCACCGGCTGAAGTGTAGAAAAATCAAAATCGGTCCACACGTCTGCATTGACGATAATAAAACTATCGTCTTTGAGTATAGGGAGAGCCTTGATTATGCCTCCCGCAGTTTCCAGACGCACAGCTTCTCTTGAATAGCTGATTTCAATACCGAACTGAGACCCGTCGCCTAAGGCTTCTTCAATCATGGATCCCAAGTAGAAATGATTAATCACAATGCCTGTGACACCACCAGCAACTAACCTCTCGATCTGATATTCGATAAGAGTCTTGTCGCCAACTTTTAACAGCGGCTTGGGTATATTATCAGTAAGAGGCCGCATACGCTTACCCATCCCGGCCGCCAAGATCATTGCGCGCATTAGAACTCCAAATTAAGTTTGGTTCTCGCTACCGGCAACAAATCCTTTTTAAACCAGTCAACGAATGCGTTAAATTCTCTATATCGCTCACTTACCTCTAAGAAATAACGGATAACCAGGGGGATATCGGCCAAATAGCCTGGTTTATGATCTCTAATATACAACCTAGCAAAGATGCCCAAGACCTTTAAATGACGCTGCAGCCCCATGAGATCAAAGTCTCGCAAGAATTGCTGTTGGCCCACCTCTTGGACAATGCCCCTCGCTGTAGCTCGCTTAAAGTAATCAATAGCCCATTTCTCTACCTGTTCTGGGGTCCAGCGAATATAGCAGTCCCTTAGCAGCGACACGAGATCGTAGGTATAAGCTCCGAGCACAGCATCCTGGAAATCGATAATTCCTGGTCCAGCGTCTGCATCAAAGATCAGAGGGTCGAGGATCATCAAGTTACGGGAATGGTAATCTCGATGAACTATTACCTCAGCCTGTCCGAGCGCTGAATCTTCGAGAAATCGGAAAGTCTCGTCGAGTAAATCACGTTCATTGTGACCGAGCGTTAACGACAAAAATTCTCCACAAAACCATTTCTCGAATAGCATCATTTCCCGATGCAGCTCTTTCCTAGAAAAAGGGGCAAGTATCCCTTTATCTTCACTCGCCTGGAGCTCAAGTAAAGAGAAGATGGCTTTCTGGTATAGACCATCCACAATTTCTATCTGACCTAGCTGCTGGGCGTCCCGCAATGCGTCTAGGTAAAGCGTATCTCCCAGATCATCTAGCAGCATAAAGCCTCTTTGATGGTCTGCCGAGTGAACTTTAGGTACAACTAACCCAGCTTGCTGGAACAAGTTACAAATATTCTCGAAGGATTTACCGTCTTCATTCTCAGGCGGAGCATCGACGGCCATAAAGGAATGGTTACCAGCCCAAACTCGAAAATAACGCCGAAAACTAGCATCGCCGGCTACCTTTTCGAGAGTTATTGTTTTCGCGTTTCCCAGTCGCAAACTACTTATAATCTCTTTAGTCCAAAGATTTAATTGATCATATCGGGAATGAATCATAGGTACTTTGTTAATAGTGGTAAAAGCTAGTCAGGGGTTCGCTTTGCATTCGAACTCCAATGAATTATTATGCCCTTGCAATGCGCTTCGGAACAGACCTGTGCTTGCATATCATTCAGTTAGTCGGTTTCAACAACGAATTGTTTATTACCTTTACCAGTCTTTTTAATGGATTAGCGGGTTAGGGAAGACATGCCGTTAAGAAAACTTCACATTAGCTCTGAAATCTCGCTGATCCTTTTCGCTGGCATTTTGCTAACTGCTTTGCCACAAACCACACAGGCGCAGCTCCCGCAGTATACCTGCCGCCCGAATGTAGATAGTGTCGGTTGGGTATGCGAAAGATCTGATTCTCCTCCATCGAGAAACTTGTCCGATGACAGTAATAGTGCAGTGTTACCACCAATTATTGAACAACTCGAGCCAGAGCAACCTCAGGTGATCCCAGAGGACGAAACGAGAGAACCAAAAGCTAGTCCAGATTCTCCCACAGAGGCGCCAGTCCGGGAAACTCCGCCAAATGGACCGAATTTGGAGGCAGAGGAAGTAAGAATAGTATCAACTGCAAATGAGCTAGACTGGATGCCAAGAGCATCTATGACAATAGAACAACAAGAAAGTCTACCCGATAATTGTTGCGGCAATTTTATTGATCCCATTGCTTCTTTTGCTGACAACACTGCCATTCCTGCTGAGGCTGAGACTTTATTTCGAGCAAACCAAGGATTACAGCAACTAGCCCAGAACCTAATCACGATCAATGGCGATGTTACGGTACAACAAGGTTTTCGCTCTATCATTAATGACCAGGTAACCAATATCGATCGCGAAGCGAACACTGTTTCAATGGAAGGCAATGTTGAATTTAGGGAGCCGGGTATATTACTACTCGGCAGCTCAGCCTTCATCGACAACGACGATAATTCCAATCGTATTGAGAACGCTCAGTATGTTTTGCACAACTACAGTGCTCATGGCCAGGCTCAGAGTATTATCTATAGCAGTGATTCCAGTGTGGTCAGTATCGAGAATGGCGAATTCAGTAGATGTGAACCTGGAAACAATTTCTGGAAGCTACGAGCCGACAACATCACACTGGACCAGAAGGAGAATCGGGGCTACGCCCAAAATGCGAGTTTGCAGCTTGGTGGCCTGCCGATCTTCTATTATCCCTTCACTCTACCTTTCCCTCTGGGTGATGAGAGATCTTCTGGACTCCTTGCTCCAAGCACAGGGTCAACCCGTAGTGGGGGATTCGATTTTGAACTGCCTTACTACTTTAACTTAGCTCCTCATTACGACGCCACACTGTCACCACGATTGATCTCAGATCGTGGTGTGCTGGTGGGTACGGAGCTCCGCTACTTGGCAAGCTGGTCTATGAATACCTTGAATATGTCTGGGCTGTCCGGCGATCAATTGTATGATGCAGCGCAGATAGACGTTCTCGGCTCTGATTCTCCGTCAGTTGAAGATCGCTGGTTCATCGGATTCGAACATATGGGATCCCTAGGCAGGAATTGGTCTACTTTTATCGATTACAACGCCATCAGCGACGAAGACTATTTCTACGATCTGGGTAGCAGTGGGCTTAACCTCTTAAGCCGTACCCACCTGAACAGACAGGGAGCCTTGAATTTCAATTCCGAGTACTTGCGCGCTGGTCTAAATGTCCAGCGTATCCAGATCATCGATCCATTTATTTCAGCAATTGACCTAAGCCGACCCTACGACCGCCTACCCCAATTTCATTTCGAAAGCGATTTATATCTTCGAGCCGGCTTTAGCTTTGGTATACGAGGTGAAATCACTTCTTTTGATCGAGACCTAAACGAAGCAGCACTTAGCACGACCCAAATAGCAAACGGGGCACTGACGAAGGGTGAACGCATAAATTTGGAACCGGAAATAAGTTGGTCGCTCGAAAGTCCGGGCTGGTTCGTTCGTGCTAGCGCTAAATACAAACACGTAGAATATAGCTTAGAAAACCAGGCAACCGGTACCCTAGCGGATCCTGACCTCGGTACAGGTATTTATAGCTTGGATGCTGGCCTAGTTTTCGAACGCAATATGACAAGTGATGGAGGTGGCTGGATTCAAACATTGGAACCTCGAGTCTATTATTTATATAGCGAATATATAGATCAAAGCATGTTGCCACTTTTTGATACGTCGGAACTTAATTTTAGTTTTAACCAACTCTTTCGTGATGATCGCTTCAGTGGCGGAGACCGCTTCGCTGACTCGGATCAAGTTACTGTTGCCCTCACTAGCCGTATACTAAACTCTGCAGGAAAGGAAACCGCCCGCGTCAGTATCGGCCAAACCCAATATTTCCAGGATCGCTTGGTGACGCTCAGTAATCCACTGCAAACCTGGCTGCCGCGCTACTCACCTCTCTATACAAAATCTGCTTTGGCTAGCGAATTTGCGTTCACATTCGGGGAAAAAGTACAGCTCAGTACTGATCTTCAATGGAATGAAGATACCCAGGAAGTGGAGGAAGGCAGTTTCCAACTCCGCTATCAAGGCAACGATAATTTATTAAATATAGCCTACCGCTACCGTACTCTGGTTAGCTCACCAAGTTTTACTCTGCCAGTAGGTATCGATCCGCGTATCAAACAAACAGACATATCAGGTATCTGGCCTGTCACTGCCAATTGGAAATTACTGGCCCGCTGGAATTACGATCACAGTAACTCGCGTAATCTGGAAAGTTTCGTGGGAGTGGAGTGGAGCAATTGTTGCGCTACCATTCGACTAATTGGACGAGAATGGGTTGACGAAGACGAATTGTTTCTTCCTAATATCAAACCCGACCGCGGTATATTCGTTCAGTTTACCCTGAAAGGACTTGGTAATCTCACCGGGGGAGGCTTGAGCAATCTTTTAAGCGATAGTATTTGGGGCTTTAGAGATACTAATTATGAGCAATAACGCAACCGTTAAACGTACAAACCCGATTTCATTTCTTAACCTTGGCTTGGCAATTATAATTGGCTGCCTACCAGTTTTTAGCCTTGCGCAAAGAGTATTGCTTGATAGGGTAATTGTCGTGGTAGACGAGGATGTTGTGCTGCAAAGTGAGCTTGATACCAGGCTAGCGGATGTAACAGCAAACGCTGCAGCGAACAACCGCCCGCTTCCGGAACAAGACGAACTTAGATCTGAAGTGCTAGATACTCTGATATTGGAGAATCTGCAGATGCAGTTCGCAGAGAGAGTCAGTATTCGATTCGATGATGATACCATTAACCGTGTACTGCTAAACATGGCTGAAAACAGCAACATGTCTTTCGATGAGTACGTCACTACCCTAGAAGAAGCAGGTTTGTACCTAATTACTCGGGAACAGGTGCGTAAACAACTGACCATTCAGGAATTGCAACGCGGCATGGTCAATAGCAGACTAGCCATCACTGAACAGGAAATCGATAACTTTCTGAGTTCAGAAATGGGACGGGAAACGATGGCCGCAGAATTCGTGATTAATCATATGCTAATAACAACGTCCGGCACAGATTCGGCAGAAGAACGAGAAACCAAGCTCAGATATGTGGCTGATCTCGCCACCAGGATTCGGGAAGGCGAATTTTTTGGAGAAGTATACCGTGAAGCACAACTTGCGAGATTATTTCCAGTTGATAGCACTCAATTTGATTGGCGTCGGGCAGATCAACTTCCAAATATTTTTTCAGAAATTGTAGAGACCATGGATATAGCAGACGTAGAAGGACCCATTGAGGCAGGCAACGGTTACCACCTTATCCAGCTAGCACAAAAACGTGGTGGTACAGAGCAGGTTGTAAAGCAAACCAACCTGCGACATATCATGTTAACGCCGAATGAAATCCGTGACGAAGATCAGTCGCTGGCCGAAATCCGGGAAATTCGAGAAGAAATTATTGCTGGTGAAGCATTTGCCACACTAGCGAGGCAAAACTCGGACGATCCCAATACAGTAGTAGGGGGCGGTGATCTAGATTGGGTTAACCAAGGCGGCTTACCGCCATTGATGGAAGAAGTGGTCGATGGGCTTGAGATCAATGAATTAAGTGAACCATTTCGTACGGATGGAGGGTGGCATATCGTCGAAGTACTAGGTAGACGGGAAACCGACCTAAGCCAAGAATACTCGCGGTCGCAAGCTGAGAATACCCTACGTAATCGTAAGTTCGACCTGGAATTACAGAATTGGCTGATTGAGATTCGTGAAGAAGCCTTCGTCGAACTGATCGATTAATGGCTCAACGGAAAATGTGCCATGCCCCACAGAATAGCGATTACACCCGGCGAACCAGCAGGGATCGGACCTGATCTCTGCGTTGCCATTGCGCAACATCCTCCTCCTGAAGCTGAACTCGTCGTAGTCACTGATGGCGAACTCTTGCGACAAAGAGCCGAACAACTAGGCCAATCGCTTAGCCTAAACTACTTTGACCCCAACGCGCCTACAGTTGCGAATAGGCCTGGTGAGCTCAGTATTCTGCAGGTAAACCTAAATGAACCTGTTACTCCAGGCGAACTGAACACTGCAAACGCGAAATATGTGCTCGACACGCTTCGAACCGCAACCGATACCGTAATTCATGGACAATGCGACGCGATGGTAACGGGACCTGTTCAAAAAAGCACAATAAATAAAGCTGGGATCGCCTTCACAGGGCATACAGAGTTCCTAGCTGAATATTGTAAGCAAGAGCTAACTGTTATGATGTTAGCCACCGAGGGTTTAAGAGTCGCTCTGGCTACTACACATCTTCCGCTAAGCGCAGTACCCGGAGCAATATCGACCGAGTTGCTGGAGAAAGTCATCCAAATCCTGCATAAAGATTTACAAATCAAATTTGGCATCGAAAATCCGACAATTCTTGTCTGCGGCTTGAATCCCCATGCTGGCGAGGGAGGGTATCTCGGACATGAAGAAATTGAGATCATCGAACCAGTCTTGTCTAAACTTCAATCAAACGGAATGGACCTGATCGGCCCATTACCAGCAGATACCCTATTTACCAGTAAGTACCTTGACCACGCGGATGCGGTTTTATCGATGTACCATGATCAGGGGCTACCGGTACTAAAATACAAAGGCTTCGGTTCTGCCTGCAATATTACCCTTGGGTTACCCATTATCCGTACATCGGTAGATCACGGCACAGCTCTCGATGTAGCCGGCTCTGGCCAGGCAAGCTCCAGCAGCTTGTACAATGCAATAGCCACAGCAACACAAATGGCTTCTCACTGCAAAAACGGTAAAGAATCGACAATTGGAAAGCAGGAATGAAACCGCATATAAATTCCACAATACTCAAAAAAGGGATTGTGCATAAACCTCGTAAGCGGTTCGGACAAAATTTTCTGCACGATCAGAGTGTTATAAATCGTATCATTGAAGCAATCAATCCTTGCCTAAATGACCGCCTAGTTGAAATTGGGCCAGGTCAAGGAGCACTTACCGAACCATTAGCAGCGACCGGCGCTCTACTCGATTGTATTGAGCTGGATCGAGACCTAGCCAAGTATCTTCGACAACATTATTCGGAAAACTCGCAGGTAACGGTGTATCAAAAAGATGGACTCAAGTTTGACTTTGCTGAGCTCGCTCCTGCTCGAGGATCTCTGCGCATCGTCGGTAATCTTCCCTACAACACCTCCACTCCTATGTTGTTTCATCTGATGAAATATCAAGAACTAATCAAGGACATGACCTTCATGCTGCAACTGGAGGTGGTACAACGCATGACCGCCAAACCTGGGAATAAGAATTACGGTCGCCTAGGGCTCATGCTGCAGTATTTTTGTAAGATAGAGCATTTGTTTAATGTCCCGTCTGCAGCTTTCTCGCCAAAACCAAAAGTGGTCTCCGCTCTCGCTCGACTGACACCACATAGTCAGCTTCCTATCGTTGCCAAAGACGTAAACTGTCTTCAAATAGTTATAAGAACTGCCTTTAATCAGCGTCGGAAAACTTTGAAAAACAGCCTTAAATCTATTGTTTCGGAAGAGACACTCAACAAATTACCTCTGGACGGTAGCCTGCGGCCAGAAAACTTAAATCTGCGAGATTACGTAATAATAAGTGATGCCATCAGTAACCAATGAGAACTTACATGGACTGCACTGAATCAATTAAAATAGCGGTAAAAACACGTTACTTAGGAGAACAATCGGGGGGCGACAAAAACCGTTACGCGTTTGCCTACACAATAGAGATCACTAACCTAGGTAGCGAAATGGTAAAACTTCTCAATCGTCGTTGGCTAATTACTGACGACAACAATAAGGTCGAGGAAGTCATCGGCGAAGGTGTGGTGGGGCAGCAACCTGAAATACAACCTGGCCAAACCTTTCATTATACAAGCGGCGCTGTCATCGAAACGAAATTCGGCACTATGGAGGGGAGTTATGAAATGCTGAAAACTGACGGTCGCACATTTAAGGCCCCGATCCCGCCTTTTTTGTTGGGTCAGCCTCATATGGTTCACTAGGAAACTCTATCAACGCTCATAGTAGTGCTATACTGAAAGTCTGCAGAGCGATCAGCTTACATATGAGTACGTATGCTATTGGGGACATTCAGGGTTGTTATAGAGCCCTGCGACGGCTCCTGAAAAAAATCAAGTTTTCCCCAAACAGAGACAAATTGTGGTGTGTTGGAGACCTTGTAAATCGCGGGCCCTCTTCTCTGGACACGTTGCGCTTCCTACAAGACATGGATCACTGCACAGAGATTGTTTTGGGCAATCACGACTTGCACTTCTTGGCAATCCACGAAGGCTGTGCACCGGGCCGAACCAAGGACACGCTGACTAGACTATTGGATGCACCAGATTGCAACCAGCTCAGTAAATGGCTGCGCCATAAGCCGCTCGCCCATTTCGACTCCCTGGATACTAGAGACGGTATTGAAAATTTCCTGATGGTGCATGCCGGTGTAGCTCCGCAGTGGTCACTACAGAAAACACTAGATTTAGCAGCGGAAGTTGAATACGCCCTTCAAAGTAAAGACTATAAAGGGTTCTTGCGTTGTATGTATGGAGACAAGCCAATTCGCTGGTATGATAAGTTACAAGGTCAGGATCGCCTTCGTACAATTACCAATTATCTCACTCGAGTGCGATTCTGTGACGAGATCGGTAGCTTGCGTCTTAGTGTCAAAGAAGGGTTGTATGCTGCCCCTGATGGATTCAAGCCTTGGTATACACATGAGATCATTACCAATAAGGCCACTATCCTATTTGGTCACTGGGCCTCATTGGAAGGAAAAACCGATAAACATCGAGTGCACGCGCTAGATACTGGTTATGTATGGGGTCGAGAACTGACCGTAATGCGTCTGGAAGATCAACGACGTTATTCAATATCGAATTGAGCTGTCTGATATAGTTTCATCATTTGTTATTACAGGATTTCATGAAAATCTATCTAGTAGGCGGAGCGATTCGTGACAAACTGCTTGGGCTCCCGATCAAAGACAAAGATTGGGTAGTAACCGGCGCAACCGAAGCTGACATGATCGCTCATGGATACCTGCAGGTCGGTAAAGGCTTCCCTGTATTCTTGCATTCCGACTCAAAAGAAGAATATGCGTTGGCCCGGACAGAAAGGAAAACGTCACCGGGCCATACTGGTTTTGAAATTTATGCTTCTCCGGAAGTAACTCTTAAACAAGATCTACAACGCAGGGATCTGACAATTAACGCTATCGCCCAAAAGGATAACGGTGAGCTAATCGATCCTTACGGTGGCTGCAACGACATAGAAAACCGAGTACTGCGCCACGTGTCACCAGCTTTCCGCGAAGACCCTCTGCGTGTTCTACGAATTGCCAGGTTTGCAGCACGCTTCGCAACACTTGGATTTAGCATAGCTGAAGAAACAATGGACCTCATGAACACCATGGTCACCGGAGGCGAACTAGAAAATCTTGTGGCAGAGCGAATCTGGCATGAGATTGAACGAGCATTGACGACATCAGCTCCCGCCGAATTCGTCCGGACATTGAGAGACTGTGGAGCACTAAAGGTAATCCTTCCAGAAGTGGACCGACTGTTTGGTGTTCCTCAACCGAAAAAATACCACCCAGAAATTGATACATATCTGCATACTCTGCTGAGCATGGAGCAGGCCAGCAAGTTGAGCGAAGACCCAATTGTTCGCTATGCCACCATGATTCATGACGTCGGCAAGGGCGTTACTGACAAAACTAAATGGCCTAGCCACATCGGCCACGAGCATCTCGGTGTAAAGCTTCAGGCCGCAATTACCAAACGGATTAAGGTGCCTAATGAGTATTCCGAATTGGCTGCACTTGTGTGCGAGCATCACACCAAGCTGCACCGTTGTATGCAATCCAACCCAGACACTCTGTTGAAATTATTAGAAAGCATCGACGCAATGCGGCGACCTGACCGACTCGACAAGTTCCTCTTAGCCTGCGAAGCCGATGCAAGGGGCCGCACTGGCTTGGAAGATCGGGACTATCCGCAAAGAGATTACTTACTGTGCATACTGAATGCTATTAACAATATCAATGTCGAATCATTGTTGGCGGACAACCCTTCCGCTCAACCCAATGTAGTCATAAACAAACATCGGTTAGAAGTGATTGCGAATATCAAGAGTAGTTTCGACAATAATGACTGACGAAAAAGTAATATTGGTAACCGGAGCAGCCAAGCGTATCGGCGCATGTATCATTGAAAAATTCCATATCCAAGGTTACCTAGTAATTATTCATCATAATCGTTCTGGGGAAGCAGCAAATGCCCTCGCCGATAAATTAAACAAGCAACGGGCAAACAGTGCAATGTGCCTACAAGCTAACTTGAATCATCTGAATGCGATTGAGACGCTTGCGAGTGAGACCCTCGCGTGTTACCAACGCCTGGATGTCTTGGTAAATAATGCGTCCTCTTACTATCCAACGCCTTTTGGTATAGCCACGCAGCAACAATGGGATGACCTTCAGAATAGTAATTTAAGAGGAGCCTTTTTCCTGACCCAAGAACTAAACCAGGAACTAGCTAATCGACAAGGAGCCGTTATCAATATCGTCGATACCTATGCGGACAGGCCCCATCATCACCATTCTATCTACAATATTGCAAAAGCTGGTCTGAAAACTATGACCAAAGCACTGGCCATCGACCTTGCTCCAAAGGTTCGCGTTAATGGGGTAGCACCTGGTTCAATTCTGTGGCCAGCAACTCTTGAAAACGGGAATGATCCAAATGTGGTCCAAGCTCGAAAAAAGGTGCAGAAAAAGATACCTCTCGGTACATTAGGCCAACCAAGAGATATCGCTGATGCTACTTACTTTCTGGCTAGTGATGCCAGTTATATAACCGGTCAAGTAATTAAAGTCGATGGAGGTCGAAGTTTAAACTAGGAATCCCTCACAGGATAAACTCCGACTTACTCATAACCTTAGCTGCACGAAATGATTTAACTTTCCTAAGAGAGCGTGTCGCGCCAGTCAAAATCTACTTTCCAGAGCTGTTGGTTAGATTGGTCAAATTCGTCCCATAAATCAGCGTAGGTAAGTCCAGTAAAACCGTGTATTCGGTCAGGTAACAACTCGGCTAGCGGTTGCAGGACAAAGGCGTATTGGGTTATCTCTTCTTTCGGTAACTCTATCTCGTCACTTTTTGTTTTCTCATCACCATAGAACAATATGTCCACATCCAGGGTTCGTGCAGAGAACCGAGGTTGCTCGCGGTTCCTCCCGAACCGATCCTCTAATAGCTTGAGAAAACTGCTAATCGATGATAGATCTGCCGTAGTTTCGATGATTGCAACAAGATTTAGGAAATTCGCTCCCACAAAACCTATAGCTTCACTTTCATAAACAGAAGAACATTTTAAGGCATCAAATTCGTGACGGAGCGCACGCACCGCCTTTCGGATATTGTTTGGTGCATCAATATTGCTGCCAAGACTCAAAGCAAGTAATGCCACAAGCTATACCCATTTATTACGATACCTCGCTGCCTCGCTCAATAATAACGCCAACATCTCTAGATCCTCTTAACGCGCCCGGTTTACCAACGCGGAGTTTGAGCGAGGACACTTCGAATTCTGTAAGTACCAGGTTAGCAACCTGTTCAGCTAAGGTTTCCACCAAAGAAAATTCCGAATCTTCCACGAATTTTATCAACCGCTTTGCGACTGCTTTGTAATCGAGAGCATGTTCAATGCTATCAACCTCCGCCGAAGGACGAATGTCAGTTGTCATCTCCAGATCAAAACTAACAATTTGTTTCTGCTCCCGTTCCCAGTCGAATACGCCAATAATAGTTTTAATCTCCAATTCGTGTATATATATAATGTCCACAAACTATCCTATATATAATCAGGAAATCGCGGGTAACGATTCAATCGACCATCGAGGAAAAACATCAATTCCAAGCCCTTGATGCTGACCAGCCTTCAACCGCTGACATCCAGCATATGCGATCATTGCACCATTGTCAGTGCAGTATTTTAGCTGGGCATAAAACAACCGACCATTGACTTTTTTCAGGGAAAGTTCGAGCTCTTCACGCAGATGGGTATTCGCGCTTACACCCCCAGCAATTATGAGTGACTGCAACCCAGTCTGCTCGAGTGCACGACGACACTTGATCGCCATAGTCGCCACTAAAGCCTCTTCAAAAGCTAAGGCGATGTCCGCACGAGTCTGCTCGTCCAACTGCCCCGCTTCAGATAGTTCTATAATGGTGTTGCGAACAAACGTTTTCAAACCGCTAAAACTGAAATCCAACCCAGGCCGGTTTGTCATAGGGCGAGGGAACTTGAAGCGCCCTTTTGCTCCTGATAGCGCTAGCTTCTCCACGTGAGGCCCTCCCGGGTACGGCAACCCCAGCATTTTCCCAACTTTATCGAAAGCCTCTCCTGCAGCATCGTCCAGTGATTCTCCCAACAATTCGTACCGCCCAATGTCGTCCACCCGCACTAGCTGGGTATGCCCGCCGGATACCAAAAGCGCGACAAAGGGAAAAGTAGGCGGATCAGCCTCTAGCATGGGAGCAAGTAGATGCGCCTCCATGTGGTGTACACCAATAGCAGGCACACCCCATCCCAACGCCAAGGACCGACCAATTGTCGCTCCGACGAGGAGCGCCCCTACTAGGCCTGGACCTGCTGTATAGGCAACCCCATCGAGCTCCGCTGCCTCAATCTCCGCTTCTGTGATCACCTGTTTGATCAGAGGCAACGTTTTGCGAATATGATCGCGTGACGCCAATTCGGGAATCACTCCTCCATAGCTCGCATGAATGCTCACCTGGCTAAAAAGGCAGTCCGCCAGCAGGCCTCTGCCACTGTCGTAGACAGCGACCCCGGTCTCATCGCAAGAGGTTTCAATACCTAATACTTTCAATTACTTAGTTTCTTATGTGTCGTCAGAAGAGGTCATGATGCCAAAAATCAAAGAATATCCCAAATCGGATTTTTCTGTCGCCCAAAAAAGCTTAATTCCTTTGCATTTCCAGCGCTTGGCCTTTAAGATACTCGCCCTGAAAATAGCCCTGAACCCGATAAATTGGTTTTTATTAGTGCCAGAAGTCAAACTTAAAGAAAACGAGCCTTTTGATGTAGCCCTGCGCCGCTTTAAGCGCTCATGCGAAAAAGCTGGAATCTTGGCAGAAGTTCGCCGCAGAGAGTTCTACGAAAAACCCACTTCTGTGCGCAAGCGTAAGGCTGCTGCTGCGGTAAAGCGTCATTTGAAAAAGCTGAGCCGGGAAAACCGTAAGAGTCAGCGGCTCTATTAATCTTACTCGCGGGCGACCGACTAACCTAACATGTCTGCATCCACGAGATCGACCAGCAGTAGCATAGCTATGTCCCAAAGTCCCCTAAAACTGCGCATCAACGAAGCCATGAAAGAAGCCATGCGAGCCAAAAATAAGTCTCGTTTGGGTACTATCCGTCTAGCTCTGGCGGAAATAAAGAAAGTCGAAGTCGATGAGCAAATAGATCTTGACGACATACGTATCACATCGCTCCTGGATAAGATGGTAAAACAAAGCCGCGAATCCATTAAACAATTCGAAGCAGGTGGCCGTACTGACCTGGCTACCAACGAGCAACATGAAATCGAAGTCATCCAAGAGTTCCTACCAAAAGCTCTTAGTGAAGAGGAACTCGATGCCATTATCAAAGGCGCTCTAGAGGAATCTGGAGCCGTGAGTATGCAGGACATGGGCAAAGTAATGGGGCTAATCAAACCACAGGTTGTTGGGCGCGCCGACATGAGTGCAATTAGTCAAAAGATTAAAGCAGCGCTTTCCTAATACCGAAGAAGCTCCTCGGTTATTATTTCGCTGAACTAAGTAGAGGTCAGTGACAGAAGCGCGCAAATTCCCTTAAGATTTTTCGATTCGCGCTCTTAGAGTGATTTGCCTATAGTTGTTCCCTAAAAATCAGAAAAAGCCTTAAGCAATCCGTTACAATTGATTGCTCAGGGTTGCTCGCACTCTATGACCTGTAAAGGGCGCTAATGGCCGGATTGATTCCACAGACATTTATTGACGATCTGTTAAATCGAACAGATATTGTAGAAGTTATCGACAAGCGAGTAGCTCTTAAAAAAACAGGCAAAAATTATACTGCTTGCTGTCCTTTTCACCAGGAGAAGACTCCTTCCTTCAGCGTACAACCCGACCGACAGTTCTACTACTGTTTCGGTTGTGGGGCCGGCGGCAACGCTATCGGATTTGTCATGAACTTTGACCAACTGGATTTTCCGCCAGCCGTTGAAACACTCGCAAAAGATGTAGGCCTGGAGGTACCTAAGGATGAAACACCGACACATCGTAAGCGACAGTCCGAGACCATAAAGATGGTCGAGGTATTGGAAGATGCCAGCAAGTTCTACCAGTACCAACTTCGTCACCACGAACACAAGAAGGATGCAGTGGATTATCTCAAGTCCCGCGGAGTTAGCGGCAAAATTGCCAAGGAGTTCTGCTTGGGATACGCGCCTCCTGGTTGGGATAATCTGCTCAAAGCTATCGGTTCCGATTCCAAGCAACAGCGGGTGCTTCTTAAAGCTGGACTCGTAATTGAAAAGGACCAGCAAAAACCGAGCGATAATGATACAGCTGATGAGTCCGGCGCTCATTACTATGATCGATTCCGCAATCGCATCATGTTTCCTATACGCGATAGTCGCGGACGCACCGTCGCATTTGGTGGAAGAGTGCTAGGCGAAGACAAACCTAAGTATCTGAACTCTCCCGAGACGACAGTTTTCCATAAAGGATCCGAACTATATGGTCTATTCGAATCAAAGAAGTCAGGCACAAGGTTCAATCGTTTGCTGCTTGTTGAGGGTTACATGGATGTCATCGCCCTGGCTCAAATGGATATTCATAATGCGGTTGCCACTCTCGGCACAGCAACCAGTCCTCGTCATTTGACCCGCATTTTCAGACAAGCTGCTGAGATAGTATTCTGTTTCGATGGCGACGATGCTGGTCGCAACGCAGCCTGGCGTGCGCTGGAAACGACCTTGCCTAATATGGTAGATGGTCGCCAAGTAAAATTTCTGTTCCTACCAGAAGGAACTGACCCCGATACCTATATAAGAAGCGCAGGCAAGGAACAGTTCGAAAGCGACGTTGATAATGCTACACCTCTAGAGACTTTTTTCTTCGACAAGCTCTCTCAGAATCTAGACATTACTTCCATCGAGGGCAAAGCAAGACTGAGCAATCTTGCAAAACCGCTGTTAAGACAATTCCCTCCGGGTGTCTATGCTCAACTTATGCTTGACCGTTTATCAGAAACCCTTGGTGTTAGCAGCGAATCTTTCAATCAACTGTTAGTAAAAGAGCCACCGACACAGAAAAATGCTGATGAACTTTCACTACCCAATTCCTCTCCTCGTATTTCGGTGCCTAACCCGACAAATGCGAGGACGACAAAACTTACTTCCTACCGAAAACCTGCAAGCCTTAAAGCGATTGAGTTGTTACTGAGGTATCCGGAAGTTGCCCTGACTGTGACCCAAGACCTTAAACCTCTGCATAGTGCTGAAGATGAAAGTCGAAAGTTGCTATTGTCACTCATTGAAATGGTAAGGAAGAACCCCCATACAGAAACTTATACCCTGCTTGGTTACTGTTATGGTACCAGCCTGAGGAATCAGCTCACCCAATTACTTAAAGCTGAGCAAATTACTCCGCAGGAAGGTATCGAACAAGAGTTCAACCATATAGTTGACAAGATATTGTCTGATATAGTGAAAAAGTTGGAGTTTTTAGAACTCAGAGACGAGCTGAAATCCAAGGTTTCAGCGACCAAAGATAGCAACTAAGCAGCCGCTATAACAGTCTATAGTAGATATACAACGAGAGTCGGTGCCTATATAATGCGCGGCTGGCTTTTATAAGCTACTTCCTTCTAGTTGGCATTTGTGCCTAAGAAAGCGAGAGTCTATGGTCGAATTAATTGCACCTCAGTCCAGCCTTAAAGCTCTGATCGCCAAGGGCAAGGAGCAGAATTACCTCACCTATGCTGAGGTAAATGATCACTTGCCTGAATCAATCTCCGATCCGGACCAAGTCGAAGACATAATACAGATGATCAACGATATGGGCATCAAAGTGTTCGAAACAGCACCGGATAATGATGCATTGCTTCTTAATGAAGAAAATGACACTGGAGCTGATGAAGTAGCAGCTGCTGAAGCAGCAGCTGCTCTGGCGGCTGTAGAAAACGAAGCTGGTAGAACTACTGATCCAGTGCGTATGTACATGCGCGAGATGGGAACCGTTGAGCTGTTAACACGTGAGGGCGAAATCGTAATCGCCAAACGCATAGAAGAAGGCCTGCGGGAACTGATGAAGGCTATGGCATATTTCCCAGGCACGGTCGAATATGTACTTAACGAATATGCTTTGATCGATAATGAAGAACGCCGCCTCAATGAACTCATTACCGGTTATCTCGACACAGCCGATGATGTGATCCCTGCCCCAACTCCCAACGCGGCACCAAAAAATGATGGTACAGCTTCAGATAACACTGGACTTGATAGTAGTGAAGAAGACGAAGACGAGGCTACTTTAGGACCAGATCCCGAAGAGGCCCGACTTCGCTTTAATGAACTGAGAAAACAATACGAAGGCACCAGCACTGTCCTAGGTAAGTACGGTCGATCAGACGATCGAACCAAATCGGAACTGGAAAAACTAGGCGATCTTTTCAAAAATTTTAAACTGACCCCGCGTCAATTTGATCCTCTACTCAGCCATATTCGAGCCGTCCTAACTCGCCTACGTCGGCACGAGAAGACTATCATGGCCTTGTGTGTACGTGGTGCCAAAATGCCACGCAAAGATTTCATTGCTAGCTTTCCCGGTAACGAGACTAATGAAAAATGGATTGATCAGCATATCACAGCCAAGGAAGCTTATTCTGAATTGCTTATCAATATTAAGACCGAAGCTCTCCGAGCCCAAAAAAAGATTAAACTTTTAGGCGAAGAAACCGGGTTAACGGTTTACGAGATCAAAGACATTAATCGGCAGATGTCCATCGGCGAAGCTAAGTCTCGTCGGGCCAAAAAGGAAATGGTAGAGGCGAATCTGCGACTAGTGATCTCCATTGCCAAAAAGTATACAAACCGAGGCCTGCAATTTCTCGATCTCATCCAGGAAGGCAACATAGGATTGATGAAGGCGGTCGACAAATTTGAATACCGTCGTGGTTACAAGTTCTCGACGTATGCAACTTGGTGGATTCGCCAGGCAATAACCCGATCTATCGCGGACCAAGCGCGTACTATTCGTATCCCTGTTCACATGATAGAGACTATCAATAAGCTTAACCGTATCTCTCGTCAAATGGTCCACGAAAAAGGCCGTGAACCGACACCTGATGAACTGGGTGACCGCATGGAAATGCCTGAAGATAAGGTGCGCCGAGTTTTGAAGATCGCCAAGGAACCTATCTCCATGGAAACCCCGATTGGTGACGATGAAGATTCGCACTTGGGTGACTTTATCGAGGACGGCACGGTTGACTCACCGGTTGACTCCTCTATTGACGAAGGCTTGCGTGAAGCCACTAAGGATGTACTAGGTAGTCTCACTGCTCGCGAGGCCAAGGTGCTTCGTATGCGCTTCGGTATCGATATGAACACAGATCATACACTAGAGGAAGTTGGTAAGCAGTTTGATGTAACTCGGGAACGGATACGGCAGATAGAAGCAAAAGCACTACGCAAACTCCGGCACCCCACACGCTCTGATCACCTGCGCTCATTTCTTGACGAATAAGTAGATTCGGAAAAATTAAAGGGGCGCTATAAAGCGCCCCTCTCTAATTTTAGAGTCTAAGAAGCTGTTCATTTCTAGCTTATCAACTCTACGTTTAGGTAGAACGAAAAGATAGAAATTGTGTTGGAAAGTTTTAAACTAAACTGAGATTTGCAAGCAAAGTGAATTCTAATTCTGACCAGACGCTCTGCAGACTCTATACGTCTGGGCAAAAATGGGAGTCTACTAAGTATCCACAGCTAAGACAAAAGTTAAGGGCCTATAGCTCAGCTGGTTAGAGCAGCGGACTCATAATCCGTTGGTCCCAGGTTCGAGTCCTGGTGGGCCCACCAACTTCTCCGGTAAATTACTGCCCATACCTGGTCTGACGGACTATAGAATCTTCGAATCTATTTCCCGTGCATATCTCACTAAGGCGACGAAAGATTCAGTTTAATACCTACATATATAGCACGCTCAGGCGAAAAAAATCCCGTAACTTCCTGGTAATCTTCATCAAGCGCATTTTCCACTCTAGTATAAATCCTGAAACTGTCATTAACGTCGTAACTGGCGCTCAAATCTAATACCTGAAAGTCATCTAGACCCACCGAAGTTCCATTGAGTTCATCAATCGAGTCCTGTGAAATTCTATAAAACGCATTGAGCTTTAACCGATCTCCTACCCCTGAATAGAATAAGCCGACATTGGCGAGCTTTTCGGGGCGGCGCAGACGCTGCAACCCATTGGGCCGCTTGGTTTCGTTAAACGTATAATTCGAAGTTAAGCGCAAGCTGTCAGTCATCGCTAAATCTATACCAAGCTCAACGCCTTCTGAGTTGCTGACACCAATGTCCTGCAAATAACCGCTGAAGCCAGCAAGATCAAAATAAATTGCATTCTTTACTTCCTGGTCAAAGTAAACCGCTTCCAGATGAAGGCGATTACCTAACACGTATTCCACACCAAGTTCATGCCCTTCACTTTCTTCCTGTTTTAAAGAGGCTAAAGAGGCTGGCGGAAAAGCAAAAGCCCCGGCGTTATAATCTATCTCAAATGGGCTTGGGGCTCTAAACCCGGTACCCTGGCTGGCTTTAATTTTGAGCGTAGCATTATTTGACAGATCAATCAGGTAAGCGCCACTAAACCGGTAGCTGGTATTCGTTCCAAAATCATCATTATCATCGTGACGAACACCAGCAGTGAGGAAAAGATTGTCCGAAAAATCACTGAGGAATTCCAAATAAACTCCTAAATTATCCCTAGAAGAATTGTTATTTTTTGTCTTCTCATAATCAGTGCCAAATACTAAATCGAAGCCCGAAAGATTATTTGCACTTCCGAGGTACTCCCATCGATCTAACTCTCCCTTTGCTGAGAACGCTGAAACGTTAAGAGCGAAATTTTCTCTGGCGGTTTGAGTTGATGCATAAGATATCGAATGAGACAAATAATTCGAGCTATATTCCAAGGAAGCTCTTGAGGCGCTCGATTCATAAATAGCAGAACAATGGTGTACGATAGTTTTGTAAAAACAACCGTCAAATTCGGAGTCGCCGTCGACATCACGATGCACCACTTCGAGACGCAAATTTTCCGATAGATTTGCCCCCAGACGGCCATGCATAGAAGTGTTGGTGTACCCATCATCATCTCTCAACATAGTGTCAAATTGGCTGGTGTTGTAACCGTCAGTTTCAGCATCCGTTACCGACAGGAAGTAATCTATGACGTCGTTGGAGCCTCCCAAATTTGCAGTAACCTTTTGGGTGCCATCCACTCCAGATCGAACATCGACATTGGCAAAAAATCCCTGTTCTAGAGAACGTGAACTAATATTGACAATACCTCCGGCGTCAGCGCCGTAGGCTAAGCCCTGTGGGCCTCTTAATACTTCGACTCGACCGATACCATCGCTGAGCAAATGCTCAAGCGGAGTGCTTATTTGGGTGCTGCTTGGATCAGCTAAACGCATGCCATCAAACAAGATTAGTGTTCGAAATCCTTCTTCACCACGAACTCTTAGGGTAGTAGTTTTACCTCTACCACCATTGTTACTGCTAGATATCGCGGGCAGCTGCCGTAATATTTCTGTCAGGGAAAGGTTTCCATAGGCTTCTATTTCTGATTCCGAAATTACCGAAACAGAGCTACCGATACGGCGCAGGGTCATCGGTACGAGACTTGGGGTCACAACGATTTCATCGAAAAAGCTGGTCGTGCTCTGAGCTTGTATTCGACCGGAAAGGAAAATTAATACGATAAAACCTAAAATGAGTATCTTCAATCTTGATGCCTACATTTCTGTATTTAAATAACCAAATTATGAGCCGAAGTATTGTTGTATTTGAGACAAAAGATTCCAGATTCTTATTTAATGCAGTTTAACGCTCATCTTTTGTCGAGTTTACTTCCCGGCAGTTGTAGACAGCTTTGGTAGGTACCTCGCAAGTATTACTATATTAGTAAAAATCTCGACGTGACACAGCATGCCTGATGTAGCATTCAAGCTGAAATCTGTCTGCAGAAGCTAAACGTTAGCTCCTAGTTCCTCGATAAGCGACTGAGGCACTTCAATAATCTTCGCCCGCAAGTATTCACCCAATGACTTCCCCTGTCTATCAATTCGATGACTGGAAGACGCTCCATCACCTAGCACATCGTGGATATAAAAATTCAAGGCACGCATATTAGTTAGCTCGTGGCGTTCAATTTTAAATTCCCTCATGTCTGGGAGCAATTTCTTCAACTGATTTACGGTGAGATAGTGATATAGAAAACTATAGGAAGCGTCTGTTCGGGCCCAAACACCGCAGTTAGCACAGCCCCCTTTATCACCGGAACGAGTGCCAAATAATCGACCGAAAGCTACCCTAGCAACTTGGCCTGTCGGAGTATCAGCTATTTTGACAGGAGAACTTTCATGGCGAACATTATCCAAATTCAACCGCTGAGTGGGCAGCACCTCAACTAAATGATCTCTTAAGTGAACGATTTCGCTAACATGCTTACTGTCTATCAATGCCGGCCAGTAAACTAGAACCGGATTACCGTCGTGACCCGCTAAAGCACGAGAGGTGTTCCCGGGAATATTTGCCAAGCCTAGTTCGGTGATTTTGGCCTGGAAAAGACGGCCAAGTTTCCGCGAGTCATGACTAGTCACTGTTAAACGCAAGGCCGCATGAGCTTCCTCGTTGCTAGCCGGATCTGCCTTGTCACTCCTGATCAATTGAATGTCAATATCGTCGAATTGTTCCCTTCCCCCTAAATTATGAAATATTGAGTCTAAATATACCTCCGCCTTTTTTTCAATATCTAGTCCAGTCAACAACACCTCCACGGTTTGTTTGCACGGACCAATCGTATTTATGCAGACTTTGTGTGTTTCCGGTGGACTGCTTCCCTTACAGCCAGTAATTCGAACACGGTCATCTCCCGCTTGTTCGAGTTTTATACTATCAAAGTGAGCGATTACATCGGGATTGTAGTATTCCGGGGTCGAGATTTCGTAAAGCAATTGCGCGGTGATTGTGCCCACTGAAACCAAACCGCCAGTGCATGAATGTTTTGTAATCGTGAAAGACCCATCGGCTTCTATTTCTGCAATGGGATAACCCACATCTCGATAGCTAGGTACTTCTTCAAAAAATGCGTAGTTGCCTCCACAGCATTGCGCCCCGCACTCTATAATATGCCCAGCTACCAGGGCCCCTGCTAGGGCGTCATAGTCATCCCGCGCCCACTTAAATTTCCAAGCAGCAGGACCAATGACTACCGCCGCATCTGTAACCCGCGGACAGATTACGATGTCGGCTCCTCCATCGAGTGCTTCCTTTATCGCCCATCCGCCGAAATAAATATTGGCTGTTACGACTTTATTTTTAGATTCAGCAAGTGGGGCTCCCTTATCAGTATTCACAAATGCTTCACCTTCGCCCTGTAACCTCTCAATGTCACCGACAAGATCATCACCATCTATATAGGCAACAATGGAATTTATACCGAGTTCAGCAAGAATTTTCTCAACAGCTTCTGCCATTCCTTTCGGATTCAGACCACCAGCATTAGATACAATCTTAATATTCCGCTCGAAACAGGTGGCTGCTACCTCTCGTACCTGTTTAAGAAAAGTACCCACGTAACCGAGATGTGATCCGCGTGTCTCCCGCTGATTATGTAAAATGGCCATAGTGAGCTCTGCCAAATAGTCGCCACTTAGAACATCAATTTCCCCTCCTTCTACCATTTCCCTGGCCGCAGCCAAACGATCCCCATAAAATCCACTACAATTACCGATGCGTATTATGTCGCTCATTTATCTACTCACGAGTTAGCTAGTTACTGATCTTCCGCAATCCAGGAAGCTTTGCGTTTGGCTCTAAATGCTGCTATCCCCTCGCTACCTTCCTCAGATTTAAACATGCGGAGACTCCATTCTGATGCTTCTTTAAATCCCTCTTTGACCTCGAGCCTAGGAATTCGGCGCACAAGCTTCTTGCATTCAACAACAGCGTTGGGGCCCCCTAGCTTTATCGCCTCGATTTCCTCCCCCACCACCTCAAATAGCTGTGCCTTGGGTACGGCGCGATGAGCCAGGCCGAAATCCACGGCTTGCGTGCCGTTAAAGCGTTCACCAGTGAGAAAAAGTTTCATGGCTTGATGGCCACCTAATTTCGGTAAACACACGACAGAAATCACTGCAGGAATTACTCCTATTCGTACTTCACTAAAACTAAAAATAGCTTCCTGCGCAGCAATGACGATATCAGACGCTCCAACGAGACCTAGGCCCCCTGCAAACGCAGCGCCATTAATAGCTCCGATTACGGGTTTGTTACTCTCTAATATCGCGGTCAGCACTTCAGCATAGGGGACAGCACGTCCCCCTTTTATGCTTTGGCCTGGCGGGCTTTTTAGGTCAGCCCCAGCACAGAAAGCTGGATCGGCCCCGGTAAGCACGATGCATCGCACGTCATTATCGTTGTTAGCAGCCAACAAATTGTCATATAGACCTGTCACCAGCGCTGCAGACAAAGCATTGCGATTTTCTGGCCTATTCAGAGTTATCCAGGCCGCTCCTTGTTTTACTTCATATAGTGTTGCTTGATCATCTGTCATCGAGTCAACTCTCTTTCTCTTTGGTGTTTCACTCTTTTCGATTCACGATCTGATTACTAATCCCGACTATCCTCTGCCAATCGCACTAATAACGCACCATTACCGACCTGGTCACCGGTGACCACATGGATTTCGCTCACGATGCCGTCTCTTGGTGCGGTGATGCGATGCTCCATCTTCATGGCCTCTAAAACCATGAGCAGTTGGCCTTTTTTCACGGTATCACCTGCTTGAACTTCGGTAGATACTACCACTCCAGGCATTGGAGCTATTAGGCCTCTTTCAGCATCTGCCTGTTTGGTATCTGCAAATCTAGGTAACTGAAAAAGTTCGAGGTCGCCATGGGGGCCGTTTACCAACCATCGTCTGGCATGCCGGTCTACAAAAAACGTGCTACGACGATTGTTAAATTCAAGGTCTACTTTCCCTCTTCCAGCCTGGTAAACGGTTACGAGCAACTCCTCTTCTTCGCATCTGACCCTAAATTTACCGCTACGATCGATGCGATATTCAACAATAAGAGGCTTTTCACTCACAAGAAATTCGTGCTTTTCAAAAGGCATTACTGTGTTACGCCAACCGCTGGGAACAGATTTCAAAACTCTGGCCGACGCGCATTGCTGAGCCTGGGCCTCCATTACAACCGCGATACCTGCCTCGATACACTCTTTTTTAGAAAGCTCACGCTTTCTGGCGGGGTTAACTTTTTCAATGAAGTCCGTAGTAGTTGCTCCACTTATAAATTCTGGCGTTCGCAAAGTCGCCACAAGGAAATCACGATTATTCGTTATACCCTGGATCCTTGTTCTCTCGAGTAATCTGGAGAGTCGGATAATAGCTTCCCGTCGCGTCGCGGCGTGCGCTATAAATTTAGCCAACATTGGGTCAAAGTTCATGCTCACTTCACTCCCAGTTTCGACTCCCGAATCGATACGTGTACCAATCTCATTTGGGTTTGAATTCGCTGCTGTTACAGGCGTGGGCTCCTGCCACGCTAATAACTTACCTGGAGATGGCAAAAAATTATTTTCCGGATCTTCGGCATAGAGTCTGGCTTCTATGGCGTGCCCACGAATGGAAAGATCTTCCTGCTTAAAAGAAAGCGTCTCTCCTTCAGCAATTCGAATTTGTTCCCTCACCAAATCTAGACCAGTTATAGCTTCTGTAACAGGATGTTCGACTTGCAAGCGGGTATTCACTTCAAGAAAGTAGAAATCAGAACCACTTAACAAAAATTCAACAGTACCAGCAGATGAATACCCAATTTTCCGAGCTGCCTTCAACGCAGCTTCGCCCATACGGCATCTAATATCTTCATCAACTGCTGGAGAAGGTGCTTCCTCTATTATTTTCTGATGGCGCCTCTGGATGGAACATTCTCTCTCGAAGCAGTGCACTAAGTTGCCATGGCGATCACCCAGAATTTGAATCTCAACGTGACGCGAAGCTGCCAACCAATGTTCTATGAATAAAGTGTCGTTGCCAAAGGCACTGAGTGCCTCACGCCTAGCCGCCTCAATAGCACCCCCTAAATCTTCTGGTTTTTCTACTACTCGCATACCTCGACCACCACCACCGGCAGAAGCCTTAATCAACACCGGGTAACCTATCTCTTCAGCGAGCGCGATAGTAGTTTCCATTTCGAGTATTTGCCTTGCAGGTAAGGTGGGAACCTCGGCCTCTTCCATCAATCGCTTAGCTGAGAGTTTGTCCCCCATACTGGCAATCGCCTCGGGCGATGGTCCGATCCAAACGATGCCCGCGGTACTCACCGCTTCAGCAAACCCACTATTCTCAGACAAAAAACCATAACCTGGGTGGATCGCATCTGCTTCACTTGCTTTGCAAGCCTCTAAAACTTTCTCCGTATTAAGGTAGGTATCGAGAGAGGTTTCACCTCTTAACGCAATTGCGAAATCAGCTTCATGCACAAAGGGAGCATCGACATCGCCGTCGGCATAGATAGCCACAGTACTAATTCCCATGTACTGGGCTGTGCGGTTGATGCGTCTGGCTATTTCTCCACGGTTAGCGATTAGTAAACGACTAATAGGCTTGATGGAGGATTGGTTATCCTTTTTCCTTACATACGCCACGTGCCGTACTCCTTCGTACCTTTTACGTCATTTGTATGGCAAGCCGATAAAGCCAACGCGACTACCGTGCGCGTATCCCGGGGGTCTATCATTCCATCATCACTAACTCGCGAGGTGGCGAATAAGCCTTTGGAACGCTCCTCTGCCCAATGTTCAGCTACAGCTGCACGTTTGGCGTCAGCTTCTTCATCGAACTTCTTACCTCGCCTTTCCGCCGCTGCTTTCCCCACTATAGTCATGACCCCTGCCATCTGTTTGGGACCCATTACCGCTATTTTCGCGGTCGGCCAAATAAAATTGAAGCGAGTTCCAAATGCCCGACCACTCATGCCGAAGTTGCCCGCACCATATGACGCGCCAATAATGATAGTGACGTGGGGAACCGTCGAATTGGATACGGCATTAATCATCTTTGAGCCATTCTTAGTGATACCACCCTGTTCAAAATCTGTTCCGACCAGATACCCAGTTATGTTGTGTAAAAAAAGAAGAGGTACATTAATCTGGTTACATAATTGGATAAATTGCGCTGCTTTTTCCGAGGACTCGGAAAACAGCGCACCATTATTACCTAGTATACCAACAGGGTAGCCATGGATAGTCGCCCAACCACAAACCAACGTAGGACCATAAAGAGGTTTGAAGTCTTCAAACTCAGAACCGTCAACTATTCGAGCGATTACCTCGCGCATATCAAAAGGTGAACGTAAATCCTTAGACACGATTCCTAACAATTCTTCTGGGTCATGAATAGGTTCCAAAAATTTTTCCGCTGGTTCCGGCCCTCGCTTTTGCCAGTTTAGATGTGAGACCACTTCCCTGCACATTCGAATACCATCCATCTCATCCTGTGCCAAGTAATCACCGAGACCGGAAATAGTGGTGTGCATATCGGCGCCTCCAAGACTCTCTGGATCCGCATCTTCACCCGTTGCC
>Ga0209034_10000115_pt1 | contig 39564 bp, 31 predicted proteins | sample MarorgKNORR_S2LV_2_FD_188219 | JGI IMG/M metagenome (GOLD analysis project Ga0209034, IMG submission 188219) | Marine microbial communities from the Southern Atlantic Ocean, analyzing organic carbon cycling - 250m_A/KNORR_S2/LV (SPAdes) (version 2) | ecosystem: Environmental > Aquatic > Marine... | reverse complement strand
CGTGCTTGAAAAGGTCTGGTCTTCCATTGCCGATCAATTTCTTCATTATTTGCTTAAAGTAGAAATTATAAGGACCATCCTCACCTTTCCCATATTCTTGAGCGGTCTTTTCATCATCAGCTACAAAAATACTCTTTGCTATTCTCCAATTTTTAGGGTCTGCCTCATAACCCCCTTGTTCACAACCTTTTTGGTACATAGGCCAATGTGAAGCTACCCAATTTGGTTGTAAAAAGTTCGCTGAAATTGGTTCCCAGCCTCTTTCAGCTGCAGACACAATGCCTTTTGAGAAAGGAGCTACTACAGTAACCACTATTGGAGGGTGAGGATCTTGGAATGGGGACACAATAATGCCTTGACCAGTTTCCTCAACAAAGTTTTTTTCAGTTGTAATGTTCCAATATTTACCTTCGAGATTATAGGGAGCTGGTTTAGACCAAATGTCTAGAATATGATTTATAGACTCAACGAACATTTCTGTTCTATCATTTTCTAAATTTTCAAATATCTCTGCATCGGAGAGAAGCCCTCCAGGGCTTATTCCGAATAGAAAGCGACCCTCTAGCATATTATCAATCATAGCAACTTGAGCTGCGATCGTTGCGGGGTGAGCATTAGGTAGATTGACAGTACCGCTCCCAAGTTTGATTTGGTTTGTTGAGTCTATTAGGCTGGCTATGAATATTAGGCATGATGTTATTGGTTCGGCACGATCAGTTATATGTTCGCCTATAAAAGCTTCTGAAAAACCTAATGTATCAGCATAAATAACGGCCTCTCTATCCTCCTCGAGCACTTCGTGATAATCACGAGAAGGTGGATGCAACGGCATTGTGAACATTGATAATTTCATAAAAAGGTTACTTGAAGCTATAATTATTGATCAGTTGATAAATAGTATATTATCTAAGAAAATATAACAATTAACTATGCATATAAATGCCATGCTATCTTTGGGGGGTGGGGTGGAGATGATAATCATACAATGAAAAAGGATGACAATACGCCAATTGCAATCTGGCCTGGCTTAGAAGAAGGGGTTCCTAAGCCTGTAATGCCATACTCGCCAGCAGTTAAAGTCGGTGATTGGGTTTTTATTGCAGGTCAGCTTGCTAGTGATTTTAAAACCGGTGTACCAAAAAATCTAATACCAGAGGATAAAGACCCTTCCACAGGGTTAGGTATGCAATCAGAGTTTGTGTTAGGGAATATGGCTCAAACTGTTCAAGCCGCTGGTTTGAATATGTCTGAAGACAGTGTAAGAATCTGGGAATGGTTTGTTTCAGATAGACCCAATCTAGAAAATGATCCAGAAGGTCTTTTTTCGCATGACATAGACATACATACCTATGAAAAATTATTAGAGAAAGCTTTCTCTATAGGGCCGACTAGGTCAACTATAGGTATAAAAGAATTGATGTGGGTTGGCACAAAAGTAGAGCTGGAAGTCATGTGCTATAAGACTAATGATGAGGTTAGTCATTATAGCCTCAACCCTAATTCACTTGGGTCTGATGCTTTAAAGAAAGGAGAGTGGGTTTTCGTTTCAAACCAGACACCTACTGATAAGGACGGTTATATTGCAGATACATTTGAAGAGCAATTGGAGCTAGTGATCAGCAAGTCTTCAGAATTGCTTGAGCAAGCTGGATCCTCACTTGAGAATTCAGTGAAGGCAGAAGTTTTTATTGTTGATCCCAATGATTTTAAGTTGATGGATGAAATATGGAAAAAACATTTTCCTAACCCTCCAGCACGTTTTGTTTTACCTAGGTCAGGCATGAATCATAGCAGAGCAAAAGTCGAAGTTTCCTTAATGGCATTAACTAACGACGCACAGTTAAAGAAAAAATCTATTGAAACATCTGATGCTCCCGAGCCATTTGGTCATGAACCTCAGGCTATCCAAGTAGGGCAACTCTTATTTTACAGTACTCAGATGGCATTTGATTCATCAGGGAATATTGCTGAGGGCATGACAAGAAATTCAGCAGCCCCATGGTATGGACGACCTGCTCAATCTCAAATGAGATATATGATGACTAATATCAATGCTATCGCAGAATCAGCAGGGTCTTCAGTTGAAAATATTGTTAGAAGAGCTTGCTTTCATAATGATCTGCAGTGGTTTGCTGAATCAATCGAGGAATGGGCACGATATTTTCCATCGGATAAACCAGCTTCAACTACAATTGGGTTGAATGATTCGATGGTTTTAGAAGGTGCAAATACTCTTTTGGACCTTATTGCATACATACCACGTGAAGATTGAATGAGAAAAGACATTGGTTTTATTGGTTTAGGTAAGATGGGTTCTGTAATGGCGCCTCTTTTTATAGAAGCGGGCCATAAACTGACTGTTTACAATCGCAGCGTAGAGAAAACAGAACCTTTGAGAAGGATGGACGCATTGGTGGCAGAAACTCCTTCAGAGGTTTCAAAAAATTCTGATCTTATTTTTACCATGTTGAGTGATGATAATGCAGTAGAGTCAATATTTTTATCCGATAAGGGTCTGCTGAGTGGCGATGTAACAGATCGCTTATTTATTGATATGAGCACTATCATGCCTAAGACGACATCAAGCATTGCCAACGAAATCAAAAAGAAATCAGGAGCTTTCATTGATGCTCCTGTATCAGGAACAGTTGCTCCTGCTGCAAAAGGAGAATTACTAATCTTTTGTGGAGGCAATACCCAAGATATTACCAAAGCAAAACCCTACCTTAATATTCTTGGACGAAGGGTGATTCATGCAGGTAAGACTGGATCGGGATCGTTATTGAAACTGGTTGTCAATCTTCCATTGGCAATATACTGGCAAGCGCTAGCTGAATCAGTGCTCCTTGGAAAGTCAGGCGGTCTAAGTGATGAGATGATGTTAGATGCGATTGCTGATAGCTCAGCTGCACTTGCTGTACTAAAAATGAAAATACCGATTATGATGGGTGAAGATATGCCTGTAGCTTTTGACATGAAAAGTATGGTCAAAGATCTTTCTGTGATTTTGAACACTGCAAAAGAGATGGGGATTAATATACCGACAACTCAATCTTCTTTTGAGGTCTATTCCGAGGCGATCAAGCAAGAGAGATTTATGCATGAAGATGCTGTAAAGATAATTGATTATATGAAAGGAAAATAGGTGAAGGAGTTTTCTGAAATTAAAGATAGCATGCATATTGATTGGGATGTTCCGATCAAGATGGATGATGGGTTGGAGCTGCGAGCAGATATTTTTAGGCCAATTAAGGAGGGAGTATATCCTGTTTTGATCACTTATGGACCATATGCGAAAGGCCTTCCATTCCAACAAGGATATCCTAGCGCTTGGGACAGGATGGCTGAAAAACATCCAGATGTAACAAGAGGCTCATCAAATAAATATCAGAACTGGGAAGTGGTAGATCCAGAAAAATGGGTTCCGGATGGATATGTTTGTGTTCGTGTGGACTCTAGAGGTTGCGGTGCATCTCCCGGTTATATTGATCATTTTTCCATGCGAGAAACAATGGATTTTAAAGAGTGCATCGAATGGGCTGGAGTGCAATTATGGAGCAATGGAAATGTTGGAATTAATGGCGTATCTTACTTTGGTATCAATCAATGGCAGGTTGCTTCACAACAGCCATCACATTTAAAGGCAATGTGCATATGGGAGGGTGCCAGCGATTGGTATAGGGATATGACACACCATGGAGGAATTCTAAGTACTTTCTGGGCCAATTGGTTTGATATGCAAGTTAAAACAGTACAGCATGGCCTTGGAAAAAATGGAATGATCAATCAGTTTAACGGAAGACCTATATGTGGCAATGATGAGTTAAGTGAAGAGCAACTCGAGGTTAACCGTTGTTCATTTGGTGATGAAATTAGGGCACACCCCTTAAACAATCAATACCACGAAGAGCGATCAGCGGTCTGGGATAAGATTACAGTCCCCTTTCTTTCGGCTGGTAATTGGGGCGGCCAAGGACTTCATCTTAGGGGTAATACAGAAGGATTTATAAGGGCTGCATCAGAGCAAAAATGGCTTGAGATTCATGGTTTGGAACACTGGACCGAATTCTACACAGATTATGGTGTAAACCTTCAAAAGCGATTTTTTGATCACTTTCTAAAAGGCATAAAGAATGATTGGTTAGATCAACCAAAAGTTCAATTACAGGTCAGGCATATTGATGGCTTCAAGAAACGTCATGAGACTGAATGGCCGATTGAGAGAACCACATGGACCAAAATGTACATGAATGACGCATATGAAATGAGTGCAGAAATTAAAAATACAGATTCTTCATCAATCACCTTTGACGCAATGGGAGATGGTATAGATTTTAAGTCGAGACCTTTTGATGAGGAGACAGAGATCACAGGCCCTATGGCCTTGAAATTGTTTGTTTCATCCTCAACGGAAGATGCTGATTTGTTCGTTGTGTTAAGACTCTTTAGTGATCAAGATAATGAAGTGGTTTTTCAAGGAGCAGTTGACCCTTATACACCAATTGCTCAAGGATGGTTGAGGGCATCTCATCGGAAATTAGACCAGCAACTATCAAGACCATGGCGTCCTTATCATTCACACACTGAGAAAGCAGTACTCAACCCAGGTGAGATTGTTGAGATGGATATCGAAATCTGGCCAACGTCAATAGTTATTCCAAAGGGGTATTACCTTATGCTTTCAATCCAAGGCAAAGATTACGAATGCCCAGACGCTCAACCACAAAAGCTTTCTAATTTTAAGAATCAATTAAAGGGATGTGGACCATTCCTGCATAATGATCCAATCGACAGAGATGCTAGATTTAATGGCCAGACCTCGCTTCATTTTGGAGAGAGTAGAGCGCCATACCTACTTCTGCCAATTATTCCAAAACAATGAAACATCAGAATAAAATTAGAATCGGTTTGATTCATGCACTTGAGGAATCTGAGGAGCCAATCAGACAATCATTTCAAAAATTATGGCCAAATGTCATTTTGAATGAGTACTCTGACTTCCAATTATCCATCGATAGAGCAAATGGACTAGATGAATCTAGAATAAGATCGCGAATAATTGATTTAGGTCAACTAGCTGTTAATGATCATGTTGATGCAATTCTTTACACTTGTAGCGCCTTTGGAGATGCGATAGATTCTGCAAAAATTAAATTCAATTTACCTATTCTCAGGCCCAATGAGTCAGCTTTTAGGATGGCTATCAATGCTGAATCTGATACAAATATATTGGTAACATTTGAACCATCTTTAGAATTATTGGTTAATGAATTTCAGGCCATGAGCGAAGGCTTGGATATAAACATCAAGGGTCATTTAATCGAAAATGCCCTTGAACTTCTGAAAGAAGATCAAGTGCAAGCACATAATCAGAAAATCATCGATGCTGTTATGATGATTCCAAGCGATGAAACAGTAATCCTTGGTCAATTTTCAATGGCAAGAGCTGTTGAGCAAATAAATAAAGACATATCAGACCATTTGGTCCTCAATACTCCAGATGCGGCTGTGACTGAATTAAAAGAGTTATTTGTAAGCTAATTACTGAACCCAGGTAAAGCGACTTCGTTTTCTTAGATATTGCCTAGCACCAGTTTCATCTAAAAGAGTTTCCTGCAATTCATCTGAGTTTTTAACAACCTGTGCATGATCAATCGTTTGATGCTCTCCGTCTTTGACCACTATTTCGCCATCAATCATCACAGCTTTAATTGCACTTTGATTTGGGCCATTGCCATAAACTAAATTAGCGATCATGGCACCCATCGGTGTTAGGTGACTTTCAGAGGATCTATCTATTAGGAGAATATCAGCCTTTTTACCCACTTCCAGAGAGCCAACACTGTCTTCCATCATTAGTGCTTTAGCCCCATCGATTGTGGCCAATTCCAGGGCTTGTTCTGCATTTCCATAGAGTATTTCATCTCCTGTCCATTTTGTCTGAGTATCGGACATCATCGTACGATGCTGATCTCCCATTCTCTGTGCTGTGAGAAAACTCCTCATTGCCGTCCAAAGATCATGCCCATATGCAACAACTGGGCCATCAAGACCGAGTCCACAAGTGACATTGGATTCAAGGAATTTTTTTGCATCAAAATTAACCAAACCCAGAACTTGCTCCATATCAGGAACGAGCGCAACTGACGCACCACATTTTGATATTAATTCTGCTTCGCCTGGCCTTAAATTTTGGGAGTGAGCTGAAATGAGGTTAGGCCCTAAGATTCCAACATGATCGAGCCATTCAAAAGAGCCTCCTTCCCAACCTCTTCTGGATGCTAGATACTTATGATCCATTACTGCTGGAGCATGGATATCAAATTGGCGATTATTATCATCTGTCCATTTCCAGAGTTCAACCAGTTGATCAGGCTCGCAGTAAGTAATACCAATGGTTGACGCTGTGACTGATATTTTATCGTTTTCCCATGTTGATTTTACACGCTCAGTTTCAGCGATTCCTTCATCTAACTCCTCTCTGAATCCTTCTGGAACAGCTTCTTTATCATTAATGGTAAGACGAGCCATCCTGCAACGGATTCCTGAATCATCAACTGCTTTTAAGACGCCATCAATAGACTTTTTATGCAAATGAGTAAAATGGTCATCCGCTGTCGTTGTGACCCCTCTTAACAAAAGATCCATAATGGGAGGCATTGAAGCAATATAAGATCTTTCTTCATCACAGGCACCTGTCATTGGATAGTAGAATCCAAAAAACCTTTCCTCGTATGTTGTTCCATCTGCCATTCCTCTCATACAGCCCTGAATCAGATGTGTATGGACATTGACCAGCCCGGGAAGGACCATGTAGTCTTTTCCACCGAGGATATTATCCGAGTCATAGTCACATTCATTGATGGGACCGACAGCTTTGATCAATCCCTTCTCTATAGCAACAAAGCCATCTAAATAGACATGTCTTTTAGGATCCATGGAAATGACTATTCCCTTTATCAAGGTGTCACAAGTCTTTTTCTCACTCATATTCTTCCTCTTCTTTTAATGTTTTTTGGTCTATGTTGTAGATCATAATAAAAAAGCAGCTGACCATTAGTGCAATCACGGGAAAACCGCCTGCAGCAAAGTAGACCATCTTGATCACAGTATCACTTTGGCTCGTTAAGAGTGCATCATATCCAACCATTCCAAGCATAATTCCTAAAATTGAAGGCCCTATAGCAAATGATAATTTCTCGACAGTTGTATAGACACCTGCCAGTATTCCTTCTCTGTTTTGTCCAGTTGTCTTTTTGTCATATTGCATGGTGTCAGGCAGCATTGATTGCCCAACCAATAAAAGTCCTCCTGCCCCAAAACCAAGGAAGCATCCCCTCAAGATAATACCAAGATCACTTTCTCCTGAGCTTGCAAGTATCCATGACAATGCACCTAAACCCCAAGACAGAGAGGCAAGATAATAACCATTTTTCTTACCTATACTGTTCACAATCTTTACCCATAATGGTTGTGAAATAAACATCACAGATCCTTGTATGAGGAAATAGAAACCAAGATAGTTATATGAAAGATCCATGATTCTCGTAAAGAGATACGGTAGCGAGCCAAGAAAAACTGCGAAACCAGTGAGCTGAGTAATTTTAATTCCTAACAGGATTGCGAAAGGCTTAACCCTAAAAGCGGTTTTAAACTGTTTAAAAAAAGATCCCTCATCTTTCCTTTCTGCAGTAGTTTTTACAAACGGAGCATCCTTTGTCATCCAAAAGCATGCAAAGCCAGCCATTACCATAATCAAAGCGAGAGACATAGACATACCAGTGTGACCTGTCGCTCCACTCCCAAAATAGACGACTAATGCTGGCCCAAGCGCCGAACCTCCTAACTGACCTGCTGCGACTGCCATTACTCTATAGGACATTAGATCTGTCCTGGCATCATAGTCATCCGTTATCTCAGAGGGCATTGCCAGATATGGAACATTAAAAATTGTGTAACCTGTGGCGTTAAGAATGAGAGCAAAAAGAGTTATCAAAATAATATTTTCAGATTCAGAGAATAACGCCAGATTAAATAAGAAAAGAAATGATAGAGCGCAGAGCAAAGTCCCTATAAAAACATATGGTCTTCTTTTGCCCCATCTTGTATTGGTTCTATCGGTAATTCTTCCCATAACCGGGTCAGTTAAAGCATCATAAATCTTTGATAATCCAATCAGCAGACCTGCTGTAGCAGCCTGCATATTTACATAGTCTGTCAAATAAACCAGTAAAAGCAGTCCATTTGCTTGAAACATTAGCGAAACGGTTAATGTTCCAATTCCCCAGCCAAATTTTGTTTTAAATGGAAGCATAAACCTTAATTATTTAAGTAAGTCTCTTGCTATCATGCTTCTAAGTGCTTCAGAGGTCCCCTCATAAATTCTCATTGGCCTGACATCTCGATAGCACCTTTCTAAAATGGATTCATCAGACAGACCTGCGGCACCATGAATTTGCATTGCTCGATCGACAACTTTCGCAACCATTTCAGTCGCAGATAGCTTTGCCATAGCAGTTTCTGTATAAACTTTTTCACCTTCCTGGGCTCGTAGAGCTGTGTCATAGACTAGAAGTCTGCAACTATGCAGTTCTAGAGCTGAATCCGCAATCATCCATTGAATGGCTTGACGAGATGATAGTGGCTTACCAAAAGTATGTCTTATTTTTGCATATTCTTTTGCCATTTCAAGACATCGATCAGCAATGCCCAATGCTCTTGCTGCAATCTGTATTCTTCCTGAAAAAAGATAGTCAGTTCCCGATGACCAAGCTTGTCCTTGTTTCCCTAAGAGTTGCTTCTCATCAACTATGCAATTATCAAAAAATAATTCATAAGTATTTTGTCCATGAATCATTTTTTGTTCTCTGCCAACTTTGAAACCAGGAGCATCTGAATCAACTATGACCCATTGGAGACCGTCATGTCTCTCCGTTCCTTTCAATCGGGTTAAGACCAATATAAAACGAGCAGTTTTAGCTTTAAATATCCAGCATTTATTGCCATTTATAACCCAGCCATCGTCTGTTTTTTCAATCGTTGTTTGAATCCCAGCCAAATCTCCCCCAGCACCCGGTTCACTAAAAGCGCTGGCCCCATGAAATTCGCCTTTAACTGAAGGAACTAGGTATCTCTCTTTTTGCTCTTCTGTCCCTAATTCATAAAGCATCGAGGCAAATGTAGCTGAGAAAACACTGCAACCGGCTGTGGAACGATGCACTTGTTCTGTGACTATACAATTATCGAGAGTCCCTAGACCAGCTCCTCCAGCATCTTCAGGGGTTTCTCTGGCAGTCAATCCCATCTCATGAACTTTAGCTGTTAATTCCAAAAACACATCTTCAGGCAGCTCATATGAATTGGGTCGCTCAGGAAATTTTCGCTCAAGAGGGATTAACTCGTTGTCGACAAATCTTTTAACTGTGTCTTGAAGAATCAAGGTTTCTTCTGGAAGTTTATAAAGCATTGTTATTTATCTCTTATTTTTCGATTTGGTTATTATTAAAGAAAATCACCTATACAATCTACCCATTTTTCTGGCTCATCTCTAATGAAAAATACAGAGCCTCCTTCTAATTCTCTGTATGTGAAATCATCTCTTAGTGATTGAACTCTGGGAATAATATAGTGTAAAGGATCACCTGTATTGCTAATAATTAAGCAGGGCTGTCTTAATTCTAATAAAGTCTTTTCGAGGTTGTAGGCAAACGCTGCATGATGACAAAACCATTCATTTTCTCCTGCTAGAAATACATGCAACAGAGACATTTGGCATGATTCTAGCGTTGCTCTACCGCCGACTCTGCTTTGAATCCAATTCCAATAATTTACCAAATGGGAGCCATCTTTTTTTGGCGATAAATCAACTTTTAAGTTACTCATGCGTTCTTTGCGTTCTTCCTTTGTGTAAAGAGGGATTCCATGAAGTATGATTTTGTCTACTCGGCTGGGATGAGACTTAGCAAACTCAGAGGCAATCGAAGCACCCGTATGATGACCGATAACTGTAATTCTATCTACATCTTGATCATCAAGAACTTCAGGTAAAACAGAAGCATATTCTTCAATGGTTAAGGGTTCATTCGGCTTGTCTGACATTCCATAACCTAGTGTATCTGGGGCAATTACCCTAAATCCAAGTTTATTAAAATAATCAAATGTATAGAGGAATTGAAGAGACGATTGAGGCGTCATGTGTAAAAGCAAAAGGGGGTTACCCTCACCGTTTGTTAAATAATGAACTTGACCTAGGTCAGTATTTACATAGTGTTTTCTCAATAGAACGCCTTGCTTTGCCTTAAAATTTTATAGGATCAATTTTTGGAAATCCCCATGGCGTTTTCCATGGAGCCCGAAGATATGTGTCGTTTTCGTATTTCTCGAACATATTGAGGAATTCCACTTGTGGATGATTTCTCAATTCTTCAATATTGGAAAACTCAACAGCCCAGACCTCATATCGATAAAATATTTCCAGCACTTCCTCTGATGTCATTTTTGTAAGATACTTATCCCAAAGAGGCCTTGCTTGGCTAGCTTTTGTTCCGACACCAAATGAATTCCACCAATTTTTAACTAAATCTTCGTCTTTCATGAATTCTTCATACATCCCAAATTCAGTAATCATTTCAAAAAATTTATCCTCTGTCAGTGCAGGGGAGGGCGTTGCGAAGATTGAACGATCTTTTGTTCTTTGGCCATAATTAGAGCCATCGGTCTCATTTTTGCAAAAATTGCCTTCCCAACTGTCTGGGTCACTAAAACCTGACCATTGAAGAGTTTTTATGGCCATCATTGTTCCAAGCATGCTGGATTTTATTTGCTGCCCTTTACCGGTTTGAATTCGAGAATATAGTGCTGAAAGTATTGCAATAAAACTCATGGCTGCTGTGCATGTAGAGACCACGTCTGCACCCACTCGAACTGGTTCCTCACCGACATCACCCATAGTTCTCAAATAACCAGACATAGCTTGAATTGTAAGATCACTTCCCGGTCTATTTTTCATTGGTCCGCAATGCCCAAATGCTGAGAGAGAATAATGAATAAGTGATGGGTTATTGCTCTTCAATGTGTCATAAGCATAGATTGTTGATTCAGGACTTTCGCTAGTCCACTCTTCAATTAGAATATCGGCATCTTCTAGAAGTGATTCAAATTTTGATTGTCCTTCATCGGTTTGGAGGTCAATTTGAGTGATTGTTTTATTTCTATTAAATGATTGGTATAAAGCGCTGATTCCTTTGTCTGTTTGGGGGCTTAATTTTTTCGACCAGTCTCCCTCAATGGGTTCTACTTTTATAATTTCAGCACCGGCCTCAGCCAGCATAAATGAGAGATATGGTCCCGTGTATCCCTGTGTGGTATCCACAACCTTGATGCCTTTTAAAGGGTATACAGGGGAATCAGATTGTTCTTTTACGCCATCTTTTGCCTTATTTACAAATCCTTTATTCATCGCTCTTTCTGTGTCTCCTCCTGGCACAGGAATTGAGGTATCGATTTTAGGCGGTGTTTCGCTAAACTCCCATGGCAAACCGCCCACATAAAATGGACCAGTGTGATCACCATCAACTTCCACTAAGAAGTTATTCTCTATAATTTGCTGATGGAATTGCAAATCATCAAAGCATAAGTCAAAACTATTTGGAACCTTTGCTTTATTTAGTCTTAGTGACCACCATCGAGAGGGTTTTTGCAGAAAGTGATCTTTGAGAATCTCATCCAGTTCATCGCGATTATCTATTCGATCAGTATTTTTAGAAAATCTTGAGTCCTCGGTTAATTCGTTCAAGCCAGTCGCTTCACAAAAACCAGACCATTGATCCTCATTCTCGCAAGAAACAGCAATATATTTTTTATCTTCGCATAAGTAACATCGATTAGGGGCAGAAGTCGAAGAACCACTTCCAAGGGGTTCTCCTTGAGCATTTGCTAATAATACCTCTGAGACTTTATTGTTCATATTTGCTAAGGCATTAGCTAAGTGAGAAGTTTTTACCCAACAGGCATGCCCAAAGCGCTCTCTTTCAATGAGTCCTAACATAATTAAACCACAGAAAAAAATTGCCCCTGTAGGATCTAAATGTGTAAATCTAATTAATTGTCCATCGTCTCCTACATATCCAGTTAGACCGCTCATTCCACTAAATGCTTGTAGATGCGGTTCTAGGGCCGCTAAATTTTTCATTGGTCCATCATCTCCATAGCCAGAGCTTGATGCAAAAACTAAATTTGGATTTGATTTGTGCAAGAGGTCATAACCAAGTCCAATCCTATCTGCGACTCCTGGCCTGAAGTTTTCAATTAGAATATCTGCTTGATTTGCCAAATTCAGCATCGCATTCATTCCTTCCTCTTCTTTGGTGTTGAGACCAGCTGATTTTTGATTGAGGTTTGTAGAGCTATAGGCCGTTGAGAGTTTATTTTGATGTGGGTAGAGGACTCTGAGGAATTCGCCTTTTGGAGGTTCCACTTTAAAAACTTCTGCACCTAAATATCCAAGCAAAGTTGCTGCCCAAGGCCCGACTATAGAAGTCCCTATGCTTAATACTTTTAATCCATTAAGTGGTCCCTTAAGTTCTTTCATTTTTTTCTCCAAAGTAGCTAGGGATAATATAGCAACTATTTATCAAACGATAAATAGTGGACTAACTAAATTCCACAATTAATTTTGCTGCAGCTGATCCTGCTAGTCTTCCAAAAGTGGTGGCAGTCAGAAGGCCGTTTCCAGCCATATAACCCCAGTCAGCAGGACCAGATATTCCTCTTGCTGATCCTCCCCCTGCAAAAAGATTTGGCAGGGTATTGCCTTTTTTATCCATGACTCTTGCATTTTCATTCACGACTAAGCCGCCCTGGGTATGAAAAAGTGCGCCAGTCACCTTGACGGCATAGTAGGGTGCCGATAGTTTTGGTTTGCCTGTGAAATCTCTTCCAAAATCATCTTGTCTCTTTCCTTCTACCATCTCTTCAACTTCTTTAATGATTTCCCTCAGCGAGGATTCATCTATGTTCGTCAACATACTCAATTCTTTGATTGTGTCTGCATTTACGATTGCATTTGCCTCAATAGCATTGTGATAATCTTCAAATTCCATCATCAGATTATGAAGGCGTTGATCAAAGATATTCCATGCGATTTTGTCTGGTTGACTGACCACTTCCACAGCTTGTTCAGAATAGCCTTTTGATTCGTCAGAAAATCTTTGTCCATTTTTATTCACTTGAAAAGCACCTTCCATAATCATTGGCCACAAGATTGGAACACCTCTTCCTGCAGCTAAACCACCATGACCTTGGTAAGCTGATATATCAGCAAGCCCCGCGCCTAAGGATTTTCCCCAGATGATCGCATCGCCTTTGTTACCAGGGTGGCCAAAAAACTCAGCGTCTTTGATTTGTGGCATATATTCTTCAATCATTTCTGGATTTCCAGCAAAGCCACAACATGCAAGAATTAGTGCATCACAACCAACCTCTTCTATTTCACCGTCATTTCTTAAAATTTTTACCCCAAGAATCCTTTTAGTCGAATCACTGTAAAGATCAGTTACCAATGCGTTTGTTAATATATCAATTTCTGATTTTTCAGCTGCTCTGCATAATGCGCCCATCAGCTCACTTCCTGTTCTATTGGGTGTTCCATGCATCCTCTTCAAGGAATGACCAGGATATAGGAAACTGTCAACCAAACTTAAAGGGATCTGATATTCATCAATTAACCATTCAATAGTTTTTGAAGATTCTCTTGCCAAGCAAGTCGCAATGTTTGGGTCAGTTTCACCTTTTGTTTTTTTCATTATGTCATTTGCAAATATTTCAGGAGAATCAGTTATTCCTGCTTCTCTTTGTAATCTAGTATTTGCTCCAGGTATCAATCCAGTAGACATAGCTGTGGTGCCTAAGGGGGTTGGATCTCTCTCAATAACTAGAACGTCAGTGTTATTTTCTTTGACAGCTAGAGCTGCACATAAACCGCAACCACCAGCACCAATTACAATGACAGGAATTGAATATTCAAATTGTTTGTGATCATCAAAAATTATACTCAAGGCTTTCTCCTAGGCTCTTGAAAATGAATATAAACCATTCTTGTCTATAGACTTGCTAAGTTTGGATTCAGCAACTAAATAATTGAGGTGCGACATGGTCTCACCAACTGCCAGCACAATATTATGTTTATTAATTTTGCTCTCAAAGAGGACTGAGAAGAGCTCAACAACAGTTTTTGGCTCATCAATGTTTTCATAGATTTTATTAAGTTTGTCGTGATGGTTTTTGAGTATGGTTTCAATTCTTGCATGAGCACCTTTGTAAGGGTATCCGTGTGAGGGTAATACCAGGACATCTTCTGGAATCTTTTGTTTTATATTTTTCAAGCTATCTAGCCACTCTTTTAAAGGGTTCCCATCAGGATAGACAGGGTTTACGCTAACATTTGGAGTAATTCTTGGGAGTAGCACATCTCCACAAATAAAAATATTTTTTTCTTCGGAAAATAAACAGGCGTGTGATGGAGAATGGCCTTGAGCAATAATTACCTTCCAAGGACCATCGCTGAGTTTGACTGTTTGTTGATCGTCAAGTCCTTGGAAACTGTTACCAAGCTTGGTGATTAATGATTGTCTGTATTTGGCCCTCTCAATAAAGTGAAGTTGCGCTTCTTCGTCATAACCGCATTTTTTATAATAATCTAAATATATTCTTTGTTGATCGTTGCTCATTCCTTTGTTTATTTTTACTGTTTCCAAAAATTCTTTTTCTGTGAAATGCGGCTCAATATTCCACTTACTTGCCAGCCAGCCAGCCAATCCTGAGTGATCAAGATGCATATGGGTTATGAGTATTTCCTCCACAGGTTTTTTCTTAAGTGATTCTGTGAATATATTGTTCCAAATTGCCTTTGATTCTTTAGTTGCCATACCGCTGTCAACAATGGTCCAACCTTCATTGCCTTCCAATAACCAGAGGTTTATATGATTTAGAGCAATAGGGAGAGGCATTCTAAGCCAAAATACATTAGTTTCGACTTCTATTGTTCCCCCATCAGGAGGTCTTTTGGAAAATGGATAATCCAGTTTTGAAATTTGTTTCATATATGTTGTGTCTTTTTATGTTAATTGTATTTCATGTTGAAGTCAGTTTTCCTTTGCAAACTGTTTAAAAAAAATTAGTGAATCAGGATTTGATAGTGCTTCAATGTTCTTAATTTTTCTGCCTTCAATAGCTGACTTGACCGATAACTCTGAGATTTTACCGCTTATTGTTTTAGGGATATCATCAACTTGAATAATATTTGTTGGAACGTGTTTAGGGCTAGCGTAGATTTTGAGTCTATGTTTAATTTGTTCTATTAATTCTTCAGTAAGCTTTTTGTCTTTATCTAATTTCAAAAATAACGTCACTGTTGATTCAGAATTGTCATTTGTTTCAACCACCACTGCTTCAAGTATTTCAGAAAACTTTTCAGTTTGGCGATAAATTTCTGCAGTGCCAATTCTTATACCCTTAGAATTTAAAGTTGCATCGGATCGACCATAAATTATTACACCACCATTATCAGTTATTGTTGCAAAGTCACCGTGAGCCCAAATGTTTTCATAGCTACTGAAATAGCTCTGCTTGTATTTTCTTTTTCCTGGATCATTAAAGAACCCAATAGGCATTGAAGGGAAGGGTTGGGTGCAAACAAGCTCACCTTTTTCTTCTCTTTGGGCTTCTTTTCCATTGTCTGTAAAGACTCTTACATCCATGCCTAAACCAATAGATTGTATCTCTCCCTTAAACACCGGGGTCATTGGGTTACCTAGGACAAAACAGGAAATGATGTCTGTCCCCCCAGAAATCGACGATATCTGGACTCCATCTTTTATTGATTTTTGAATGTATTGAAAATGATCTGCCAGCAATGGTGAACCTGTAGAGAGAACGGTTTTCAATGATTGGAGTTTGTGTTTTTTTGCAGGCACAACATTGTTCTTCATCAGTGTACTGATATAACCAGGGCTGATACCAAAGTGTGTAATGTTCTCCTCTTCTGCAATCTCCCATAAGGATTCATGTTTTGGGTAAAAAGGGGATCCTTCATAAAGAATAATAGTTGCCTTGCTCGCCAAGGCACTTGCAAGCCAATTCCACATCATCCAACCGCAGGTAGTGAAAAAGAATAACCGTTCTTTGGGCTTTAAATTTAAGTGCAGCTGATGTTCTTTCATATGCTGGATTAAGGTGCCACCTGCACTGTGGAGAATACATTTTGGTTTACCGGTGGTGCCAGATGAATACATTATGTATAGGGGATGATCAAAAGGAAATGAATCAAATACAAGCTTATTTCCACAATCTAAGTAATCATTAAATAAAACAGAATTTTTTATACTTTGATGCTCAAGAGTTTCATTAGAGTTTTGAACAATAAAGATTTTAGTTAGGCTTTCTAACTTGCTTGAAATAGAGGCTATCTTTTGAATTAAATTAAATGTTTTTCCACCGTAGTTGTATTGATCAATAGCAATTAATACTTTTGGTTTAACTTGTCCTACCCTATCTAAAATGGCATCAGTGCCAAAGTCTGGTGAACATGATGTCCAAATAGCTCCTAGTGAGCTGGTTGCAATCATGGCAATAATTGCTTCAGGAGAATTGGTTATAATTCCTGCAACAACATCTCCTTTACCTACCCCTTGATCAATCAGAGCATGAGCAAACGAGCTAACTTTTTCATTAAGTTCTCTATATGAAAGCTCTTTTCTTCTACCTGTTTCATCCCTATAGATGATTGCCGTGGAGGCATCTTTTTTAGGGAGTAGATGCTCAGCAAAATTAAGCTCTGCATCAACAAACCATTTTGCATTAATCATGCTTTGATCTGAGCTTAAAACTGTAGATGGAGGTACAGCAAAATTAATACTTGCAAAATCGGCAAAAGATGACCAAAAATTTACAGGGCAGTCAATAGACCACTGATGCAATTGAGAATAATTGTTGATTCCTAGATTATGATTTATTTCAAGAAAATCAATATAGTCTCCCAATAGACTGCTATTGCTTTCATCTGGAAGCCACATTGGTTTTTTTGAGTGTTTCATTTGTGAATAAAGTATCTATTAATCATTTGATAAGTAAAAGATTTATAATATACTCTTTATTTATCAACTGATAAATAAGGAAAATATAATAATGAACTATTCACTTGAGTTTTTCCCACCAAAGGATCAAGAAAGTTTCAAAGACTTTATTGATCAAGCGCGCCTTTTATCAATCTTTTCTCCTGAATATATGAGCATCACACACACCGCTGATACAGTTGATAATAATCAAACGATGGAGGCAGTTAAAATCCTCAAAAAAAATTTATCTGTTGAAATAAAGCCGCATATGACCTGCATAAATTACTCCAAGAGCGAGATTATGGAAATGGCTCAAAATTATTTGTCTTTAGGTGTGGATTCTATAGTTGCATTAAGGGGCAACACAAAACAAAGCGCTAGCAATAGAGAACCTTATTATGATAATTCTCTAGATTTTATTAAAGCACTCAATGCTGGCTTTGACATCAGAGTCTCAATATCAGGTTATCCAGAAGCTCATCCTGAGAGCAGGGGAGTTATTGCAGATTTTATCTATCTTAAAGAGAAATCTGATGCCGGCGGCGATGAGATAATTACTCAATGGTGTTTTTCCAATGATCTAATTCTTCGCTACAGAGATTTGTGTTACGCAAGAGATATAAAGATTCCAATTTCTCCTGGCATACTACCAATTAGTGATATTAAAAAGGTTAAGTATTTTGCAAAGCTTTGCGGTTCTACGATTCCTGTGGAAATAGAGAAAGCATTTCTAAATATTGAAGGGAATGATGATGCAGCTGAAGATTTGGGGGTGCAGTTTGCCATACAGCAAATAGATGATCTGCTTAATGAAGGGATTGATAATTTTCATCTTTACACCCTTAATAGAGGCGATATGACAAGAAAGATCATAGAGCATTTTGAGGCGCCAAACAGAATTAAAACAGTAAGTTCAGAAATGAAGGCATCTTAGACATTTGTTTTGTTCTTTAATAATATTAATGCAAAAATAAAGGATTATTTTATGACAAAGCCACAGCCTTCAATAAACAAAGTTCCTAGAAAGGATTTACCTCAGCATATGCAGAGCGGATGGGATCAAGCTAAAGAACTTACTGGCGATGCGACATTTATAGAAGTTTCTGGGAATAATCCAGAAGTATATGATTGGTATTTTAAAGATTTCTATAAGAAGTTATTTTATTCTGACAGGCTCGAAACTAGCCTAGTTGAACTCGTTCGCCTTAGATTGGCAAATGTCCATGGTTGCGCATTCTGCAACAAAGGAGATACAGCGCATGCACTTCAATCAGGGATTAGCCAAGAGCAAGTGGATTCTCTGGGCGACTATCTTTCCGGTCCATTTAGCACTCGTGAAAAGGCAGCATTGAGATTGGCAGATGAAATGGTGCTTAATAATAATCATGGAAATTTGAACTCAGAATTATATAAGGAATTAAAAAAAGATTTCACAGACGGAGAGATTTATGAGCTTGGAATGATTATGGCTGTGCTTGTTGGCGTTGCAAAGTTTACTTTTGTTTTTGATTTAGTTGAAAAAGAGGATTATTGTCCATTTTAGGAATTTATTATGGATAGAAGAGATCTAATAACAGCTCAATTTAGCATAGATAGCCTTGACCTTAGCGACCCTGTCCAGAGTTCTCATGCTTACGCAAAATTAGTGGGCTCAGCCGGCAATGCAATGGTTCACTATAGTATAGAGGGAACAATTTTTGCTCTCTTGACTGATGGCGTTAAACCGTTTATTAGGTTCCAAGCTTTATTAAAAGGTATTTGGAGCAGAAAAGAGCAGGGCACGCATCAATATCGTTTATATGAAACTGGCTTTTTCCATAATCTTGACTCTAACGAACCAATTAGGGTATTTGATAACCCTATTACTAATGAGAGCAATGTGCTTACTGATATTAAGGGAGGACCTTACGATAGACTTATTGGGCCCAGAAATTTTGATTGGGTTATTTCAGGCGATGATATTTGGATTCAAGAACCGATCTCTCTTAGCGGCTATTTTGGTCCTGAAGAGTCAGAAAATCAAATTGAGCAAACTGCCTTTTCTGATTCTATATTTAGAGGAAAGTTATCAGAATTAGCTGATGAATCAACAATGGCTCCATCTATGATGACATACAACTATGTGAGTCCGTGGTACCCGTTCTTTGGTATTAATGATGATGAGACTAAGATTTACTGGCAAGCAGTCGGAAATAAAATCCAATCGTGGAACGATTTACCTCAATCAATGCAAGAATATTTAGTTTCGAGACAAAAAGATTACTTTAGCTCTAGTAATCCTTGGACGAAAAAAACAAGTACATTAAGTCACTATAGGGAATTCCAAAAAAGGAATAGTAAATGAGTAAGAAAAATCATATGAGTAGGAGAGATATGATGGCCGGTATGGGTGCCTTGGTAGCTTCACCTAGGTTAATATCTAGCCAAGATATAACTTTTAAAAATTATAAAATTGATTTAAATGACCCTGTTCAAAATGCTTTAGCCTACACCAAATTAATCGGTACAACAGCCAGAAGCATGGTTCATATTTATTACAAAGGGACTATATTTGGGATGACCCCAGAAGAGGGTGTTAAACCAATGATTGGACATACAGGCGTTTTGAAGGGTGTATGGAAACCGTGGGTCGATAATAGCTTTTATTATACTCTGTATGATGTTGGGTATTTTATGGATCTGAAAACAGGATTACCGTCTGAAGAATTTACCAATCCGTTTACGGGAGAGATTAATCGACCAGTAAAAATTATTGGCGGTCCATTTGATAGAGTCATTAAGCCAGAGATTAGACCTTTCAAGGTTAGAGGCGATGAACTGTGGTTAGATGAACCCGCTTATCTAAATTTTGTCAATAAACTTGATCCTAAAATATGGAAAAAAGCGTCCACAGCTGAAAAACTCAGCTTTCTTTATGTGGAGACATACCATGGAAAAATCTCAGATTTAGCCAACCCTGATCTGGCAAGCGCACCAATGACAATCACATCAACTCATAATACCAGTTGGTATCCTTTTTTTCTTATGGGCAAAAGGCCCGGAAGACACTACTGGCAATCTGTTGGCAAGAAAATTGACAATCTTGAGAACGATGTTCCCGTTGAACTAATTGAATTTATTGAAAAAGAGAGCCCAGGTTATTTTGAATCAGAAAAGCCTTGGATCAAAAGAAAGGGAACTTTTCAAGCGTATAAGGATGAAAGAGTACCAATAGAAGATTAGCTTTGGATGGGTTCTTGATAATAAAAATTATTCCAAGCTTTGCATATCTGCAACCAGTAGGCTTTTATGATGTAGTTGGAACTTTGATACTAGACTGAGGGCTTTATATTTGCATTTAGTCTAAATAAATTAGTTGGATCATACTTATTCTTGATTTCTACTAAACGCTCATAATTGCCTAAAAAATTTAAATTCACTTCTTCTTGGGTTTCCATGAATTCGTCATTAATATAGAAACCATCAGTGTAAGGAGCTACTTTTTTCCAATATCTCCTTGACCAGCTGATATGTGGATCAATATCAACCCCTTGCTTCCAAAATGAACCTGTGACTAGATTATGCTCCGCATAGCGATGTGGAAAGGCTGTAGCATCAGTTGGAATTGTATTAATTTTTCCTCCATTATGTTGGAAGAAAGCCATACTTCCCCTCTCTGGATGAGGCTCTAAATTATCAACAATTGCATCAATAAGCCCAGAGGTTACATTAATGGTAAACCCACCTTTAAGATACTGAGATCTTCCTCTGGGGTCATCATCGTCTCCACTCTTTTGAATTTCAACATAATCTACTGCTGCAATTTCATCCTTCAGAATCTTTCCGGCTTTTCTCAGGGGTTCTAGGGCTTTTTCAGCTTTGTTGTGAGGTCCTGAGTAACAGACATCAAAATAAACTGTGTTATCAAAACCCATTGGAGGAGCAAAAACAACCGGATCGAGATACATATCCCATGGGGCTTCTAAGGTGTGTTCGCCGTGAAATTTTAGAAGCTGCTTAACATCTGCAAAATCAAAAGTAATCCTGCCCCCAATGACTTCCCTATTCATTGGATATAATTGAAACTCAAACATAGTAACAACTCCAAAGTTGCCACCACCACCTCTGACAGCCCAATACAGATCTGAGTTTTCATTTTCATCTGCATATCGAAGTTGTCCATCAGCCGTGACTATTTCAATGCTTTTTATATTATCAAGGGTGAGTCCGTATTTTCTTCCGAGTCTTCCAAAGCCGCCACCGGTTGCTAGGCCACCAACGCCTGTGTGCGATACTGTTCCAGCAGTTGTTCCTAAACCGTAAGGAACAGTAGCTTCATCAAGCTCACTGAGCCATGAACCACCCGTAATAAAAATTCTTTTATTGTTAATGTCTAACCGAGAACCTCTGAAGGGAGACAAATCAATCATAATACCGAGATCACAAGTGCCTTTTCCTGAAACGCTATGACCTCCACATTTTACAGCCGTTAAAAGACTGTATTCTCTAGCAAAATTAACAGCTTTTTGGATGTCAGTTTCATCAATACATTGTGCTATCAGTGCTGGTTTTTTATCAATGATGCTATTTCTAACAAGCCTAGCTATGTTATATCCATTATCATCGGGTAGCAGAAGCGTACCTTTAAGGCTTTTTTTAAAGTCGGCAATATCCGTTTTTTTGATCATGATATTTTTACCCTCACCAGTGATTGCCAATAATTCACTTGGAATAATAGAGTCTGCAGAATAGCCTTCCCACGCTGGGAATAAGGGTAGAGTTAAAGCTAAGCTTGAGCTTGTTATAAAATCTCTTCTCTTCATATTTTCAACCTTATTTAGAGGATAATAACACTCAAATATAATTTATCAAATGATAAATAAGAGAACGACTAATTATCTTTCTCTATAAAGGATCTCTCTCCTTTTAAATACCATTTTAGTTAGCCATTGAACCTAAAGAGTCATCAACTGCATTTAATGTAAGATTCAAGCAATTATTATTTAAAATGCAGTTTACACTCAATAAAGCCAAATCTTTTCTAGTAACTTTACCTACAATATTTACATTATCACTTAGAAATGCTTGATTAGTAGCTGGTGTATCATCATAGATGATAATACCTGTTTTAATAATTGTATAATCCAAGCCACTATAAATTAGGGATTGTTCCGCTTCACCCTTGGCTATTAGTATATCTCTCCACATATTATCTTTTGGGTTAGGCCCTGCGCCAACAGAACCGATTAAGATAAAATGTTTAGTGCCATTTATTTTAGACCATTTACTAAGATTAGCTTGCCCGATTGCATGTGGGTTCTTGCTTTTACCAACTTTAGAAACGGCATTTATAACCACATCAAAAGAATTGTCTGAGAATACTTCTTTAATCTCTTCTTCTGACAAAATATCACCTTTTAGGTATCTAATATTTAGGTCTTTTAATCGAGATCTATTTTTATCAGATCTACTCAAGACAGAAATATTTTTATATCCCTGTTTATGTAAGATTTTAACAATCTCTGAGCCCACACGACCGGTGCCTCCAATAACCAAGATTGTTTCATCATAATCTGCTAAGACATTAGGGGTGATTAGGAAAAGAGCAAAACAAACCTTTACGAAAAATCTTTCTAAGTATTTATATACTAAAAGCCTACCTAAATATTTCATAAAGTTAATCTGTTGATATTATGTTCTAGCTTTACTAAAGAATATAATAAAAAAAGCCACATGCATATTGCTAATTAATCAAATGATAAATAAGATATAAGTCATCAAGGAATCATTAAGGGAAAAATATGAGAGCAACTATTCTTAAGGTCACCATCCTTCTATCTGTTTTTACACTAAATCTTCATGCTCATTCTTCTGATAATAATGAGCAAGATAGTTTATCTCATGCTCTAGAAGGGTTAGGAGGAGCTGATGTGATTCGACAATTAGAGGGCTATAAAATTGAGAGTGAGCGAGATGAATACATCATGGGGCAGAGCCCAGAACCAGGCAAAGGTATGTTTAGAATCTCTGCGCCTATTTTTAGAGCGTCTCACGATCTTAAGCAAGGATTTGTGAGAATTGGTCTGATAAATTTAGTTGCAGCAAGAGAAGGCGGCTATTTTGAAAATGAAATTAAAACACTTCTACTTGGTCAAGAGGGTTATGTAAGTGAAAATGACATCATGGGTATAGTCAAGGAAAGAGATAAGCCCCTTTCCTCTGATAAATCAGCAGCAGCTATGAGAACTGAAAGATTGCTAAATCCTCATATATTGATAAAGGAGGCATTGCAAGATTCAAGTTTGATATTAGATCTAAAATTAACAGCAAATTTGAATAAGGGCTGGAGATACAAAGAAGATGAAGTCTTACCTGTAACCATAGATAGGGTTAGACAAACTGGGAAAAGGACTCTTATTGCCTCCAAAGAATGGGAGCGCCAAGCAAGCAAAAAAACTTTTTATCCATTAATGATTAATAAAATTCTCGATGATCCTGATTGGTTTAATAGATGGCAAAAAAACACCGATATTGATGAGTCAGATTATATTCAGTTGACTATAAAAAATGAGGTGTACCCGATAACTTTTTTTATTAATCCGCAAACATCAAAGATAGATAAACTCAAAACCATGGAATGGGATGTAATTTATGGAGATATAACACTCGAAGTTACATATGACGATTGGCAGATTTATAGCGGTGTTTTTTTTCCAAGGACAGTCAGGATGTCACAAGGTGGCGCACCTCGATTAGAGATTACCAGAAAGACAATCGAAGTTAACCCTGACTACTCACTAGATCATTTTTCACCTCCAGATAGTGTGGCCTATGTTCATGATGAGAATTCAGCACAACGTGGTAAAACTCTCAGTCAAACATTGAGAATGTTTACTCTCTCTGGTGCTAGTCGTCCTAAGCTTGATGCTTTGAAAATAGATGATGGAGTTTATTTATTATCAGCTAAACCACTGGATGGCATATATACCATGGTTGTTGAGCAAAGCGATGGGCTGGTGGTGGTTGAGCCTGGAATGAACGATTTAAAAGGTGAAGAAGTGATCAAATGGGCGATGAATAAATTTCCTGATAAGCCTATAACGCATTTAATTGCTACTCATTTTCATAATGATCATGGGGGAGGAATTCGCCCATACATAGCTGCAGGAGCCGCCTTGGTTGTGCATGAATCAGCCAAGGAATTTTACAGCATGCAAATCAATCGACCAAAATCATCAGTTGTTATTGACGCTCTCGATCGTAAATTTAAAAAAGGAAGCGAGCAAATCATCCAAGTAAACCCAGATCAAGGCTATAGAATAGAAGACACTTTGCAACCAATGACTATTTATCCAATTCTGAACGGGCATACGGAGGATATGGTCATTGCTGTAATTGATAACAAAAAGATGCTTTATGCTGGTGATTTGTATGTAAGTGGTATCGCACGTGATAAAAGATCAGGTACCAAGAGAGGACCAGATGTTTTACCTTATCATTCAGCTACATCCTTGAACGATGCAATCATTAAATTCGCTATACCAATTGAGTCTTTAGTTGGATCTCATGATAAGGAACCAGTAAGCTATAAGGACCTTATTGACTATATAACTGATTAGGAAGATGAAACTCTTAAATGGCCACTTTGATTCAATTCAAGGCAAATTAATTCTTATATCTTTCTTAATCTATTTTTTCACTATAGATCTACAAGCTACAGATGTAATTCATGAAGGGAGAAATATTCAGGACTGTGAAGATTGTCCTGTAATGGTGGTAATAAAGCCAGGTAGCTTTTTGATGGGATCATCATCCGATGTCGAAGGATCAAGAGAAGATGAGAGACCTGTACACAAAGTTAGCATAGATTATTCTTTTGCAGCCGGTCAGTTTGAGATTAAAAGAGTCGAGTTTCAGAAATTTATTGAGATCACAGGCTATGATATGTCAGGCGGTTGTTATGGCGCAACAGAGCAAGGCATACAGCTTTCAAAAACTTCAGATTGGTTTAATCCAGGTTACCCAGTTTCAGATCATCATCCTGTTGTCTGTGTCAGTTGGAATGACGCACAGGCTTACGTAGCATGGCTATCGCAACATACCGGATTCACTTATCGACTTTTTTCTGAATCAGAATGGGAGTACATTGCTCGTGCAGGAACAAACACTATTCGTTATTGGGGAGATCAAGAAGAAGGGTGTGATTTTGCAAACGGAGCTGATCTAGATATCACACCTGAGGCTTTTTTAGAGGAAATGCAAGCTAGGCAAACTAAGATTGTATTGCCGGAAAATTGGAAGGTTGCAAACTGTCATGATGGTTTTGCTACATCAGCCCCAGTGGGTACTTTTAAACCCAACGCCTTTGGTATTTTTGATATTTTAGGCAATGTTGCTGAGTGGGTGCAAGATTGCTGGCACGATTCCTATACAAATGCACCATCAGATGGTTCTTCAAGATTAAACGGAGACTGTAATAGACCCATTTTAAGGGGTGCATCCTATTACGATATGCCGATATATCTTAGGTCATCAAACCATTATGGTTTTCAGTCAGATCAATCAAATAATAAGGATACTCGCTACATAAATTTTGGTTTTAGAGTGATGAGAGAGGTAGAAAAACATTGATTAAATCAAAAGTATTTTTACTGATTATTTTCATACTTATCCCCTTTAATAACTTGCATGCCGACAATGCAAAAAAACCAGAATCAATAGCTTTATGTCAGACTTGTCATGGATCTCAGCTTCAAGGAAATAAAGATTTAAATGCGCCTTCTATAGCTGGATTAAGTCAGTGGTATTCTTATCGACAACTTAAAAATTATAAAGATGGCATTAGAGGCATTGATCCCGAGGATGTCTTTGGGCAAACGATGCGATTAAGTATCATCAATATGAGCAACAGCGAACTTGAGGCACTTGCAACATACATTTCGAATATGACTGCTAAAAAACAAGCGGTAACTATCAAGGGAAATATAGGAACAGGTAAATTTGTCTTTGATCACTGTATGTCGTGTCATGGAGAATTTGGAGAAGGTGATAAAACCATTGGTGCACCTAGGCTAACTGGACAAAGTGATTGGTATCTATATCAACAGCTTATTAATTTTCAAAAGGGAATAAGAGGCGATCATCCAGAAGACCTCTATGGAAAGCAAATGAGGGATACAGCGCTAATGTTCAGTGACCAAATGTACAAAGATGTTGTTAACTACATCACGACAACAGGTCTAACTGCTGATAAAAAGTAGTTAAATAATTTCCTTAAATTTTTCATCAATCCCATCTAAAAGCTCTGGGAACTCGCTTTTTAGACATTCAATGTTCATTTTTGCAAATGATTTATCATGCTGACTTTCTGTGGCATTCCTAGTCGCATCAATAATTACCCGATTGCCTTCCCCTTTCTTAATGGAGCTAGGATCACCGCTTAATGCAGGTGCATTCTCAATCATTTTTGTGGATCTTTGAGGCTGCCATCTTGATCCGAGGGCATGAAGCACTTCATTTAAGTTATGAATATCGACATCTTTGTCAAAAAGAACAGTTATTTTGGCGATTTTCAATGATGTTGAAATATATTTTCCAATTTCGAATGCTTTTTTAGCTGTGGTTTTTTCTAGATTGATAAAACAGAAACCTGGAAATTCTAATGGATAGTAAAGCCCAATGAAATCTTCGAAATGTGCGCGATACTTATTGTTTAAACTCGCTTCAATTGGAGCAGTTAGACAGCCCCGGGTGATACCAGTGAACTGATTCGGGATAATTGGATTATTTCTATGTGTTATTGATGTGACATTCATAAAGAAGTTTTCCTCTTTTTTCCCACCTATATAACCGTACATTTCTCCAAACGGACCCTCTGTTTCCATTTTGTCTAGTGGAATCTCACCTTCTATTATAAGTTCGGCATGAGCAGGAACATAGATATTGCTGGTTTCACATTTAATAATCTCTATTGGTTCGCCAATAAGCCCACCTGCTATTTCTAATTCATCTTCACCAAATTTTGCTACTTTTGAACCACTCATTGAAAAAGTGATTGGATCAGTTCCTACTGCAATTGCAACTTGAGCAGTTTTTTCACCTTGTCTCTTTAATTCATCAAGGAATCTCCATCCATCTTGATTCACCTGAGGATTAATCCCAATTTTTGTCGGATTCTTTATTTGGCAACGATATGTACCGACATTTCTTCCTAATTTAGGATGCTCTAGAATAACGCTGCCTGTATTGATGTAACATCCATTATCCGCTGGGTTGGTTTGAAGAAAGGGAAATTTAAAAAGATCTATATCCTTTCCTTGCAAAATATTTTCTTTACAAGGTGCATTTTTTGCATCAATGATTACGGGTTTAATGGTGGGCCATTTTCCATCTTTACCTATGTGTTGTTCAATTTTTTTTACCGCTAATTTATAGTTCTTCCCTGAGTTACCAGTTGGCTCGATTCCAAGAGCTATTGCTTCGATATCCCATTTACCAAATAAATTACCAACCGATGAGTTTTTGAATATTTTATTTTTAGAATGAATTTTATCAAAAAATAAAACCGGGGCTTTTTGGTTATTAAATTTTTCAATTAGTCGATACATCAAGCCTGTAGCTTCGTATCTATCTTGATTAATCGTGTCAATATGGAGCACATGTTCAAAATATTCTAACGCATCAAGATATTCTCTCAATGATCTATAAGGGCCAAGATATTTAGTCTCCATAAAAATTAAATAGGTATTTTACTTGATATATTACTCATTTTTTATCAAGGTTTTAACTCACCTAAGAATGCCATAAGGATTACTAAAATCCATATGAGTAAGGCGGCTTTATTTAACATGGATTGATCGTTTTTAATTAATTGCTCACCTTCAAATTTAGTTTCCAGATTTTGAGCTAGCTTGATCGAAAATCGCATCCTTCCAACTATAGATCTTATCCAGATCCCATTTATGAGGATTAACCCAAAAATTATGACTTTCCATGCGAGCCAGTTGCTTTGAATAATTTGATTTGTGATAAGACAGAAAATTCCCAAAGAAATTAAAACAAAAGAGAGCAGATACCTGATAAATAAATCAAGCTTTCTTAAGAGTTCTCCTGTTTCTGTATCTTTTTTAAGATGGACCATCCAAATCAGACCTAACCAAAAGAAGCTAAACATCCATATGATTGTTAGGCTAGCCCCATCAATTTCTGAGCCAAAGGTTGTCCCTAAGGTAAATCCAATAGGTAACAAAAGAACCAAGCTAGTTCTAGCAGACATATCCACAAGAAAACGCATAGATCTGACTCTGAGTCTTTCCTCAATGCTGAGTTCATCTTTGGTAATGTAGTTACCTATATAATAAACAGCGATATCTCCCCCAATGGCATAGACGAAAAGAACCACATGAAAAAACGCCATTAGGTCATGGAAATTAATGTTCATCACTATAGTTTAGCTGAAATTACTAATTCAAATGCTGGGTTTAATGTTGCCATTGAGTCTGAAAAGATTTTTTGGATCGTATTTATTTTTTATTTCCACCAGTCGCCCATAATTCTGACCATAACTGGTAGCAACAAAGTCTTGGTCTTCATCCATTAATTCATTGATGTATATCCGCTCTGCACAATACGGTGTGAGATTTTTCCAGTAGTCTCTTCCCCACTGAGTGTATTCCTCATTTTTTTCTCTATCGCTCCAGTGGCCACCCACTTCAATATCCCATTTAGCATTTCTTCCTACCCATGCTGTTTCATGTTCAGCAACTTCGGCAATCGCTCCTCCAAAACGTACCACACGCATGGTATCAAAACGACCTTCTACACCCATCCATCCATCCATCAAATTTTCTGTCAATTTAGGATCATATTCATCTATATGTCTTCCTTTCACATAATAGTTTCTATAATGAGCGTTTCTTTTATCAGCAACTTGTTGATGCTCGATAAAATCTTTTTTTGACACATCATCTGATAGAGGTTTTCCAAAATTTCTTATTGTTTTTAAAGCTTTTTCTGCTTTATTTTCATCTCCTAGAAATAGAGTTCCTAGAAAAAAGTAGCCTTCACCTCGAGTAACATTCCACATTCCTGCATTGAGCATAATTTCAGATGAAAGATCCTCTGAGTAATCGTAGTAGAAATCCCAGATTTCTTTAGCATACTTAAGGTCATAAAGGTTCACTCCCACAATAACCTTTCCATTGGGAAGCGGGCGAAGATTGTATTCAAAGGAGGTGACTATACCGAAATTACCTCCGCCACCCCTAATTCCCCAAAAAAGATCCGGATTTTCATCTTTACTTGCTTTCCTCATGACACCGTCAGCAGTGATGATGTCAACGCTTATCAGATTATCAATTGTAAGCCCATACATTCTCATCAATGATCCTATGCCTCCACCTAGGGTTAAACCAGCAACTCCAGTGTGAGAAACAACACCGGCAGGAACAACATATCCATGAGGCAGTGTTTTTGAGTCCATGTCATATAAGGTACACCCTGGCTCAACAGTAACTATTTTTCTTTGAAGATCTACGCTGGTTTTTCTCATCCGCGAAAGATCAATAATAATGCCTCCATCACAAGTTGATTTTCCTGAAATGCTATGTCCGCCAGCTCGGACAGCAGTTATTAGATTCTGCTCTCTTGAAAAATTAATCGCTTTTTGAATATCTGAGCTAGATTCACAAAAGACTATAAGAGCAGGGCGCTTATCCCAAACTCCATTCCAAACCAATCTAGCCATGTCATAATCATAATGTTCTTTTGTAATTACACTTCCTTGGAAGCTAGACATGAATTCAAGAATATCAGTTTTTTTGAGCACGATTTCATTGCCCTCCAATGACAGAGCTTGAATATCATGTATTGACGCGCGACTAATTGGGATATGAGAGGCCACAGATAGTAGCCCTGCATGCTTAATAAAATCTCGTCTTTTCATGGTGAGTTAGACTCCAAAATTGATATTGTAACTTGATTTATCTTAGGCTTTTTTGTACCAAAAATTAAAGATTTTTCTTAGGAATGAAAGTCTATACTTTTTTCCTTATTAATCAAATGATAAATAAACTTTGCCTTTGTTTAATAATTATTTTATATTTTATTGATCAAGTGATAAATCAAATCTACTCAAAACGAGTAATTTAATCGAGATAACTTGATTAACAGATTATTTTTTAGGGGGAATAAATATGAAATTAATCTACAAAATGGCTGCTTTCTCTGTTGCTATTTCAATAATGCTATTTTCTGCAAATAACATTACCCATGCTCAAGAGGGCATGCTAGCAATAGAAGAAATAACAGTAACAGCCAGAAAAAAGGAAGAATCATTAGCTGATGCGCCTTACACTATTACAGCGCTAACATCACAACAAATAGAAATGAGAGGAATCAATCAACTCTCAGATGTTGTCGGCTACACACCTGGTTTTTTCTATTCAGATAACAATGTTGGGAAAAACAGTCGGACTCATAAAAGACTTATTTTTAGAGGGATGAACCCAAGGACTGATATACCAACGAGACAGGCTTCCACCATGTTTATTGACGGTGCAGCATCTGTAGGTGCTGAATTTGGAGGTATTGAAAATGTTGAACGTATTGAAGTATTAAAAGGTCCTCAAGGAGCTCATTTTGGACGAGCAACTTATACCGGTGCCATTAATATTGTCACCAAAGATCCAGGCGATGAATTTTCAGGGTCTATTAATTTTGAAGCTGGTAAATACGGCACACAAAGAGCCGGCATAGTTTTAGAAGGACCATTGGGTGATAGTTTAGGCTATCGTTTGACAACCAGTACCTATGATACTGACGGTATGTATGATAACGCTAACGTAGAAGGGCAAAAACTAGGTGCACAATCAACCGATGACTTTGCCTTAACAGTTGTGTTTGAGCCTTCTGATCGTATAAAAGTTAAAGCTCGCTATCATTCATGGGAAGATAGTGATGGTCCTGATGCAGGTACTGCTTATGATTATAGAAGTGGTCGCCATAATTGTAGCCCAGGTGGAACGGTAGAAAGATGGGGTGCAGCACATATGGTTCCTTGGGATTTCGGTGCAGATAATGTGCCAGTTACAACAGTTTGTGGCAAGGTACCGGTACCAACTGCATCTGAAATTGCTCAAGACACTGGATCCGCTAGAGCGCTAAAATTGTTAGGAATGAGAATTGATGAACACCTTTTCCCTATTGCTAATGGGATAAGAGATGTTCCAGATTTTATGGTCCCAGATCACTTTGGAATGGAGAGGGAAGCTGAAGAATTAAGTATTGCCATTGATATTAATTTTGATAACGGCATGAATTTAAATATTATTACAGCTGACCATGAGAATGCTTATAGCAGTCATAACGATTTAGATCGAAGAGTAACTGAAGGACTCTATCTGCAAGGAATGGGTGGAGGAATGTTTGGATCTTGGGGTGCTAATCACCCAGCAGATGCCTCTGATCTAAGAATGAATTCAATGCAAGATAGCTCAATAGAATTCAGATTGAGTTCATCTCAGGATCAAAAATTCCGATGGATGATTGGTTACAGTGATGTTGATATGGATTGGTTCACACAAAATATTGGCTCTATGATTGTTTATTATCCGAATGATGGGCTTGATAACTCTACTTTGACAACCCCTGTCTGCTACAACCCATATTATTTATTCGGTGGTACCTTGGCCGGTAGTAATGTCTGTGGAAATTACGGAGATGTAACTTCCAATAATAATGACTTCAAATGGGACACAGTGAATACGTCTTCGTATTACGCTTCCATTGAAGCTGATATTTCAGATAACTTAACACTCAGCCTTGATGTACGGAAACAAGATGATGATGTAACTTCAGGTGGTCTAGGCCCCTACACTGGAACTCCTAAAGTTGTAGGTTCGCCAGTCAATGTTCAGCAAGCTAACTTCAAATCTACGCTCCCTAGAGTAATCCTAGATTATAAGCCTAATGATAGACAAACTATTTATTTCAGTTATTCAGAAGGAACTTTACCGGGTTTGTTTAATCCTGCACTAGCATCACTCTCAGAGAGTCAACTGGCAGAAGTTAAAGCACAAACAGGTGGAGCAGGAGTTAAGATTGATGAGGAAACTTCTGAAAATATTGAATTTGGAATTAAAAGCAGCATCATGGATGGTCGAGGCTTTATAGCATTAGCTTTCTATCAAACTGACCTTGATAATGTTCACACTCCATTATTCTCAGTGGGATACACTGGCGATGATGGCTTGCCTGCAGTACTAAGTGGTAACACCACTTCTCAAGGCGGAAAAGCTGAGCTTTCAGGCATAGAGCTTGATGGTACTATTCTGCTTAATGATTTTTGGTCACTGGATTTTACTTTTGCTAAGAATGACAGTGAAATTAAATCAGGTTTCCAAAGTGCAGATACCTTTGATTTGATGGGAGATAGAAACGCTGTTATTGGTAATGAGTTTTCTCGATACCCTAAAAACAGTGGAAGTTTGTCTGCAAATTATTCGAAAGAGGTTAATGCTGAAATGACAAGGTTCACAAGAGTAGATTATATCTATACAGGAAAAATGTATGCATCCAATGCCATGCTTGCTCATACTGGTTCTGGACAAAAATTCAATTTAAGGACTGGTATTGAAACAGGTAATTTCAGGGTAGAAGCGTATTGCACGAACTGCCTCGATGACGATCAGCCTAAAGGACTGCAACAGATGTATGACTTATCTGGAATCACGGGTGGTTTTGGTGATGGCGCTACTACTGCAGCCGGACCTAGAATACTCTCAGTTTCTTTAGCTGACAAACGAGTTGTAGGGGTTAGGGCTACTTATAAGTTCTGAACCTTATGACCCCCATAGGAAAAGGGGCAGGCCTCCAAAAGACTGCCCCTTTTTTTATTTTCCAACAGCAAAGATACCGAGAACTTGAGTATCAAACGAAACGGAACCTTTGTCTAAATTAACCCTTATATTTTGTCCTCCAGGGACTTTGAAAACTGGCTCATATTCGCCAGATAAGTCATTAAAAATATAAGCTTGTATTTTATTAGGATCAGTTACTTTATCTGTATCGATTGGGATAGTGATTGTTGCTGGTGAGTTAAATAATGTCCTATAAGGCCCAATATAAACTGATTCTGAAATAGCATTACTCAATTTTGGCATTTCTTGATCTGGTTTGCTTTTACTTTGAGTACCGATCATTGCATTGAAATCAAACCACGCACTAATTAAATGATCATCATAATTTCCAAATTCATTAAAAGGCCTTACGGCATTTTCACCGATATTGGGATCTCTTGAGTTCTGATGCCTATAGCTAGTTTGATAGCTATAAGATTCAGGCTCTCCCGGATGAGCGTCCTTTCTTACAAAAAGCTTAGCTCCTTTGAGTTTTCCTTCTGTTACCTCAATAGCTCCACCCTGAAGATAAGAGACGGGACCACGAGCTAAAATTTCAATACCCAAATCAGGAAGCACACCAAATTGCTCAATACCACCTCTGATTCGATGCGCATAACCAATATTGAATTCTTCTCTAACTTCATCAAATGTTTCCATTAATGTGATCTTTGTATAACCTTCTGGGCAGTCCAGACCACGATCAAGTAATTGCGTTAATGACCCATCAGAGTTGTACATCTCACACCAAGAAATATCAAAAATTCCTGCGTTCATTTCTTCTATGGTGTTGAGCGGTAGATTATTAAGTTCTCTGATTTTCAGTGAAGTGTCTTGGCCGTTGTAATACCAATGGGAAGGAACAATGATAATATTTTTTCGCTCTTCAACCCTGATCGCTTGCTCGAGTTGATCTCGGATGGTTTCGAAACGAAGTTCATCATCTGGGTGTCCGAAAATAGGGCTGGGGAATCTTGAATATCCATATAGGCTATTGGTTCGACTGTCATTTCCTCCAAATCCATCCAGTCGATTGAAGTTGATGTTCCAGCGTCCGCCATTCTCTTGGCTATAATACGCCTCGACATACCGCTTAAAGCTAAGATAATTATTAAAGGCATTTTCATGATAAACCTCTTTAATCCATGGGTGGGGTGCGCCGAGAGGTCCTTCAGGGTTTCTTCCAGGCCAGGGTAAGCCGTAAGTTGCATAAATGAGAGAAATCTCTTCATCATCTGAGAACTCTTCCAGGTAGCGCTCCATATTATGAATCAGCATTAAGTTATATTCTGGAGTTCTCCCAACTTGTCGGATTTGCTTGAGATCCACGCGGTTTGATAATCCAGAATTACAGAGTTTGTAAGCAACCTTATTTCTAGTCATGAAATGGTTTGCATAGAAATTATGATCAGTTGTTTCCCGGGTCAGTAGCATGTGCTCAAAACCTCCCCATCTTGCCATTGCCCAAGCTACATCATCATGTCTTGCGGAATAACCTGAGTTTTTTTCATACATTCCAAACCTAATCTTAACGTCATTACCAAAGTATTCTTTCATGAAGCCAGTGAGATAGAGTTCCATAAAATCAGTCATTGGGTGCATTCCGGTGGATTCTGTTTCGGCCCCTAAGAGTTTGTTAATTCTTCGGTAGAACGCCACATCTTGTTCCCGCACATCTTGAATTCCATTTGGCGCAAGGATTTTGAAATAATTGGGCAGTGGATCAACCCCGTTTCTTGGATCAACCGTTAAGATATTCCTTCTTCCGTAGCCGTCACCTGAACCGGTCAGCTTTATTTTCTCAAACTTGTCTGCAGTTTCTTTGGTGAGTGTGACTGATTCATCTAAAACATTAATATAGAGATTGGCATCGGCATCAAAACGATACATTCCATAATTATCATAATAATCTTCAAAGCCATCTGTTAAAAAAGAACTGACATGCGGGTAGCTTCCCATTGAAGAACGATACGGGTAATCACCCACGAAATTTTCTGTACATACTTGATTCGCGCTAGCTGCTTGTATACCAATACGGCTTCTTTGAGCAATGCCTTGATAATAGCTGTCTGAGAAGCCTTCAGGTTGTCCCCAATCGGTTACTATTACTGCCACCTTGTCAGTATTAATGACCCTAAAGGTAAATAATGTTATGAGCCATATACCGGCAAATAAAAGTAGAATTCTTACTGTCTTTATCATTTTAATTTCCTAAATTGTGATTATAAATTATGTGGTGTTTTTTGGAACCATTCCTTCATGATGATGAATAATTTTCCATTCTATTCCATCTCTTGAAAAGATATCAGTGATTCTTACTCGTCCAGAAATCGCATTGGGTTCTTGGTATGAGAAATCCAGATAGTACAAAGCAATGGCTGAATTTTCTCTGATGCTAATGAGTGGTTTTTCTATATTGATTGATAAGGCCCCTCGAGAATCTTTCTGATCTTGGTCTCTTTTATGGAATTCCTTTAATTGACTTTTACCTTTGATCAAATCAGGCGTAAAAACATCCCAAACAGTTGCATCATCATGAAGAAACCCTTCAATTGCATTTGTCTCCCCAGCCTTAAAGGCATTGAAGATAGAATAAATAATGCGCTCAATTTTTTTATTATCTGTCATCTATTCTTTACTCATCAAAGATAAGAAGTTTATAATCTTTGATAGTTTTTTTCGACACTTCATATCATAGGGGAATTACATGAGTCAGTCATACGTGAGTTTAAATTTTTTACCCAAAGGCAAATTTAGAATTGATTTGGTTGAAGGGGTTACTAAAACCAACTTCTTTTCACTCTGTTATGGCGCACTAACTACCATCGGTTTATTGACTTTTATCTCTTACGCAACCACTTATGTGCTTATCGAGAATCTCGAGTATCAACGTGAATCAATAGGGACAATTGTAGGCGATCTTCAGGTTGTTGCAGAAATAGCATTATTAATGGTGTTTCTTCCAGTCGGACTGATAGCCGACAAGATAGGTAGGCGACAAGTCTATTCTTTTGGTATGGCTGCAATGGGGTTGTCCTATTTTCTTTACCCCCTAGCAACTGGGATTGGTGAATTAACTGTCTATAGAGTCATTTATGCCATTGGTATGGGTGCGGCCACAGGAATGTTGGGAACCGTAAACGCAGACTACCCTCAGGATCGAACGCGAGGCAAGATGCTAGCTGTCACAGGCATACTCAATGCCACGGGAGTGATTCTTGTTTCTTTGGTTTTTGCTCGTTTGCCAGAAAACTTTGCACAGATGGGCTACGACCAAATTACAGCTGGAAAATATGCAATGTGGGTAGTTGCAGGCATGTGTCTAACCACGGCCATTGTTGTCGCCTTTGGCTTGCAAAAAGGCACCCCTACAGAAGAACAGAAAAAAATCCCTTATTTAACCCAGGTAAAGTCTGGCTTCGAGGAGAGCAGGAATCCAAGGATTTTATTAGCCTATGCTGCTGCTTTTGTAGCAAGAAGTGATTTGGTTATTCTTGGGACCTTCTTAGTCCTTTGGGGAGTTGCGGCTGGGACTGATATGGGCATGACAACTTCTGAAGCCACAAAGGCGGCGAGACTAATATTTGTTACAGCCTCCACATCTGCTCTTATCGCTTCTCCAATCATCGGTTATCTAATTGATAAAGTTGATCGCATCATTGCTGTAAGTGTTTGCATGGCTTTAGCAGCAGCAGGTTATCTGTCAATGTTCTTTGTTGGTAATGTGCTTGACCCAACTTATAGACCGTTCTTTATGCTGCTTGGTGTTGGCCAACAATGCGCTTTTTTTGCAGCAACCACACTATTGGGTCAGGAAGCACCCCCAATGAAACGGGGAGCTATCGTTGCAGTATTTAATCTCGCTGGAGCCCTTGGAATTTTAATTTCAACGGGGATTGGAGGTCGAATCTTTGATGCTATTGATCCTTCTGCGCCGTTTATATTTATTGGTGTTTGTAATGTCGTTGTTGCCTTGTTTGCTATCTATGTTAACAAGGTAGCCCCTACACCAAAACAAACGAGTGAAGCTTAGTCAGCAGTAGGATAGAACCAATCAGGCCCTACACATTGATTTGTTAATTCAATAGAGTAATTTTTCTTTGAATTTGGAAAATCTTCGTTTACATCCGCGCCTGCAACATCATTTCTAGATGACACTGTACAGTTGATTCCATCTCCATCGTTATCTAGCCAGGCATAAACGACCAATCCAGTATTGCCTTCAGGCGAATATAAAAAGCTATGCTCAAAATTAGGTGATTGAGTTGTAAATGATTCTATTTCATATAATGGGTGTTGTTGAAACCCAATCCCAGACTGGGCATGAAACATAGATACGTGAAAAGTTTTTCCTTCAAAGTTCTCACTGGTAACAATGGTGCCAGTGATTGACATTTCTTCTCCGGTACTTTCGGGTTCTGAGCAAGCAGTAATCAAACTAATCGTTGAGAACGCAATTACCCAATGGATGGTTTTTTTAATATTTCTTTTCATAGACAAGCATTGTAATAAATAAAGATAAAGGTGGGTAAAAAATGTTTATAATTTAATTATGTCATGGACTTATAGGAAGAGAAATTTTTTGTTTGTATTTGCACTGCTGTGTCTTTCTGCTATTCAATCTTGCTCTGTTTTAGACGATGAATTTTCTTTTTCTGAGCCTCAATATGATATTAAAACAGCTGAATTTTCTCTAGAGTTCAAAAAATTAAATAAACAATTACCTGTCAGAGTCTCTTATCCTGTTGGTGATACTAGGTTTCCTGTTATTGTTTTTTCCCATGGCAATGGATCCAAGGGAGACATGTACAAAGGTTTCACTGATTATTGGGCGAGTCATGGCTATGTCGTTATCCAGCCGACTCATGTTGATTCAACCTCACTGGGCTTTGTTACAAAACGAGATAATATGAGAGAAATGTACCAGCAAATGCTATTTGTGACAGATAGCCGCAGAGAAGACATGAGTTTTATTGTTGATTCTCTGGATTCCATAGAGGAGCTGGTTCCAGATCTAGAGAATAAGCTTGATACCACTAAACTGGTAGCAGCCGGGCATTCAATGGGGGCAGCAACAGCCATGATTGTAGCTGGCATGACCCTAGTGAATCCGATGGATGGCTACGAAGAAACTTCCAATGAGACTCGATTTAAAGTTCTGTTGATGATTAGTGATCCAAGCACGATGGCGCTAATGCCTGAAGATCCTTGGAAAGGGGTAAAAGTACCCACATTAATTTCAACAGGGACTAAGGATTTTAGTGATGTCGGTTCTGGTCGCATTAACGCACCCTTCAAGTATGAGGTCCCCAAATCAATGACCCGATCTTTTGCACCCCATCACTATGTTTTAATCGATGGTGCTGATCATTATTTAGGGGGGCTTATTTGCAGAACTGATGTGCCTGGCCCGCCTCAACATGAAGCCCTAGAAATTGCTGCCTCCGCTAGTACCACATTTTTAAATGCTTACGTAAAAAATGATATTAATGCATGGCGAAGCATAAGGTTTGGTGATTTATCTGAGGCAACAGATGGCAAGGCTTCTATTGCTCTTAAGTGATTAGAAGATCTTCGGTAATAATCTGTACTTAACCCTTTTCAAATAATCTTCATAACCCTCTAATTCATTGGCTAATGTTTTTTCTTCAATGATCATTCTGGGAATGAAGGCACACATTAAAAGCAAAGTACCTAGCGTTGCCATAAAAAGACTGCCTAACCAAAGAGCCATTCCCGAGATGAAAAACATGAACCCCGTATACATTGGGTGCCTGATAAAGCTATAAAGCCCTGTATCCACTAAAACCTGATCTCTTTCATCTTGAATATTAACCACTGATTGGGCAAATTCATTTTGAATCATCGTGAATAATATAATGACATAACCAAGAGTGAAGATAGCTAAGCCAAGTAAATGACTGCCTTCTTTTGGTGCTTCAAAAATATTCAGATAGAAGACATCAACAGCAATCATATTTAGTGCCAGAGCTATGCCAATAATAATTATTGCGGTGGCTATTTTGTCGTTTTTCGGTTGCTTCTTAAAATCAGATTCTAATCTTGCTTCCATGCTCTCTGGATAATAGGCGCATATCCAGAACGAGGTAATAAGATTTAAGAGGAAATAAAACACCAGCCAAATGAAAGCATCGGGCCAATACCAATTAGGGGCTGGTAATAATAGAAACAGTCCAAACAAGGTTACCTGAAAAATAATGCCTATAAATGTTTTCAGATAGAGCATTGCTATTCCGCAATGTTGGCGTCAATTAAAACCGCAATGAATAAAGCAGGCTCTGAACCATTATTAATCCATGCATGATTGGTACCTCTTTGCACAACAACATCAAAAGGCTTCAATTGAACCTCATCATCGTCCAAGAGTAGGGTCACATCACCTTCTAAGAGAATGATGTAATCGATGGTTTTTGTTTTATGCATTGTCGGGTGTCTAGTGGTGTCAACTCTTTCATGCTCAGCACCAATACTCTTAAATGCTTGGGCTGCAAGTTCCTCTAGAACATCTGCAGGAATACCCTCAGGTGTGGGATTAATTTTGAAGTATCTAAATTTTG
>Ga0209034_10000114_pt1 | contig 39603 bp, 34 predicted proteins | sample MarorgKNORR_S2LV_2_FD_188219 | JGI IMG/M metagenome (GOLD analysis project Ga0209034, IMG submission 188219) | Marine microbial communities from the Southern Atlantic Ocean, analyzing organic carbon cycling - 250m_A/KNORR_S2/LV (SPAdes) (version 2) | ecosystem: Environmental > Aquatic > Marine... | reverse complement strand
ATGGGACCAGGGAGACCCGGAGTTGTTGGCCCAGGAGTCATCCCGCCTACAGCGCAGTTGTAACCGGCTTATCTGGCTGAACCCTCTCCTGGGTTCGCCAACCTACCAACCACTGACACAAGGGATGAAGGCCGCGCTCCCTTACGTAGATGACTTCCTACCAGTACACAACCTAAACAGTCTGGAAGCACTGTCCAAACATCTCAGTGAATTGGGTTCGGACCGGCAAATCGGTCAGGCGTATCGTGCACCTGTTTCGACAGAACCGGAGACTGAAACACCGGTGCTGGAGGAGCGGCCTATCGACCGACTCAACCTCCCTTCGTTTCAGCATCCCATGTGGGGTAAAAGACCTCGAGGTTAACTGGTGACGAACCGCCGTCTTCCCATCAACACCACAGCAAAGGACAAGATTGCCAACGCTCCCCCAGCGGCAGCATCCAGTATGAAGTGGTTCCCGGTTAGAGTGATGGCGAGGAAAGTCAGTAGTGGATACAACAGACCAATCATACGGTACGGACTGGGGAAAGAACGCCAGAACAACACACCAAGAATCACCGTCCAACTGAAATGCAGACTGGGCATGGCCGCTGAGACATTGTAGTAGGTGGCCATGTCCTCGCTGCCGTAAAACGTCGGGCCAAACTCCTGAATTGCATCTACCAACTCGATACTGGGGATGGCAAACGGTGGTGCCACTGGGAATATCATGAAGGTTAAAATCGCTGCGGCTAAATTAACGAACACCACCGTTCTGTAAAATATGTAGTCGCGGCGATTCTTGATAAACAAGATAAAAGCCGCTAGGAATATCACTGGCCAGTAGGTGATGATATAGACCCAGTTCATGGTCACAACTAGAGCTCCCGTATTCTCCAAAGCCCAACTCTGCCAACTAGGCTCCCACAGAAAGCCCAATTCCTTCTGCAGCGAAACAATCCGCCCTGCGTTGACCAAGCCCACAGCTCGAGTGTCTTCGTGAATCAGGTCCCTGGAGACCAGATAGACAATGTACGCACCGATATAGAGCGCAATCTCAACTACAACAGCCCGATTTATGTTTCTCAGATTTCCATTAGCCGAGTTTCGATCGAAACTAAAAACCATCTTGCTTTCAGACCGGCCTGACGCATTTTGGGCTGATTATCAAGTCTATTATAGGAGTAACGCCGAGCTGGAAACCAGGGATGTCCGGATATGAATGCCTAGTTCGTCGTTGCTAGACTTGCCTCTTTTCACAGACTCGTCACTCTGGATAGAGTAATTTCCGTGGCCCGATTTAGACTGAGTCCAAGAGTCTAGCCCGGGGATAAATATGCGACGGCGAACCCCAATCTCCATGGTCGAAAACAAGGCAACGCTTCTATAATGTTTGTACTTGACGCGATTTCGGGGCAAAATTGACTCGATTCCAGACGTGAGAGTATCCTTATCAAACTCCGCAAGGCTCCTTTATGTAGCCAGCCGCGATAAAAATAACAATGTTATTAACGGTCTCAATGGTTCAACCGAATTGTTTAGATTAAGTATTTCGGCCAACCAACTAGTAGGTGGGCTGGCCGAAATTGGAGCCAAAATGAGCGACACGAAGCAAGTATTTTCACCTGCCCAACGGTCATTGTTGACCGATGTGCTCAACCGAATCATACCTCCCAAAGACAAATTGCCTGGGGCAGGGAATCTGGGAATCTCAGAGTACATAGAACGTGTAGCCTCTGCCAACGCAAACCTCACTAGGTTGTTCAACGATGGACTGGCCAAGATTGAGGTCGTATCTGGCCAGAATTTTTCCAATCTTCCGAACGCCACAAAAGACGAATTGCTCCGGCGCGTAGAATCCGACAGCCCAAAATTCTTCGACCAATTAGTGCTACATTGCTATAACGGGTATTACACCAATCAGACAGTATTTGATGCCATCGGCTACAAGCTGCCCGATCCGCCAAAACCTGGAGCTCAACCGGAGCTCCTTGATGTGTCGCTATTGGACCAACAACGCAAGCGGGACCCCTTCTGGAAGAAGGTCTAACCGAGTTAAAATCAATCTTAGAATCGAGCCGCGATTTTGAGGGGAGATAACCATGCCCCGAGAAGATTTCGACCTACAATTGAATCAGCTACAACAAGAAGTTGAGACTTTGGCTCAGATCGTGGGCAAGTCTATCAATCGAGCTGTAGACGCGCTGAAACGTCGGGATTTGGTCGCTTCTCAAGAAGTGATCAACGACGACGATTACATTGACCAGAAGCGGTTTGAGATTGAAGACCGTTGTGTGGATATGATTGCCACCCAACAGCCCATGGCCGGTGATCTTCGGGCCATCATCGCTCTCCTGCACATTGTGGTTGAGCTGGAGCGTATGGGTGACTACGCGGAGGGAATCGCCAAGATAAGCCTGTCGATGGGCGATGCTCCGCCCCTTAAGCCTCTAATAGACATCCCTCGGATGGCCGAAAAAGCCACCACCATGTTGAACGACAGTATCGATTCTCTGCTCAACAGAGACATGGTCAAGGCCAACGCGGTCTGTCATGCTGATGATGAAGTCGACGACCTCTATGACCAAGTGTATCGGGAATTACTCACGTTCATGATTGGTGACCCAGATACGATTCAGAGGGCGACGTACCTACTATGGGTGGCCCACGACCTGGAGCGTATCGCAGACCGCGCCACCAACATCGCGGAACGAGTGATTTTCCTGGTCACCGGCAAGCTTGTGGAGATCAACGTCTCCCGTTATTAGCCCTTTAACTTATCTTCTGCCAAGAACGATTAAGCCGCAAAGGCTAACTGAAGTTTCAGCTGGCCTTTGGGCTCCATTTTCTCTTGAACCTTGAATCTCTCCGGCAGGTTCCAATATCGGCGGAGCCGATCCACTGTATCCATAACACCCTTGGTATACGTTTGGGGAGCATAGGTGTTGTTGTTCACAAAGAGCCGATTGTAGGCAGAAACTAAATGAGGATAAGCCTGTTGCAACATCGGCATGAACCACTCTTTTGCACCCGGCTTGAGTATCAAAACGTTAGCCCCCAAGAACTGGGCCTTGTGTTTATAAGCCGCTTCCGTCACCGCTTGGATATTCGCTTCGTCGTCGGATATTCCAGGAAGTAACGGGGCCATGTTCACCCCAGCAGAAACGCCGTTCTCCACCAGGTACTGCATCACTTCCAGTCTGGCTTCCGGACGTGGGGTGCCCGGCTCCATGGTGCGCCAGACCTTCTCGCTGACCGATGCGATGCTAAAATTAACGTGAACGTCTGCCACCTGGTTCAACTCAGCCAGGATATCTACGTCACGACGTATCAAGACGCCCTTGGTGGTGATGGTCACTGGGTTGAGGAAGTCTTTCAACACCTTGAGTAGTCGGCGGGTGATCTTGTACTCGGCTTCGGCTGGTTCGTAGGGATCAGAAGCAGTGCCGATAGCGATAGTCTCGCTCCGCCAGCTTGGGCGTTTAAGTTCCTTGCGCAGAACCTCAGGGGCGTTCACTTTCGCAAAGATTCGGGTTTCAAAGTCATTGCCTGAGTCCATGCCCCAAAATTCGTGTGTGGGTCTGGCGTAGCAATAGGTGCAGGCGTGACGGCAGCCTCGATAAGGGTTCATGGTCCACTTGAATGGAAACCGTGGATAATCAACTTTATTGAGTAGCGTCTTGCAGTGAATCTCCTGAACGTCGGCTCCAGCCATGGTCCCTCTCTGCCTTCAGTATTATTAGAACATTAATTCTAATAATACGTCTAGCCCCACTCTAAGGCAAGCCTCAGAAGTCACAACATAGATCGGGGATGGGCTCTATCCAAAAGTATTACCGCTTATAGACGGCGGCTTCTCCAGAACGATCGCAGTTCAGCTTACGGCTGAGGTGCAGACCTTCCAGAATGAATTCAACCGCGGCAGCGACTACTTCCGGACGGTTGTCATCGGTTAATCTCTTAACCGCTTGGGCCATCCCATCTATACTTTTGACCATTTCTGGGTAATCCGCGCCCGGCTTCTCGCTGCCAGTTTCGGCCCGGTTACCCAAATCAAAGGCGGTCACTATTGGATCAAGTTCATCAACTTCAAAGTAGCCGCTAAAGGTCCGCAACACGGCTCGACGGGTTAAATCATCGGTCAGTCTCGCCTCGCGACCTTCTTCAAAAGTCTCAAGTTCAATCTTTCCAGCAAAGGAGGCTACGATAAACGACAAGTCGCTCACACGAGGGCAGGCCCATTCTTCATTGTTGCGAATGGAACGTCGCACGGCGTTTCCCAAGAGGGTTTCGTAGTTGGCAATGGTCACCCTGACACTAACTCCCGAGCGTTGGTTGATCTCACTGCTCTGACGAGCCTGGGTTGTTATCTCTGCCAAGGTCTCTTTCATGTAATCAGGGATTACCAGTTTATCTTCTTCCGGGAACTTGGCGCGTTCCTGGTCGATGATGGCAATTTCGTCTTTGGGATCTAAGGGATAGTGGGTGTGTATCTGGGAACCGTATCGATCTTTTAGGGGAGTTACTATTCGGCCACGGTTAGTATAGTCTTCCGGATTGGCTGTTGAGACAACAAACACGTCCAAGGGCAATCGCACCCGGTAACCCTTGATCTGCACATCCCGTTCCTCCATCAAGTTGAATAGGCCAACCTGGATCCGTTCTGCCAAATCAGGCAACTCATTGATACAGAAGATACCCCGATTGGTGCGGGGCACTAGCCCGTAATGAATCGCCAATTCATCGGAAAGATAGTGGCCTTCAGCAATCTTTATGGGGTCAATCTCACCGATAAGGTCGGCAATGGATATATCAGGTGTGGCCAACTTTTCGGAGTAGCGTTCTTCACTGGCGACCCACTCCAGCGGAGTCTTATCTCCCATCTCGGCCACTTTATCCTGGCATGGGCGGCAGATTGGCTCGTAGGGATTGTCGTTAATCTCGCAACCAGCTATCTTTGGTATGGCTTCGTCAAGAAGATTAGTCATACTGCGGATGATTCTAGATTTGGCCTGACCCCGCTCGCCCAGCAGGATGATGTCCTGCCCTGCCAGTATCGCGTTCTCTAATTGGGGAATGACCGTATTTTCAAAACCTACAATGCCAGGAAAGACGATCTCTTCCGCCCGAATCTTGGCGATCAAGTTCTTTCTCAGCTCCTCCCGAACTGTAAGAACCTCATAATTACTCTTGCGTAGGGCCCCTACGGTCTGGGGACGTTTTGCCTTTGGCATGGCCACCCCTTCAGCATCAGTGGAATTTGTTGAGCAACGCTACATAATGCGACTGTTAATTAAACCGTTCGATTTAACGTTTGGACTTAAGCTGACCTATGAGTCCAAAAAAGTTAATCGCTCCGTACTATCAGCGGATTGATAGCAAGTGAATCAGTCAGTTTCAAGTTATCACACCTTGGCCTATAATTTAACGGTGAGCAATAGCTCCTTAGAGTGTGGCGATGTTTCAAAGATTAGCGTTCCCTCTTTTGTACTTCCTGGCACCTCGTTTGTTACCCAAGATAATCAAGTTAGCTGGCTTGGTCTGGCGGTTGACGTTCGATAAGCGTGTGTCCATTTTCCTGCGCGCTCTGGTACCTTTGGCTGTGATTTATGTCATATCACCCATTGACCTTATCAGGGACCGACTGCCAATTATTGGACGGTTCGATGACCTGATTGTCTTTGGACTAGCCATACTATTCCTGACCAAACTAGCACCCCGGAGAATAGTAGACGAACACTTGGGAGTCGTACCCGAGTCTGACCGCCCAGAGGACAAAGACCCAGATAAAGTGGTCGATGGTACGAGCAAGCTGATTGACGACGAGTAACCCCTCCCAAGTAGTAACCCCTTCAGGAATGGGACTTTACGTCCACGTACCGTTTTGCAAGACTAAGTGCCCTTACTGCGACTTCAATACCTACCAGGGCATTGAGAATCTCATTGATCCATTTCTCTCAGCCGTCAAATCTGAGATTGAGTGCTGGGGCGAGACCTTGGCCCATGCACCAGTAAAATCCATATTCTTCGGAGGAGGTACTCCGTCATACCTCCCGCAGGGCTACATCGAACAGATTTTGGCCACCATACAGGCATCGTTTCAAGTACATCCCAACGCTGAGATATCCATCGAAGCCAACCCTGGAGACCTTAATGCCGAGGCTTGTACCGGCATCCTGAAACAGGGCGTTAATCGCCTAAGTATCGGAATCCAAAGCCTGGATAATAACCTGCTTAATCTGCTGGGCCGCCGCCATCAGGCGTCCGAAGCAATAGATGCGTTTCAGGCCGCACGACAAGCCGGGTTCGACAACGTGAATCTCGATTTGATGTACGGACTGCCCAATCAGTCGCTGGAACAGTGGCAGCAAACCCTCAGTTCTTTAATCGACCTAGCACCGGAACATATCTCTTTATACGCGTTGACCATCGAAGAAGGCACGCCCATGCACAAATGGGCCTCAGACGGTAGCATTACCGAGCCGGATTCTGACCTAGCCGCTGATATGTACCAGTACGCCCGAGAATCCCTGGCGAATGCTGGCTATCACCACTACGAGATATCCAACTGGTCCCTGCCTGACCGAGAGTGTAAACACAACCTGGTCTACTGGGAGAACGGCCCCTACCTCGGAGTAGGCCCCGGCGCCCATTCCAGGCTGGGAGATTATCGGTTCTGGACGGTCTTGTCGCCGCGAGACTACAACACCAAAGCTACCGGTTGGTCTGACCACTCCGTCTTGCCAATAAACGCGCTAATCAAATCTTCATTGCAGGAGATCCCTACACTAGACGGCTGGGAGTATCTCAGTCACGAGACCACCTGTTCCGAGACAATGTTCCTAGGCCTGAGACTACTAGACGGCCTGAATCTGTCTTCAGCCTCTGACAAGGCGGGAGTAGACCTCGCAAAAAAATTCGCTGATCCCATTAAAGAATGCATCAACCTTGGTCTTCTAGTACAGAACGGCGAAATACTCCGATTAACCGAGCGAACCTATTTGGTTGCAAACCAAGCATTCACCCGCTTCTTGGAGTAGCCGGACGTCGAGAACTGCTATTCCATTTCAGACTCCAGTGATATCCTGTAGCCATTCCTATTAGAGGCGTTTCGCCATGTACGTAATAGGCACTGCCGGACACGTAGATCACGGCAAGTCCACCCTCGTTAAGGCATTAACCGACATCGACCCAGATCGCTTTCCCGAAGAGAAGGCCCGGGAAATGACTATCGACCTGGGCTTTGCCTGGATGACTCTCCCTAGCGGCCGTGAAGTCAGCATCGTGGATGTACCCGGCCACGAACGGTTCATCAAAAACATGCTGGCCGGTGTCGGCGCTATCGACTTGGCACTTTTGATCGTCGCCGCCGACGAAAGCGTCATGCCCCAAACCAGGGAGCATTTGGCGATCTTGGATATCCTTCAAATCACCCGTGGATTGGTAGTCATAACCAAGACCGACTTGGTGGATGAAGAGATGGTGGAGTTGGTCAAAGCGGACATTGAAGACACACTTGAGGGAACTTCGTTTGAAGGCTGCCCCATGGTCGGCGTTTCCGCCTATACTGGCGACGGCATGGACGAACTCAAAGCCACCATGGACGGCATCCTGGATGAAACCAACGCTAGAGAAGATCTAGGCCGACCTCGCCTCCCAATCGACCGCTGTTTCACCATCTCCGGGTTCGGTACAGTGGTCACCGGAACTCTGATTGACGGCACGCTCACTGTTGGACAGGAAGTGGAACTTGCCGGGTCGGGTCAGAAGGCCAGGGTCAGGGGACTACAAAGCCATAAGACCAAGGTCGACGCTACGGACCCCGGAGTGCGGCTAGCTGTTAACCTCTCCGGCCTTTCCAAGGACGAAGTTGAGCGCGGTGAGATACTGACAATCCCCGGCTGGCTCAAGCCCACCTACCGCCTAGATGCCCGTCTACGCATGGCAAAAAACGCCCCCAACTCGCTGAAACACAACCAGGGTGTGACTTTTCATCTGTTCACAAGCGAATCCTCAGCCAGAGTCCGACTTCTTGATGCCGAACGACTAACAGCCGGAGAAGAAGGTTGGGTGCAATTGCTGCTCACCGAACCGCTGCCGGTGGTCAAAGGAGACTTCTTCGTCATACGTTCTGCCGAGGACACACTAGGCGGAGGGCAAATAGTTGACCCCAATCCACGTAGGCGCTACAAACGCTTCGACGACGATGTAATCGAACGGATGATGACCCTAGACCAGGGGACTGGTGGTGATATCATCATCAGCGTGGCCGAACAATGGGGTCCATGCGACATGACCACCCTCTCTCAACGCACGAACCTACCCCGGGAAGAGGTTTCAGCGAGGGTTGCCCAATTGGCCGGCGAGGGCCATTTGATAACGTTGGGGGATTTTGGCACCGACGGCGATGCCGTGGTCTACTCTGCCCAGGGATGGAACATTCTGAAGAGCAGAGTGGCCTCGGCCCTTCAGCTCTACCACACCCAATATCCTCTAAGGCAAGGCGTGCCCGCCCAGGAGATACGCAGCCGGCTGGACCTATCCCAACCGGTCTACCAACGAGCGCTAGTAAGATTGGTAGAAGAACGGATTGTCGTTGACGAACGGCAGTCTCTGCGCCTTCCCGACCATGAAATCACCTTGACGCCGAAGATGGAAGAAGAAGCATTGGCATACTTGAATTCCCTGCAAAAAAACCCGTATTCTCCATCAGGCGATGTCAAAATCAGTTCAGAATTGCTGGGCGTTCTCATCGACCAGGGCAAGGTAATACGAGTAGCCGAAGGGATTATATTTGATGCCACCGCGTATCAGACCATGACCCATAAAATCGTCGAGCACCTCAAGGCGCAGGGTAATATCACCGTAGCCGAGGCTCGGACAATGTTCGACTCCAGCCGGAAATATATCCTGCCGTTGATGGAGCACCTAGACCAGCAGCAGATTACCCGCCGTAACGGAGACGAGCGGGTCTTGAGGTAGTCTTTGCTGGATCAGATCAGGTAATAGTCATCCAAAGGGAAAAATAATTTGGGACTGGACATGGGACAGACGGTCCTGCAATTGGACCAATTCACTCAGTCGATGCGCGGCGCCAGCCAAGCCAGGGAAGAACGGCTATCCGAGTTGGTAAGTTTGGCGTTAGGCATCGACCCGGACACCGCCTCCGATATGACTGCAGACACCAAACAGCGCCCGTATCTTGCAGCTGAAGTTGAAGAATCTCTGCTTGGGGCCTACCCTCCACCACCACCATTGGCTGACTGGGTAGTGGCCGCAGTAGACGGATCCCACATCGACGTAGACCGTCACCTACCAGTTGCCTGCTATCTGCTTAATTTCGGCGGCTGCGTGCTAACCTACGGCTCCAAGCCTAACGCAGCACTTTTCAGTGAACCCCACCTAGCCACCACCCGGGAAGAACTATATATCTCAGACCCTTCCACCTCTACCAGCGAGGAGATGATCAGCGGCGGACTCTTGGGTCTCGTGCGCACTGTGAAAGAACTTGAAACCCTAGCCAACACCATCAAACAATGCCCCGCGGACTTGCCGGTTTTGGGATTGGTTGACGGCTCTTTGGTGATGTGGCCTCTATCCGGGCAGGCTTATCGCCCCTATATAACCGACGCCATAGTCGGCGATGGGCTGCTTCCGGTAATGAATCGACTTGAAGAATTGACAGAGACTCGCCAGGTGGTCCTCGCTGCCTATGTGTCCTATCCCAGAAGCACGGAGGCAATTAACGCGGTACGATGTTCCATATGCCCCCACGACACCACCATCTGCACCCAGTCGTGCAACAACCGCCGTTCCACCCAGCAACCGTGCGACAGTGCCAACGATTTCTTGGATCGAGACCTCTTCCAACGACTTTTGGAGCCGGGCTGGCGCTCTCCGATTTACAAGACAAATTCGTCCGTCTCCAGGGATTCCTACAACGAGGCGAACAAGGTCTATTTCTTTTACATCAACGCAGGAGAGGAGATCGGCCGAGTAGAGGTACCCAAGTGGGTGGCCAAGAACAAGACTCTACTATCATTAGCTCACGGCCTGGTCTGGGACCAATGCCAGCGCGGACAGGGCTATCCCATCGCTATATCAGAGTCCCATGAGCAGGCAGTGGTCAGCGCCGGAGACCGCCGAGTCTTTCGTAGGATGCTGACCGACTCTCTAGAACGCCAGGGACTAACCGCTTCCACGTCCCAAAAAGACCGATCCAAGCGCTCTCCTTGGGTTTAGTTTCGCTGGGAGAAAAAATCCCTTCTCTGATAGCGCAGGAAAGTAAGATCCTGTTAAATCAAGGGCGCTCACGACAAAGTCGGAGATTGAGTGCGACACTCTTCTTCTACCATCCACTTGGAGACCAACCATGATTACAACAAAACTATGCACATTGCTAGGAATAGACTTCCCTATAATCAACGCACCCATGACTGGTACTGCTACCGCCGATTTGGCCTCGGCCGTGTCCAAAACCGGCGGTTTTGGAATGATTGGCGCTGCACTAGATTTTCGCGTCGGCCCAGACCTAGCCTGGCTCAAAGAACAGATTCAGGTTGTCCGAGAGAAAACCGACCTGCCCTTCGGAGTCGGCTTCATTAATTCGGCCTCTGGTATTGAACGACACATCGAGGCCGCATTGGACGCCAAAGTTTCCGCCGTGGGATTTTCATTCGCTGACCCTACTCCGTTCATCGCCCAAGCCAAAGCGGCTGGAGTAATGTCAATTACCCAAGTACAGACCCTAGCCGACGCTAAAAAAGCAGTAGATGCCGGAGCCGACGTCATCGTGGCCCAAGGCAGTGAAGCAGGTGGACACACGAGCCATATGGGCACTCTGTCATTTGTACGCGCCGTGGTCAAGATTGCCGGGGATATACCAGTGGTGGCCGCTGGTGGTATCGCAGACGGACCCGGTCTCGCCGCCGCTTTGATGCTTGGAGCCGAGGGCGTTTGGCTGGGAACTCGCTTCGTCGCCAGCATCGAATGGGCGGGGCCTGAATGGGCCAAGGGGCAAGTGGTAATCGCCGATGCAGACGACACAATTCTCACCAAGATCTATGACCTAGTTACCGACGCGCCGTTTCCGCACAGCGTTGGCGACAGAGTGATCGCCAACACTTTTACCGACACCTGGAACGGGCGGGAAGACGAGATGATGGCCCGCCAGAGCGAACTTCGGGAAGCTGTCGCTACTGCCGCTGCCGCTGAAGATGCCACCACCGCGCCCGTAAGAGCCGGGGCCGCGTCAGGGCTAATCCGGTCCGTAGAACCGGCGTCCTACATCATCCGGGAGATTATGTCCCAAGCAGAAGACATCCTAAAAAACAGATCTCAGACCCTACTTGGTGGCTAAGTGGAACCCGGTACATCATACTATCCATTCTCCCGCGTCAGGGAAAATTAGGATGGGGACAAACCCAATCCCAAATACTCCGTCAGATCCGACACTCGTTTGAATTCACCAACTGTTTTCAGGAAATCTTCCAGGGAATCCAACTCTGAGTAAATCTCTTCCAATTGGTCACCGATAGGACTGACCGAACCAGCGCCCGTCGCATATGAACCGTGGAACGCAAAGAAAGCCTGATTTATCTTGCGGATGAAGTAACCATTGGCTTCCAAAAATTGGCGTCGGTCTTCCATGTACGACTCGGCCGCCACGATCTGTCCGGCCGCCAATAGATCCTCTGCTTCAAGTCTCGTCTCCCGCATCTCAGCATTGAAGTCAAAGTTTTTCGGGTCTGGATCGGATCCGGAGATGGCCGGTTCTCGGGTGACGATCTCACCAGTCATGGCCGTGAAGGCCCTATCGCCGATAATTTCACCACCGATACTCGCGGCTGTTTCGTTTAACGTCATCATATCGGCGTTATCCCAGAAATGTTGACCTAGGGGCTGAAAAAAGAACCAGTGATGTAGCCACTCATGGGCCGTGGTAATCAGGGCATCATGCAGATTCCCGGTGTCGGTCACAACACTGGGGTAAGTGGCCACCCCTGCCGTGCTCACGATGATAGCTGAAACGTCTTCTTCCAAGAAGATTTGTTCCTCCAATTCGCCTCGCACAGAATTTGATAATCCTGGCTTCAGCAAGGTGGAATCTATCTGGGCGATACGGTCTCTAGGTGAGGTTATCAGCACCCCAGGAGAGGCCGAATAGACCACATCAACCGGAGGAAATATAACGCCAATGCGCGAAGAAAATCCCTCCTGGGCAAGAATCGAACTTATCTCCGACTCCATGGTTTCTTCCACGTCTGCTTGCATCTCCAAACGGCGCTGCTCCAATTCAGAAATCTGCGTCGCGTTCCCAGAGACTGACTCCCGCTCGAGGCCTCTGATTTGACCTTTCAAGTCAAAGAATTCCTGAGCTTGAGCTATCCTAACTTCCCTAGGCGGCTCGGAGTTCCAAGGCAGTATGTCTTGAAATTTGTGCACCCACTTGTCAAAGAAATGGTCCACTTCCCAGCTTAAAAGGCTGTATTTGTGAGGGCCCAGAGCCGTGTCACGGGGAGATGGGATGTCACTACACTGCACTGCGCCGAGCAGAACCAGCGCAACTACGGAAATCATCAGTATTCTTTTAGTTACTTTCATGATGTCTTAAACAACACCTGGCACCACCGGCGGCTAAGCCAGAACCCTATAGCGGTAGCTGGACTCCATCAAATCTCCCTCTTCAAAACGGCTGAACCGCAGAGGCGATATATCAACGGTGTTGGACGCACCTTCCACTATGAGTTCGGCCATGGTGACCCCAATCATGGGAGATAACTTGAACCCGTGGCCACTGAAACCGACTGCACAATAAAGCCCTTCGATTCCGGGAACCGCATCCAATATTGGATGCCAGTCCGGAGTGGTGGTGAACAACCCAGACCAACCGCCCCGATAATAAGCGTCCTCCATTGCAGGTATCCGATTGGCTAGGCGACTCAAAGCGCTGGCCATCTCATCCATGTCCACGCCCTGGTTATAAGTTTCTAGGTCTACTTCTTCTTCAGGGCCAAACCCCATCATCGTCAAGGAGTTGCCGTCAGGGCGAAACGAGAATGACTGGGCAATGTCACCAACCGTGGGGTGCATGGGTAGCTTGTCCACCGGACGGGTCAGTGACGCCACCTGATGACGAACCGGCACCAAAGGAACATCCACACCAATGTCGCCCAGTACCTGTTTTGACCATGGGCCTGCCGCTACCACTGCCACCGGCGTCTCCACCCGGCCCTCTACAGTGACTACCGCCTTGACTCGGCCGCCTTGAATCTCAATAGCGGTAGCCGCGTTACGAAGGGAAATCTCCGCTCCCATCTCCCTGGCCCGTGCCCCGTATGAGGTGGTCACCATATATGGATCGGCATAGCCAGACTGGGGTTCCCAGGCCATAAACTCATCTTCGTACACCGCAACCATAGGTGCTATATCCTCAAGGTCAGAGGCCGTGACTCTCATGGTGTCAATGCCCAGACTGTATTGCATGGACACATTCCGAGCCAGGCCGACACTATCATCAGCATCCACAACCACCAAGTATCCGGTCTCAACGAATCCCGACTCGCCGCCCACCACATCTTTGAAGTTATTGAGAATACCTAGGCTCTCCCAGGCCATAATCGCGGTAACTGGATTGGAATAATGCATTCGGCATATGGCCTGAGAGCGGCCCGTAGATCCGGAACCAAGCACATCTTTTTCCAGAAGTAAGGTATCAGTCACTCCCAATCTACCCAAATTGAAAAGTAGACTGGTACCGATCACGCCTCCGCCCACTATTACCACATCAGCTGTAGATTTCATGACTGATCGCCTCCAAAATAGGTTATACTGAGTCTTGGATTTTACGACAATACAGGCTTGAACGCCGCAATAACATCCAACACTTAACTAGCCTGGATTAAATCGTGATTAGATCAGTATAATCGCAGCATGTTTAAGCATTCTGTGCGTAACTGTTGACAGTTTTTTTACGCAAGAGTAAAATCCTTACCAATGTTAAAGGTGAACGGTAACCCCTGCGCCTCTTGTTGTACCTGTATCTGTTACATAGGGATCGGGTAGCCTTCGCCGTCTAAATTAGCAGCACGATTAGGAACCCTTAGAACCCACCGATGATTCGATTGGTGGGTTTTTTATTTGCCCAAAACTTTGGAGGACACGTTGACTAGCAATACTTCAACTGGACAAGAAAAAAGCCCGGAAACCATTTACAGCGAGAGCTTGGATCTAGCCAAGACATCTACAAGCATTATTCCCTTCATGGACGATGAGATCGGGCGGCTGGAAGAGGAATCTGCAAAGTTCGTGTCAGGCGAATTAGAAAACACAGAATTCACGCCCTTCCGTTTGAAGCAAGGTATTTACGGCCAACGTCAGGCTGATGTTCAGATGATTCGTATCAAACTTCCCGGCGGCATCATCACCACAGAAGCCATGGAAGCTTTGGGGGTTTTCACTGAGAAGTATGCTCCCTTGGGTAAGGGACACATCACCACCAGGGAGAACTTCCAGTTCCACCACGTACCCCTGGCTCAGTGTCCCGACGCCCTACGTCTGCTCGGCGCCGCTGGCATGAGCACCCGGGAGGCCTGCGGTAACGTGGTGCGTAACGTTGTCGGATCACCTTCCTCTGGCGTGTGTGCCTCTGAGATATTTGACCCAACACCGTACCTGGCAGCTTTCGTACGTTTCTCAGTTCGTCATCCCATCACCCAAGCATTCCCCCGCAAATTCAAGAGCGCATTTACCGGATGCGATGACCATGACCACGTAGCCGCCGCCATTCAAGACCTAACCTACGTATCCCAGATTAAAGTGGTTAACGGTGTAGAAAAGCGCGGGTTCAAAGTCTTTGTCGCTGGTGGCACGTCCATCATGCCCAGGTTGGCCAAACCCCTTTACGACTTTCTACCTGAGGAAGACATCCTCCGGTTGGCGCTGGCCCTGTTCACAGTCTTCAACAATGCTGAGATGCTTCGCAAGAACCGCATGATGGCCCGTTTGAAGGTTCTAGTAGACCGGATCGGTCTCGACGAATTCAAGACCTTGGTTGAAGCGGAATTGGAAAATATTGGTCCCATTGACCCCACTCCCTATATGGACGTTGAAGAGCTTCTGAAGGAGACACCTCCTGCATTGTCCTCCAACGCCACCAACGGCCAAGACCACGGCGCAGACTACGCTAAATGGCGAGACACCAACGTTGAAGCCCAAAAGCAAGACGGTTACTTCGTAGTTCACGTCAAGCCGGAACGTGGAAACATTACGGCTCCCCAATTCCATTCTCTGTCCACCATCATGGGCAAGTACACGAGCGGACGCGCACGAGTCAGTCAGGAACAGAACCTACTCCTGCGGTATATCCCAGAGCACATGCTCTACGAGGTATTTGACGAACTTACCAAGATTGGACTAGCAGAAGCCGACGCCAACTCCATCAGCAACGTCGTCTCATGCCCCGGCACCGATAGCTGCAAGCTTGGCATCACCTCATCCATGGGTCTGGCCGGCGCTCTTAAACAGGAGATCCAAAGCTGGGACGGTCTGACAGAAGATGAAGGCGTTAACGACATCAGAGTCAAGATGAGCGGCTGCCCCAACGGTTGCGGTCTGCATCACATCGCGAACATCGGCTTCCATGGCGCTGCCACCAAGGGATCCGACGGCCAACAGATTCCCGCTTACGAGATGTTCTTGGGTGGAAATTACGGTGACTCAAATGTGCAGGACTCCCGCATCGGGACCCGTATTCCCATGGTCAAGATTCCCGCCAAGTCGGTTCCTGGCGTATTGAAACATGTCGTCTCATACTACAAGGACAACCGGAATGACGGTGAGAAATTCAACCAATTCCTCGATCGCGTGGGACTGGAAGAAATGACCGCAGTTGCCGGCAAAGCACAGGAAGCCGCAGCCGCAGCTGCACCTGGTTCAGACTTGTACAAAGACTGGGAACGCACCAACCTGTACAAGTTGGAACGCGGCGAGGGCGAGTGCGCCGTCTAAGGCGTTACTGATTTGGCAGCTGCAAGTCCACCATTACTGGAAGGAAAGACAATCGCTTACGTCGAGGCCCGCATGCTCTCTGAGATGGGGGCCTTGATTGAGCGCCATGGCGGGGTGCCGTACCCCGCCCCCGTGCTTCAGGAGATACACCTTGGCGACACAGCCGATGTGAAAGAACTCGTGGCTGACATCTGTTCCGGCAAGGTGCAGGTGATGGTCTTCCAGACCGGTGTTGGCACCAAGGCGCTCTTCGACAGCGCGGCGTCCCAAGGCCGGGAAGCCGAGACGCTAGAGGCGCTCGCCAACACTACCGTTATCGCCCGAAGCCCCAAACCTGCAGCAGTACTCCGCCGCTACAAGGTCCACATTGACCACATGCCGAGCGAGCCGTTCACTTCAACGGACTTACTAACTGCCATTGAAGGGCTAGACCTCAGCGGCAAATACGTAGCGATCCAGGCCTACGGAGGGCCCAATACCAAACTAACTCAGACGCTCTTGAACCGTGGAGCCACAGTGCGCGAAGTATCTGTGTACACATGGGGATTGCCAGAGGATATATCGCCCGTATTAAACCTTATAGATGCCCTGGCCAGCAATAAGATAGACGCCTTGGCCTTTACCAGCCAGATTCAAATCGGCAATCTATTATTAATCGCAAAACAAGTGGGCAAGGAAGATTATTTGAAAAGCATTCTGTCTGAAGGCCCCGGAGTAGTAGCCTCCGTTGGTCCAGTCTGCACCGAGCGTATGCTTGAAGCTGGATTCCGTGTCGATGTAGAACCAGATCACCCCCACATGGGCAACCTCGTACTGGCTTTAGCGGAACGCCTCAAATCCAAACAGGATTAGAGTCTAAATTAGCTCTTGATCCAGCGTTTGAACCGGTCCCATTGAGTCTCTGGGGCGTCTTCTATGGATTCCCCACGCCACCGCTTCTCCATGGATACGCTCCTGGGCGTGATGAAAAAGAGCAGATACCCGAGAACCAACAGAGCCAGTCCAACCCATATCAAAATCCAAATCTGCAACAAGACAGTAACAACGAACACAAACAGGCCGGTCATCAAAATCTTACCAGGGGTTATTGAGGGCCAACTACCTCTGGCTGGAGACTGAACAACCGAAGGTTTGTTTGCTTCAGCAGCTCTACGAACGGCCCCCGTTCGGTCTTCCAGTGGTTTTTCTGATTCGGTTCGAGATTCTTCCGGTGCGACTTCGCCCGCGTTCTTAAGAATCTCTTCAATCTCTTTTTGGTACTTATCTTGCATATTGATAGCTACCGCAGTTTTAGGTTCTATAGTCGATTAAAGAATCCCTTTACTCCAAGCTCCCACAACCACTTCACTATCGCTCCACCGCCAAGCTCTTACGCTCAATTGTCACTCATAATTTATCAAAAAACAACTACTCACTAGGAGTAATCCATCAAGCAAGCTAGGAAAAAACCGACCTAAAACTACCCTTTATTCACCGTCTTTTATGGGTTCGTAGCGTCCAATTCTACCAGTGACCATAAATATCACCTTTTCGGCGATGTTGGTCGCCCTGTCTGCTATCCGCTCCAAATCATGTGCCACCCACAAGAAATGGGTCGACGCTTCGATTGTCTTGGGATGTTCGCCCATATCCAGAAAAATCTGATGACAAACGCCATCATAAAGAGCGTCCACTTCGTCGTCCGAGTCCCAAACATCGTTGGCAAGTACGGTGTCCCGATCTATTAAAGATTTTAGGCTTCTCCGCAGCATAACGGTGCCGGCTTTGGCCATGAGAGGCAATTGCGGAGGAAGGTCCATCGGAACGTCGTCGCCAATGATCATGCAAATCTTACCTATGCCCTCTGCATAATCACCCATCCGCTCCAATTCTACTGCGATATGGAGAACGGCCAGCAGGGTTCTGAGGTCGATGGCCAGAGGTTGCTGAGTAGCAATGAGGTTGATGCACTTCTCTTCCAGCTCAAACCGCTTCTCATCAATCAGGTCGTCTTCGGCTACAACCTCGTAGGCAACTGACAAGTCGCGCTGCTCAAGAGCATCCATGGACTTGATGATGGCTTTTTCCACCATCTCCCCCAGGACTATTAATTCGGCCTGCAATTCCTCTAGGCTTCTATCGAAATCTGCTCTAACCATGGTGCCATCCCCAACCAGTTCGACACCGGCAACCCAGTCCTGAGGCAAAATCTGCTCTAATCATCAGATAAATCCTCCCAGCCTATCCAAACCTACCGGTTATGTATGCCTCAGTCCGTTCATCCTCGGGGTTGGTGAATATCTGTCGGCTTTCACCAAACTCCACCATGAACCCCACTCTTTCCTCTTCCACCATCAGGAATGCGGTGTAATTGGAGACACGAGCCGCCTGCTGCATGTTGTGAGTAACTATGATGATGGAGTAATCCTCAGACAACTCCCGCATGAGTTCTTCAATGGCTAGTGTTGCAATTGGGTCTAAGGCGGAGCACGGCTCATCCATCAGGATGACCCTTGGCTCAACAGCCAACGCTCGGGCAATGCAAAGCCGTTGCTGTTGTCCGCCGGAAAGGGCCAGGGCACTGGTTTTAAGGCGGTCCTTAACCTCATCCCAGAGAGCCGCTCTAACCAATGACCGCTCTACTATCTCATCTATATCGCCTTGATATCCGTTTATCCGTGGCCCAAATGCAACGTTGTCGTAGATGCTCTTAGGAAACGGGTTGGGTCGTTGAAACACCATGCCAATCTGGTAACGAATCTCTGTGGGATCAACACCTTGGCCATAGAGGTCAAGGCCATCAAACATTACTTGGCCTTCAACTCTGGCTGAAGGTATGAGGTCGTTCATGCGGTTGAAACATCGCAGCAGGGTACTCTTACCACAGCCCGATGGTCCGATGATAGCTGTGATCCGGTTCCTTGCAACGTCCAGATTAACGTCGGTCACAACTTTTTTAGTATCGTAAAAAACGCTTAGGCCGCGACTCTGAAGTATTGGATCCTGGTCTTGCAATCTGTCTTCTATCCTCTAAACAAGCGAGTTATCGGAATATGGCCTTGCGACCGGTCAGCCTTCCCATTTATTTTGAAATTTGTTACGCAGTATCACTGCACCAGCATTCATAACCAAGAGTATAGCCAGCAAGACGATTATACCGGCGGCAGCGGCCTCCTGGAATCCTTCCTGGGGTCTTGATGTCCAGTTGAATATCTGGATGGGCAGCACTGTGAACCGGCTAAACGGACTGTCTGGAGTAAAGGGCACAAATGTCAACGCTCCCATGGCGATTAACGGCGCTGTTTCACCGATGGCCCGGCTAACGGCTAGGATCACACCAGTTAATATCCCCGGAAATGCCTGGGGGATCACCATATGCCAGATGACCTGCCAACGCGTGGCTCCCAGACCGTAGGCTGCCTCTCTGAGAGACGGCGGAACCGCCCTAACCGCTTCACCGGAAGCCACTATGACAATGGGCAACACCAACAGGGCCAGGGTAAAACCACCAGCCAACACGCTCTTGCCCAGGTGAAGACTGTGGACGAATATCTGTAGTCCCAATATCCCGTAGACGATGGATGGCACGCCAGCCAGGTTAGCGATATTTATCTTGGCAATCCTGGCGAATTTGCTGCGTGCCGCATATTCCTCCAAATAGACAGCCGTAGCAACGCCCAGAGTAAAAGAGACCGCACCTGCTATCAAGACAACGTAAATGCTGCCCAATATAGCGGCCTTGATGCCTGCCTGATCTGGGTGACGAGATGCAAAGCTAGTCAAGAAACTCCAGCTGATTCCAGTCACTCCCTGAATAAACAGATAAACCAGCAGAATTCCCAACATGGCCAGAGCAATAGCGACAGAAAGCAGGCACAGCCCGTAGAAAGCCCTACCCATCCATTTACGGCGAGCCCTTTTTCTCTGAAATTCTGTTTGAGAGATCATGGCCACTACTCGTACTCCTCTCGGAACCGTCTGACCACAAACTGACTCAATAAGTTCATCAGCAGGGTAATGGTGAACAGCAATAAGGCAACGGCAAATATGGTCTTGAACTCTATCGACCCAGCTGGCGCATCTCCCTGACTGACCTGCACTATATAAGCGGTCATAGTTTCTATGGGAACAAACGGGTTGAGGGTAAAAGTTGGGTTCTGACCGGCGGCAATGGTCACAATCATGGTCTCTCCAATCGCCCTAGATATCGCAAGGATAAAGGCGGACACAATGCCTGATAGGGCCGCTGGCACCACCACCAGAGTGGAGACTTCCAGTTTGGTGGAGCCCAAAGCGTACGCCCCTTCCCGAAGGTTTCTGGGGACTGATCGCATGGCATCTTCGCTCAGACTGGAGACCATGGGCAAGATCATTATCCCCATGACGATGGAGGCACTCATTGCGTTAAACACCGATATGTCACCGGAGATAGCCCGCAATATGGGAGTCACAAACAGCAATGCGAAATACCCGTAGACCACGGTTGGTATACCCGCTAGGACTTCCAATACGGGTTTAACAATCTTGCGAACGGAGTTGGGCGCATATTCGCTTAGATAGATTGCGCTAAGTAAGCCCAGTGGCAATGCAACCACCATTGCCATAATTGCCGTCAACGTGGTGCCGGCAACCAAGGCCAGCACACCAAATTGTTTTGACGAGAACAAAGGGGTCCAGCGGGTACCCGTGAGGAACTCGAATATGGACACGTCTGCGAAGAACGTGATCGCCTCAAGGAGAAGGACGGCCACAATGCCGACAGTTATAAGAACCGACAGGAAAGTCGAAAGAAAAAGAACCACCGCAATGGCCCGTTCTGCGATTAACCGCTTCCAGTCAGCGCGGGTTCCTTGGCCCAAAGTTGGACCGTCCGGTGTACTAGCCAAACCGAATCTCGCACTTCATATAATTGGAATCACCTATTAGGAAGCACTGGTTATTGATTATCAAAAAGTATCTCTTCTACAGTCCCTTCTTCAGGGGTAGAGCCACCAAATATCGACCCGGTTAGGCCTCGTTTAAATCGGTCTGACACCAAGTCGTGGACTACCTCTGGAAAAGGCACAAACCCCAGATCTTTCAGAAGTTCGGCCCGTTCGTAACTGACGTAATAGCTCACAAAATCCTTTACGTCCTGCTTCATCCATGACTCTTTCCTGACGTAGATGAATAGAGGCCGAGCCAGAGGCGTGTAGGAACCATTATTGATGGTTTCATCTGTCGGGTAAACACATCCGTTTCCACCGTCCACCGCAACCATCTTTAGAATGTCTTTGTTTTCAACGAAATACGAGTACCCGAAATACCCTAGACTGCCCTTATCGCCAGCAATTCCGCGTACCAGAACATTATCTCTCTCGCTGGAGGTGAAATCACCTCTCGAAGCCTGAGATTCGCCATTCACAGTCTCAGTGAAGTAATCAAAGGTTCCTGAATCAACACCCGGCCCATAGAGTTGTAGTTTTTCGTCGGGCCAGTCCGATCTAACCTGACTCCAGCGGCCAATCTCACCCTCTGACTCCGGAGACCACATAGTATGGAGTTCATCCACCGTTACGCATTCGACGAAGTCATTGTCCATATTTACGGCCACGGTCAGACCGTCAATGGCCACTGGTAATTCTATGTACTCAACCCCGGCTTCGTCGCATTTCTGTTCTTCACTGGCCTTGATAGGCCTAGAAGCGTTGTTGATATCAATGTCACCAGCACAAAACTTCTTAAACCCGCCTCCCGTTCCAGAAATTCCGATTACCAATCGGGCCGAGCCACCGATAGAATCTCCCCAGTCCTCAACCATGGCCTCGGAGATGGGGAAAACTGTACTGGAGCCATCTATGTCCGTTGTCCCAGCTCCACAGGCTACTAGTAAGCCGATCACACACAAAAAAGCCGTCCCCCAGGCTTTCCGGCCCAGAGAACGGCTTAAATTACAATTCCTTATCTTCATTCAGCCAAGATTATAAAACCCTCCAATGACCTGCGCAATAGGTTAAGTTTGCGTTTTCATAATCCACATATCAAACTGACCCAGCCAGCCTAATCTAGTGACAACTTGTATACTTATACCTACCAGGCACTCCCCAAACCGCGATTAGCCGTGTTCTCGGCAAAGTTGGTTTGGCGAAACTGTAGTGCCGTTTTGAGGTACTGACTTGAGTCATAAACTTGAACTGAGCGTCGTGGACCAATCGCCGATACGGGTCGGCGAATCAGCAGGCCAAGCGCTCCGCGACACCATAGCACTAGCCGTCGCAGTGGAAAAATTGGGCTACCAACGCTATTGGCTGGCCGAGCATCATAGCGCACCCAACTACGCCGGTACCAGCCCGGAAATTCTCATTGGCCAGGTGGCTGCCCACACCAACAGCATCAGAGTCGGGAGTGGCGGGGTAATGCTATCCCACTATAGCGCCCTGAAAGTGGCGGAGAACTTCCGGCTGTTGGGCGCTCTCTACCCCGGGCGCATCGACCTCGGCATTGGCCGCGCTCCAGGAAGCGACCAGATCACTGCAGCGGCGCTCTCCTTCCCCGGCCAACCCAAGGAGATTCGCCACTTCCCCAGGCAGGTTGTGGATCTGCTGGGCTTTCTAAACAACGATTTGGAAGACAATCATTTTTTCTCAAGCATCAGCGCCGGACCAGGAGAACCCGAAGTACCCGATGTGTGGCTGCTAGGCTCCAGATACGAGAGCGCAAACATGGCCGCCCAGTTGGGGCTCCCATTTGCCTACGCCCATTTCTTCGGCATTGCCGTTGAAGAAGGGCCGGCAGTGTGTGAGAACTACCGCAAGAACTTCCAACCATCTGAGGCGTTTCCAGAGCCTAAGGTAAACGTTGGAGTGCATGTGGTATGTTCGGAGACCGAAGAAAACGCTTTGAGACTCTCCGCCTGTAGAAACCTATCAAGATTGCTCAACATCACCGGGAGGGCTGCCGGTATTCCATCCCCTGAAACAGCCGCCAACTACGTCTACCAGGCCGACGAAGCCGCCTACGTAAAGCAGTACCAGAGTGTCTGCGTAGACGGCACTCCGGAACAGGTCAAAGAGGGCTTAGAGGAAATCTCAGAGAGATACCAAACACCGGATCTGAGCATAGTGACCATCACCCACGCCCTAGAGGACCGGGTTCACTCCTACGAACTACTGGCAGATGTCTGCGGCCTAAGACCGTTAGAGTAAATTCCCATTTGGGAGAAATGACTTTCACCCCTCTAACCCAAAGAGGGACTAATCAGGGTTTAAATAGGAGCCAGAGCGTTAATAACGTGCATGTGGGAGGCCATATTGTCACCCACCGCAAATGGCGCGATCACCGGTAGTTGCAACCCAGCAGCACGTCGCTTTTCCAAGGCAGCGCGGCATTCATCTGCTGTACCGACGACAGCCACTTGGTCCTGCATTTCCTCCGTTATAGAATCCGACGCCTTGTAGAGATCTCCCTCAGCCAAAGCGGCAGCAGCGGCAGACATCTCTTTATCGAACCCTGTCTGGGCGAAAAAATTTCGGTAGAATGGGTTGCTGGCGTAACGAGCAACCTGGACTCGAAGCGAATCCCTGGATGCCGAAACGTCGTCCCCCACCGCCACCCGCACATAACCGGCGATGTCAATCTCTGACATATCGCGACCCGCTTTGTCAGCGCCTTTCTTGATATGGGTGATGGCCTCTTCCAAGTAATCTACAGCTGTCCAGTTCATCAATACGCCATCACACAACTCGCCAACCATCTCCAACATCTGCGGACCTAATGCTGCAATGTAAATTGGAACTTTGGCTTTGGGGGTGGCCGCACCCATTGAAGCACCAGAAACATTGAACTGCTTGCCCTTGAAATTGACCTCTTCCCCTGACAGCAAAGCTTTAATAATTTGGATAGTCTCTCGCATACGGGTCATGGGCTGCTTGAAGGGGATGCCATCTCTGCTTTCGACTGTTGGTGCATGACCGACGCCCAAACCCAGCATGAAGCGTCCATTGGAGACCGCAGCCATACCGGCAGCGCCCATGGCGGTGTTGGTTGGCGTACGAGCGAATATGGGTAATATCCCTGTCCCCAACATCACCTTTTCCGTCTTCATGGCGATGGTTGCCAGTGAAGTCAGAGAGTCCCTGCCGCCGCCTTCGGGCACCCAAACGGCATCAAATCCGTTCTTCTCAGCCTGAGCAGACAACACCTGGTAATCCTGAGGACTGAGGGTTGGGTCATTTTCCAGTCGCACACCAAAGCGAGCCATAATTACTCCTAGTGTTCGGAAGTCTTTTTAAACGCCTAAACTCCTAGCTGGGTAGCCAAATCCCTAAAGTCGTTACAGACGAAATCGAAGGACGGATCGGGAGTGGTATCAACTTTGCCGTTGATTCCCCGCTCCATAGGACGTTTGACGAATGCTGTCCTGAGACCCTGTTTAGCCGCGGCCAGTAGATCACCTTGGTGGGCGGCTACCATCATCACTTGCTCGGGCTTGAGATGAAGCAATTCCACACCGGTGAGATATGTCTTGGGGTCAGGCTTGTAGGCGTGGGCCAACTCAGCGCCGAGTATGGTATCCCAAGGCAAATTGGCATACTTCGCCATATCCACCATCAGGGCTATGTTGCCGTTGGACATGGTCGCTAAGATGAACTTTGCCTTGAGTCGGGTCAATCCAGGAGGGGAATCTGGCCACGGATCAAGGCGATGCCAGGACAAGTTCAGGTCGGCTTTGGCTTCTTCGCTGACTCCCGTAATCCCAAAATCGTTCAACAGTTCCTCAAGACCCATACGATGCAAAGAATCCAGTTCGGTCCAGGGCAGTTCTCCGTTACGCACCTTGTCCATGAAAGGCCTGTATTTCGCCCGCCAGCTCTCGGCAAAATCCACCCAGTCAGCGGTTATACCGTTAGCCTCCCCAAATCTCTCTGCGTGTTTGGTAACCGAGGTGTGCCAGTCTACCACCGTCCCAAAAACGTCGAAAACAAGTGCCTTGATATTTGATGCGTCGGTTGCCATGTCCAGGTCTCCTTAGTTGATCGGGGTTATTGGTTGCTAATGTTTATAAGTATCTGCGCCAACTCATCGGCGTGAGTGACCATGGTGTCATGGCCGGATGCCACAGGGTAAACGCCCCACCCGGCGTTCTTCGCCTTTTCAGCGACTGAGTCGAACCCCGACTCGCCACCGCCTACAAAATTCTTGGGGATTTGAGCTGCTTTTGGATTACCCATATGTACCGGGCTGGCCATGGACGCGGCTGGTTGAGGGCAGACATTGGCCAGCATCCAAGCCTGGTCAGCGGGGTCGTTAATACCCCAACGGAGTCGGATCTCCTCTGCCGAAGCCGGAGCCGGCAGGAACCCACCTCCATTATCTATAAGGTCTTGCACCCAGGCTGTGAACTCCGGGCCTCGCACTGGAATTAACTGATCCACCATAGACTCGCCGTTTGAAGGGGTCACACCATTGACATACACCATGTGGGATATTCGCTCCGGACACACTTCGGCAACGCCAGTGATAACCATTCCTGCGTAGGCATGACCCACCAGGACTACATCTTCCAATCCCTCATAGATCATCATCTGTACGACATCCTGGATATGAACATCCAGAGTAATGTCTGAAGGGTCTAGGAGGTTGTTCATGTGCGCGCGTTCACCCATACCAGTGAGTGTCGGAGCGTATACCTCAGCTCCTGTAGCACGAAGCATTGGGGAAACTTTTTTCCAGCACCATCCGCCGTGCCAAGCGCCGTGGACCAGCACGTATGTCGTCATATTAGGTCCTCCGGCGCCTGCTTTGCGGAATTAATCATTCGAGTTTAGATATCGTAGATCCAGATTAGTTGAGCGCGTCGACCTGACGTTGAACCTCGTCGTAGTCCGGTTGGACACCTGGATTCTCGCCAACCCATTTGAACTTAATCACACCTTCTTTGTCGATGACGAACACGGCCCGTTCAGAGGCTGTGTATCCCTCCATGCCGGAAAAATTAGCTAAGGATACACCGTAGGCCTTGCCGACCTCGCGTTGGTAGTCGCTGAGCAATGGAAAGTTCAAGTTATTGGCGTCGGAGAATGCCTTCTGGGAGAATATGGCGTCCACGCTGATGCCATACACTTGGGCGTTCATTGAGTTGAACGAATCAGACCGGTCGCGGAAGGTGCACATCTCGGTGGTGCACACTCCAGTGAAGGCCCCTGGGAAAAATGCCAAAACAACGTTTTTGCCTTTGGAATCGCTTAATTTCGTAGGTTGCTTATCACTATCGAACAGGGTGAAATCGGGGGCTTTTTGTCCTACTTCTGCAGCCATGGTTTATCCTCCAGAAAGTGTTTAGGTTCCACCGTTTCAGTCTCGTTCATCGCTGATAAGAGACCTCAGCGGAGATGGTTTGGGTAAGCCCGTTATCCGGGCCGAGGCTATGTTAACACAGGCATGGTTCGTAGGCGCGAATCGTGCCTATGGTACAATCCCATGACAATTCAGATTATTGCGTAACAAGCCAATCGCCTAGCGGGGACGGAGAGTACACCAGGCATGTATTTCGACTCACGAAGGTCAACAATCCTGGCTACCAACGGTATGGTAGCCACCAGTCAGCCTCTGGCCGCGGTGACCGGTCTCCGCATTCTGATGGAAGGTGGAAACGCTGTTGATGCGGCCATCGCCACCGCTGCCGCCCTAAACGTGGTTGAGCCGATGTCCACCGGAGTAGGCGGGGATATGTTCGCCCTGGTGTGGGATAACAAAAAGAAAACCGTAAGCGCGCTTAACGGAAGCGGCCGCGCTCCTGCCGCCGCCGACATTAATGAACTGACAGGCAAGGGCCTGACGGCTATGCCAGACACCGGAGTGTATTCAGTCGCCACACCGGGCACAGTTGATGGATGGCAGACCCTATTAGACGACTGTGGGTCAATGCCCATGAGCAAGGTTCTTGCCCCGGCCATTAACTATGCGGAAAACGGCTTCCCCGTTTCTGACATCATATCCTTTCAATGGCAGCAGCAGCTTGCCAAGCTTTCAGCCTTCCCGTCAGGTACGGAGATGCTGCCCAACGGAGGTACACCCCAACACGGCGATTTCGTTAAGCTTCCCACCCTGGCAGCCACACTAAGGGCCATAGCTGAGGGCGGCCGCGACGCCTTCTATAAGGGTGCTATTGCCCAGAAGACTTCCGCATTTGTTCAAGAGCACGGTGGCTGGCTATCTGTTGACGATATGGCGTCCCATACATCTGATTGGGACGAGCCCATTTCCACCACTTACCGGGGCGTAACATGCTGGGAGTGCCCGCCTAACGGCCAGGGCATTGCAGCGCTGGGGGCATTGAACATAGCTGAAGGATTCGACATAAAAGGTATGGGCGCCCAATCGGCCGATGCTTACCACCACTTGATCGAATCCATGCGACTCGGATTTGCCGACGCATTTCAATACGTAGCCGACCCTCGCAAGGCCCAAGTCCCGATTAAAGAACTAACTTCTAAAGACTTCGCAACCACGCGGCGAGCCTTGATGGACCCAAGAAGGGCCATGAACACGGTTCCCTACGGGCAAGTGACCAAGGGATCAGACACCGTATACATCAGCGTGGTAGACGGAGAAGGCAATGCTTGTTCGTTCATCAACAGCGTTTTTTCCAACTTTGGTTCTGGAATGGTAGTTCCTGGTACTGGTATTGTCCTTCACAATCGGGCTTCCCTTTTCTCTCTGGATCCTAACCACGCGAACCATCTAGCCCCAGGAAAACGTCCGTTCAACACAATCATCCCAGGAATGACCACCATCAACGATGAGTTACATTCATCCTACGGCATGATGGGGGCCTTCATGCAACCTCAGGGCCATCTTCAACTGATTAGCAACATGGTGGATCACGAGATGGACCCACAGCAAGCGATCAATGCTCTACGATTCATGGTAGGCAACGACACTGTGATATTGGAAGAAGGCTTGGATCCTGCTGTGGCCCAAAACCTTCGCTCACGAGGCCATAATGTCGGTCAAATTAATGGTTATGACCGGGTGTCCATCGGTGGAGCGCAGGTCATCCAACGTGATCCGGATACAGGAGTATTAAGAGGCGGATCCGAACCTCGGAAGGACGGATGCGCCGTAGGCTATTAGCGCCGTCGGGGCGTTTCTAGATACACTAACTGATGTTGAAGTTGGTACCTGAATAGGAGCATTAATATGGCTGAACAAAAACCGGATCCTGGCTTCTACAAGAACTACTTTAGAGACATTGATATAGTTCATGGTTTGCAGACCAAACCAGATGACCGGGACTGGTTGTTGTCCACTCCCAAGGACGATGTTAAGCAGTCAGATATTGTCCTTTACTTGGGCTGCAATGTTCTGCGCACCACCCACTTGATTCGCACCGTCACCGACATATTCAAACTTATGGGCGTCAGCTTCGCTGCTGTGGGAGGCAAGACGTATTGCTGTGGCATCCAGCACTTCCAGCGCGGCGATGAAGAATCTGGCCGTGCAGTAGCCATGACTACGGCTGCTAACTTCCAGAAGTTTAACCCATCTCAGGTGGTAATGTGGTGCCCGTCCTGTATCTACTTTTATGACGACATTATGGACATGCGCGGCAAGAGTTTCGACTTCAACCACGTGGCCGAATTTTTAGTTGATAACTTGGACAAACTGGACTTGAAACCCCAACCCGAGACCACTGTGGCCCTACACCACCACACTGGCCGGGAGCAGGGCGATGCGGAGGCCATAGCCGCCAAGTTATTGCTGTCCAAATTGCCTGGAGTGAACCTGATAGAGATTGGCACCGACGCCAGATTTGGCCGCCATTGTACCCCGGCCGTAATTGATAGGATGGAGCCCGGAGCCTGGGAAGCAATGTCTAGAAGTTTCGTTGAAAAAGCCGTCGAAATGGGCGCGGACACATATAGCACACTTTACCATGGCTGCCAAAGAAACATGTGTCGATACGAAGCTGACTACCCTGTAACAGTGGAACACTATCTGACACTTGTGGGTCGTGCCTTGGGGATTGAGCACGAAGACACTCACAAAAAACACATCCTATCTGGTGATGTGGACGCCATCATGGAAGAAACCAGCCCTTGCGCCATGGCTAACGGCATATCCCCGGAGGAAGCCAGGCTGACCATCGAGAAGAACTACGCCAAGCGGTAACGCCTCAATCGTATTCAGCAGAATAGAAAAGGAGCAGCAATCATGGATTTTGGATTATTTGATACCTGGAACGCCATATACGCCGGAGACAAAGTGCCTTGGGATCCTGATTATGCCGGCGGAGAAATGCTCGAATCAGAGGCTTACGACAAGAACTTCGAGCTAGTAGATCTAGTAGAGTCAGCGGGTTGGGACTATATTTGGCTCGGCGGAGGCCACTTTTCCACACAAGCAAGCATGGACCCTCAGGTACTCATGCTGTCGGCTGTCATAGCCGCACGCACGAAAAACATCAAAATCGGATCATCGATCCATCGCCCATTGATGAAACTGCCTGCAGAGGAATTATCGGAAAGAGCGCTGCCTCATGAACGGTACTCCTTCGATAATCTGATGCTGGACGATCCTTTCCAGACCGCGGAGCAGATATCCATAATCGACCAGGTCAGCAAAGGCCGGTTCATATATGGAGCGGGAGCGCGGTCTCGCGGCTCTGACGAACGCCGGGACTACTTCTATGAGTTCCTTGAGGTCATGAAACAGCTCTGGACAGAAGACCACTTCTCCGGCTTCGAGGGGAAGTACTACAACTACCCTCCATTCTACGAACCATACTTGTCCATTCCAAAGCCCTATCAGAAGCCCTATCCTCCTATGCTGCTTCCCGTGGATAGTTCGGCAAGTTTTGTCCCTATGGGCACCATGGGCTACAAGATTGCCATAGGAGCCGGAAGCTCCACCCACAATCTCCGGGGGACTACTGTCCAACTAGAGGACGTCAAAAGCTATCGGAAGGCCTGGAAGGACGCTGGACATGAAGGCGAACCGACCACCGTGGTCCGTATACCAACTCTGTTAGCCGACACGAAAGAGGAAGCCGAACGCCTTAGTGACGAACTCATGGTCCTGGCCAGACGCTATTTTAGCGGAAGAATCGGTATCGGAAGTACCGACGCCGGATCCGCCAGTCCTGACACGACCGAGGAAGTTAACCTGTTTGGTACCGCGGAAGATGTGGTTGAAAAGATTGAAGTGCTCCGGGAGCAATACAGCACTGACGAAATCATGTTCGAGGTCAACTGGACATCTTCAGTCCCTCGCGATGTTGTGACGAACACCGTAAAGATTCTCAGTGACAAGGTTATTCCGAAGTTCAAATAACATCAAAAGACTTTTAAACAATCCCCATCCGGGATAACAACTCTTAGTATTTAGAGATAATCACCTATGATTCCGCCGCTTCCTTATGGAGCCGGCGGAATCATACGCACTGAGGGACAACTGTATCTTCAGAGGGTTTCATGGACTCCACCTCCTTAGATCCTCCATGGGACCGAAAGAGAAATGCGCTCCCAATTAACCAATGCAGTAGCCTATCGGCAAACCAAAAATATTTGCTACGCATTGTTCCAGGCTTCCGACTGATAGCTCGGATTGTATTCAGTGCGTACAGGATTCGAATAAGTAAAATCGGTTCGGGACGAATTGATTATTTCGGATCGGATTTCTTGATTTAGCTACAAACAGGTAAATCAAGAGTGATGAGGAGTTACTCTTCCCACGGCATCCTTTCTATGGCGTTTCTACGGTCTTTTGACTCCTCCTGTCCGCCTCCAGAGAGTACCGGTTCTGGTCTCTCAGCAGTTCCGATGCTACCGTCACTAAAAATAACACCATCTTCGCAGTAAGCCTCTATAAGTCCACCGCCGAATTGTTGTTGGTATAGGTTCGTATACAATCCCCCTTTGGCAAGCAATGCTTCATGGGAGCCGTGCTCGACTATTTGTCCTTGGTCGATAACGTAAATAACATCAGCTGCTATGATGGTCGACAGACGGTGGGCAATGACCATTGTGGTGCGGCCCCGCATCAAAGGCTGTAACGCTGACTGAACAAACCGCTCACTGGCCGTGTCCAGCGCGGAGGTAGCCTCGTCAAGTATAAGCACCCGCGGCTGGTGCAATATCACCCGAGCTATGGAAAGACGTTGTCTCTCGCCGCCTGATAGTCGGAAACCCCGCTCGCCCACTACGGTTTCGTAACCGTCGGGCATTTCCATGATTCGGTCGTGGATGAAAGCCGCCTTAGCTGCCGCGATCATCTCTTTCTTGGTGGCTTCTGGTCGAGCGTACAAGAGGTTGTGTTCCATAGTGTCATGGAAAAGATAACTATCTTGAGTTACAAATCCGATTATTGCCGCCAGGTCTGCTTGATTAATCTTCCTGACGTCTTTCCCATCGATCGAAACTGCCCCCTCTGTTACATCGTATAGCCTGGGAACTAGATAGGCCAGGGTTGTTTTTCCGGCACCGCTGGGGCCAACAAATGCTGCTAACTGACCTGGTGAAATATCCAAGCTGACTCCGTCCAAAGCCCACTGTCGGGAGTCGTATTCAACATCCTTGGCATCCTCGTCGTCGGCTTCCCCATAAGACCTGGCGTAATTGACACGAACCGAATCAAATGTGATTTTTCCAGCGACTGTTTCGTGGTCCAGCGGTTCGGCGTCTTGGGCATCTACGATGTCTTGCTTCAAGTCCAGATAGCCGTAGATACGCTCGAATAACGCCAAGGACGATTGCAACTCTACCGACACCTGTAATAGTCGACCCACAGGGAAATACAACCTGCTTTGGAGAGTAGTAAAGGCGATTATGGTGCCAGCAGTCACAGGTGCAGCACCGGCGTTTGAGATTAAGTACCCAGCCAAGAGGTATATGAAAGCGGGAGAGATAGAGAGAAAAGTCATCACCACAGCGAAGAATGAGTGACCGATCATCTGCTGGCGCACCGCCAGGTCGGACAACTCTTGGTTGTGGCGATGGAAGTTGGCCATCTCTTGCGTCTGTCTCCCAAACAACTTGGAGAGCATGATGCCCGATACCGACAAAGTTTCTTGAGTGATAGCGGTCATCTCGGCCATAGAACGCTGGGCCTCAGCGGTAACAGCTCGTCGACGTTTACCTACAAACCTGGTCAGACCGAAGAAGAATGGCACCGTAGCCACAGCCACGATAGTTAGCTCCCATGAGAGGATTAACATGGCGACCAATGTGCTTAAGAATATGACTGTGTTGGCGACTGTATCAGTCAAAGTGCTAGTAACTACTGATTGGATTCCTCCAACGTCATTAGAAACCCGCGATTGTATCTCCCCGGTTCGGGTACTAGTGAAGAAACCTAAAGACATACCCTGTAAGTGAGCGTAGACGTCGTCACGCAAGTCGCGCATGACGCTCTGACCTACATGGTTGGTCATGTACGTCTGAAGGACACCCATCAGCCCATTGAGGATAGCGATGGACGACATTATGGCAGCCAACACCCAAAGAAGATTCATGTTGGGGTTGCCCGTAGATGGGAAGAGCGCAGAGTCGAATACAGTCTTGACTAGTAGCGGGTTAATCACTCCGATACTAGCTGTCAGCAATATCAATACAATGACAGAGACCACTTGGAACTGGTAGGGCTGGAAGAGGCGAACCGTCCTTGGTATTAAGGGTCTGGACGAAGTTGGGAGCCCTGGGACATCTGAATTTGTTCCTGGCGGTTTATGATTGGCCCGATGCATCATGGAACCCACCTGATATGGAAAGCTGCGCGGTTGTGCCGGATGAATCTACAGTTTTGCCCAGTAACATAGCCTTGGGCGAAGGGTAGGGATATCTTATCATTCATCAATTGCTGTCTGTCCCAGAGACTGTTATCACCACCTACAAGCCAAAATCGAGTATGTTCTTCTACCAATCTTTGATTACCGGCAGTATTTCTTTCCCGAATAGACCGATGTTAGACATGGTGGATTCATGGTCCATCTTGGATTCCTGGCCATACATGATCAGATGCTCCATTCCTAGCCTACCGTGTAGGTACTCCAATTTCTCCAGGACAGTGTCGGGGGTACCGCAGACTATATGGTAGTTCTCTTTAAGCTCCTCGAAAGTCTGTTGGCCTAGAGGGACTGCGTTACGGCGTCCGGCCACCGCTTGAGAAGCCACAGACCGGTAGCCGACCGGATTCATGTATTCCCTCGGCCCTCTTGTAGTCTCGCCCATCCGCCATAGGAAGTGCTTGGCCTGCTCATCGGCCTTCTCTTGACTGTCGGCCACGTAGCAGCAAAGCAGATATCCAAAGTTATCCTTGTTCGGTGTATGGCCCGCAGCCGTGGATGCAGCTCGGTACATGTCGAATAACTCCAGCGTGACGTCCAGTGCCGTTAGAAACGCAACATAGGTATAACCGTTAGCACCGGCCCACTCGGCGGTCTCTGGACTGGATGTTCCTGGAACCCACACCGGCGGATGTGGTTTTTGTACCGGTACCATCCAGGGGTTCACAACTCGATAATTGTAGTGTCTCCCTTCCCATCGAAAAGGCCCCGGGGTGGTCCAGGTCTTAATCAGCAGGTCGTGGCATTCTTCGAACCGCTCACGGTTTTCGGTGGGGTTTATGTTAGTGGATACGGTTTCCACTCCAGTACCCCTCACCAGACCGGATATGACTCTCCCGCCGGAAATCACATCAATCATAGCGATTTCTTCTGCAAGGCGTGTCGGGTTCTCATGGATGGGCAAAATGTTACCTAGCAACAAAATCTTGGCCTGCTTGGTAATCCTAGCCAGGATCGCTGCTGTCAGATTGCAGGATGCGTTCATGCAAGACGGAGTCGTGTGGTGCTCATTGACCATGATGCCGTGATAACCAAGTTCGTCTGCGTATTGACACTCATCGAAATATCGCTTGAAAAGGTCGGTAGCCGTATTCGGATCGAAATGTGTGTTGGGAAAAGTAAGCCGTAACGAAGGGTACTTTTCCGCTTCTTCCTCAGGGTACTCATGGTAGGGGAATTCGCTAAAATAATAGACCTTCATGGGTTTGGGTTATTCTCCTAAATTTGGATGAAGCGGGGCCCCTAATCTTCCAGAGTTGTGATATCTCCGGGGTCTAATCCCAGCTCGTTAGCTTTCAGTAGGCGACGCATGATCTTTCCGGATCGAGTTTTGGGTAGCACCGGCATGAACTCGAGTTCAGCAGGGACGGCGATAGGTCCAAGCTCGCCGCGTACGTGCAGCTTCAGGGCCGCCACCATCTCTTCGGACGGTTCCTGTCCCATCCGGAGGGTAACGAAAGCTTTGATAATCTCACCGCGTAGTTCGTCCGGTTTACCGATGACTGCAGCCTCAGCGACTGCCGCATTAGAGACCAGCGCACTCTCTACTTCAGCAGATCCAATGCGGTGCCCGGCGACATTGAGTACATCGTCGGCCCGTCCCACCACCATGTAATAACCGTCAACGTCCCGTAGGGCCACGTCTCCTGTGAGATACACACCAGGAATGGTGTTCCAATCCTTGGCCTGTCGTTCCGGGTCTCCGAACACAGTGCGATAGAAATGAGGGAACGGTTTTGTAATCACCAAAAGCCCGCCCTTGTCAGGTTCGGTTATTGGCACACCTTCTCGATCAACTATGTCAAGCTCTGCCCCTGGAAGAGCCACACCAACACGACCCGGCCTGACCGGCAACGTAGCGGGAGTTCCCAGGCAGGGGGCACCGGTCTCAGTCTGCCACCAGTTATCCACTATATGGCCCCATGCACCGTTCCCACAGATGAACTCATAAGTCCATTTCAGGGCCTCTGGGTTCAGCGGTTCACCGGCGCAGGTCAGAAAACGTAACGATGTGAGGTCATACTTTAAGGCGTATTCCTCTCCGTAGCGCATCAACATACGAAGCAGGGTTGGGGCAGTGAACATCACGTTCACGCCATATTTTTCAATGGTCGAGTAAAAGACACTGGGATCTGGGTAGTCAATGGCCCCCTCACGGAATACCGTTGTGGCTCCAGCGACTAGAGGCCCATAGACAATGTAACTGTGTCCGACGACCCAGCCAATGTCTGATGTACACCAAAAAACATCATCGTCTTTAACGTCCCAGAAAGTCTTGAAATGGTAATAAGTGCCCACCATGTAGCCGCCGTGGACGTGCTGCACTCCCTTGGGCGTGCCCGTGGTTCCGCTGGTGTAGAGGATGTATAGAGGGTCTTCAGCATCCATTTCTTCCGCCGGGCAGTGGATACTGCTATTAGCCATCAGCTGGTCAAAGTCGATATCTTTGGGAGTTGGGTTTTCTGGAGCGCCCTTGCGACTCCAGACCACAACCTTCTCCACCAGATCCATGTCTTTGACAGTCTCATCAGTGATTCCTTTAAGGTCGACCTCACTGCCCCGACGGTAACCAACGTCTGCCGTGATAACCACCTTGGCTTGAGCGTCTTCAATCCGTCCTCTGAGTGAACCCACACTGAAACCGGCGTAGACCACGCTATGTATTGCGCCGATTCGGGCACAGGCCAACATTGCAATGGCACCTTCCGGAGATAGGGGCATGTAGATAACTACTCGGTCGCCTTTCTTCACACCCAGGGATTTGAGGCCGTTGGCAAACCGGTTGACGGATTGGGCCAGACGCCCATAGGTATAAACCCTTTCGGATCCGTCTTCACCAAGAAAGATCAGGGCGGCCTTGTTCTTGTTTCCATTGCTCAAGTGCCGGTCCAATGCGTTAGCGGTAATGTTGCATTTGGCACCCAGGAACCACTTGAAAGTTGGGTAAGTCCATTCAAAGACTTTATCCCAGGGCTTCGACCAGTCCAGTTCTTTGGCAACTCCTTCCCAGAAGGCCTCAGGGTTTTCCACGGACCTCTGGTACTCGCTGTCGTGGTCTTTCAAAAACGCCTGTTGCACCAGGGATGTAGGTGGCAAAATCTGACCGGTCTCCTGAAGCAGATGGTCAATATGTCCTTGCTGAACCATGGTTAGCTCCTCACCTTAGAATCCCGATTACGTCGGCTCCTGAGTTTTTTAACACCCTGTAGGCACGTGGTCCCCTAATTACTATCGTCTGACCACTACCTCAACTTGGGCATTACCTCTTCGGCGAATAACTTCATCGAACGTTTGACTTTTTCGTGTTCCATATTGCCGTAGGAGAAATGGGCTATGTAATACTGGACGTTATGCTCGTCTCGAAGATTTTTGATACTCTGCACAACGTGGTCGGGGGTGCCAACTCTAGCCGTAGATTTCAAACGCGACTCAAAGCTAGGCGGCTCTTCAGGTCTGGTTTTGATCCAGTTGTCCAGGTCGGCGTAAATCTCACTGCCTCCTGTAAGGGTGCGGCGGTAGCCGTTCAAATCAGCCACCCAATCCATCGCAGCTCGAGTGTCTTCTTCGGCCGTTTTCTGGTCTTCTCCAACGTAAGTCACTCTGAAGAACGGCATGTCGTCCCACCGGGGTATTACGCCCCTCTCAGCGCACCTAGCAGCATATAGATTACGCAAACCCAACACGTCTTCATCCGGAGTGTTGGCACTGGTCAACATAGGCAGACCGCGGGACACGGCATCTTCAATGGTGCCAGGTGTCCTCGAAACTGCAAAGTACAATGGCGGATGAGGTTTCTGGATGGGTACAGGGGCAATAGTCAGGTCGTCTACCTGGTAATGTTCGCCGTGGTAGGTGAATCCTGGCGTACTCCAAAGGCCCAGTATAATGTCCACAATCTCGTTGAAGCGTTCTGTCCTAGTGGAATAGTCCACTTTGAAGTTGGCGTACTCATACACCACTTGGCCTCGACCAATGCCAAAGTCCAGACGGCCATCACTCAACAGATCCAACATGGCCGTCTCTTCAGCCATGAAGACCGGGTCATGAAAGTTTAGAACGCTCACTCCGGTGCCGATGCGGATCTTCTTGGTTTGCCCGGCTACATAGGTGGCCAACGTCAGGGCTGAGGGCACTATTCCAAAGCGAGTGAAGTGGTGTTCAGCCAGCCAGACAGATTCAAATCCCAATTCCTCTGCATACTGAATCTGTTCAATCATCTCGTGATAGAGCCGGCCCTGGTGGGATGGGTCTTGTTGAGGCCAGGACGGAAGTACAAACATACCAAATTTCATGGGTTGCGGAAGCTCCGGTTCGGCAAACATAACGGTCTGCCGGTATTGATCTTAAGTTGACCTATTCTAACTGCCCCATAGTATCGCATCAAGACTGGTTACAAGGTGAGATAAGAAGCCTGATTAGAAGACTGAGCCGTGCCTAACAAAGATTGACTGGATTGACCGCCAAAACTACATAACCTACAATTTGTTCCCCTTGATCAGTTGGTATATCAGATGGCCCAAATTCTGTCGCCGGAACAATCCGAACAAAGGAGTTGGAACTACTATGGCAACCGAAGCATACACGCGGTCTGATTTATTGGTGGACCCAGCCTGGGTTGATGCCCATAAAGACGATCCAAACGTGGTAATCGTCGATTGCGAGGTAGAGGCTGCATTCGCACGAGGACATATTCCCGGCTCAGTACTGGTGCCAGATAACTACGAAAAAAACCCAGACACCGGCCGGCTCCACCTGATGAACCCGGAACAGTTCAAGGCCATGTGTGAGGGTCTAGGCATTGGCGACGACTCCCTGGTTATCACCTATGACCACTCCCGCAGCCTGACAGCTGCCCGTCTCTGGTGGGCTCTAAATACCTACGGTCACACAAACACCAAGATCCTAAACGGTGGCTGGCGGGCCTGGATAAACCATGGCGGCGCTGTTGATTTTGGTCGCGCCGCCAAGCGGGATGTGACATTCAATCCCAAGTACGACGACTCCAACCTGGCGACGGTGGAAGACCTCAAGCAAGCCTGTCAGATTGGGGACTCAATCATCTGGGACGTCCGCAGCGACGGCGAGTGGGACGGCAGCAACAGCCGTGGCAACAAGCGGATGGGCCACGTACCCGGCGCAGTTCACCTGGAATGGTTCAACCTTCTAGACTCGGAGACGAACGAGTTTAAACCAGAGGCTGAGATACTCCGAATACTGACCGAGCACGGTATCACCCCTGACAAGAACGTCTACACCTATTGACAGGGTGGAATCAGAGCGGCGAACAGTTTGTTCGTCATGCAATTGGTTGGCTACAACAACACCAAAAACTATGACGGTTCCATGGGTGAATGGGCCAACCTGGAAGACACACCCTTAGAGCTGTAACCGGCATCTGAAATCAACGTAAGGCAAAAAACTGAAACAGAGAGGAAGTTGATCGGACCCGCCAGGAACCACCAGACATACTTACAAAGCCAACATGTAATGCGTTTAATTCGGTAAAGAACTGGACTTCTATTTCAGTTATTTAAAATCTGCCTGGCGATGGTCTGACGCTGTATCTCTGATGTCCCTTCGTAAATGGTCAGGGCACGAACTTCACGGTACAAGCGTTCAACCCGGTTGCCCCGTTCCAGGCCTGCGCCGCCGTGAATCTGAACCGCTTCGTTGATTATGCGGCTGGCGGCCTCGGTCCCGAACAATTTGGCGAAGGACGCTTCTTTAATCACCGATTCCTGACCGGAGTCCTTGAGCCAAGCAGATCGCTGAGCCAGCAGGCGTGCCGCGTCCAGATTAACGGCCATGTCAGCCAACTTGAACTGGGTAGCCTGAAAATCAGCCAGGGTCTGGCCAAACATCTGCCGATTCTTGGCGAAGTCTATAGTTGCTTCGTAGGCTGCCTGCGCCATACCAATCGCCGCCGCTGCGACGGTCGTTCGGAAGGTATCGAGGGTCCCCATTGCCAATCGCAACCCCCGACCACGTTCTCCGAGCAGGTTTCCCTGGGGAACGTGGCAGTCGTCCCAGCGTGGCTCACCAATGGGATGAGCCGCCATTAGATCCATGCGTTTGGAATCGTCAAATCCGGGAGTTCCAGCCTCCACCACGAACACGGATATACCTCTACTACCCTGGCCGGGTTCTGTCTGGGCGAACACCGTATAGGTGCTGGCGTCACCAGCCTGGCTTATGAACTTTTTTGACCCGTTCAGAATCCAGTCGTCACCATCTAGTTTGGCTTCGGTCTTCATGCTAATAACATCGGATCCGGCATGGGGTTCGGTCAGGGCAAAGGCGGCAATGCTCTCACCCCTAGCTATGGCTGGCAAGTATTTGGCCTTCTGCTCATGAGTTCCGCCAAGGGTGATGGGGTAGCTGCCAAGGCCCTGCATGATGAAATTGGTGTCGGCCTGGCAAGATACCCGCGCCAGTTCTTCCCGGATGATGCACAAGTCCATAACTCGTACACCGGCTCCGCCGTACTCCTCGGGTACGCAATAGCGCAACAGGCCTTCATTAGCCAGAATGGCCATCAGCCCGGCGTGGACCGTTGGCGATTCATCAGCCTCCTCTGCTATCGGCGCAATCTTCTCTTCAGCGATCTGCCGCACCCATTGTTGAAGCTCTGTTTGTTTCGGCGTAAATGCGAAGTCCATCTTCTCTCCGGCTTCTCTCGTGTTTGGGAATCGAGCACAGACAGACCTTAAGAAATCCCAAACCAGAGCATTAGATTTTATGCAACTATTTTATGTTTTGATAGCTCGCCAAGATAGCACCTCTAAAAGGAGGCGGTAGGTACTACGGTCCTCAAA